>LNFM01007399.1_pt1 | contig 17252 bp, 14 predicted proteins | sample 596031 | NCBI WGS metagenome assembly LNFM01 (sample SAMN04254537, study PRJNA301005) | activated carbon metagenome | isolation source: dual media filters at the Ann Arbor, Michigan drinking water treatment plant | place: USA: Ann Arbor | reverse complement strand
CGCGAAACCCCAAGGCGCACAGCCGCGGCAGCAGGCCGCTGTGGTCGATGTGCGCATGCGTGAGCAGCACGAAGTCGATCTGCCGAGGATCGAACGGCCAGGCCTTCAGGTTGCGCTCTCGCGCCTCGCGCCCGCCCTGGAACATGCCGCAGTCGACCAGGAAGCGCACGTCGTCCGTTTCGACCAGAAAGCACGAGCCGGTCACCTCCTGCGCTGCGCCGATGAAAGTCAGTCTCATGGGGTTGCTCCTTCGGCGATCCGTCGCCGTGACTTGTGAAGTTGCTGGATGGCCCGACGCAGCGCACTGCAGCGGCGCAGGGTCTGCTCCATGTCGGTCAAGGTCAGGCGAGCGTCGGCACCGGCTGCCAGCAGCTGCGCCTTGAGGTCTTCGTAGCGCGCCTCCATCGTGCCCAGGCTGTACTCAAGGCCAGCCAGATCCATCGACTCGGTCGGATCGCAATGGCGCAGCAAAGCTTCGGCCGCTTCGGTGAATGCGGTCGCGGCGGCGCCCAGGCGTGGGTCGGCCGGTCCCAGCGAGGGCAGCGCGGCAGCGGCCGCGGCCTGCTCGGCACCGGCTTCGTGGTAACGCTCGATACGCAGCAGCTCGGCCAGCCTTGCGCTGGCAACTTGCGACATCGATGCGCTGCGCAGACGCTCGACGAAGCGTTCGATCGCGCCGTGCAGGCTTACCAGGATCGAGTGGTCGGTCTTCAGTGCGGCTGCATCGGCGCCGGCCAGGGCGCTTCGGGCCATGCGCAGCGCCACCTGCCCAGCTCGGGCCACCTCGCCTGACAGCGCATCGAGTGCCAGCGTGGGCACGGCGAGCACGGTGTCGTCAAGGAACTGCGGCTGGGCCTCGTCTTCCTCTCGGGCGCGAAAGCGCTGCTGTAGCCAGCGCGTGAGCCGCTGCGCCAGCGGCCACATCAGCAGCACGCCGATCAGGTTGAAGGCGGTGTGGAACAGGGCCAGTTGGGTGGCAGGGTCCGGCGGCAGGCCGAGTGCTTTGCGCGCTTGGCCCAACGCCCCGATGAGCCAGGGAAGAAGCAGCAGCGCGACCACCCCGGTGCCTAGATTGAAGACCACGTGCGCCGATGCCGCTCGGCGGGCGTTCGGCGTCGCCCCGATGGCCGCCAGCAGGGCCGTCACCGTGGTGCCAATGTTGGCGCCGATGACCACGGCCGCGGCAGCCTGCGCGCCGATCAGCCCACCCTGCGCGGCGGTGAGGGTGATCGCCATGGCCGCGCTGGAGGACTGCATCAACACCGTCATCAGTAGGCCGATGCCGAGCTGAGCCAGCACGCCGAGCGGCCCGTCGCCTTGCGGCAGGCTGATCTGGCCGACCAGCCCGGCGAAGGCCTGCTGCAGCAAGGCGATGCCCATGAACAGCAGCCCAAAGCCTGCCAGCGCGGTGCCGATGGCGCCGCTGCGCCGGCCCTCGCCGGTCAGCCGCAACAGCGCGCCCAGGCCCGCCAGCGGCATCGCGAGCGCTTCGACCTTGAACTTCAAGCCGACGAGCGCGACGATCCAGCCCGTCATCGTCGTGCCGACGTTAGCCCCGAACAGCACCCACAGCGCCGGCCCGAGCGCCAGCAGGCCGGCGTTGACGAATCCGATGGTCGCCACGGTAACTGCGCTGGACGACTGCACCAGTGCCGTGACCAGCACCCCGGAAACGAGCGCGTGGCCGCGGGTCTGCGTGGCGCCGACCAGGATGCGGTGTAGGGCCGGCCCGGCCGCCAGTTTCAGGCCATCGGTCATCAGGCCCATGCCGAGCAGGAACAGGCCCAGCCCGCCGGCCATCGTGCCGAGCGTCTGCAGATCCATCATGCGAAGACCCAGGTTGCCATGGCCGTGATCACCACGATGCACACCCCGTTCAGCACCAGACCGCAACGCATCATCGTCGCCTGCGGCACCCGCTCGGTGGCGTAGACGATGGCGTTCGGCGGCGTGGCCACCGGCAGCATGAACGCGCAGGACGCCGACACCGCGATGGCCGTGGCGAACAGCGGGGGTGGCAGGCCCAGCGACGCGGCCACGCCCAGGAAGATCGGCACCAGCAGCGCGGCCGACGCGGTGTTGCTGACCAGCTCGGTCAGGAAGACGACGAAGGCCACCACGCCGAGCAGCATCAGCATCGTCGGCGCCTCCTGCAGGGCGCCGGTCAGCGCACCGGCCATGAACCGGCTGGCGCCGCTGGCTGCCATCACCTCGCTCAATGCCAGTCCGCCGCCGAACAGCAGCAGCACACCCCACTGGGTGCGCTGTTCGATGTCCGGCCAGCCGATGGCACCGCTGGCCACCAGGGCGACGATCGCCGCCAGGGCGATGGCGCTGTCGACGTCGGCCGTGATGCCGAGTGCCCTGCCCAGCGGTGCCGCGCCGATCCAGCCCGCGGCTGTGAGGCCGAATACGACCAGGGTGATGCGCTGCGCGCGGGTCCATGGCAACGACCGTGCGTCCTCTGCTGGAATCGCTGCCTGGACGCCGAACCGGGGCCGCAGCATCAGGAAGAGCACGCCGGCCATCAGCGGCAGCAACAGCAGCACCAAGGGCACGCCGATGCGCATCCATTCGGCGAAGCCGATGCCGGCCTGCGCCGCCGCGATGGCGTTGGGCGGGCTGCCCACCAGCGTGCCAATGCCGCCGATGCTGGCGCTGTAGGCCACGCCCAGCAGCACGAAGGCCCGCTCGCCCGGCCCATCCTCGTCACTCAGCAAGCCCAGCGCCAGCGGCAGCATCATTGCCGCCGTTGCTGTGTTGCTGATCCACATCGACAGCAGCGCCGTCAGGGCGAATAGCAGCGCCACGGCGGCGTCGCGTCGACCTACGGCCAGTCGCAACACGGCCACGGCCAGGGCGCGGTCCAGGCCCTGGCGCTGCAGGGCCGCGGCCAGTGCGAACCCGCCGAGGAACAGGAAGATGATCGGGTGGGCGAACGACGCCAGCGCCGTGCGCAGGTCCATCAGACCGCTCAGCACCGCGAGCAGCGGCACCAGCAGGGCGGTGACGCTCAAGTGCAGCGCCTGCGTCATCCACAGGGCACCGATCAGCACGAACAGCGCCAGCCCGGCGCGCAGTGTGTCAGGCGGCGGGGCGCTCCTGTACACGAGCGCCGCCAGCGCCAGACAGCCGAGCGTGCGCAGCAGCGGACCCGACGGCCACGTCATGCTTCGCGCGCCGTTGAGACCAGCACATCGGTGCTGCCTTCGGCCAGCACATGCTTGCTAACGCTGCCGAGCAGCAGGTCTTCGGTGGCCGACTGGCCATGCTTGCCGAGCACCACGAGGTCGCAATCCTTCTCCTGCTCGTGCTCGACGATGCGCTGCGAAGCCTCCCCTTCGACGATGCAGGGCTCCCAGTCGCCGGGCTTCAGGCCGCTCGCTGCGGCCAGCGCATGCACACGCTGGGTGGCTTCGGCACGGGCCTGACGCCGGTAGCGATCGATGGTCGCGGCATCGACGCCGGCGAAGTGCAGCTTCTCTTCGAACGGCACCTGGTAGGCGTTGAACAACAGCAGTCTCGCGTGCGGCGCCACCCGATGCGCCAGCGTGACGGCATGTGCCGACCAGGGTGAAAAGTCCAACGCGACCAGCACGCGCCGGTAGGGTTCGTGCGGCGTCTGCCGCACCACCAGTAAGGGCCGCGTCGTGCGGCGCAGCAGCCGCTCGGAAGTGCTGCCCAGCACCAGACGGCGCAGGAAACCGGCACCACGCGCGCCGAGCACCAGCAAGGCGGCATCCAGCGCCTCGGCCTCCTGGTTGATCTCATCGAGTACCGAACCTCTGACATTAACCGTTCGCGGGGTCACGTGCCGGTGCGTGTGCAGTTCCGAGGCCAGTGCGCGAAGCTCCCGCTGCGCATCGTCGTGCAATTGCTGCTCCATGGCATGACCGGCGCCCAGCCACTGGCGAAGCTCCTGCAACGCGCCGCCCGGCAGCACGTGTATCAGCGTCAGCGCCGCGCCGGTTGCGTGCGCTAGGCGGGCGGCACGGTCGGCGGCATGGCGCGCCGGGGCCGAGAAGTCGGTGGCTGCGAGGATCGGACCGAGACGGTTCATGGGACCTCCTTGTCGGGCGTTGGGCGTGCGGCTCGCATCAGTTCACTGAGGTGCTCGACGGCATAGTCCACCGCGTTGCGCACCGGGTAGAGCACGATCGGGACACCGGCGCGCTTGAGCGCAGCGCCCGTGGCGTCGTCGCGCGCCACGATGGCGAGATCACCAACGTAGCCGCGCTCGGCGAGGGCATGCAGCAAGAGTCGGTTGGAGTGAAGGTCGGGCAGTGTGCTCACCACCCAGGGTGTGCGGGCCAAGGGCAGCGTCTCGAGGAACTCGGGGTCCTGGGCATCGCCGAATCGCACTTCGAAGCCGCCAGGTGCGGGCACCTGCGTGACCTCGGGGTCGAAGTCCACACCGAGCACGCGCACCCCTTCCTCCTGCAGCTTGTGCGCTAGCCGCCGTCCGTAGCGGCCGAGGCCGATAACGATAGCGTCGGGAACTGCGGTGTCGGCCAGCTCGCCGCCAGCCTCGCGTTGTGGGTGACGGCGCTCGAAGATTCGCAACCATGGCGCCAGCCGCTCGTACAGCGGCTGTGCGTAAAGGATCATGTAGGTGGACGCCGTGATCGTCACCAGGCCCACCAGCGTGGTCAGGCTCAGCGCCTGAACGCCCACATGGCCCAGCGTCATGCCCATTGCTACGAAGACGATCGAGAACTCGCTGATCTGCGCCACCGTCAGGCCGGCCATGAAGCCGGTGCGCCGCCGATAGCCCATGTAACCCATGATGGCCATCACAATCAGCGGGTTGCCGATCAACACGAACAACGACAACACGATCGCGGGCACCACTTCGGCGCCCAGGGCCGAGAGTTCTAGCTTGGCGCCGAGGTCGATGAAGAAGAACAGCAGCAGGAAGTCGCGGATTCCGGTCAGCCGCGCGTTCATGGCCTCGCGGTAGGGCGTGGATGCGAGCGAGAAGCCGGCCAGGAAGGCACCCGCCTCCTTGCTGAAGCCGGCCCATTCGCCCAGGGCGGCCAAGGCCACACCCCAGGCAATGGCGAACACCAGCAGCAATTCCTGCGAGCGCGCCATCGCGGCCACCAGGGCCGGCAAAACCCAGCGCATCAGCACGAACATCGCAGCGGCGGCCACCGTCAGGCGCCAGCCCAGCGACAGCAGCACCGCCATCCATCCCGCGCCTTCGCTGCCGGGATCGCCGCTGCCCGTGCCTCGCAGCGCGCTCATCGCCATCATCGCGATCACGACCGCCAGGTCCTGCACGATCAGGAAGCCCACCGCGATGCGGCCGTGCAGGCTGTCGAGTTCACGCTTGTCGGACAGCAGCTTGACGATGATGATGGTGCTGGAGAAGGTCAGCGCCACGGCGACGTACAAGGCTTCCATCATGCCCTTGCCCAGCGCGAGGATCAGCGCGAAGCCGATCACGATGGTGAAGGCGAGTTGGCCCAGGCCGGTGGCCAGCGCCACAGGCCCGATGTGGCGGATGTGGTGCAGGTCCAGCTTCAGCCCCACGGCGAACAGCAGCACCGCCACCCCGACCTGGGCGAGCAAGTCGATCTGATCGTGCGCCGTCACGAGACCGAAGCCGGCGGGTCCAACTGCGATGCCCACGACGATGTAGGCAATCAGCACTGGCTGGCGCAAGCGCACGAAGGCGGCGCCGGCCAGCGCGCAGATCAGCAGCAGCAGTGCGAACTCTGAGAAGGGGCCGTGCATAGGGGCGTTGGCGATGCTGGGCGTTTGTGATCGGACTCCGGGCGTTCAGCCCCAGAGATCCAGGGGCGAGTCGGTGGTCAGCGCGCGCAGCAGGTCGGTGCGGGAGACGAATCCGAGCACCTCACCGTCGTCGGCTGCCACGGGCACGCCAGGCAGCCCTGTGTGCAGCAGCAGCGCGGCTACGCGGCGCAGGTCGGTGCCAGGCGCGGTGCTGGGCACGGGCGACCACATCGCCGCCGTCACCGGCTGCGACAGGCGGGCCGACTCCGCCGCCGCGCTGGGCGGCTCCAGCGATGCGGCCGGCATCAGCTCGACACGGCCGATCAGGCCGATGAGGACGCCGCCGGCGCCCACCACCGGCGCCTGGGCAATGCCATGTCGCGCCAGCAACTGCCAGGCCTCGCGCAGCGTTGCGTCGGCTGGCACCGTGAGCGCCGGGCTGTGCATCACGTCGGCCGCGCAGGTGAGCCGCCGCCGCACACGGGTGGCTTCGCTGTAGGCACGTAAAGCCTCGGCGCCAGGGCCGAGTCCGCTCCCGCCACCACCGCCCGGCGACGCGGCTGTCGATGAACTTGTCTCGACGGCTACAGATGCGACGCGCTGGATGCGAGTGACGCCGGTCACCCGCTTCTGCTGCCGCAGTTGCTCCAGAGTGCCCGAGAACACACGACCCTGAACGTCATGGATGTGGAACATCGCTTCTCCTCTTGTCAGCCACGCGAGCGTTCAGACCCCGCCCTGGTAGCCCAGCGCTGCATTGAAGACGTAGGTCGCGGCGAGGCCGACGCTGACCCAGCTCACAACTCGAAGCCTGCGCCCTTGCGGCCGCATCACCAGACCGATGATCACCAGACCCGTCATCACCAGCGCCGTCGCCGCGGTTCCGGCGTGCACGGAGCCAGCGTTGGCGAGCAGCGGCCCGCGGACGTAGAAGACATCGTCCACCGCCAGGATCATGACGTTGAACAGGTTGCTGCCCAGCAGGTTGCCGATGGCCATGTCCAGCGCGCCCAGCCGCAAGGCGCCGAGTGTCACGGCCATCTCCGGCAGCGTGGTCACAACGGCCATCAACACCGTGCTGACGAAACTTCTGGACAGGCCCAGCGTCGACGCCAGCCCGTCGGCCACCTTGGGCAGCCAACTGCCTGCGGCCAGCACCAGCCCCGCGGCAAGGCCGAATCGTCGCCACTCATCCTGCGTCTGTCCCCGCGTCTGTCCCGCCGGTGCCGGGCTGCGCGTTGCCGTGCTGGTAGCCATGGCCTGGCGTTCTTGCGCATTCACCCCCTTGAGTGCCAGCAGGTACAGCGCCAGCAGCATCGGGCTGTAGATGCCGACGTGCAGCAGGGCAGGGGCACGGGTGCCGATGAGCAGGCTCATGGCGACAAACCCCAGCATGACCACGCCGAATTCGGCCGACAGCAGGTGCGTCGCGCTGGCTTCGCGGTACATCGGCTGGCGGCGCTGCAGGGCATCGACGACGACCAGGAACAGCAGGTTGACGACGCAGGCGCCGAGCGCGTTGCCCACTGCCAGGTTGGGTGCATCGACGAAGGCCACCGCGCTGATGCCCGAGGCCAGCTCGGGCAGCGAGGTCACGGTGGCCAGCAAGGCCAGGCCGACCCAGCCGCGGCCCCAGCCGTAGGCGCCGGCGAGGGCGTCGGCGCTGCGGCTGAGCATGTAGGCTGCCCGCGCGATCAGTCCGGCGCTGACCGTGAACTGGATGAGCAGCCAGGCCAGGCTCATGACCGAGCCCGGGGCATCCTGCGAACCCACAGCTTACGCGCTTCTTCCAACCACAGGACCAGGCTGGCCAGCCCCAGCAGCGGCAGCAGCGACTCCGGCTGCAGCGCCACGGTGTGGAACAGCGTGTTCATCGGCGGTGCGTACAGCACTAGCGCTTGCAGCAGCACCGACAGCGTGAGCCCGCCCAGCACCCAGCGGTTGCCAAGGATGCGCAAGCCCAGCGCCGAGGCTCGGGGCGACTGGCAGTTCAGCACGTTGAACCAGCAGCACATGGCCAGGATGGTGAAGGTCTCGGTGCGCGCAATCTCCAGTGGCACCTCCTGGCTGAGCCGCCAGACGAACCATCCGAAGGTCACGGCCGCGATCAGCGGCGTCATCAATGCCACCCGTTTCAGCAGATCGGCACCGAGCAGCGGATCGTCGCGCGGCACCGGCGCGCGCTGCATCTCATCGCCTTCGGGCGGGTCCATCACCAGGTTCACGGTGACGGTTCCCTCGGTGACGAGGTTGATCCAGAGGATCTGCACCGCCACCAGCGGCAGCGGGAAACCGCCCACCAGCGCCAGCATCAGCACCAGCAACGCCGCCATCGAGGTGGCGAACAGGTACAGGATCACCTTCTTCAGGTTGGCGTAGACCACGCGGCCCTGCTGCACGGCGCCGACGATGGTGGCGAAGTTGTCGTCGGTGATGACGATCTTGGCCGCGCTCTTGGCGACTTCCGTGCCGGTGATGCCCATCGCCACGCCGACATCGGCGCGTGCCAGCGCGGGGGCGTCGTTGACGCCGTCGCCCGTCATCGCGACCACCTCGCCGCGCGCCTGCAGCGCCTCGACGATGCGCAGCTTCTGCGCCGGCTGCACGCGGGCGAAGACCGCGATGCCCGGCAGCGCCTCGCGCAGGTCGGCCTCGCCCATGCGTTCGAGCTCGGGGCCGTCCACGGCGCGATCGCCGCCGCGCGCGATGCCGAGTTCGCGCGCGATGGCCAGGCCGGTGAGCTTGTGGTCGCCCGTGACCATGATCGGGCGGATACCGGCGACCCGGCACTCGGCGACCGAGAGCTTGACCTCCTCGCGTGGCGGGTCGATCTCGCCGACCAGGCCGAGCAGGCGCGCGTGGCCTGCGAGGGCATCGAAGCCTGCGGTGGCATCGAGCACGTCGTCGTCCACGGTGGCGAAGGCCAGCACGCGCAGCGCCTGCGTGGCCATGCCCTCTGCGGCACCGCGTGCTGCCTGCAGTGCCACGCTGCCTTCGGCCGCGCAGAGCCGCAGCACGGCCTCGGGCGCGCCCTTGATCCACACGCGTCGGGGTGCGCTGTCCGTGCGGTGCCGGGTGGCCATCAGCTTGGTGTCGCTGTCGAAGGGCAGTTCGGCTTCGCGTGGTGCGTCCCGCCGCAGGGCCTCGATCGTGAGACCGGCCTTGCGCGCCAGCACCAGCAGTGCACCTTCGGTCGGATCACCCAGTACCGACCAGCCGGCGCGTTCATCCTTCGGCGGCAGCAACTGCGCGTCATTGCACAGTGTGGCGGCAATACACAGTTCGCGCACGGCTGCGTCGGCGTTGTTCACAGGCCTTCCGCCCTCAATGAGGTCGCCTTCGGGGACGTAGCCAATGCCGCCGATGGCGATCTCGCGTCCGCCGGGCAGCCACAGCGCCACGGCCGTCATCTCGTTGCGGGTGAGGGTGCCGGTCTTGTCGCTGCAGATGACCGTGGTGGACCCCAGCGTCTCCACCGCCGACAGGCGGCGGATGATCGCGCCGCGCCCGGCCATGCGCTGCATGCCGACCGCCAGCGCGATCGTCATCGCCACCGGCAGGCCCTCGGGCACCATCGAGACCATCTGGCTGATGGCCACCATCAGCACCTCGGACAGCGGTAGTTCGCGCCACAGGCCCAGCAGAACCACCAGCACGAACAGGCCCAGCGCCGCCGCCACCAGCGCGCGGCCGAACTGCTCGAGCCGCATTTCCAACGGTGTCTTGGGCTCTTCTGCCCCTTCGGTGAGGCCGGCGATGCGGCCCACCTCGGTGTGGGTGCCGGTGGCGACGACGACAGCACGCGCCCGGCCGGCGGTGACGTGGGTGCCCGAATACACCATGCAGTGGCGATCGGCCAGGCCAGTTGCCTCAGGCACGGGCAACACCGACTTCGACACCGGCACCGATTCGCCCGTGAGCGCAGCCTCGGCGACTTGCAACTGGGCCTCTTCGATCAAGCGCGCATCGGCGGCCACCGCATCGCCCGCGGCCAGCAGCACGGTGTCGCCGGGCACCAGCTCGCGCGCCTCGACGATGAGCTCCCCGCCGTCGCGTTGCACGCGCACGCGCAGTGCCGACAGCCGCCGCAGCGCCGCCATCGAACGCTCAGCCCGGCCTTCCTGGAAGCTGCCGATCAGCGCGTTGACCAGCACCACGGCCAGGATGACCCCAGCATCGCCCTGATGCCCCAAGGCCACGGCGAGCACGGCGGCGACGAAGAGAATGTAGATCAGCGGGCTCTTGAACTGGCGCGCGAAGGTCCGCCACAGCGGTTTGGGCGGCGGCTCGGGCAATGCGTTGGGGCCGTGCCGAGCCTGGGCACGGCGCACCGCGCCCGCATCGAGGCCCCGCTGCGGGTCGAGCTCGAAATGGAGCAGCAACTGCTCAACGGACAGCCCGTGCCAGACGGGGTCGATGGCTTCGGCCTGTCGGTCCGCCATTCAGTGGCTCTCCGGGGTTGCACGAGACCGGGGGTCGTGTGCCTGCGAGAGGCGAGGTTCAGCCACCGCGCACGACCAGCGTGTCGCAGTCCAGCGTGTGCAGGAGGTTCTCTGCCGTGCTGCCGAGTAGTGCCCTTGCCAACCCGCTGCGACCCTGTGAACCCAGCACGACCAGGTCGACATCGGCACTGGCCACGTAGTCCGAGAGCAAGGTCTCGGGAACGCCCTGTTCCAGCACGCGATACAGTGCGGCCTCGACAGGCGCCGGGAGGGCGGCCTCGGCCAGGTGCGCCGCGCACTGCTGTGTCGCCTCGGCACGCCATGACTCATTGGCTGCGGTGCCGCTGGTCAGCGCCGATCCGGGTGGGATGTAGGCGTGGAAGAGTGTCAGCCGGGCTCCCTCGAACCAGTGCGCGGCTAGCTGCAGGGCCTGCCTGGCGGGAGCGGAGAAGTCTGAGGCGACCACGACGTGGCGGTAGGCGCTACGCGCGCGGCGCCGAACGTTCAGGACGGGCACGCGTGAGCGCCGCACCAGGGTGTCGACCGTGCTGCCCAGCTGGATACGATCCATCCGTGCATCCTTGGCGATGCCCAGCACGACGAGGTCCGCGCGGTTGTCGGTCGCGCCCTGCAGGACTGCATCGGCCGTCGAGCCGATCACGACCCTTGCTGTCGCGGCGATACCTTCCGCCGCTAGGTCGTCGCGCAGAGCCCGCTCCAGCGTCTGTGACCAGGACTCCGGTCGGCGCCACGACGGCGCGCCGCTCAAGAGGCGGTCGTGCGCCGCCATGTCAGCAGCATGCACGACATGGGCGGCGGTCAGCTCGCTGTGCCAGGCTCGCGCGAGCAACGCCGCCCGGGCTAGTGCGCGGTCGCACCGTGCGCTCAGATCGTTGGCCATGAATATGCGTTGGGGCCGTGTGGTCTCGGTCATCGTCGTCTCCTCGTTGAGTGGGATTGGTCTCCGCAGGTCAAATGGGGCGTGACTGGTCATCCATGGCGGGCGCAACCATTGCGGTCCGAGCAGGGCGTCTCCTTCTCGGAGCGGCTCCGAGTCGCGTTGCTACCCACACAAGAAAGACAGGCCAGTGTGGTGCTTGGTTCCGGGGGTGACATTGACGAGAATCAATGGTTGCAGTGGGCCCGCGCAAGCGTGTTTGCGTCGAGGAGAGTGCTCTCCTATGGCAGGGGCCGCAATCGCAGATTTCTTCGATGTTCAGGATCTGAATATTCGAGCATTCGAGACCTGGTGCCGGAACTACAGTCGGCTTGTCTAGAAGAGGTGAGCCATGGCTGCCATTCGCGATCTGGTCGTTCATGTCAATGACGATGTGGCGTCGCGCCACGCGTTCGAGCTGGCCACTTGTCTCGCAGCCGACCTGAGCGCCAGGTTGACGGTGGTGCTGGTCGCCGCGCCCGTCAATGCCGGCGTGGGCCTGAGCGCGGAGACCGCGTCGCTCGCATTGCAACTCGCGCAGGCGCAGCGGGCAACGCTGCAGGGGATCGGTGATCGCCTTGCGACGGGCGCCCAGCAGCGTCACGACCTTGCCGTCGAGTTGCGATGCGCCGATGGCGAGCCGGTCGAGGTGCTCCAGTCCTATGCGCGCACTGCGGATCTGCTGATCACGATGCAGCGCGATCCGGCCCACGGCGGCGGGCTGTCGACCGGCCAGTCAGCGCGGCTGCTCGTCGGCTGCGCCTGCCCGGTGCTGACCGTGCCCTATGTCGGGTTGACACCCGAAACTGCGGTGTCCGACGAATCGGGGCCGTTGCGCCGCGCCCTCGTGGCTTGGACCGATACCCGGGAGTGTGCGCGCGCCGTTCGCGATGCGTTGCCGCTGCTGGCGCGCGCCGCTCACGTTGAGCTGGTCACCTTCGCCAAGGACGCTCAGGGCGACGGGTCATCGCACGGTGCGTCGCTCGAACGGGTGGCGACCTACCTTGCACGGCACGGCGTGCGGGCCATTCCGACCCTGCTGAGCCAGGCCGAGCCTTCGGTTGGCGAGCGCATGCGGCGCGGTGCCGTGCCCGACATGGCCGTTGCCGAAGCGCTGCTGTCCCACGTAGCAGACGTGCACGCCGACTTCATCGTAATGGGCGGTTACGGCCACTCACGCCTATGGGAACTGGTTCTGGGTGGTGTCACCCGCACGATGCTTGAGACGATGACCGTTCCGGTGTTGATGTCGCACTGAGCACTGCCCGCCAGCGTATCGGCCCATGCGTCATGCCTCCTTTCGGCGCGTGCCCGCGCGGGTCGTCTTTGCGCGCGCCATGGGTTGGAACAACTCGCCTCGGGCAGCGCGGGTGATGGCGAGCACGCAGGTATGGGTGATGCGCCGCTCGATACAGATGGCATAGAAGTGTTCCTCGACCCCGTCGATCGTGCCCAGGTGCCGGACCTGGTGCCGCGCCTCGATCTCGTCGACCAGCACCTCGGGCGCCAGCAGGTAGCCCACACCCTGGCGGCCGAACTCCTGGGCCAGGGCGCTGTCGTCGAACTCGGCGACGATGCGAGGCCGCAAACCATTGGACTTGAACCAGGCGCGAAGTTGCTGCCCGACGGCGGAGTCCTCGCCGGGCATCAGCAGCGGCGCGCCGTCCAGGCAATCGGGGAAGGGCCTGCGTGAGCGGGCCTTCAAGGCACGCGACGCGAAGACACCGACGCGTGAGCTCCCGAGTAGGTGACTGAAGGCTTTCACGCTCACCGTGGACGGCAGGGGCACGTCTGCGATCACCAGGTCGAGTGTGTGCAGGGCGAGTTCGGCCAGCAGGCGATCGAGCCGCCACTCTCGGCAGACTATGCGTACCGGTCGCTCGATCGTCAGCGCCGGTTCCACCAGCCGGTAGGCGATCGACTTGGGCACGGCGTCCGCCACGCCGATGCGGAACTCCAATGTCCTTCCGACCCGGAGCTCTTCGCGCACCGCAGCTTCCAGTTCCGATCCGAGGGAGAAGATCTCCTTCGCATAGCTCAAGGCCAGCTGCCCTGTCTCGGTCAGCTCCAGGCGACGCCCAATCTTCTCGAACAAGGGGCCACCGAGGCGGTCGCCGAGCAGCTGTATCTGCCCGCTGATGGTCTGCGGGGTCAGGTGCAGCTGTCGGCTGGCTGCCGCCACGCTGCCGGCCTCTGCCACCTGCAGGAAGTAGTGAAGGTGCTTGTAGTTCATCGCTGTCATCAGATTTATTCGATGGATGGAACTCGATTAATCGAGTTTACGTGCATGCGCGAGAAACCTAGAGTGACAGGAAGAGTTCAAAGCGGACCAGTGGAAAAGGACACATCATGGACATCCGGTTCCAGAGTGCAATGACCCCAGCCGATGCCGAACTTGCAGCGTATGCGCGCAGCAGTCTGCTGCTGCGGCTGCAGCATCACAGCGACAGCGTGGTCCGCATCGACGCCGAGCTTGTCGATGCGGCAGGCCGACTGCCTCGACGCGACAGCTACTGCATCGTCAGCGTGAAGCTCCACGGATTGCCTGCGGCAACCGTGGTGGATGTCAGTACGGATGCCCACCTCGCGATCGACCGCGCCGCCGTTCGCGCCGGTCGCCTCGCGGAGGAGCAGTTGCGGCAGGCCGGCAGCCGGCAGGCCCCACGGACCGAGGCGGTGGCTGCATGAAGTTCCTGATCCCCGTCGACGGCAGCGACCAGTCCAACGCGGCGCTGGACTTCGTGGCCTCGCGTTCGACCCTCATCGGGCAGGATCCCGAGGTCCGCTTGCTCAATGTGCAGCCGACGCCGTCGGCGCGTGTGAGCCGGGCCATCGGTCGCGAAGAGGCGAAGGCCCATCAACGTGCTCAGGCTGATGACGTGTTGCGCCCGGCCGTGGCGCGGCTGAAGCGTGCGGGCATCGCGGCGAAGGCCAGCTACGTCCTGGGCAGTCGCTCTGATGCCATCGGGACCGTGGCAGTGCGCGGTGGCACCGACCTGATCGTCATGGGCTCTCGCGGCCATTCGGGGCTCAAGGGGCTGCTGTTCGGCTCTATGACGAACGCGGTGCTTGCCAGCTGCACCAAGCCGTTGCTCATCCTGCGAAGCGCCAAGGCGCCCCAGCGGGACTCGCTGTCGGTGGGGATCGCCGTCGACGGCAGCCGCTATGGCCAGGCAGCCGTCCGTTGGGCGATCAAGCACCGCGATCTCTTCGGCGCGGAGCCCCGCTTCGAGTTGATCCACGTCATCGACAGCGAGCGGACCGCAGCGCCGCCTATCCAAGGCTTGGCCTACCGCGCAATACCCGCCTACGGCATGGCCGCGGACGACCATGCGCTCGCGCCACAGTTCGCCAAGGTGATGGCGGTCGCCGTGAAGCTTTTCGGCAAGGCCGGCATGAAAGTCACGGAGGCTCCGCTGCTGGGCGCCAATGCCGGTGACGCCATCTCTGCCTACGCACGCAAGCGCCAGTTAGACGTGCTGGTCATGGGCTCACACGGCCAAGGCGCGTTCAAGTCGCTGGTGCTGGGGTCGGTTGCCATGCGGGTGGCCGCGAGCAGCGACAAGCCGCTGCTGCTGATCCGCGATCCGCGGCATTCAGTCCAGAACTGATGCGGATGCACGTGCCAGCTTGGTGGGAAGACATCTGCCGTTTCCAGGAGCCGAAATGAAAGTACTGATCCCCGTCGACGGCAGCGCCAACAGCAATGCCTCGCTCGACTTCATCCTCTCTCGCGCCGCTTGCCTGGGCGCTAACCCGGAGTTGCGGCTGCTCAATGTCCAGTTCCCCATCTCGCTCCGTGCGGCGCGAGCCGTGGGCCGCGAGCTGGTGCGCAGCTATCACCAGACCGAGGCCAAGGCGGTGCTCGATCCGGCGCAGAAGTGTCTGGCCGCAGCAGGGCTCAAGTCCAAGGCGCAGTACGTCGTCGGCAGCCCCGGCGAGGTCGTCAGCCGGACGGCCACACAGGGTCATGCTGACCTGGTGGTGATGGGCTCTCGTGGGCAGACGGCGCTCAAGGGTTTGCTGTTCGGTTCGGTCACTCAGGCGGTGTTGGCCGCCAGCACAGCACCCCTGCTAGTGCTGCGCGAGGGGCCGCCACCGCGTGCTGCGTCCCTCCGCGTGGTGATTGCCTTCGATGGCAGCCGCCATGGGCTGGCGGCCGTGCGGGCGGCGCTGGCGCTGCAGGCGGTGTTCGGTACGGCGCCGCAGTTCCGGCTCCTGCACGTGGTGGACGGGCAGGCTGATGTGGCCGACCTCGACGCGGCCACTGCCGCGGCGCTTGCGCTGTTCGCCAAAGCCAAGGTCGAGGCTGAGTTGGTGCGGCTCGAGGGGCGCAACGTCGGCGATGTGATCGTGGAGTACCTGGCAGCGCACCCGGCGGATCTGCTGGTGATGGGCTCGCACGGGCGTGGCGCGTTCAGGGCCGTGCTGCTGGGCTCAGTGGCCACGCGCGTTGCGGCGCGCTGCAAGCTGCCGCTTCTGATTGCCCGGCCCCGCAGTCGGGGTTCGTCGGCGAAGCGCAAGGATGGCGCAACGGCCGCTGCACCGCGCGGGCGTGCCTCGGTCGACGTCACCCCGCAGTAGGTGTGGTGCAGGCTGGTGGAGTCGGTGGCCTCGAGCAGCGAGGTTGGGTGCGACCTTGCGGCAGCGCCCCGGTCGCGTTCGTTGATCGATGTCAACGCCCGCTCAATAGCCCCTTCGTGAGATGGAACCAGAGCCGCTGCCGAGGCTCATTGAGGAAGCCACTGGAACCGGCCGCGGCGGTTGGTCCATTCGCTGTGGCCACTTGGCACGAGGAGGGGAGACGATGACGCATTCTGTGCCGGTACCTGACGAAGCCTTGGCTCACGCACTGGCGATGATCGTGGCCGCCAACGGACGAATCGACGCGCGAGAACTGAGCGCTCTCGACGAACTCCATGCGTTCCGGCGTCTCGGCGTGAGCCGCGAACGCTTCGACGACATCGCCCGTTCGTGCGTGGCCGATGTCGGGGTTCATCTTTGTGATCGCTCGTGGCTTTGTGCTGACCATCTGACCTACATCGATGCACTGCTCGATGCGGTTCCGGGTACCAATGACAGGATGCTCGTCTGCCGGCTGGCCGCTGCGGTCATCACCGCGGATGGAAGAGTGACGCACGACGAGCGGCTTGTTTACGACCAAGCCCTGGCGCGCTGGCGCATCAATCAGTCCGATGTGACACAGGCGATCCTCGAGGATCGAGTGCGATGAGTCCTGCGCGGCGCAGCGTTGCCGCCGCGGGTGCATCCGCGCCGGGGTGTACCCACGCTTGATGGTTTCTCCAGGGCCGCTGGCGAAGGGGCATGAGGAACTGGCGAGAGACTGTCTTGCCTGCCACGCCGTGGCCGATATCGGACTGAAGACTACCAAGGGTGTGCAGATTCCGAGCCGCACCGTCAAGGTCTCGTTCCACCAGGAACTGATCGAGCAAGACTGCATCGCCCGTCACAGCGACCGCCAGGGACCAAGTTCACCACGATCAGCCGCAAGCCGTTCTCTTACGCTCGGCTGAAGGTCTCGATGTGGGGAACGTGCGCGTCATGGCCATGCCGTCCCAGTGGCTGCTTTGCCACCGGCTGACCGACTGCTCATGGTCGTCCACTGCCGACCGCGGATGGCGGCTTTCCGGTAACTCAACTTGGGTGTCAGCTTTCCGGCAGGGAGATCGCGCGCTCGATCTGCGCAAGCCAACCCTGACCGGGCATCCGCGGTCCTGAACTGGCTGCCCCGAAAGCGGCCGGTCGCATACAGGCTTAGGCACTCTAAGGCTTTTGCCTGAGCGTTGTGCAGCGCCCTCCGCGGCCTTGCGCGCCACTGGCGCCTTGGCTCTCTCCTGACGAGGTCGATGCAGCAGTGGTTCACGCCGGGTGGACCAGGCCTGATGGCTTGGGCCCGCAGCCTGTGTGCGGCCGCGGTCAGAGGCCGGCGGCCCCAGTGGCATCAATGCGAAAACAGCACGGGAACCCTGAGGTCTGCCAGCAGTTCGCTGGTGGCGCTGCCCAGCACAAAGCGCCGAAGCCGGGCATGACCGAAGCCGCCCGCCGCGAGCAGGTCGGCGCCCGCCGTCTGGGCTTCCTGCTGCAGCGCCTCGCCGATGCCTCGCCCGGCCTTG
>LNFM01007398.1_pt1 | contig 17253 bp, 17 predicted proteins | sample 596031 | NCBI WGS metagenome assembly LNFM01 (sample SAMN04254537, study PRJNA301005) | activated carbon metagenome | isolation source: dual media filters at the Ann Arbor, Michigan drinking water treatment plant | place: USA: Ann Arbor | reverse complement strand
TCAAGTGGTGGGAGGACTACACCGCCCGCGCGCGTATGAGCATGGACAACAATCCTTCGCCCGGTAACAAGGCCGGTGGCCTGACCACGATCCTCGAGAAGTCACTCGGCGCCGCAGCCAAGGGCGGCTCCACCACGCTCAACGCCGTCTACCGCTATGCCGAGCCCATCAGCGAGAAGGGCTTCGTCTACATGGATACGCCCGGATACGACCCCGTCGCGGCGACGGGCCAGGTAGCTGGCGGCTGCAACGTGTTGGCCTTCACCACAGGCCGCGGCTCGGCCTATGGCTGCAAGCCGACACCGTCGTTCAAGCTGGCGACGAACACCGATATCTACAATCGCATGATCGACGACATGGACATCAACTGCGGCGATATCGTCGACGGGGTTCCAATCGAGCAAAAGGGCCAGGAGATCTTCGACTACATGCTACGCATGGCCTCGGGCGAAAAGTCCAAGTCCGAGCAACTCGGCTATGGCGACGCCGAATACGTGCCATGGGTGATCGGAGCGACGATGTGAACGGACGCCCGGCGGCAGACGACGGCTGCGAATGAGCGGCCGGGGAACGATTGGGAGAGTGATGGGCTTGCCACTGATCGGCCGAGACATCCTCGTGGCGCTGGCCGATGTGCTGGCCGGCCGCCATCGGCGCCGCTACGAGCATTGGATCGACATCCGTGCGCCCAGCGAGATCGTCTGGCAGATGCTGAAGTCGCGCGAACTCGTCTTCGAAGGCACGCTGCCACTGCGGATCGTCGGCGCTCCCGTCCCCGGCCGTCCAGGGCTCGAGCGCGTGCAGATCCAGGCCGGCAAGACCAAGCTCGAAATGCTCACCCGCATCGTCGATGAACGCCCGGGCGCCGCCATCCTCTACCAGCTCCTCCCCGAAGGCACCGATCCCGTGCTTATCGAGGGCGACGACGACTATATCGGTTTCGTCCTGACGGAGACCGACAAGGGCACCCGCCTCGACCTGACGCGCGAGACGAGCCCTCGCCACTGGATCTCGCGCCTAACGATACCGATGGGCCTGCGCAGCGGCGCCCGTCGCTACAAGCGCAAGGCCGAGACCATGCTGCGCGAGGTCATGGAGCATGCGCCGGAGCCCGGCCACGGATGACCAGCTTTCCCTACCTGGCGCCGCTCTATGCGCTGTGCTCCGCGTTCCTGTTCGCGCTCTCGAACCACTTCACCAACATCGGCCTCGAAGGCACTGATGCCCGCTCGGGCACGCTCGTCTCTATCGCGGCGTCAGCGGCGATCTATTGGCTGTTTGCCCCGTTCTTCGTCGAAAGCTGGTACTGGTTGACGTGGGCGTGCCTGCTGTTTGGCGCCGTCGGCATTATCCGCCCGTCGCTCTCCTCGGTGCTCGCCACCTCGTCCATCAAGGTGATGGGACCGACGCTGACCAGCGCGCTCACCGCGGCGACGCCCCTGTTCGGCGCGTTCATAGCCATCACGTTCCTCGGGGAGCAACTTACCATCCCCATCGCCATAGGCACGCTCGCCGTCATCGCCGGTGCCGTGGTCGGCGCCTGGAGCCCGCAGGGCGTCAAGAGAAGCTGGCCGCTCTGGGCACTCGCACTGCCCCTTGGCGCATCGCTCATTCGCGCCATTGGCCACGCCGTGACAAAGACCGGCCTCGTCGAGGTGCCCAGCGCATCGTTCGCCGTGATGGTCTCGAATACCGTCTCGCTCGCCGTGGCGCTCGTCGCGTTCAAGGTGCAGGCGCGACCATTCGGTGGCACGCGAACCAGCCTGCTCTGGTTCCTGGCATCCGGCATCGCCAACGCGCTCTCGCTGCAGTTCCTCAACAGCGCGCTACAGATCGGCGATCTCGTCTCCGTGATCCCCATCGTCTCGGCGACGCCCGTGTTCACGATGGTGATGGGCTATCTCTGGTTCGGCCGCGAGATCATCTCGACCCGCACCCTCGTCACCATCGCGCTGATCGTGCCGGGGGTAATTCTGGTCGCAGTAACCGGAAGGTGAGACGCCGCGCGCGCGTTTTGCCCCAATCGGGTCGAAGCCGCGCCTTATTGCGCCACTAGGTTTTCTCGCGAGCGGAGGCGGCACGGCGCTGCCTCCCGAGCGCCCGTTGGGGCCCCATGATCGCGTTGCTCCGCCTTCTCACGCTGACACTCGAAATGGTGATCGGCTCGGTTCGCCGGCTCGCACGCTTCGTGCTCGTATCGGTCGCCTTCAACCCGCGCCTCGGGCCGCTTCGGCATGTGTTTACGCTTGCCGCGCTCTATGTCGTTTTCGCGCTCACGCTGGTCTACATCGTCGCTCCCGTGCGCGGCTATGTCGGCCACCGTTACCTTGGCGACAAGTTGACGTACGACGCCGAGCGCTGGCTTGCGACCGCGCTCTATGACTCTTCAGGCAGCTTCATCGGCACCTACGACGGCACCCTCGATAGCCAACGCGACGTCAACTGGACCGACCGGCCGATCGAGCTCGACGGCTATGAGGCCAACCCCGACCACAAATCGATTCCCGTCCGCGAGGTGCCGGATCATTACTGGCAGTGTCTCACCCACCATGAGGATCGCTACATCGGTGGCCTGCTCAACCCGTTCGGCATCGACCTCGTCGGCGTGCTCAAGATCCCCTACTCGAGCATCACACGCACGATTGCGCTGCGCCGGCCATCGCTCGGCGTCGGCGGCTCGACGCTGCCGATGCAGCTCGCTCGCGTCATCTACAAGACCCCACCGAGCTCACGCGAGGGCAGCACGGGCAAGCTGCGGCGCAAATTCGCCGAATGGTGGCTCGCCCCGGTAATCTACTACGGCCTGACAAAAGGCGGGGACGACACAGCGCTCCGGCAGTGGGCCGCCAACCACCTGTGGCTTGCCCAGCGTACCGGCGGCCAATCGCTGCACGGCGTCGAAATGACCGCCCGCGTCGTGTTCGGCAAGGAGGCCAAGACCCTCACCGTCGCCCAGCAATTCGTGCTCGCGTCCGCCGTCAACAAGCCGATCATTCTCCTCGACGGCAACGAGCGGCTGAACGCGGCGCGCGACGAAAACTGGCGCTACATCACCGAGGTCCGCGCCAAGACCTGCGCCGAGCGCCTGATCGCCGATGAGAGCCAGAAGAAGGACGTGCTTTTCGAGCTCGTCAGCCTCGCCAATGGCCCGCCTGACCCGCGCGTCAAACCCCGTCTGCAGGAGGCCCTCGAGAGCCACGCGCCGGCCCTCGCGCGCCGGGCGACTGCAAATCCGATGATCCGCGCCAACGCCCTACTCCCCGTCGCACGCTTCGGCATCCGCGAGGAGATGAAGCAGCGCTTCGGCCTCGCCTGGCGCGAGGAGGTGCGCGGCGTCACGACGACGCTCGACGTCGGCACCAACCTAGCGTTCGGTGAGCGCGTCAAGGCCGTCCTTGCCCAGATCGACCGGCAGCATCAGGCTCGGCTCAATCCCGGCTTTACGCTGGATCCCGCACGAGCCATGCCCAACGGTCTCAAGACACCGAACATCTCGGTCGTCGCTGCCGACGCATCGGGCCGGATCGTCCGCTATTGGGAGGCCGGTGAGACGGCTGCCTACTTCGGCTCGCCCTACGCCCGCGATTCCGCAACCGGCCGCTACGATCCAGCTCGCGAGCCGCGCCGCATCGCCTCGACCGGCAAGATGCTCCTCGCCATCGCCGCCGGGAACGCCGGCACCGACACTGCCGACAGCCTCTATCTCGATCCACAAGCCCCAGCCCGAGGCCTCGAGACGTGCGCCCGTGGCGACGGCGCGCTGCGCCAGGGACGCCGCGCCATCGTCGCCTTCGCCTGCTCGCTGAGCCCCGCCGTCGAAGGCCGCGGCGCCCGCCTCGGCCAACCGCGCATCCGCCGCCTGATCGACGGTTTCGGCTTCGTCATGCCACCCGCCAACGCCAACGGCGAGGAGACCCCAGCCTCCACGGCCGCAGCGCGCGGCCTCATCGCTGGATCGCCGCGTACCGTGCACCACATGGCGGGCGTGATCCTCGCCGCTATGACGGAGCGCGGGGGAACGCCCGTCCCGCCACCTTCACTGGTCAAGGCCTGGGAGCTGTCGAGCCGCGCCAACACGCCGTCGGCCGAGGGTGCGCTCATCCCCAATCGGCTCATCAAGCCGCATGCCGTGCCGTTTCTGAAGACCGTGCTCTCCGCACCGTTGTGCTACCGCGCCAACGGCACGGCTCACGGTACGCTGAAATCGATGCAGGGGTGGTGCGCCACCAATCGTCCCGGCGTGTCGCTGCATTTCGCCAAGACCGGCACCGACACCAACCTCGATCCGAACCAATCGGTCGACACCTGGATTGCCGGCGGAATTCGCTTCGAGACTGGCGCCGCCTACTCCTACGTGGTCCAGATCGGTACCGGTTCGACGGAGCAGCCGTTCGGTCAGCGCCTCAATGCAGGCGCGCTGCTGGCACCTCTGGCCGAGGCGCTGCTCGAGGACCTCGAGGCGGAGACACGCCGCGCCGGTCGCCCGAAAACGGCGAGTGCCCAGCGGTGAGCGCCCTGCCGGCTCCTCAGCTCCCGACTTCCACCGGCTTGCCGAGCTTGTGCGGGTTGTTCATGAAGAGCAGCACCGGGATGCAGGCCGCAATGAGGATGGCAAGGAGCTGGAAGTCTGCATTGTAGGCCAGTAGCTTCGCCTGCTTCTCCACCGTGCGCTCGAGAGCTGCGATGCCGACTGGATCTGTGAGACTCCAGGGAAATGGCAGCGGAATGTGCCGCAACGTCTCGCTCATCGGCGACACATGCTCGGTCAGCCCTGCCTGGAAGTGCTGGCTGGCATAGGCGAGGTAGGTGGAGAATAGCGCGACGCCGAACCCGCGACCGATGTTGTTGAGAAGCGAATAGAAGGCCGTGCCTGCGTCCCGCTGCTCGGCCGGCATGGTTGTAAAGGCGACCGCATTGAGCGGCACCATGAACGTGCCGAACGCCAAACCCTGGATGAAGTTGTTGATGATCAGTGTCGTCCGGTCGATATCCTGGGTGAACGTCGAGAGCTGCCACATGGTGATGGCGATGACCGCCATCGCCACGGCGATCACCTTGCGTGGGTCGATCTTCTTGATGAAGTAGCCTGTAAGAAACGACGCGGCCATCGTGCCGGCCCCACGCGGCGCCAGCATCAGCCCGCTGTCCATCACCGTGTAGCCGCCGATCTCCTGCACGAACGGCGGCAGCAGAACGAGGCTGCCGAACAGCAGCACGCCAAACAGCGTCCTGAGCACGGTGCCACCGAGATAGTTGCGGTCCCGGAAGATCGCCGGATCGATGAAAGGCGTCGACGAAGCGAGCGAGTTGACGACGAATAGCCAGAACGCCGAGCAACCGACGAGTGTGACAATTACGATGGTGGACGAGTCGAACCAGTCGAGCCGCTGCCCCCGGTCGAGAATGAATTGCAGCGCGGCAATCGAGATGCCGAGCGTGACAAAGCCGAAGTAGTTGAACTTGCGCGGCGGCCGGCGGGCCGTCTCTGGCACGACGAATGCCACCATTACGAAGGCCAGAACGCCGACCGGGACGTTGAGGAAGAAGGCCCAGCGCCAGTTATGGTACTCAGCCACGTAGCCGCCGATGGTCGGCCCGAACACCGGCCCGAACATCATGCCCACGCCCCACCACGCCATCGCGATCGAGAAATCCTCGCGCGGATAGAGCGACAACAGCCACGACATCGCGATCGGCAAAAGCGCGGCGCCGAAGATACCCTGCAGCGCCCGCCACAGCATGATCTCTTCCAGCGAGTGGGAGAGACCTGAGAGCAGGGCAAAGATCGTAAACCCCACGATCGAGACCAGGATGAGGGGTTTGCGTCCGAACGTGCCGGCAAGCACGCCCCAAAGCGGCGTCGTGACGGACAATGTCACCAGATACGAGGTCAGCACCCACGAGATCTGGTCCTGCGTTGCCGATAGCTCGCCTTGCATCTGCCGGAGCGCGATGGAAACGATGGTCGTGTCCAGGACCTGCAGCAGCGGCGCCAGGATCAGCGCCACCGTGATGACCTTCAGGCGTGCCGCGCTGATCGGAGCAACCGACGGCGGCAGAGGGCCGGCAACAGCTGCAGACGCCGCGGTCATGGGCTCGCCTTGGCCCAGCTCATGAGCCCCCGCGCCCAGCGCGGCAGCGGCCGTTGGTGCCCCGTATCGATATCCACGAGCGCGCTCATTCCCGCCCTGAGCGGCGGCGCCCCCGGCTGCGGCTCTAGGCGCAGCCTCACCGAGAGACGCTGCACGACCTTGACCCAGTTGCCGGTCGCATTCTGCGGCGGCAGGATCGCGAACTCCGCGCCGGTCGCCGGGCTGATGCTCGTGATTCGTGCGCTCCAAACGTGGTCGGGGTACGTATCGACGTGGATGGTCGCCTTTTGGCCGACCTGCACGTAGGTCAGCTCAGTCTCCTTGTAGTTGGCCTGTACCCAAGTGTCCTCGGTGCCGACCAGACTGAACACGACACGCCCCACCTCGACGTACTCACCCCGTTGCAAGTCGAAGTTGGTCACGATGCCTGAGACCGGTGCCTTGACGACTGTGTGCGCCAGCTCGGCTTTGGCTCGATCGCGCGCGGCCATTTTCTCACGGACCAGCGGATGCGCCTCGGTCTTGATGGCGACGTCGCCGCCGAGTTGAGCCAGCACGCGCTGCAGCTTCTGGCGTCCGGTGGCGACGCGCGCGCGCGCAGCATCGGCGTTGCTGTCGGCCTCCTCGAGGACGAACGCCTTGCCCACGCCTTTGTCGGCCAGTTGTTTCTGGCGCGCACGCTGCGCTGCGTAAAAATGCAGGCGATCCTCGGCTTCCTTGAGCTCCGACATCGCCTCCTGGTACTCGGCGCGCATCGCCTCGATACGCGTCTTGGTGTGCTCGAGGTCGGCCTCGGCCTTCTCCAGTGACAGCTGAAAGAACTCGGGATCGATGCGGAAAAGCACCTGATCGCGCGTCACAGGCTGATCCGCCTCGACCATCACCTCGACCACCGGCCCTGCCACCACCGGGCTGACCGTGATCTTGTCCGCCTTCACATAGGCGTTGTCCGTCGTCATGACGCGGCCACCGGCGAGATACATGTGCCCGCCGATTGCGACCGCTACAAGCGGACCGAGACCGGCGATCGCCAGGATTCCTAGTAACCGTCCGGTCGGCCATCTAATGCGCCACCGTCGCAGTGGCGGCGCAACCTCGGCTTCATGCGACCCGCCGTCCCGCTCGGCCGTCACCTTCTGCATGGCCGCTCCTCATCCTGTCGCCTTATCGGCCTTCGCGTCCGTCTCCGCGGCGTCGAGTGCCAGCATGTTCCCTTTGATGGTCAGCAAATGCTCGATCAGACGGTTGGCGTCAGCCTGCGAAATTCCGGCGAGTGCCTCGCGACTGGTCAGCCCGGACATCTCTCGTAACCGATCGAGCACGGGTTGTACCTCCGACCGCAAATACAGCAGCCATGCCCGCCGGTCAGAAGGATCGGCGCGCCGCTCAACGAACCCCTTTTCCACCAGCCGGTCGATATGCCGGCCGAGCGTGATCGGCTCGATCTCGAGGATCTCGGCGAGTGCAGTCTGGTTGATGCCCTCACGCCGACGAAGCTGCGCAAGAACTCGCCACTGCGCTCGCGTCAACCCAAGCGCGCTCGCCCGCGAATCGAACCTGCGGCGCAAGAGGCGCGAGACATCGGCGAGCAGAAATCCGAGAGATCGCGTGAGGTAGGGGTCTGTCGTCATTTCGTCATCAAACTAGCAGGCGTGCTTATTATGTGCCAGCACAGTTTTTTGGACAATGTTAAGGCTTTGCCTTGAGCGCCAACGTAAGTCTGTGCGAGCGTAACTCTGCTGTGCCTAGGACAAGACGCGATCAACGGAGGCTGTGGTGCCGATTGTCGAGCTTGATCACGTGCCCCACGAGCCGTTCCGCGGCGGAGCGACATACCAGACCCTCGTCGGCGATGCCGAGGGCTCCGCTCCGGTCCGGATCGGCGTACAGACCTCTCCGCCGGGCTACCGCACGCCGCTTCATTCACATCCCTACATGGAAGTGATCACGGTCCTGGATGGCGAAGGTGAAGCGTGGATCGACGGAAGTGATGCTATCGTCGCGCTGAGGCCTGGAACGACGCTGGTCCTGCCACCCAACGTCCGCCACTGGTTCGGGGCTACCGGCAAGGCACCCCTCAAGACCTACGGCGTTCACGCCTCAGCTCACCGTATCGTGGATGTTCAGGGCGCTGCGTAAAACAAGGCACGCACCCATCAGACTGGGGGACGGCATGCGTCGATGGAGATGCGTTGGCGTCGGTTTTCTGCTGTTCCTCGCGACAAGTGGGGACTCCCTCGCCAGCGACTTCGTGCAGGAGTGCCGTCCTTCCGGCAATCGGTACGCGATCGAGCACGATACGCTCTACGCCGTGGCCGACCCCAACCGGCGGACGATCCCTTACGAGACGCTGGCAGAGACGACACTGACCGAGCGGCGGGGGTATTGCATCGCCAAGGGGAGCCGCTACGAGTTTCAGGCGCGCACCTACCGTCAACGGATCCGCTTCACCGACGACGGCAATACGGTCGAACTCCTCGTTTTATGCGAGATGGCGTCCGACGGGCTGCCGGCAGGTCTCTCGTGCGAGAAGGAGGTCGTCACGCACAACAACTCGGGCGACGCCACCGCGGCCACCGCGGCCCCGGCAGCTGGCTCGTCGAGATGGAGCCACAACGGCTCGGTGTTGCGGCTCGAGACGGCAGGTGCGGATCGTCGCTTCGTCTACGACGTTGCCCGTCCCGGCATGCTCGTCGCAGGTGCCAAACCGGGCGATCCAGTTTTCGAAGGTCGTCGCGAGGGCCGCACCTACACGGGAACCGCCTACGTCTACACGAAGGCCTGCGGAAGGGTCGGCTATCCGGTCACCGGCACCGTCGCTGCCGACGACCGAAGCGTCGTGGTGGAAGGCCAAGTGCCCGTCCACAGCTCCGACTGCGCTGTAAAATCGCATCGCCCGGAGCGAATGGAGTTCATCCTTATCGAGCGCTGAGTTGAGGCGCTCCTCCAGGCAGGGGCCGCGCACCTGGCCGCTTTCCGAGTCGGCCCGGCGCGTTCTCGGCTATCATCGTGCGCCGGACGAAGACTGGCCGAAGCAGTGGGATCCACATGGCGAACCGACAACAGATGCATCTTGCTGCGTTCATGCGGCCGGCCTCGATTCATACCGGCGCCTGGCGCTATCCGGGCGCTTGGCCTGACGCCAATTTCAGCCTTGGCCACATGCGCCAAATGATCCGACGACTCGAGGCCGCCTGCTTCGATGCATTCTTCATGGCCGACCATCTCGCCGTGCTGAACATGCCGGTCGAGGCGCTGAAACGCAGCCATACGGTCACTTCGTTCGAGCCCTTCACGTTGCTCTCCGCGCTTTCGCAAGCGACCGAGCGGATCGGCCTCATCGCTACAGGCTCGACGACCTTCGACACGCCCTTCCACATCGCCCGGCGCTTCGCCTCCCTCGACCACATCAGCGAGGGCCGCGCCGGCTGGAACATCGTCACCACCTCGAACCCCGATGCCGCGCTCAACTTCGGCCTCGACGAACACGTCGAGCATGGCGAGCGCTACGAGCGTGCCCGCGAGTTCTATGATGTCGTGACCGGGCTCTGGGACAGCTTCGCCGACGACGCCTTCATCCGCGATCAGGCATCGGGCATCTATTTCGATCCCGCGCGCATGCACGTCCTTGGCCATAAGGGCCGCGATTTCTCGGTGCGCGGACCATTGAATATCGCCAGACCCGTCCAGGGCTGGCCCGTCATCGTCCAGGCCGGCGCCTCCGAGGCCGGCAAGAAGCTCGCCTCCGAAACCGCCGAGGCCGTTTTCACCTCCCAGGGCGATATCGAGAGCGGTCGCGCGTTCTATGCCGACGTGAAAGGCCGGATGGCCCGCGTCGGACGCAAACCTGATCACATGAAGATCCTGCCGGCCTGCTTCGTCGTCGTCGGCGAGAGCGTGGCGGAGGCCCATGAGAAGCGGGCACGCCTTGACGCCCTCGTCGACGAGGCGAATGCTATTGCTTCGCTTTCGATCGCACTCGGCCACGATGCATCGAAACTCGATCCGGATGCGCCACTGCCCGATATCCCCGAATCGAACCAGTCGAAATCGGGCCGCGAGCGCGCCATTCGGCTGGCGCGGCGCGACAACCTGACGGTCCGCCAGCTCGCCCAGCGGATGGGCGGCTATGCCGGCCTCGCCATGGTCGGCACGCCCAAAACCATCGTCGACGAGATGGAGGCGTGGCTTGCCGGGCGAGCCTGTGACGGCTTCACGATCATGTTCCCGTACCTCCCCGCAGGCCTTGAGGATTTTTGCGGGACTGTCGTGCCCGAGTTGCAGCGGCGCGGCCTGTTCCGCAGCGCCTATACCGGCACCACGCTACGCGAGCACCTTGGCCTACCGCGCCCACAGAACAGGTTTTTCGAAACAGGCCCTACTTGATGAAGCCGAGGAGACGCGGCAGAAACAGCGTCGTCTCGGGGATGAATGCAACGACTAGCAGAGTGCCGATGATCGCCGCGAGGAACGGCAGCAGCGGCCGAACGAGCTTTTCCATCGGAAGGCCGCTGATCGCCATCCCGACGAATAGACATAATCCCACTGGTGGCGTGATGTGCCCGATGGCCGAGGCGATCACGCAAACCAGCCCGAAGTGGACCGGATGAATGCCGACTGCCTGCGCCACCGGCAGTAGCACCGGCACCGTGACCAGGATGATCTCCGACGGCGTCAGGAACGTCCCGAGCACCACGTAGAGCAGGATGACGATCAACAGGAACATCCACCACGACGGACCGATCGCCGCAATTGAGTTGGCGACCTCCAGCGGGAACTTTGAGAAGGTCAGGATCCAGCCGAACGCACCGACGAAACCGATAATCATGCCGATCACGGCCGAGAGGCGTGCGCTGTCGATGAAGATCTGCGGCAGATCCCTGAGTTTCGGCTCTCGATAGAAAATGGGCGGCACGATCAGCGCATAGACCACGGCGACACCTGCAGCCTCTGTCGGCGTGAACAGACCGAGCAGAATGCCGCCCATGATGATGGCCGGAATCGCGAGTGCCGGCATGGCGCGCTTCAGCGCTGCAAGGAACTCCGCACGCGTCGGCGGCGGTTCCTTCGGATAGTTCCGCGCCTTCGAGATCGTATAGACCGGTATTGCCATCCCGAGACCGACAAGAATGCCCGGGATAACGCCGGCGGCGAACATTGCGGCAACCGACTCGTCGGCCATCCATGCGAAGATGACCGCGATGATCGACGGCGGAATGATCGGCGCCACCACGGCGGTCGAAATCGTGAGCGCCGTAGCGAAGTCGCGATCGTAGCCCTTGCGCTCCATCTGCGGGATGAGAAAGGTGCCGAGCGCCGAGACGTCGGCAACCGCCGATCCCGAGATGCCGCCGAAGAACATGCTGTCGAGAATATTAACGTAGGCGAGACCGCCGCGAAATCGCCCGACCAGCACTGTTGCGAGATCGATCAGCACGCGGGCAACGCCGCCGCGCGCGGCAATATTGCCGGCCAGGATGAACAGCGGCGCCGAGAGCAGCAGGTAGCTGTCCGACAGCAGCCCAACGAACCGCGTTGGCACGATGATCGGATTGACGATCGGATAGAGCATTGAGGTGGCGAAGGCCCCGGCCGCCAGCGCGATACCGATCGGCATGCCGGCGACGATGGCGATGAGAAAGACGATCAGGAGTGTTTCGGCCATATCACCTCAGCCAGCGCCTCGAGGAAGCGGCGAACGAGTGGAATCAGGATCAGCACGGCCCCCACAGGCACGGCCATAAACACGTAGTCCAGGCGCAGCTCCAGCCCTGGCGACGTTTGTAGAGCGGCATTCGGCACCAGCGTGAAGCTGAGCTTCAGGAGGTAGAGGAAGACCGCGATCATCGCCCCGTGCACAGCCGCCTCGACAAGCGCACGTGGCCGATGTGCGAGCTTCTTGACGAAGTAATCCAGTACCGTGTGCTCGTTGAGGTGCATCGCGGCAGCCCCCCCGAACGCGACCAGCCACACGAACAGAAAGCGCGGCAGCTCGTCGAGACCCTCGAACGCCTGCGAACCGGTGAACCGCATGATCACGCTGAGAAATACGCTCCCCGCCATGACGGCCAGGATCAACCCTGCGATATAGCCGCAGAGGGCGAAAAGCGCATTGATGCCGCGCGCGAGCGCTGACCCACCGGACCGTCCGCTGGGAGCTTCGGGATGAGGTGACGCCATCGGGCTACTTGATGCTCTGGATGTACTCGACCATCACCTTGGCGCTCTTGCCCGCGGGCGTCGCGTAGAACTCTTCGTAAACGCCCTGAGCAGCGGCGAGGAATGGCGCAGGATCGGGCTTGGTGATCGTCACACCCTTAGCCCTGACCTGATCCTGGATGTCCTTGTCCTCGTCGAGGATGAACTTCCTGTTGAAGGCCCGCGCGTGCACCCAGGCCTCGTCGACGGACTTCTTGCCAGCGTCATCGAGCTTCGCGTAGCTCGCCTTCGACATCACGAGGGCGATGCACTGATGCGTATGGCGTACGTCCGCCACGAACTTCACGAGGTCATAGAATTTGTTGTGATAGAAGGTGTTGACGCCACCCTCGGCGAAGTCGATCACCTTCGTCTGCAGCGACGTGGCAACTTCCGGCCAGGCGATCGGTGTCGAGATCGCGCCCAGCGCCTTGAAGGTGGCGACCAGGATCTTGTCTTCCTGCACCCGGACCTTCTTGCCCTTTATGTCGTCGAGCCCTTCGATCTTGCCGTGACCGTAGATGCCACGATAGCCGGCGGCAAAGAAGCCGATCAGCTTGAAGCCCTTCTTGTCGAGGACGTCAGCATAGTACGCCTGCAGCTTGTCCGAGCCATCGAGCGCCTTGTAGACGTGGTCGTAATCCCGAAAAATGTAGGGCAGCTGGAATACCGACAGCTCGGGCACCAGCGTCGAGAGCGGCGCCGTGGTGATCGGTCCCATGTCGACCGCCCCGAGCTGGATCTGCTGGGCCACCTCGCGCTCGCCGCCGAGCGCCGCCGAATGGTGATGGATCGTCTTGAGCTTGCCGCCGGAGAGTTCGGCAAGTTTGTCCGCGAAGGCTTGCGCCGACTGCGAAGTCCCGTGCTTCGGCGGGTTCGCGTTGCCCATCGTCAATTCTTTGGATTGGGCGAAAGCGGCACCCCCGGCCATAAGCGCCAGTACACCGGCAGTCGCCGCCACGTGGGCTATACGCGCGCGCGCGCGCCAAAACATCATCATCGGCAACCTCCCAAGACGTATCTCCGGATGGCAGACTGCCGGATTGGATCGCGCGGCCCGCCACGGTCGAGCTCTTTTGGCTCTCGCAACATCGTGCGCTCGATTGTCGCAATTGGTCAAGAAGACTCAGCCAACCTCCCGACGGTGTTCGGCTTCAGTCGAGACCATCGATTTTGGGCTTCAGATGTGCCCAAGGCCGAGCCGCCTCGAAGAGCGCCGCGACGCGCAGCAACTTCTGGTCCTCGCCCCGCCGCCCGACGAGCTGGATCGAGACCGGCAAGCCGTCCGAGTGCATGCCTGCCGGAAGCACGATGGCCGGATTGCCGGTGAGGTTGAACGGGTGCGTGTAGGGATACCAGGCGCGGCGCACTGTATCGACCTTCCGGTTCTCGATGATGATCGGCTCGAACAACGCCTCGTCGATTCCCAGTGCCGTCCGAGCGAGTGACGGCATGGCGATGACGTCGAACCGCTCGAACCAATCTTGAACCTGCCGGTAAAGCTTCGTGCGCAGCATAAGCGCCCGCCCCACGTCCTCGGCGCTCGCGTCCGTGCCTCGCTCCATCTGTGCGATCAAAGTCGGGCTCATTTGGTCGCGCCATCGAGGCAACACGTCGGCGAACCGGGCGTTCCACAGCGCCGTCGAGAGCGTCAGCCAGAACGGCTCGGTCGGCTCGAGGTCGTCGCCCATCGGCTCGACGGTCGCGCCGAGATCGCCGAGCACCTGCGCCGAGGCCTCGCAGAGAGACAGGACTTCACTGTCACAAATCGTGTTGGCGAGGTAGGGCCGCCACGCCACCCGCAAGCCCTTGAGGTCGCCTTCCCGGCGCGCAGCTTCCACCGATCCGGCCGCCGACATCCCGAACGAGTGCGGGTCCGACGGATGCCAACCGGCCATCGCCTCGAGCATCAGCGCGGTATCCATCACTGTCCGCGTCGTCGGCGTGATGTAGCTCATGTTCGAGAAGGCATCGGGGGCGGTGTCGTGCGGGACGAGGCCGATCGACTGTTTCAAACCGACGAGGCCATTGGCGGCGGCAGGTATCCTCGTCGAGCCCCCCGCATCCGTCGCTACCGCAAGCGGACCGATGCCCGCTGCGCAGGCAACCGCTGCGCCACCAGATGATCCTCCGGCCGTGCGCGTCTCGTCCCAGGCGTTGCGCGTCCGGCCAAACAACGGCGCCTCGGTCCAGCACATATGTCCGAACTCCGGCGTCGTCGTCTTGGCGAAGAGGATGGCGCCGGCCGCCTTGAGCCGCGCAATCGCCACCTGATCGACAGCCGGCACGTTGCGCTCGTGGATGAGCGAGCCGAACGTCGTGCGCACGCCGGCCGTGTTGACCAGATCCTTCACATGCAGCGGCACACCGTGCAGCGGGCCCAGAGGCTCACCGCGAGCTTGCCGCACATCGGCTTGCGCCGCATCCCTCAACGCCTCGTCGCCGCAAATGGTAATGAAGCAGTTCAGGATCGGCTGCGCTTTCTCCGCCCGCGCCAGCGTCGCGCGCATGACCTCGACGGCCGAGATCTGCTTCTCCCTGATCATGCGGGCCAGATCTGCGGCCGAGAGGTAGGCGACTTCATCGGTTGGCATGGCGCGGGATCCTCGCGAGGTCTGCGCCATGCTACCAGTCAGCGGCAGTTCCCGTCAGTTTTCGAGATGAGACGCGTGCCGGCCCGTGCACAGAATGAGCTGGCCGGCACTCATCGAAACTGCCATTCGCTGCCACGATCTCACCCTACTCGCCGACGAGATCAAGCGGCTCGGTTTCGGGCCTGCCTACGGGCGCGGCATCACCGATCTGATCGAAGATCGACCTTGGAGCCGAGTCACGGATTTCCGTGAACACGCTCCGCGGTGCAGATTCGCCCAGTTGGTCCCACACGGACTTTGCACTCGCGGAAGGAATGCCGAGCACGATCGCGGCCATTGTTGAGTAGGTAACCAAGAGTTTCATAATACGTCTCCACTCAAACAAATTATTCAACATCAGTTCTATGCAATACGCCCCACGCCATAAAACAACCATAGTGTGAAACGTGACTGACAATTAATGCCGCACAATATCGACGTCAATAGCTTCCGAAAAAAGTGATCGATAGACTGTCGATCGCTCCAAGAGCCAATCAGGTCAGAAAACATGTCGGAGGCGAAAACTCCGCCGCTTCCGTCGATGCCCAAGTTATGCCGTCCTGGACCTCGATTTCTTCGGGCGGCGAGACTGCTTGGCTCTTTGCGCTACGCTCAAAGCCCGTCTCGCCCATTCGACGAGTTCATCCGGCTCGTCGAGCAGCCTTTCCGGCGCCTGCCAGTAGCTCATAATCGTGGTTTGACCGGCCTTTTTCTCGTAGGCGAACGGCCGCATTCCTTCCGCCTCGAAGGCCGTACGCGTCGTTTCGTCGGCCTTCAGATATAGCGACCCGTCGGCGATGAGCCCCAGCATCAGCCCATCGAGAAAAACACCCCCGCCCCCGAACATCCGCTTGATAACGACCGGCCCCATCGGCGCCAGGGCTTCCTCGATCAAACTTTTCAGATCGTTGTCCAGCATGGCAAACCATAAAGTACGAGACCAACCCGGGTGTCACACTCAGAACGAACTGCCGGGCTGCTGGAGAAATTCGGTCTCCTCCTGCGTCGAGATCCGGGCGAGCGCGGCATTTCGGTGCGGGAAACGTCCGAACAGCTGGATAATGTCCCGGTGCGCCACGGCATAACGATCGAGTTCCGCGTCACCCAGCCCCGAGATCAACTCGACGGAGCGGTCTTGATCGGCCAAGTCCTCGCTGTGCTCGAAGGGCAGATAGAGGAATAGCCGGCCGTCCTTGTCGAGTTCGCGGTCAAGCCCCGCGACCACCGCCGCCCGCGCAGTGGCGAGCGCCTTGGCGTCGCTTCCGAAAGCCCTGGCTGAGCCACGAAACATGTTCCGGGGGAACTGGTCGAGTACAATCACGGTGGCGAGAGCCACACGCGCTCCTGCCTTAGCACCCGGCACGGGCGCCATGCTGACCTCCTCGTAGATGCGGGCGAAGCGGTCAGAGATGCGCGCATCGAGGGCATCATCACGCTTGAAGCGCGCCTCGGCCGGCGTCTCCTGCAGCCAGAACCGAATGACCTCACCGACCCAGCCCGGTTCGAGGCGCCCGGCAGTCTCGGACGTCACTGCCCCAAGGCCTCTAGCTTGTCCCTGGAGGCAGGCACGAGATTGACGCTCTCACCGCAACCGCATGCGCTCGACTGGTTCGGGTTGTTGAACACGAACTGCGAGGCGAGCGTGTCGACCTTCCAATCCATTTCAGTACCGAGGAGGAACAGCACAGCCTGCGGATCGACGATGACGCGGGCACCGTCTTGCTCAACCACCTCGTCGAACTTCGAGACGGCATCGACCCAGTCGAGCGTGTACTCCATTCCGGCGCATCCGCCCTTTTTCACGCCGATCTTGAGACCAGCGACGGAAGGACCCTTCGACGCCATGAGCTTACGCACCCGATCGACGGCAGCGGGCGTCATTGTCATGACTTTCGGGCGGGGACGGGGCGTGCGGGGTGCTACAGAAGTGGACATGGTTCAGATAAATCCTTCGGTTCAAGGCCGATGATTTGTCGTGCTATATAGCGCATTCGACGCCGAGATGCAGTAAGGATGCCCAAAATCCATCGGAAGTTGATCGTCGGGTCATGACGGTGCTCATGCAACGTGAACTTGCACTCGAGAGTTTCCTCGCGCACCTTAGACAGGCCATGGCCGCGCGTTTGGAGACAGGCTCTCCAGCCGCTCAGGCCATGGAGAAGGTGGACGCGGTTTTGTCGGTGCCGCGGCCTCGGCTGGATGCTCCCGAGCCTCAGACGTTTCCGGCATGTGAGCACCTATCGACCGCACTGGCCAATACTAGACGCGGTCCCGCGGATCTCGTCCGTCTCGCCGATAGCGTCGCGACTCTGGCGCCGAGCCTCGGATGG
>LNFM01007395.1_pt1 | contig 17256 bp, 14 predicted proteins | sample 596031 | NCBI WGS metagenome assembly LNFM01 (sample SAMN04254537, study PRJNA301005) | activated carbon metagenome | isolation source: dual media filters at the Ann Arbor, Michigan drinking water treatment plant | place: USA: Ann Arbor | reverse complement strand
CATGGCGAGGAAAATCGACCCGCCTAAGCGAGCATCGACCGGCGCTTCATTCGACAGTGCGCCGATCATCCGTTTGCGGCTCGCCCCGAATAATATCGGACAGCCGAGGCCGTGATAGATAGAAAGGCTGTTGATGATCGCCAGATTTTCCGTCAGCGATTTGCCGAAGCCAATACCGGGATCGACCAATATCTTGTCGCGAGATATCCCCGCCGCCTCGACAGCATCGACGCGCGCTTCAAGCCAATCGAAAACATCGGTGACGACATCGCCATAATCACCGCCCTTGTGCGGGTCGGTTCCCTGGCTCGGCGCATGCATCAGCACGACAGGGACATTCAATGCTTTGGCAACTTCCAGCGCGCGGTCATCGAACAGGAGCGCCGAGATATCATTGATCATCGTCGCGCCTGCTTCAACCGCAGCCTGCATCACCGTTGCCTTGCGCGTATCGGTCGATATCGCGGTGCCCGATGCCGCCAAGCGCTTAACCAGCGGCTCGACGCGTGCGACTTCATCACCTTCCCAAATCAACGGCGCGCCGGGGCGCGTTGACTCGCCACCTATGTCGACAATGGCCGCCCCCGCGCTCGTCATTGCAAAAGCGGCCTCGACCGCGACTTCGATATCGGCATTCTTGCCGCCATCGGAAAAACTGTCGGGCGTCATGTTGATGATGCCCATGACCTGCGGCTGGTCCAGGCGAATGATGCGTTCGCCCATTTGCAGCGGCGCGCGAGACGAAACAATGCGTTCGAAGAGCATCTGGCATCGCGCCTGTATTTCAGCAGAAAGTCCGGAAACAAACGCCTCCCAATGCCGCATATCGACCAGGTGGCGCTCGGTCGTAGCGCCCGTATTATCAATGACTTCGATTTGCGAAAACCATAGCATTGTTCCCGCAAGCCTCGCGCTCGCGCCTTCATGACGCTGCGGACTATCAACAAAGCCGGTCGGCCGAAGGTAGAGTTTCGTCATGGTTCGGTGGCAAGGATGTACGTCTGGCGCAGGTCGTCAATCGGCTTCATCGCGCCATCAGCGGCTTCGTAATGCCAATAGGTCCAGCCATTGCAGCTTGGCGCGTTTTGGATTGTCGAGCCTACCTTGTGAATGGATCCATTTACTGCCCCACAGGCGACCGAACCATCGGCGCGCACTTCGGCTTCGTATTGCCGCTTGCGGTCATAAAGCTTCGCGCCGGGGTTAAGATAAGCTGCCTCAACCAGTTGGCCGAACGCAACTTTCGGAGCAGACTTCGGCGACTGCATGGTTTTGAGCGCGCTTTCGTCCAGCGGCAAGGCGGCGGCAATGCGTTCTTCGGCGACTTCGCAATACAGGGCCTCGCGCTCGCAACCGATCCAGTCGCGGCCCAAGCGCCGCGCAACCGCACCGGTTGTGCCGGTGCCAAAAAACGGATCGAGCACCACATCGCCTGGCTTCGTGCAGGCAAGCAATATCCGATAGAGCAACGCTTCTGGTTTCTGCGTCGGATGCGCTTTAGTGCCGTTGCGTTTCAACCGTTCCTGACCGCCGCAGATCGGGATCAGCCAGTCCGAACGCATCTGTAGTTCGTCGTTCAGCGTCTTCATCGCGCGATAGTTGAATGTATATTTCGACTTTTCACTCTTCGATGCCCAGATCAGGGTTTCATGCGCATTGGTGAATCGCGTGCCCTTGAAATTGGGCATCGGGTTTGATTTACGCCACACGATGTCGTTCAATATCCAGTAGCCTGCATCTTGCACGGCTGTTCCGACCCGGAAAATATTGTGATAGCTGCCGATCACCCACAATGAGCCATTGGGCTTCAATATCCGCCGCGCTTCGGCCAACCATTCACGAGTAAATTTGTCATAAACTGCGAAGCTCGAAAACTTGTCCCATTCGTCGTTGACCGCGTCGACCTTGCTATTGTCGGGGCGAAGCAAATCGCCGCCAAGTTGCAAATTGTAGGGCGGGTCGGCGAACACCATGTCAATACATGCATCGGGCAGTGAACGCATCGCTTCCACGCAGTCCATTCGCAGGATCTGATTCAGCGGCAGTTCGACCGGTACTGCCGCATGCTTGGTAGTCGCCGGTTTGATCTTCTCTAATACGCCCATATTGCCCGCTCCCGAACCCCTGAAGACCCCGCGATGAGTCCGATCTTGGTTAACGTCAAGGCCGTTAACCTGCAGCAAAGCTGGAAATATATGATTAACGCCGCATCATATGGGCGGAACGAAACGAGTCCGGCACAAGATGTAGAGTCTGGCGATTCAAGTGGGACTCAACCGGTAGTGGTGTTGCCGCAAGGACTCACCAGCAAAAATTTTACAGTGAATTACACCAACATCAATTGTCTCACTGGTGCGAAGCTTTTTCGGTGCAGCGGCGTTGGCCCCAAACTACGAAGTGCGGCCATATGCACCGCAGCACCATAACCCTTGTTCGACGCCCAACCATAGCCAGGATAGTCGGCGTCGGCCGCGACCATCATCCGGTCTCGATGTTCTTTGGCGATGATACTCGCCGCCGAAATACACGGGTGAATGGCGTCGCCGCCGATAACCGCCTCGGCATGATAGCTCCAGCGCGGCAGGCGGTTGCCGTCGACCATGACTTTAGTTGGCTCAACATCCAACGCCTTAACCGCGCGCGTCATCGCCAACATTGTCGCCTGCAATATGTTGATTGCATCAATCTCCTCGACCGATGCGAGGCCCACGGCCCAACGGCACTTTGCCTTGATTTCCGCTTCCAGAACCGCGCGGTGTTTGGCACTCAGTTTCTTGCTGTCATCCAGTCCAACGATGCCGTCGGGGCACAATATAACCGCAGCGGCGACGACCGGCCCTGCAAGGGGCCCGCGCCCAGCCTCGTCGACACCAACGATCATATCCGCCAAGGAGGATAGCGGCGGTTTTCGCCCGCGCTATACAAGCATATGAGATTCCCGGACGGATCGAACAACCGAGCCTCGCGCCAGCCCCAGCTTTCATCTTGCGGCATTTGTTCGAAGGCATAGCCTTGACTTGCAAGCTCTGTCACCCAGGCGTCGAGACGTTTGCTTTCGAAATATACGACAGTGGAGGTTGAGACGTCATCGCTCGCGTGGATCGAAAAAGTCACGCCATTAGGCACTTCGAATCTTGCATAACCGTTTGACGGACTATCGACGATCTGTTGCAGCCCAAGCGTTTTATAGAAATCGACTGACGCGGCGTAATCGCGGCAACCGACCGCTATTTGATTGAGCGAAGGCCCGGACACCATCGCATCCTCGCGCACGAATTGATGCCCCATCGGGCCATGTCCGTCGCCCAGCCCCGGCGCGTCAAGCAAGGCGAGCCGTACGAACAGGCGCGCGCGCTCGACTGCGTAAACCAGTTCCATTCCCTGCCCTAGTCCGGTTGCGATGGCGCTTGCTAAGGTGCAGCCAGTGCCGTGGGTGCTGCGCGTTTCGATCCGCGTGTCGGTCCAGATTTCGCTTTGCCCGGGCGCCAGATGCAGTTCGTCAACAATCTGGTCACCATCGGCATGCCCGCCTTTGATCAGCAGCGGAATTCGCCGCGCCAGCAAGGCATCTTTGCCACCCAACGCTTCAAGCTCAGGGAGGTTCGGCGTGGTGAGTGTCGCCAAACGCATCAATCGTTCGAAAGCCGAAATCGTGTCGGCGTCGGCCAGCACCGCACCGCTGGTGGAGACCATGACGGGATCGAACACGATCGGACATGACAGCTCTGCCAGGCTATCCGCAACCGCATGCGCTGTATCTGCACTGCCAATCATGCCGATCTTGACGGCATCGACGCCGATGTCGCTGACCACCGCGGAAATCTGGTCAATCACCATTTGCGTCGGCACCATATGCACAGCATCTACGCCAAGCGTGTTCTGCGCGGTAATCGCGGTAATCGCCGTCATTGCGTGCCCACCGAACATCGTCACGGTTTTGATGTCCGCCTGAATCCCGGCCCCGCCGCCGCTGTCGGAGCCAGCGATAATCAGGACGCGAGCGGGTTTGCCTTCGGTCATTCCGCCGCAGCGGCCCTTACCGCATCGCATATGCTGTCGACCACACGCTCGACCTGCGCCGCGTCGTCGCCTTCGGCCATGACACGGATAACCGGTTCGGTACCCGAGGGCCGGATCACAAGGCGCCCGTTCCCCTTTAGCTCGGCTTCTGCGTTGGCGATGACTGATTGAACAGTCGCATCTTCAAGCGGCTTGCCGCCTGAAAAGCGCACATTTTTCAGCAGCTGCGGGACCGGATCGAACAGGTGCAACACCTCGCTCGCCGGCTTGCCGCTTTCGACCAGTTGCGCAAGGACCTGAAGCGCCGCGATCGTGCCGTCACCGGTTGTGGCATGGTCCAGTAAGATCATATGCCCGGACTGCTCGCCGCCGACATTGATGCCGTGGCGACGCATTTCTTCAAGCACATAGCGGTCACCGACCTTGGCCCGGATCAAGCGAAGGTCCTGGCTCTCCAAATATCGTTCTAGCCCCAGATTTGACATTACGGTTGCAACGATTCCGCCACCGGTCAGCTTGCGACTGCGGTCCATCGCGGTTCCAAGAAGCGCCATCAATTGGTCGCCGTCAACAATACGGCCTTTTTCGTCAACCACGATAAGCCGGTCTGCGTCGCCATCGAGAGCGATACCGATATGCGCGCCTGAAGAGACCACCGTTTCCTGCAGCGTCGCAACGTGCGTTGACCCAACCCTGTCGTTGATATTCTTGCCGTTGGGTGTGACGCCGATCGAGGTGACCTTAGCGCCCAATTCCCAGATAGCGGTGGGTGCAACCTGATAGGCTGCGCCATTGGCGCAATCCAAAACGACATGAAGCCCGTCAAAACGGACATGCTCGGGTACCGACGCCTTGACCGCGTGGATATACCGCCCTCGGCTATCCTCGATACGCCGTGCGCGACCGATTTCAGGCGCTTCGGCAAGTTTGGCTGGTTGCTCCAACATTGCTTCAATCGATATCTCGTCCGCGTCCGACAGCTTAAAACCATCAGGACCGAACAATTTGATACCATTGTCTTCATATGGATTATGGCTGGCCGAAATCATCACCCCCAGATCGGCGCGCATCGACCGGGTGAGCAATGCCACCGCAGGCGTCGGTATCGGTCCGAATTGCACGACATCCATTCCGACGCTGGTGAAGCCGGCGACAAGCGCGTTTTCGATCATATAACCCGACAGCCGGGTGTCCTTGCCGATTACAACTCGGTGCTTGTGGTTGCCCCTAAGGAAATGCGCGCCTGCCGCCTGCCCGACCTTCATTGCCATTTCGGGTGTCATAGCGCCCTGATTGGTACGCCCGCGAATGCCATCGGTGCCGAAATATTTGCGAGCCATATTATTTCCTGTTTTTAATCGCGCAAAGCCACGAAATACCGTTTCTCTGCGGCACTCCCTTGCATAGGCTGCGGCGGGCTGGCAAGACCTCAGTTTATGTCAAACGCTTCCCGCATATTGCTCGCCCTGATCATAGGCCTCACGCTTGGCATCATTGCCGCAGCCCAAGCACCGGAACTGGGTGTAAACATCGCTTATTGGGCCGATATCATCGGCTCGCTATGGCTTAATGGCCTGCGAATGACGGTTGTGCCGCTGGTCGTTGCCTTGCTAATCACGGGAATTGTAAAAAGTGCCGAAGCCGCACGCGCGGGGCCAATGGCTGCGCGCACCGTGACGTGGATTGTGACGATGATGGTGCTGTCGGCGGCGATGGGCGCGTTGCTGACGCCTTTATTCCTGTCGATATTCCCGATGCCCGGCGAAAGCGCCGCTGCGCTCCGCGCCGCACTTACCACTGCTCCGGCAGTCGGCGAACAGCCCGCATTGCGTGACTTCATTGTTGCGCTTGTTCCAACGAACCCGATATCGGCCGCCGCCAATGATTCAATCCTGCCGCTGCTGATTTTTACTCTGGTATTCGCGTTTGCGATAACAAGGCTGGCGCAAGAACCTCGCAACCAAATGGCAGGGTTCTTCAGCGCGCTTGCCGACGCGATGGTTATCGTCATCGAATGGGTGCTGAAGCTCGCGCCTATCGGCGTATTTGCACTCGCATTCGTCGTCGGTGCTCGCTCGGGTCTGGCCGCGCTTGGTGCCGTTGCGCATTACATCGTCACAGTATCAATGGTCGGTATCGTTGTCGGCGCCTTCGCATATCTTGTTGCGGTATTTGCCGGGAAGATACGCTTCACCGAATTTGCGCGCCAGATCGCGCCGGTTCAGGCCTTCGCCGTATCGACTCAGTCTTCGCTCGCCAGCCTGCCGCTAATGCTCAAAAAAGCCGAAGCGCTCGGTGTCCGGGAATCGACCGCTGGCCTTGTGCTGCCCATGGCGGTCGCGCTCCTCCGCGTCACGGGTCCTGCGATGAACCTTGCCGTGGCGCTGTACGTCGCCAACTGGTTCGGGATCGAACTTGATGCGTTTGATTATAGCTTCGCGATTTTCATCGCCGCATTGACCTCGATGGGCGCGGTCAGCCTTCCCGGCACCGTCAGCTTCGTGACATCGATTGCTCCCATCTGTCTCGCATTGGGTATACCGGTCGAACCGCTTGCGTTGCTTATTGCGGTAGAAACGCTTCCCGATATTTTCCGAACCACTGGCAATGTCCAGATGGATGTCGCACTCGCCACCGCCATTGAGGCATCCGAAAAGGAAAAATCCGATGCAATACCGCAACCTGGGTAATGACCTTAAAGTATCGGCAATCGGCGTAGGCTGTATGCCGATGATCAAGGGCGGCAATATCACATATGGTGAAGATGCTGATCCACAGGAAGCGATTAAGACGATCCACCGCGCGATTGATCTGGGTCTGACCTTTTTCGACACCGCTCAAATTTATGGTCCGTTTTCGAACGAAGAACTGGTCGGTGAAGCAATTCGCGGCAAACGCGACGAGTTGGTTATCGCCAGCAAATTCGGTTTCAAATTTGAAGATAACAAGATTGTTGGCGTCGACGGATCAGGGGCAAATGCAAAAAGCGCGGTCGAGGGCACTTTGAAACGTCTTGGGATCGATTGCCTCGATTTATACTATCAACACCGCGTCGACCCCAATGTGCCGATTGAAGATACCGTGGGCGCCATGGCTGACCTAATCACCGAAGGCAAAATCAAACATATCGGCCTCTCGGAAGCTGGACCCGAAACGTTACGCCGTGCTGCCGCTGTCGCACCGATTACCGCACTGCAAAGCGAATATTCACTTTGGGAGCGCGATATCGAGGAAGACATTTTACCCACATGCCGGGAGCTAGGCATCGGCTTTGTCCCCTATTCACCGCTCGGGCGGGGTTTTTTGGCTGGTAATATCCGTAGCCTCGACGAGCTTCCGGCGAATGACTGGCGGCGCAACGATCCGCGCTATCAAGGCGGTAATTTTGCGACCAATCTCAAGGTAGTCGATGCAATTGCTGAAATAGCAACCAAATATGCGGTTTCGAACGCGCAGATCGCTCTTGCATGGCTGCTTGCCCAAGGCGACGATATCGTGCCCATTCCCGGTTTCAAACGTCGCGTAACGATGGAAGATAGCGCCAAGTCCGCCGATGTCGTCCTCGATGCCGATGATCTGGCAGCGCTCGATAAAGCAGCGCCGCGTGGCGGCACTGCGGGACCGCGCTATGGCGAAGCCGGAATGAAGATGGTCCGGCTTTAGGCGTTGATCCAGCGGAAAATGCCGGCACCATAAGAACCGAAGAAATTATGCGCCCATGTGGCAACGGCCCATAATGCGGTCCCGGCAATCCAGGGTATCGGGGCAATCTGACCGATCCCGGTCAGCCTAGGAAAAAAGCTCGTCTGGCGCAACCATGTGCCCCAACCCACGCCGATCAGCCGCGCCTTTTTGCGCTCTTGCGCTTTGGAGCCCACCAGCGCCAGAAAGATGATGCCGCCGCAGAAGATGAAATTGTCGATGCGCGGCGCGACCATGATGTGCGCAATACCCCAGAGAGCAAAGCCCCACATCATCGGATGCCGCGTGACCTTGAAGACACCCATGGGCTTTTGCGCCGCCAAATTCTCGCTAGCCCCCGGAAGCGCAGGATTGCGAACCAGCGAGCCGACAAACAGAACCGCCGCCAATAAGGTCAGCGCACTAGAGGCGGCCCATAGGATATCTCCGACCGCCCAATAATGTGCATCTTTCGGTGCACTGCGAAATTCGACGATCATCCAGAAAAATAGCGCCAGCGAAATGACCGAATATATCGCGGCAAATCCACCTTCGCCGAATTTACCAACGAACTTTGCGCGCAATGAATGCGACATCCAGAAATGGCTGCCGACAAACGCTATAGTTGCCAGAATGAGCCTAAGATATTCGCTCAATTTGCTTCCTCCGGCCCCCGGATAGTTTGCGCCTTTAGTGCAGCCAATATTTACCGGTCATAGGCCTTTGGCAAGTCCCCTTCGGTTGGCCGCGCATACCGGTCACGAAGCCGCTGCTGACGGTTACCTAACGGCTGTTCGATGCCGTCAATTATGACCGTAGTCGCTGCGCTGGATAGCTCGAGCGGGTCGCCATCCCAAATGACGACATCACCCGCACGGCCCGCTTTCAGACTACCCAGGCGGTCGCCAACACCCATGATGTCCGCCGGCACCGCACTGATCGAGGCGAACGCCTCGTCCCAGCTGAGGCCAGTGGCATTTGGCAAGCGCTCAAGGCTCACCAGATTACCTGCATATTGCGTGGTGTAGCGCAGTTGATGCGAATCGCGGTCGTTGATCATGCCTATGGCGACCTTGACGCCAGCGTCCTTCAGTCGTCCGATATTGCTCTGCGTCGCGCCGAGCATTTCGAACGAAGCAGGCAAATCATTCAGCGCTGAAGCAATCACCGGAATTCCCGCCTGCGCCAATTGCGGTGCAACCCGCCAGCCTTCGGTGACGCCAACGAACACCATCTTAATTGCAGGAAATTCCCGCTTCAATTCGATAAGGCGAAGCATGTCGTTCGCGCCTTCGACATGGATCAGCAAACGCGTTTCACCGCGGAGTACCGACAGCAATGCCTTGGCGTCTTCAGCCTTCAGCAAATCATCATCGAACGTGCCGCGACCTGCAGCATAGTCCTGCGCCTCGCGTAGCATCGCGCGGAAATGGAGATGATTGCCTGCACGGCTACCGCCCGATTTCGAAGCACCTTCTTCGCCGAATTCGGCAAACTGGAAAGCGCGAGGTACGGTAACGGCATTACTGTCTGCACCCAGATCGGCGATAGCGCCCATGCCGGCAAAAATGCTGTTGGCCGCGTCAGGCGCAACTACAGCACGAGTCACGCCAGCAGAACGGTTGACTGCAAAAGGTGATCGGAACGGGTCGATGGCTGGTGCGATATCTATAGCAGCAGAAAAGCCGCTATTCCCGCCGCTCTTGTCATTGGTGCCATTGACCGCGTCAACTTCGGACAGGCCAAGTCGCGTGAAGCCAGCAAACACACCCGGCGTTACCCATTTACCGCTGGCATCGATCTGCCGCGCTCCGGCAGGTATGGCAACGCCAGCCCCAGCCGCCACGATATTACCATCGCGGACGATCACTGTGCCACCCTCAATCGGAGCGCTGCCGTCACCGATGACCACCTTGCCACCAGTGATTGCGATGGTCTCCGCCTGTGCTGGCGTAGTTAGTGCAGCCAATGCCGATGCTGCAAAAAGGAAATGCTTCATTTCACATCTCCTTCACCGGGTTGGCCGAGTTCGAAATCGCTCACTGGACGCCGCTTGGGATCCTTGGCATCGAACATCAAAGCACCATCGACCCAGACCATTTCGGGCCGTGCATAAACGCTCAAGGGATTGCCGTTCCACAACACGACATCAGCCATTTTGCCGGGCTTCAGGCTTCCGGTCTTGTCGCTGATCCCCAACGCCTTGGCCGGATTGTAAGTCAGCCATTTGATGACCTCGCCATCGGTGATGTTGATTCCCATGCGGCGGCCATCAGCCTGCGCCTTGGCAGCCTCCTGATTCAAGCGCTGAATCTGGTTTTCATCGTCCGAGTGAATGATCACGCACGCGCCAGTGTTATGCAAGATTGCGGCATTTTCCGGAATCGCGTCATAGGCCTCCATCTTGAAGCCCCACCAGTCGGCCCACACTGCCGAACAAACGTCGTTGTCGCGCAGCAGGTCGGCAATCTTGTAGCTTTCGACCGCGTGGTGGAAGGTTGAAACCTTGTAGCCGAATTCCTTGGCCATATCGAGCACGATGGCCATTTCATCGGCACGGTAGCAATGGTTCTGGATGCTGATGTCGCCGTCGAGAACGCCGGCCAATGTTTCCATCCCGATGTCGCGGGTGAAGTCCTTGCCGCTGTCGCGTTTCTTGCGATATTCCTGCGCCTTGATCCATGTCTGGCGGTTAACCGCGACATTGCCCATTCGCGTTGAAGGCATCCGGCCCTTGGCGCCGTAAACGCGCTTTGGATTCTCGCCGCAGGCCATTTTCATGCCATAAGGCGCGCCGGGGAACTTCATGCCTTGCACCGTGCGCGCGTAGACATTTTTCAGCACCACCGATCGCCCGCCCATCAGGTTCGCCGAACCCGGCAGCACCTGCAACGCGGTCACTCCGCCATTAGCAAGCGCCCGGCTAAAACCGGGGTCCTGCGGCCAGACGCTATGTTCGGCCCAAACTTCGGGGGTAGTCGGCGATGTCGCTTCGTTGCCGTCGCTATGCGCCTCGACCGACGGCGTCGGATAATCACCGAGATGGCTGTGGATATCGATAATACCCGGCGTTACATATTTGCCTCCGCCGTCGAACACCGCGATGTCAGCAGGAATCGGCGTATCGGGTCCGCCAACGCTACTGATCTTGCCGCCCGACATGAACAATACGCCATTGTCGATACGGTTGCCCTCACCGTCGAAAATCGTGACGTTGCGGATTGCAGTCGCAGTACCTGGATAGGCTTTGTAGGTGGAAGCAAAGGGTGCCTCAACCTTGGCCGCCGGTTTTGACGGCGAGTCCGATGCCGAGGCCGCATCGGGCTTGTCGGCAGCCGAGCAGGCCATCAGCATCAAGGGCAAGACAAAGCAAGCGCTGCGAAGTGCAGAAGAAGTGCGCATGTATTAACTCCGGTTTGTAGGATGAACGCCAGCAGCTGCTGGTTCGCCAACTTCTGCGGCACCCTCAAGCGCCGAGTCATCGCGCAACGTATCGAGGTGCATCAGTTTTTTGATTAGCGGCGATACGATTACGACCAATATCCCGAAGCCAATCGCATAGAGCCCGATGGTGCCATAAACCGACATCACCAGTTCTTTGCCTGCACCCTCGCCGCTCGCATTTTCCGAGCCAGTCGCAGATGCAATCAAGCCTGCAGCGAAATTGCCCGTTGCCGATGCAAAGAACCATGTCCCCATGATGAGGCTCGCCATATGCGCAGGCGCCAAGCGGTTCATCGCGCTGAGGCCGACTGGCGACAGGCACAATTCACCGGTGGTGTGGAACAAATAGATCAAGAAGATGAAGATCACCGGCGTGGCGTTTTCCATGCCGACAGCTTCTGCGCCCCATTTGAGAACAAGGAAGCCCAGACCAAGCTGCATCATCGCCAGACCAAATTTGACGGGCGTGGACGGTTCCATTCCCTTGCGACCGAGCCATGTCCACAGTCCTGCAAACAAGGGCGCGAGCAAAACGATATAAATCGCGTTGATCGACTGGAATACCGATGCGGGAACTCCGCCGCGGTCAACATGGCGGTCGGTGAACAGGTTCAGCGATGAACCGGCCTGCTCGAACAATGCCCAGAAGAGGATCGAGCCGAGGATTAGGAACATCGCAGCAAAAATTCGGTCGCGATCTTCGGCAGGCAGTTTGATGACTGCAGTCCCAAGCACATAAAGGACCAGTATCCCGCCAGCTACGCCAAGCAAGGATCCAACGACCGACTGGTTTTGAACCAGCCACCAAACGATGGCAACGGCGACCAGACCCGACAGATAGAGCAGCCATTCGAACTTAATGCCCATAACGGTCGATGAAAGCTTCGCCGGATCAGACGACTCTCCGCGTCCCAGCAGCAACGGCTTGAAGATCACGAACACGATTAATCCAAGCAACATGCCGAAACCTGCCGCGCCAAAGCCGTACGACCAGCCATAGGTCTGGCCGAGATAGCCGCACAGGATCGAGCCCAATGCCGCGCCCAGGTTAATGCCCATGTAGAAAATCGTATATGCACCATCGCGGCGGACATCGGTGCGTGGATATAACTGACCGACGATCACCGAAATATTCGCCTTCAGGAAGCCCGAGCCAACGATGATAAACGCCAGCGCCAGCCAGAAAATGTTGAGGGAAGCGGCATCCTGCCCGCCATCACCTTCAAATCCCATCAGGAAATGGCCGAATGTCAGTAAAACCGCGCCGTACAACACCGCTTTTCGTTGGCCCAACCATCGGTCGGCAAGATAACCGCCGATGACAGGCGTGATGTAAACAAGCGCCGTATAGGCACCATAAATGACGCTCGCTTCGCCGTCGGAATATAACCAATGCTGGGTAAGATAGAAAATCAGCAGCGCGCGCATGCCGTAATAGGAAAAACGCTCCCACATCTCGGCGAAGAATAATACGAAAAGACCTTTGGGATGGCCAAGGAACGTCCCTGCCGAATCCCCGTCCTGTGCATATGATGATGCCATCGAGCGAAACCCTCTATTTCTATTGTTTTTTTGCGCCCCTCCCCGGGGCCTATACAAGAAACCCTACCGAAAAAATTGCGGCTGTGAAGAATTATATTGCGCGAAGGCGCAGAAATCGATGAATGACATCGCCATGTTCAATGATTTATCGTCCGTGCCCGATTATCTCGCCACCCGCCGCTCAGGCAAACCGCGCGATATGGTCACGCCGGGGCCCGACATGGCAACGCTCGACGCGATAATGCAAATCGCGATGCGTACGCCCGATCACGGCAAGCTGTTCCCGTGGCGCTTCGTGCATCTGAATGATCGAGCGTCCTTTGCCGAACTAATGGCGAAAGCCTTTACCGCCGCCAATCCCGATGCACGGCCATCGCAGATTGAGGCTGCAGTGGCCCCCGCTTTTATGGCTCCAACCTTGATTGCCCTCTTGTTTGCACCGCATCCAAGCAACAAAATTCCTTTATGGGAACAGCAAATGAGCGTCGGCGCGGTGGGTATGAACCTGCTTCACGCCGCCCACGCGCACGGCTTTGTCGCTAGCTGGATTACCGGATGGGCCTGTTACGATGCCCATGTTCGCGCAGCATTGTGCGAGGGCGAGGAGAGCATAGCTGGCTTCTTCTTCATCGGCACCCCCGTCCTGCCGCTCGAAGAACGCCCTCGGCCCGAGCCATCGGCAATCATCCGCAATTGGCCATAAATTTGCAACATTGACGCGCCCTACTGTATTATGGCAGTAAGGCCCATAATGAAAAATGACGCTAAACCGGTTTATCTGAAACTGCGCGACGTAATCGCCGCCGCCATCCTCGACGGAGAATATAAAGAGGGCGGCATGTTGCCCTCCGTCCGCGCATTTGCCGCCGATCAGGGTGCCAATCCGCTCACCGTCGCAAAGGCCTATCAGCTGTTTCAGGATAGCGGGCTCGTCGATGTCAAACGCGGCGTCGGCCTGTTCGTCGCCTCTGGCGCGGTTTCAAAATTACGGAGTTTCGAGCGCGACCATTTCGTTAAAAATGTGTGGCCCGATGTAAAGGCGCAGATGCAACGCGCCGGTATCGATCCTGCAGAGTTACTCGCGACGAGCTGATTGCGCAGCGACTTTGGCCGCGAGTTCGCGTGCGGCCTTTGGTTTTTTCCCTGAGCGTTTCAGTATATCGGCGTAAACCCGCGTTACCATCACGTTCGTTGGCGCAATCCGATATGCAATCGCCGCATATTCGGTGGCCTTGTCCAGTTTCCCTGCCCCCGCATAAGCCCGCGCAAGATTAGCGAGCAACAGGCTGTCATTATACCCCACCCGCGCCTTCACCCGCCCGAGCAGATTGATCGCGTTTGCCCACAGACCCGCGTCGAGATTGCGATAGCCTGCGAGCCGCAGCGCAGTCAGGTTGGTCGGATTATAGGCCAGATAAGCCGCAAGCGTTTCATCAGCGGCTTTCTGATCGCCGGCGCGCGATAACGCATCGACGATACGGAGCATCACCGGTTCGGTGAAGCTGATTGCTCTTGCCTTGTCATAAGCGGCGATTGCGGCGGGCAAATTTCCGCGCGCTTCTTCGATATCCCCCACCACCAAATGCGCATCGGCGACGCCCGGATTGCCGTTTTGCAGGCGAACGGCACGAGTTAGCGCTTCGTCAAACTGGCCCGCGGCGGCAAGCAAACGGATATAAGGCAGCACCGCGCGGGCATCATCGGGCGCGCGCCGCGCGGCATCGGCGGCACCTATCAACGACACCGGTTCGGGCAAGGGCTGCGCCGGACGGACACGTGCAATCGCGGCGTCATTTAACGGATCGGTGGCGCGCACCGGCTGATCGCTCGCAGCAAAGGCGCGGGCGGTCAGCATCAGGCTGTAGCTATCGGCATCGGGACGAGCCGCAATTTCACGAATGACGTCGAGTGCGTCAAGCGGTTGCCCTGCCCGGTACATCGCCTGCGCCAACAACGTCCGCACCCGCCGGTTGCGCGGCTGTTGGGCGAGCAACCGCTGCAACAGGTCGACCGTCCGATTGAAATTGCCAAGCTCATATTCGCAAATGGCATCAAGCAACCTTGGCGCAGGCAGTTCGTTGAAGTTTGTCCCGGCCTTGGGCAATATCCGTTTGGCGAGCGCGCAATTTCCGGCCCGTGCGGCAAGCACCGCCTGGATGTAAAATGCTTTGGCATTGCCGCTATCGAGCGTGATTATCTTGCGCGCCTGCGCCAACATATCGCGGTTGCGTCCGGCCTCGCCTAGCGTCAGCGCATATTCCTCGAGCAACGGCACATCGGTCGCGTTGATCTGCAAGCCGCGCTCGAACCAGGGCAATGCCGCAATCACGCCAAATTGTGACCGCATCATCCGGCCCCGGAATTCAATCGCGCGAACGTCGCTCGGGTTCAGTTTCAGCGCCTGGTCAACCGCATCAATTGCGCCTCTCTGATTGGCGAGCACAAAGCGCAATCGGGCCAGATCGGTCCAGTTGCGGCTGTCACCCGGCGCTAACCGAATGGCTTCATCGAAACTTGCAAGCGCAGCAGCGGTCTCACCCTTGTCCAATTGCACGCGGCCCAATATCCGCATGGCATAAGCGCGGTTGGCGTGCGGAATGGTCGTTTCGGTCAACACGCTCTCGGCTTCGGCGAGCTTGCCCTGCATCCAAAACGCCTGACCTAGCAAATGCGCAATTTCTGCTTCAGGGATGCCTGCCGCAATCGCCCGTTCGAGCGAAGCTTGCGCGGCAGGCCCCTTGAACAGCGCGAGTTCTACTTCGGCTCGAGCAATCAGCGCACGCGTCGATTTGGGATCGGCCTTGACCGAATTCATCAGCGCGACGCGCGCAGCACGCAGATCGCCGGTTTTCAAATGTTGTTGCGCCTCGGCAAAAGCAATGTTGGCGTAATTCTTCGGGCTGGGGCGCAGCATATACGCGCCCACGATTAAAAGCATTAGTAGCGCAGCCAGAGCCAGAATGTGCCGTCGGCGCAGCATCGCTTAAGCCCAGTCAGGCCTGCAAGTCATATTGCTTGAGCAGGTCGTACAAAGTCGGCCGACTGATACCGAGCAATTTCGCAGCGCTCGAAATATTTCCCTCTGTCCGCGAAATCGCGCGTTTGATCGCCTTGCGGTCCGCCGCTTCGCGCGCCGCTTTCAGGTTGAGCAACAGTTCGTCGTCATCCTCGTCGCCAAAATCAAGATCATCAGCGGTGACGAATTTACCGTCGGCCATGATCACCGCGCGCTTGATGCGGTTTTCGAGTTCGCGGACGTTGCCCGGCCATTTCCACTGGTCGATCGCGCTCATCGCGCTGCTCGACATGCCCTTGATCGACGGGTTCATCTCCCGTGCAAATCGGCTGACAAAGTGTTTGGCGAGCAAGACGGCATCGCCGGTACGCTCGATCAGCGACGGGATCGTAACCGTCACTTCGGCGAGGCGGTAATAAAGATCATCGCGGAAACTTTGTTCGGCAATCATCTTGTTCAGGTTGCGGTGCGTGGCACAGACCACACGAACATCGACGGCAATCGACTTCCGCCCCCCGATTCGTTCGAAATTGCGCTCCTGCAAAAAGCGTAGCAGCTTGACCTGCAGTGGAAGCGGTATGTCGCCCACTTCGTCCAAAAACAAGGTCCCGCCATTAGCGATTTCGATCTTGCCTTCGGTGGTCTTGATCGCTCCGGTGAACGCACCTTTTTCATGCCCGAACAGTTCGGATTCGAGAAGATTCTCCGGAATCGCGCCGCAGTTAATCGCCACAAAGGGTTTATCGGCACGACCGCTCGCATTGTGCAATCCGCGCGCCAGCAATTCCTTTCCGGTCCCGCTTGCACCAAGCAACATCACTGACACATCTGCCGGCGCAACGCGTTCGATGGTGCGAACCACTTTCACCATTTCGGGCGAGGCCGTGATAATCGAACCAAGCAACAGTTCGCCGCCGGCATCGGGCTGCTGCAACTGTGCATTTTGCAGTTCCAATTGGCGCACATGAAATGCGCGCTTGACGATCAAATGAAGCTCGTCGATTTCGACCGGCTTCTGATAAAAGTCCCATGCGCCTGCCGATATCGCGCGCAACGCGCTTTCGCGCGCGCCGTGGCCCGATGCAACGATGACTTTGGTATCAGGCTTCAGCTTGAGCATCTCGTCAAGCAACGCAAAGCCTTCGGTCACGCCGTCAGGATCCGGCGGCAGTCCGAGGTCGAGCGTAACGACGTCGGGCTCTTCCGAACGCAGCAATGTCATCGCTTCGTCGCGGTTCGCGGCGCAGAACACCTCGAAATCCTCGTATGACCATTTGAGCTGCTTTTGCAGACCAAGGTCATCTTCGACGATCAGCAATTTTTGTCGTGCTTCGGCCATATTCAAGCAGCCTCTTCCAATGATCCGTGTGTAGTGCCTTCGCGTGCGACGGGCAGCAGCAATGTAAATGTCGTGCCTTTGCCCAACCGGCTATCGACCCGCAATTGGCCGCCCATCGACATCGCCAGCGCGCGTGCTTCATAGGCACCGATGCCAAAGCCGCCCTCCTTCGTCGATTCAAATGGCTTGAAAAGCTGGTTGGCGATAAAAGCTT
>LNFM01010449.1_pt1 | contig 17259 bp, 16 predicted proteins | sample 596031 | NCBI WGS metagenome assembly LNFM01 (sample SAMN04254537, study PRJNA301005) | activated carbon metagenome | isolation source: dual media filters at the Ann Arbor, Michigan drinking water treatment plant | place: USA: Ann Arbor | reverse complement strand
GCTACCTGGTGGTGCCCAAGCCCATGGTGGCGGCCTTCAAACAGGCCCACTACGACCTCAACCGCCCGGGCCAGATGCCGGTGCAGGCCGCGCTCGCCGAGTTCATCGAGATGGGCCACTTCGCCAGCGCCCTGCGCCGCGCGCGGCAGAACTACGCCGAGCGCCGCCAGTGCCTGCTGGAAGCCCTCAAGCCCGTGCTCACCCCGGGTGGCCCCTTCATCAGCGGCGCCGAACAAGGCCTGCACCTGTGCCTGCGCCTGCCCGGCCACATCGACGACCAGGCCCTGGCCCAGCGCATCGCCCAGCAGGGCATGACCGTGCGCCCGCTCTCGGCCTACTGCCTGCAGCGCGACGACCTCAAGGGCCTGGTCATCGGCTACGGCTACGCGCCGCTGGCCGACATTGAGCGCTGCGGGCCGGTGCTGGCGGGCCTGGTGGGCCAGGCGCTGAAGACCTGAGCGCGGTGCCGCAAATCACGCTTGCGGTATCTGCCGGGTAAAGACCCTGCGAAGTCCATGTTTTGGACCACATGGAGGTGCGGCAACGCACAGACCTCCTTCGGGCCAACATTCAATCTCGGCGTCACCCCCACAGGAGACGTTGACATGAAACAGATTTTTGGACTTTTGCTCACCACCACCGCCGTGGCCTTCAGCGCCCAGGCCATGGCCCAGGCCACCCTCTACGCCAACGACGGTTTCACCGGCCAGTCGCTGCGCATGAGCGCTGACACCCCCAGCCTGCAGCGCTACAAGTTCAACGACCGCGCTTCGTCGGTCGTGGTGGTGGGCAACCGCTGGGAGGTCTGTGAAGACGACAACTTCCGCGGCCGCTGCACCGTGTTGCGTCCGGGCCGCTACACCGCGCTGTACGACATCGGCCTGGAAGACGGCATCTCTTCAGCCCGCATGATTGCCGCCAACGAGCGCGTCAGCGAGAACCGTTACGCCCCCCTGCCGGGCACCGCGCCGGCCGCCGTGAACATCACCTTTTTCGAGAACGAGCGCTTCCAGGGTCGCACCTACACCGCCACTGGCCAGATTCCCAACCTGCGTCGCACCGGCTTCAACGACCGCGCTTCGTCGGCCATCGTGTCGGGCGAGCGCTGGGAGGTCTGCGACAACAACCGCTACAAGGGTCAGTGCATGGTGTTGCGCCCTGGGCAATACCCATCGCTGGCGGCCATGGGCCTGAACGACCAGATCACCTCGGTGCGCGTGTTGCCGCGCAACACCCGCGTGGCCGACAACCGCTACGCACCGGCGCCGATGCAGGCTTACGACGGCCGCCGTCGCAATGGCGAACGCCTGTACGAGGCCGACATCACCTCGTCGCGCGCCGTGCTGGCCACCTCGGGCCAGCGCTGCTGGGTCGAGAGCACGCAGGTACCGGCCGAGCGCAACAGCGCCAACATCCCGGGCGCGGTGGTCGGCGCCCTGCTGGGCGGCATCCTGGGGCACCAGGTCGGCAATGGTTCGGGCCAGGACATCGCCACGGTCGGCGGTGTGGTGGCCGGTGGTGCCATCGGCGCGCAGTTCGGTCGCAACGGCCAGCCCACAACGCAAGACGTGCAGCGCTGCGAAAACGTGCCCGGCGGCGCACAGCCCGCGTACTGGGACGTGACCTACAACTTCCGCGGCACCGAACACCGCGTGCAGACGGCTGTGGCGCCGGGCAACCGCATCACGGTCAACGAACGCGGCGAGCCGCGCGAGCAAGATCAGCGCTGAACCCGGCTCAGAGCGCGTCGCGCAGGCGATGCCAGAGCATGCCCAGCGCCAGGCTGGGTGTGCGCAGCAGCGGCCCACCGGGAAACCGGTGGTGTTGCAGCCGCGCAAACACATCAAAGCGCCCGGCCTGGCCGGCCACCGCTTCGGCCACCAGCTGGCCAGCCAGCCCCGTGAGCGCCACGCCGTGGCCGCTGAAGCCTTGCAGGTAGTAGACGTTGTCACCCAGCCGCCCGAAGTCGGGTGCACGGTTCATGCTGATGTCCACGAAACCACCCCACACGAATTCGATCGGTGTCTGCGCCAGCGCCGGGAACACCTCGCCCATGCGCTGCGCCATCAGGCGTGAGAGGTTCGCCGGCGTGCGCGTGGTGTAGCTCACACGGCCACCAAACAACATGCGGTGATCGGCGCTGAAACGGAAATAGTCGAGCACGAAGTTGTTGTCGCACACCGCCGCGTTGCGCGGAATCAGGCGCGCGCAAAGCCCGGGGTCTAGCGGTGCCGTGCCCACGATGTAGGTGCCCACCGGCATGATGCGCGGCGCGATCTCGGGCGCCACCGCCGGGCCGTATTCGGGCAGCATGCAGTTCCCTGCGAGCACGGCAAACCGCGCAGTCACCTGGCCTTGCGCTGTGCGTGCTGCCAGCGTGGCGCCGCGCTGCAGGCTGGTCACGGCTGAGTGTTCGAAGATGCGCACGCCCGCGGCCTGCGCGGCACGCGCCAAACCCAGCGCGTACTTCAGCGGATGCAGGTGGCCCGAGCGCTGCTCGCGCGCCGCCGCCACATAACGCGGGCTGTTGATCAGGCGCGGCACGTCGGCGCCTTCGGCCCAGTCCACGTGGATGCCGAGTTGCTGCAGGCCCTCCATTTCCTCGTGCAAGGCGTCGCGCTTGCGCGGCGAATCGGCCACGTACACGTAACCGTGCACCCGGTCGCAATCAATGCCGTGCTGTGCAATGCGCGCATCGATCAAGTCGATCGCTTCCAGCGACATCTCCCACGCGCGCTGCGCATCGGCTTCGCCCAACTGGTCTTCAAACGGACCCTGACCGCTGGCAAAACCCACGATGGTCTGGCCGCCGTTGCGCCCGCTGGCACCGCTGCCGATGCGGTCGGCCTCCAGCACCACCACGGAGAGTCCACGCTGAGCGAGTTCGAGCGCAGCGCTCAGCCCGCTGAAGCCCGCACCCACCACCACCACGTCCACGTTCAGCGATTCGCTCAAAGCGGCGCAGGCCGGCGAGCGGTGCACGCTGGATTCGTAATAGCTCTTCTGGTTGAGCTGGGTGTCGGAGCCGATCAGCGAGGCCATGTTCATGCTCCTTTGCGTTTGGCCACCTGCCCACTCAGGTAGGTCCACACAAACGTGGCCGCGGCGTTGCTGGTGAGTTCGGCGTGGTCATAGGCCGGGGCCACTTCCACGCAGTCCATGCCCACCCAATTCAGGTCGGCCAGTTCTTCGAGCACGGTCAGCACCTGCGAACTTGTCATGCCGCCAGGCTCGGGCGTGCCGGTGCCGGGCGCGAACGCCGGGTCCAGGCAGTCGATGTCCAGCGTGAGATACACCGGCCGCTGCCCAATGCGCGCACGGATCGCGTCGATGGCGGGCTTCAGGCCTGCGCCATCGAGCCCGCGCAAGGCGCGCGCGGTGAAGATCTGTCCGCCCTGGTCGGCCACGTATTCGCGCGCCGCGCGTTCGCCGCTGGAGCGGATGCCGATCTGCACCGTGTGCGCCGCGCTCACCAGGCCTTCCTGCAGCGCTTCATAGGTCCACGTGCCGTGGCCCGAGGGCTCGCCGAAGTGGTCGCTCCAGGTGTCGCAGTGCGCGTCGAAATGCACCAGGGCCAGCGGCTCGCCACCGTGGCGGGCTTTTGCGGCGCGCAGCAGCGAGAGCGTCACCGAATGGTCACCGCCGAGAAACACGCAGTGGTGCTGCGCCATCAAGGCCGCGGCCTGCGCCTCGATGTGGGCAGGCGCATGTCGAGCGCGTCGCCCAGGTGTTCCAGCGGCGACACGTTGAACACCGGGTGGATGCCGTCGCACAGCATCAGGCTGGCCGCACGAATGGCTTGCGGGCCAAAACGCGCACCAGGGCGGTTGGTCACCACGCCGTCAAAGGGCACGCCGGCCACCGCAAACGGCTGGTCGGCCAGCGGCGCGCAGCCCAGGAAACGGTTGCTGTTGTTGGCGTATGCGAACTGACCCATGGCCATGGTTGGTCCTCGGTGGAGGTGGGGTGAATTGGAGCGAGAAGATACCCCCGGGAAGCTGGATGCGTGAGTCCAATTCGCTGGGATGACCGGCGTCCACCCCTCCAGCGGCTTCATTTGCCGAACAGGTCCTTGAGGCCCTCGCCCAAGCGGTCGCCCAGGTTGGCGCCAGCGCCCGTGCCCACCCCGGGCATGAGGGCGGTCCCAATGGCCGCGCCCAGCAGCGCCGAGCGGCTTAGGCTCACCGTCGGATCGTCCAGCGTGCCACCCACCACCAGGGGCACGCCCACGACCTCCCCGCCCGCGCCGCGCGTTACGTCCACCCGCACACGGCCCGAGAGGGTTTTGCCGGGTGCCACCGTCACCTCGCCGGTGGCCGCCAGCACTCCCGAGCTCGCCACCAGGTTCGTCAATTCGATGAGTTGCCCGCGCGTGCGCACATGCCCGGCCAGTGTGTCCAGCGCAGTGCTGCCCCCGCGCGACAGGCCCACCGTGGCAACCGCCTTGGCCAGGTCCACGCCCTGCAGCACGGCGTCGTTCACCGTGAAGCGGGTCTGGCTGCGCAGCGCATCCGTCACCGCAGCGGCGCCCGCCTTCGGGTTGATGCGCGCCGACAGCGTGGTGCTGGCGTCGAGGCGGCCAGTGAGCGTGCGGCTGGGCGCGGTCAGCGCCGACACCTCCACGCCGCGGGTTTCCAGCGTGCCTTCAAACACCAGGTCGCGCGCTTTGGCGTTGGCCTCGGGCAGCGTCACCTTGAGCGGGCCCTGCAGCGTTCCACCGCCCACGTCCACCTTCAGGTTCCAGGCGGTCGCGTAGTCCGCTTCGCGTTGCAGCTGCGCTTTCGCACCTTCGAGAGCACCACGAACCACCACCACCGTGGTCTCTGCAGGCCAGCCGTCCTCGTCCAGCGCGAGTTCGGCCTGCACCGTACTGCTGCGACCCTGGACGCTGATCCAGGTCACATCGTCGAGCACGATGCTGCGGGGCAGCCAGCTCAAGTCGGTGGCTTGGTCGTCTGCACCGGGCGGGGCTGGGTTCCTGGCGGGGTCTTGAATGCGCGCACCCAGCAGCACGATGGTGGCCTGCGGCAGCACCGCCTCGCGCACGATGAGGGTGGACACCGCGAGCCGACCCATCAGCAGGGATGACCACACAGGGCGGGCCTCCACCCGCGCCAGCGTGAGGGCCGGTTTCGCTTCGATGTTCAAGCCTTCGAGTGCCACCGCCGGCAGCGGGAACACGTTCACCGAGACACGCGACAGCGTTACCGGCACGCCCAGCGATGTGGACGCTTCTCGCTCCACGCGCTGGCGAAAACCGTCACTGCCGGTCCACTGACCGAGCGCGAACACAGCCAGCAACAGCAGCACCCCCACCAGCCCGAGGCCGGCGCCTGCCCAGATGAAGATTCGACGCATCAGTGCATTGTGCGTGGCAGATCACAACGCGCGCTGGCGCAGCGCCAATACCGCACCGATCCACAGCGCCACCGCAGAGAACACCAGGCCCTCACGCAACCCCTGCGCGCCACTGGATCCGTCGGCAATGAAGCCCACCACCGTGGGCCCCACGATCTGCCCGGCCGCGAACACGATGGTGAAGGCGCTGATGCCCGCCGCCCACTGCGCCGGTGGCAGGTTGTGCCGCACCAGCGCGGTGGTGGAGGCCACCACCGAAAGGAACACACCACCAAACAGCAGGCCCGAGGCGATCACCAGCGGAGGTGAACCGGTGAGCGCCGGCACGATGGCCGCCAGGCCCAGCAGGGCGTTCAACCGCGCCAACGCCTGGCCGTTGCGGTGGCGGTCCAGCAGCCCCGCCCAGATGCGGGACGAGGCGATCACCGCCAGGCCGAGCAGGGCGTAGAAGGTGGTGATGGCGGCGGACGAACTGCCCTGCTCGCGCAGCAACGCGATCACGAACGTCATGTAGCCGATGTAGCCCACACCAAAGCCGGCGTAACCCGCGAGCGCAAAGCCGAAGTCGCGCACCCGGAACACGCGGGCAGACCCGGCCACCGAGCTGGCCACCGGCGGTGGCTGGTTCGCCAGCACCCGCGCCGGCCAGGCCATGAGCGCAGTGGCCAGCAGGCAGACCAGCGCCAGCGCCCACCATGCCCACGCCCAGCCATGCGGCTGTTGCGCGGCGGCGGCGAGCACCGGCGGCACACCCAGCGCCGAGATCACGATGCCCAGGCCCGTGCCTCCGTAATAAATGCCGAGCAAAAAACCGCTGCGCTGCGGCTGGCGCGCACCCAGCCGTGCGGCAAGCAAGCCCCCCGCAATGAACACCAAGGCGCTCGCCAAGCCCGCCAGCAGGCGCTGCGCCAGCAAGGGAGCGGCTGCCGTGAAAAACCCGCTGAGCGCCATGAACAGCGACGCGCCGAGCGAACCCGTGATCAGCAGCGCCATCGGCGAAAACCGCCGCATCAGCCAGGGCGTGGCCAGCGCACCGATGAGGTAACCGACGGCATTGAAGGTGTTCATGGCGCCAGCCAGCGTGTAGCTCCAGCCGAGGTCTTCGCGCATGGGCGGCAGCAGCAGGCCGTAGGCAAAACGCGTGATGCCCAGCGACACGGCGGCACCAAGCGACAAGGCGAGCACCAGGCGGATGTACGGCGTGGGGTCGGTGGTGGGGTCCGGGCGGTTCATGGCCGGGCCATTGTCGGTGCCAATTCCGTGGGCGCCGAGCCCACCACTGCGCCGTGGGCGACAACGAACCCCGGGCCCGGCTTAAGCTAATCACCATGACCGACTTCGCCACCGAAACTTTCCAAGCGATCCAGCACACCGAGTGCGAGCGCTTCATCGCCAGCCACCCGCAATCGATGGCATTGGCCCGCGCAGCACAACAGCACTACCTCTTCGGTGTGCCACTGCACTGGATGCGCGACTGGCCCAGTCCCGCCACCCTGTTTGTGGCGCATGCGCAGGGCGCCAGCCTCACCTGTGCAGACGGCGTGCGTTATGCGGACTTCTGCCTGGGCGACACCGGCGCCATGTTCGGCCACAGCCCCGCACCACTGGCCCAAGCCATCGCCAGGCAGGCCGAGCAAGGTCTCACCTGCATGCTGCCGGCCACCAACACGGCCGCAGCAGGTGAGTTGCTGGCCAACACCTTCGGCCTGCCCATGTGGCAGATGGCCCTGTCGGCCAGCGACGCCAACCGTTTCGTGCTGCGCTGGGCGCGCGCGATCACCGGCCGGCCCCAACTGCTGGTTTTCGACGGCTGTTACCACGGTGCGGTGGACGACACGCTGGTGGACATGGACCCCGTGACAGGCCACACGTTGCCGCGCAGCTCCGTCCTCGGCCAGGTCCACAACCACGCCGCCTTCACACGCGTGGTGCCGTTCAACGACCTGGATGCACTGGAAGCTGCGTTGAAGCAGGGCGACGTGGCCTGTCTGCTCGCCGAGCCCGCGCTCACCAACTTTGGTCTGGTTCCACCCGAACCCGGCTACTGGGAACAGGCCCGCGCGCTGTGCCACCAGCACGGCGCGCTCTTCGTCTGCGACGAGACCCACACCATCTCCACCGCGCTGGGCGGTTACGCGCGCGCCCATGGGCTGGACCCCGACTTCATGGTGGTCGGCAAGGCAGTGGCCGGTGGTCTGCCGTGCGCGGTGTACGGCTTCACACAAGCCATGGCCGAACGCATGGCGCAAGCCAAGAACGCCGCGCCCGAAGGCCACAGCGGCATCGGCACCACGCTGGCAGGCAATGCGCTCACGCTGGCCGCGCTGCAGGCATCGCTGGAACACCTGCACACCGCGGCGAACTATGCCCACATGCTGGGCTTGGCCACCGTGTTGGAAAAGGGGCTGAGTGAACGCATCGCAGCGGCTGGACAGCCTTGGACCATCACCCGGCTGGGCGCGCGCATGGAACTGCAGTTCATGCCGAAAACCCCGCGCAACGCGCAAGACGTGCGCGACCACGCGCAAGGCGAACTGGAGGCGTTGACACACCTCTTCATGCTGAACCGGGGCGTGCTGCTCACACCCTTCCACAGCATGATGCTGGTGTCACCCGCCACGACCCCGGAGGACGTTGAGCGCCTGCTGGCGGTGTTCGACGAACTGCTTGCAGCGCTCAGGTCTCTCCGAGTCCCACCGGAGCCGGCGCCCGCATCACGATCCGCGTGAACAGGCGGTCAAACTGCGGGTCCCGCGCACCCTTCTCGTTGAGCGGATCGCGGTGGGTCGCAAAGGCCACGTTGAGCGCGTGCCAGTCGGCCTCCGTCAGGCTCTTCTCGGCTTCGGGCAAGAGCACGGTTTCTTCCAGCCGCATGTGTTCCAGGTAGAACTGCACGTAGCGCGTGGCCTCAGCTTCGAACGCTGCACGGCGCGTCTCGCCCAGGTACTCCCAGGCCATCAGCAGGTGCATGAGTTCGCGCACCCGCACCTCGCCGGTCATGTGGTCGCTCTCCAGCCGCTCGATGGTGGCCATCACGTGTGGCGCCACGCGCGCGATGCGTGGAAACAGCAGGTCCGATTCTTTGGGGTGGTGCAGTTTCTCGGGGAACTCGTCGATGTAGAACAGCATGGCGCGCAGCACGTCGAAGTACTGCTCGGGCGCGTGTTTGCCATCGGCGTCCGGCCCGCGCTTGATCATTTGCAGCATCGACTGCAGCATGGCGGCCAGGCTGGCATGTTCGTCGCGGATCACGCGCAGGGCAGAGTGGTTCATGGGGCGTCTCCTCAGGCCTCGTTCGGGTCTGGCAAGCTTCGCTCAGGGCCTCTGACAACGCATTGACCTGCATCAACATGCGACCCTGCGCGCTCAGCGCTGTGGTGGCTTCCAGCGTTTGAGCAGCAAGGCGTTGCTCACCACGCTCACCGAGCTCAGCGCCATGGCCGCGCCCGCCACCACAGGGCTCAGGAAGCCGAGAGCCGCGAGTGGGATACCGGCCACGTTGTAGGCAAACGCCCAGAACAGGTTCTGCCGGATCTTGCGCACGGTGCGACGCGAAATGTCGAGTGCTGCGGCCACCATCAGCGGGTCGCCGCGCATCAGCGTGATGCCGGCGGCATGCATGGCCACGTCCGAGCTGCCGCCCTGGCTGTGGCTCATGGCCATACCGACGTCGGCCGACGCCAGGGCGGGTGCGTCGTTGACCCCATCACCCACCATCGCAACGACGTGGCCTCCCTCTTTCAATCGCCGAACCACCGCCGCCTTGTCGCCCGGCAAGACCTCGGCAATCACTTCGCCATCGTCGGCACGCAAACCCAGCCGTGCGGCCATGGCCATCGCGGCACCCTGGTTGTCGCCCGACACCATGAACAGCCGCATGCCGGCCGCGCGCAGCTCGGCGATGGCGGCCGCAGCACCGGCCTTGGGTTCGTCTCCAAACGCCAGCAGAGCCAGTGGTACCCAGCCGGTCGTGCCAACGGCCTGGCTGACGAGCGCCGAGACGGTTGATCCTTGTTGTTGCAAGGCCTGCGCACGCACAGCGAGTGGGCCCAGATCAACACCCAGTTCGTCCATCCACCGCAGGCTGCCCAGCGACAACAAAGCACCCTGCACCGTGCCCTGGCTGCCCCGGCCCGACACGGCCTGCACATTGGTCGCGGCATCGGGCAGCACCACCAGCGAACGTGCCGTGGCCGCTTCGACCACCGCCCGCGCCAGCGGATGTGCGCTTTGCGCCTGCAAGGCCGCCGCCGCCTGCAGCACCGCGAGTTCGTCCACACCCGCCGCCACCTCGATAACCAACAAGCGAGGGTGCCCTTCGGTGAGCGTGCCGGTTTTGTCGAAGGCCACGGTATCGACCTTGTGCGCAATCTCCAGCGCCTGCGCGTCCTTGATCAGGATGCCGTGCTGCGCCGCCACACCGGTGCCCGCCATGATGGCCGCCGGTGTCGCCAGACCCAGCGCGCACGGGCAGGCAATCACCAACACCGCCACCGCGTGGATCAGCGCTGCCTCCATGTCCGCACCTGTCCACAGCCAGCCGAGCAGCGTGGCCAGCGCAATCACCAGCACCACCGGCACAAACACCGCCGCGACCTGATCGACCAAACGCTGCACCGGTGCCTTGCCGGCCTGCGCGTCCTGCACCAGCGCAATGATCTGCGCCAGCACGCTCTGCGCGCCGATGGCTCGCACCTGGACCTCGACCGCGCCTTCGCCGTTGAGCGAACCACCGGTGACACCGTCACCGACTTCCTTGGGCACCGGCATGGCTTCGCCAGTGAGCATCGATTCGTCGGCCTGCGTACTGCCCTGCACCACGGTGCCATCGGCCGCAAAGCGTTCACCCGGCAACACCCGCACCACATCGCCGGGCAACAGCTCGTCCACCGACACATCGGTGATCTCGGTGCGGCGAACACCATCGGGCAACAGATGCGCCCGCTCGGGCCGCAAGGATTGCAAGGCCCGGATGGCGCTGGTGGTCTGGCGTTTGGCGCGCGCCTCCAGCCATTTGCCCAGCAGCACCAGCGTGATCACCACCGCGGATGCCTCGTAGTACAGGTGCAACATTTCGCCCGGCTCCGAACGCCACCACAGCCAGGTGGACAGCGCCCAGGCCGCCGTGGTCCCGATGGACACGAGCAGCTCCATGTTGCCGGTGCGCGCCTTGAGCGCATGCCAGCCCGCGCGGTAAAAGCGTGCGCCCAGCACGAACTGCACCGGCGTGGCCAGCACAAACTGCATCCAGGCCGACAGCATCCAGTGCTTTCCAAACAGATCGCCCACCATGGGCAACACGAGCGGCGCCGACAACACGATGCCGATCAGCACAGGCAGAAAGTCGACCGACACGCCCATCCAGCGCTTTTCAGCGGCGGCGTCCATGGCCTCCATCGAACGCGGTTCGTAGCCCGCGTCGCGCACTGCGCGTTTGACGCGCGCCAGCGATTCGGGCGTTTCGCCATCGACCATGAGCACACGCGCCGATTCGGTCGCAAGGTTCACCGTGGCTTCCGACACGCCGGGTTGTTTCTTCAAGGCCTTCTCAACGCGCAATACGCAGGAAGCGCAGGTCATGCCGCCAATGCCCAGGTCGATCTGGGCAGGGGCAAGGGGTGTGGTTGTCGTGTTCATGGACACAGCATAGGCTTTACCACCATGGGAAGGTCAAGCACCTTGCTTCGCTTGACCTTCACACCGTGTCAAGGATGAAAATGGATTTCTCCAACCCTTTCAAGGAACCTCCATGAACGAAATCTTCACCGTGCAAGGCATGACCTGTGGCCACTGCGAAAAAGCCGTGACCACTGCCATCAAGCTGCTCGATCCCCAGGCGCAGGTCACCATCGACCGGACACAGAACCGGGTCGAAGTAACCACCACACAGCCCCGCGACACGGTGGCAGCGGCCATCCGCGAAGAGGGCTATCAGGTGACGGCCTGAACCTCATGAAAGACATTGACATTGACCAGCTCACCACCTGGCCAGTGAACATCGGCAAAGCCGCCGAACTCAGTGGCATCTCCCCCAAGATGCTGCGGCACTACGAAACCCTCGGTCTGCTGGGTGGTGTGGTGCGCACCGACAGCAACTACCGCCAGTACAGCCTGGCCGACGTGCATTCGCTGCGTTTCATCCGGCGTTCACGCGACATGGGTTTTGGCCTGGACGCCATCGCCGAACTGGTGAGCCTGTGGCACAACCGCAAGCGCAGCAGTGCCACGGTCAAACGTATCACGCAGAAGCACCTGGACGAGCTTGCGCAGCGCATCGAAGCCTTGCAGGCCATGCAGCGCACGCTGGGCAGTCTCATGAACTTGTGTCCGGGCGACGGTCGACCCGATTGCCCGATCCTGGACGACCTGGCCCACTCGGCCTGTACGGTGGAAACCGGCACAAAACTTTACAAGCCCGCCACAAGCACCGCACCGCGCAGAAACACCCCCCGACGAGACTGAAGCCATTCCACAGCCCACCGACCCAAGCTGTGGTGACTCTTCCTCAACGGTCACAAGGAGTGAACATGACATCGATTCCCAAGCGCGCCCTGATGGCTGCCGCCCTGGCAGCCGCCTTCGCCGGCCTCTCAGCCACCGCCATCGCCCAGAACACCACGGCAGCTCCCACAGCACCGGCCGCCACCCAACAAGCCCAGGAAGGCGCCAAGGAAGGCCAGCACGACGCCAAGCGCGCCGAGCGCATGGCCCAGATGCAGAAACGCATGGCTGATCGACAGGCGGCACTGAAAGCCGAGCTGAAGATCACCGCCGAGCAGGAACCCGCCTGGAACGCCTTTGTGGCACGCACCGCGCCTGAAGCCCGCCCGGCCCGCCAGGGTCCCCGTGAAGACTGGTCCAAGCTGACCACACCCCAACGACTGGACAAGATGGCGGCCATGAAAACCGAACGGGACGCCCGCATGACCCAGCGCCACGATGCCATCAAGAGCTTTTACGCAGCACTCAACGCTGAGCAGCAAAAGGTGTTCGACACGAAGCAGATGCAGGGCTTTCAGCGCGCCGGCATGAAAGACCACGGCAAAAAACACCACCACGGTGGCGGCCACCACCGCATGGGCGGCACGGTCTGATCGGCTTCCAAGCCGATGGCCTTCTGTGTTTCTTGTTCTTATAGATTCATTTAATTCAAGATAGCAGTAGTAGTAGAGGGCGCTGTCCGCTGTGGACAAGCGCCCTTTCTCGTTATTGATCAAGGACTTGCATCCGTTCGAAGTCTGTGTGGAGCACACCGGCCCTGTTCAAGCGAAAAAAGGACAACTGCCCGAAACGCGCCGAGCTTGTGGATAAGTCATGGTTTGTTCAAAAGATATACACAGGGTTGTTGAGCAAGCCTCGGAAACATGCCCTGACACCTGGGCACACGCGCTTGCCGGTGGGCCGCAGCCCGGCTGTTAAACTGCGCCGCTTCATGCCCGACCCCGGTGCTGCGCACCGACTGCGTCGACTGCCTTTTTTGTGAGCCTGTTTCGCCCATGTCTGTTGCCCTCGCAGGAAACGCGCCCACCACCTTCGAAATCAAGAGTGCCCACCTGCCCTTGGTGGCGCTCATGCTCAAGTCGTCCGACCTGGACCGCCTGGCGCAGGAACTGACCCAGCGCTTCGGCGACATGCCCGACTTCTTCGACAACGACCCGCTGGTCATCGACCTGCATCCGCTGAACGTGGCCGAGGCCAATGCCCTGCCCGATTTCGGCGCCTTGCAGGCCCTGCTGCGCCAGTACCGGCTGGTCCCGTTGGCGGTGCGCGGCGGCACCATCGAGCAGACCCGGCTGGCCCTGGCTGCCGGGCTCACGAATGCGCCCGATGCGTCGGTGCAGCGGGCGGCACCTGCGGTCGTTCCCACCGAGATCACCGCAACGCCCGAGCCCGTTCAGCAGATCGCACCCGTGCCCGCTCCCGGCGCACTCGTCATTGACAAACCACTGCGCTCCGGCCAGCAGATCTATGCGCGCGGCCGCGATCTGGTGATCATGGCCATGGTCAATCCGGGCGCCGAGGTGATTGCCGACGGCCACATCCATGTGTATGCACCGCTGCGTGGCAAGGCTATAGCCGGCGCACGCGGCAACACCGACGCGCGCATCTTTGCACTGGGCATGGCGCCCGAGCTGATCTCGATTGCCGGTATCTACCGCACCAGCGAGGTGGACCTGCCCGATTCGATCCACGGCAAGACGGCGCAGGTGCGCCTGGTGCCCGGACCGGACGGCGACAAGCTCTTGATCGAGGCCATCGGCGCCTGATCGACTCCCCCATTTTTCGAACAGAAGGACCTTCACCATGACCAAAATCGTTGTCGTCACCTCCGGCAAGGGTGGTGTGGGCAAGACCACCACCAGCGCCAGCTTTGCATCCGGCCTCGCCATGCGCGGCCACAAGACCGCCGTGATTGATTTCGACGTCGGCCTGCGCAACCTCGACCTGATCATGGGCTGCGAGCGCCGTGTGGTGTACGACCTGATCAACGTGATCCAGGGCGAAGCCAACCTGAACCAGGCGCTGATCAAGGACAAACAGTGCGACAACCTGTTCGTGCTGGCCGCCAGCCAGACGCGCGACAAGGACGCCCTCAGCCAGGAAGGCGTGCACAAGGTGCTGACCGACCTGTCCGCGATGGGTTTCGAGTACATCGTGTGCGACTCACCCGCCGGCATCGAGACTGGCGCGCTGATGGCCATGCACTACGCCGACGAAGCGCTCATCGTGACCAACCCCGAAGTCTCCAGCGTGCGCGATTCCGACCGCATCCTGGGCATGCTGGGCAGCAAGACCCAACGCGCCATCGACGGCAAGGAACCCATCAAGGAACACCTGCTGATCACGCGCTACAACCCCACGCGCGTGGCCGACGGCCAGATGCTCAGTCTGGAAGACATCCAGGACATCCTGCGCATCAAGCTCATCGGTGTGATTCCCGAAAGTGAAAACGTGCTGACCGCGTCCAACCAGGGCACGCCGGCCATCCACCTCAAAGGCACCGACGTGGCCGAGGCCTACAGCGACGTGATCGACCGTTTTCTCGGTGCCGACAAGCCGCTGCGTTTCATCGAAGCGGAAAAAGCCGGTTTCTTCAAACGCCTGTTCGGGGGGAAATGACGCATGTCGATCTTTTCCTTTCTGCTCGGTGAGAAGAAAAAAACCGCCAGCGTCGCCAAGGAGCGGCTGCAAATCATTCTGGCGCACGAGCGCAACGGCCGCAGTGCTTCCGAACCCGACTATCTGCCGGCTTTGCAGCGTGAGCTGGTCGCCGTGATCAGCAAATACATCAAGATCAACCCGGACGACATCAAGGTCCAGCTCGACCGCCAGGACAACCTGGACGTGCTTGAAGTCAAGATCGAGTTGCCGGATCGGAAATAGGTTGGTCTGCGCCGGAGCGTGAACCGCATCGCACGCAGCAACGTAAACCCAGAGATACCGAGGAACCGGCTTTGCCGGGCCTCTGGTATCGCCCCCATTGCAAAGGGGGACGCGTGCAGCGCGGCGGGGGTCCTATCATCCCCTCATGCTGATCGAAACGCTGGGCGCCGCCCGTGACATGGGCCGACTCAACACCATCCTGGGTGTTCTGATCCGCCATGGGTTCGGGGACAGCGTTCGCCGTCTGGGCCTGGCCGACTCGCTGGAGCGCGCCGGACACGCCCTCAAGTGGGACCACGCCGCCGATCTCGCCCGCCTCGCACCTCCGGTGCAAGTGCGCCTGGCCCTTGAAGAGCTGGGTCCGGCGTTTGTGAAACTGGGCCAGATCCTGGCGGGCCGGGCCGACCTGTTCGGCCCCGAATGGATCGCCGAGTTCGAAAAACTGCACAGCCAGGTGCCCGCCGTTCCACTGGAGTTGTTGCGCCCCCAACTGAGGGAAGACCTCGGTGGTGAGCCCGAAACGGTGTTCGCCCGCTTCAACACCGAGCCGCTGGCCGCAGCGTCGATCGCGCAGGTGCACCGCGCGCAGCTGCACGACGGCACCGAGGTTGTGGTCAAGATCCGCCGACCCGGCATCACCGAGACCATTGACGCCGACCTGCGTCTGCTGGGTCGCCTGGCGGCGCTGGCCGAAGTGGAGCTCCCGGCGCTCAAGCCCTACCGCCCCCAGCAACTGGTGCGGGAACTGGCGCGTTCGCTCAAGCGCGAGCTCGACCTCGCCACCGAATGCCGCAGCGCAGAGCGCATCGGCGCCAACATGGTGGCCTTGCCATGGATCGTGGTGCCACACGTGCACTGGGCCCACACCAGCGCGCGGGTCAACGTGCAGGACTTTGTGGACGGCGTACCAGGTGACGCATTGCAGCGGCTGGACAGCGAAGGCTTTGACCGCCAATTGCTGGCGCGGCGGGGCGCGCAGGCTGTGCTCAAGATGATCGTGCAGGACGGCCTGTTCCACGCCGATCCGCACCCCGGCAATGTGTTCTACCTGAGCGAGAACCGCATCGCCTTCATCGACTTCGGCATGGTCGGGCGCCTGTCGCAACGCCGCCGCGAGGAACTGCTCCAGCTGCTGCTCGGTCTGGTGGAACACAACCCGCAGGGCGTGGCCGACGTGCTGATCGACTGGACCGGTGACGAACATGGCATCAACCTGTCGATGCTCGAAACCGAAATCGAAGCCTTTGTGGACCAGTACCAGGGCGTGCCGCTCGCCCAGCTCAGCCTGGGCCAGATGCTGGCCGACGTGACCGCCCTCTTGCGTGAGCACCACCTGGCGCTACCGTCGGATCTGGCCCTGCTGATCAAGGCCTTCATCACGCTCGAAGGCATGGGCCGTGGTCTGGACCCGGGTTTTCACATGGCCACCGAGGCCTTGCCGATGCTGCGTGAGGTGGTGCGGGCGCGTTACCGGCCCAAGGCCATCGGTCTGCGCACCTGGCAGACGGTTCGGCGTGCGCTGAGCCTGGCCGAACAGCTGCCGCACGATCTCTCGCGCCTGCTGCGCAACGCACGCCGCGGGCGGCTGCAGGTGGGCATCGAGCTCGCCCATCTCAAGCGCGTGGGCGATCAGATCGACCGCGCCGCCAACCGCCTGGCCATGGCCCTGGTGATCGCAGCGCTCATCATCGGCTCATCCATCGTCATGACCGTGCAGGGCGGCCCAACCCTCATGGGCCTGCCGCTGTTCGGCTTTCTGGGTTTTACGGGTGCCGTGCTCGGCGGTCTCTGGCTGGTGCGCGCGATCTGGCGCAGCAGCAAAGGTCGCGATGCGGGCGATCCGTCCTGAGCCTGTCAGCGCAGATGGGCGCCGCGTGTTATCATGCGCGGTCGCCTTGGCCCAAACGCACCGCCCCCGGCAGAGGGGCTGCTGGTCCAGCCCCTACAAGGTGCGCCACCCCGCTCTCTCACAGCACCGTGGCCTTTCCCTCCCTGCCTTGCCTGAACCCCTGCTGTGGTTCGTGCGCCGGACCCGGTCGACTGCTTTTTGCACCGACCCGTGCCCGGATCAGGCGGTGAGACTCCCCGGCGCTGGGGCTGCCAATGGTTCTTGATTTTTTGATTCGGGTCTTTCCGACGCAGTGGCGAACGCCACACGCCCTGGCCCCACGATGTTTTTGATGATTCACACGATTTCCACGATTCCGACAACGATTCCCTCCCCGCTCACCGTGGGCAAGTACCGCATCGCGGCCTTGCCGCGTCCCCTGCCTTGCGGCCAGTTCGCCGCCCAGGTGTCGATCGCCAGCGGCGTGGGCAGCGCGTCCACCGCCCGCGTCATGCGCTTTGACAGCGCCTTCCCCACCCACGCTGCCGCCGCCGACTACGGCCTGGCGCAGGGCATCGACTGGGTGCACGACACGACCCGTCTGGCGGCCCGCCCGAACTGAACCGTACACTTCAAGCAAAGGAAACACCATGGCCAAAGAAGAACTGATCGACATGATGGGCATCGTC
>LNFM01007394.1_pt1 | contig 17259 bp, 16 predicted proteins | sample 596031 | NCBI WGS metagenome assembly LNFM01 (sample SAMN04254537, study PRJNA301005) | activated carbon metagenome | isolation source: dual media filters at the Ann Arbor, Michigan drinking water treatment plant | place: USA: Ann Arbor | reverse complement strand
AGCGGTTTTTCTTCACCCAGACCTCGCTATCGATCAGGGATTGCAGATGTCTTGACAGGGCGAGCCGGTCTTCGCCCAGATCGGTGGCGTCGTCGCGGTCCGGCTTGTCCGACCGGTGCCGGGCTTCGGCGGCCTTCGAAAGCCGCCAGGTTATGCCCTCGTCAGGCAGGCCGCCAAGGTCTTCGACGGCATCTTCAATCTCGCGGCGGGCGCCACGCTGGGCGTCCAGCTTGGCCAACTCCTCGGCGAGGCAAAGGGTTGCAAGCGCGTCGTCCTCGGTGTTGCGGACGGGCGGTGCTATGTTGACGTGGGGCCTCTGCAGCAAGGCGTCAAGGGCGGCGGGGGCGGTTTTGGCGATGCGGCCGGACAGGTCCGGGTCGTCGGCATGGGTGAGGATCAGCCGGCGCAGGGTGTTGTGGTCCTCGCCGGTCAGGTCCAACCGTTCGAGTGCCGTCTCGAAGCGGTGGATCAGGCTGGGGTGGTGGATCAGGATGGCAAGGATCACCGCCTCGCGCAGGGATTCCTCGACCCCGCCTGCGGCTTGGGCCAGCAGCGACGAGCGGGTGGAGGGCAGCGCGCCAAGCGGCGCACCCTTGCGCGCGCCGGGGCGGAACGGGCCGGGCTGGAACGGGCGGGTGGTGCCGAAGAGATCGAGCCGCAGGCGGCGCATCTCCTCGGCGTAGTGGCCCTTGATCGAGGGGTCGGCGATGCGTTGCAGGGCGGCACGCAGAGTCTTGTCGAGGGCGGCCTTGCGTTCGGGGCTGTCGAAGCTGCGGCCTTCGGTTTCGCGCGCCCAGAGCAGGCTGACCATCGGCTGTGCGGCATCGAGGACGGACTTCATCGCGCCCGCCCCCTGCGCCCGGATCAGGTCGTCGGGGTCCATGCCGCCGGGCAGCATGGCAAAGCGCAGGCCCTTGCCTGCCTCCAGCAGCGGCAGGGCCAGGTCGATGACACGCAGGGCGGCGGCCATGCCGGCGCGGTCGCCGTCCAGCGCGATGACGGGTTCGTTGGAGATGCGCCACATCAGGCGGAGCTGGTCTTCGGTGACGGCAGTGCCAAGGGGGGCGACGGTGGCGGTGAAGCCCGCCTCGGAAAGCGCGATCACGTCCATGTAGCCTTCGGCGACAATCAGGGGCTGGCCCTTGCCGGCAGCCTCGCGCGCCGGTGCCTGGTTGAAGAGGCTGCGGCCCTTGTCGAACAGCTCGGTTTCCGGGCCGTTGAGGTATTTCGCGGGGTCGGCCGGGTCCATCGCGCGGCCGCCAAGGCTGATGGCGCGGCCGCGTCCGTCGCGGATCGGAAAGATGATGCGGCCCCGGAAGCGGTCATAGACGCCGCTGCGCTTGTCGGATTTCGCGGCAAGACCGGCGGCGACCAGCATGTCGGGCGCGATGCCTTTTTGCGCCATCGCGTCGGTCAGGGCAGACCAGGAGTCCGGGGAGAAGCCGATTTCCCAACGCTCCAGCGCCTCGGGTTTCAGGCCGCGCCTGGCGAGGTAGGCGCGGGCGTCGGCGGCAGCGGAGGTCTTCAGTTGCAGGCGGAACCATTTGACCGCCTCCTCCATGACGCGGGCAAGGTCGGTGCGCCGGTCGGCTTTTTCGGCGGCGCGGGGGTCTTGCGCGGGCATCGGCATCCCCGCCTCGGCGGCGAGGGCTTGCACCGCCTCCATGAAGCCGATGTTTTCGGTTTCGCGCAGAAAGCTGACGACATCGCCTTTGGCGTGGCAACCAAAGCAATAATAGAACCCCTTGCGGTCATCGACGTGGAAGGAGGCGGATTTTTCCTGATGGAACGGGCAGGGCGCCCACATGTCGCCGCGGCCCATGTTGGACTTGCGCAGATCCCAAGTGACCTTCTTTCCGACGACGGAAGAAAGCGAGACACGGGTGCGCAGTTCGTCGATGAAACCGGGGGGCAGACTCATGACCCAAGATATGGGGCCTCTGCGCGACCGAGTCGAGTGGCTGGCATGGCAAGGGGCGACGCCCCCGGAACCGAGCGCTTTTCGGTGTTCTTCCGTTTGGAAATATCCCACGGGGGGGCGGGGGTGTGAAACCCCCGCGGCGGGTGGTCAGAGGCCGAGCCGATCGCGCATCGCGTACCAGGTCATCGCCATCACAAGGAGGGGGGAGCGGAGCGTGACGCCGCCGGGGAAGCGGGGTTGCGGCAGGCTTGCCATCAGGTCGAAGCGTTCGGACTGGGCGGCGGTGGCTTCGGCAAGAAGCTTGCCGGCGAGGGTCGCCATCGCGATGCCGTGGCCGGAGTAGCCGGAGGCCGACAGAACGTTCTTGGCGGGCCGCGTGAAGCAGGGCATCCGGTTCATGGTGATGGCAAGGGTGCCGCCCCAGGCGTAGTCGATGCGAGCGTCCTTCAGCTGCGGGTAGACCTCGAGCATCGGTTTCGAGACGGTCTTGAGGATGTCGGGGAAGCGGTAGCCGTAGCTTTCGCCGCCGCCGAACAGGAGCCGGTTGTCTTCGGACAGGCGCCAGTAGTTGACGACAAAGCGGCTGTCGTCCACCGCGACGGGCTCGGCAAGGATGTCTTTCGCGCGGTCACCGAGGGGTTCGGTGGCGATGATGAAGTTGTTGATCGGCATGACCTTGGCGGCCACCTGCAGGTTCAGTTGTCCGAGGTAGCCGTTGCCGGCGAGGATGACCGTGTCGCAGGTGACGTGGCCGGCGCTGGTGCGGACCACAGGGTTCTGCCCCGGTTCGACGCGGTGGACCTCGGACATCTCATGGATGCGGACCCCGGCCTTGGCGGCGGCGGCGGCGAGGCCGAGGGCGTAGTTCAGGGGATGAAGGTGGCCGGCGTCGCGGTCGATCGTGCCGCCCTTGTAGGCGGTGGAGCCGATCAGGCGGCGGATGCCGGCCTGGTCCAGCGGTTCGAGGTGGGTGTAACCGTAGTCGCGGTGGAGCTTTTCGGCATAGGCGTGGGCGTCGCGGACCTCGGCTTCGGTGCGGCAGGCGTGGGCGATGCCGGGGTGGAAGGTGACCGGCATGGCGTGGTAGGTGATGAGGGATCTGACGAGCGCCTTGGCTTCCTCGGCGAGCGACCAGAGGCGGTGGGCGTTTTCCTTTCCGACGGTCTTTTCGAGCCAGACCTGATCCTGCCGCTGACCTGAGCCGACCTGACCGCCGTTGCGGCCCGATGCGCCGAAGCCTGCGCGGTGGGCCTCCAGAAGCACCACGTCGTAGCCGCGCTGGGCCAGATGCAGGGCGGCGGAAAGGCCGGTGTAGCCACCGCCGACGATGCAGACGTCGGCCTTGTGCTGGCCCTTGAGCATGGGAAACGGGGCCAAGGGCGTAGCCGTGGCCGCGTAGTATGACGGGGGGTATTCCCCCCGTTTGTCGTTTATGTGCAATAGTTTCATACGTTCAGCAGCAGATGTTCGCGTTCCCAAGGGCTGATGACCTGCAGGAACTCCTTGTATTCGTTACGCTTTACAGAATCGTAGACCTTGCAGAACATGGTGCCGAGAACTTCCTGCAGCGCGATGTCTTCTTCGAAAAGATCAAGCGCGTCGCCAAGGTTCACCGGGATTTCGTCGCTGTCGATGTAGGCGGAGCCCTGGAATTCCGGGCGGGCGCCCCTTTTCTCCATCAGGCCGAGATAGCCGCAAGCGAGGGTGGCGGCGATGCCGAGGTAGGGGTTGCAATCCATCCCCGGCAGGCGGTTTTCGACGCGGCGGCCGGCGGAGTTGGAGATCGGGACGCGCAGGCCCGTGGTGCGGTTGTCGCGGCCCCATTCGAGGTTGATCGGGGCGGCGAAGTCGGGGACGTAGCGGCGGTAGCTGTTGACGTAAGGGGCGAGAAGGGCAATCGCGCCGGTCAGGTGGTTCTGCATCCCGCCGATGAAATTGATGAAATGCTCGGTTTCGATGCCTTTCGGGCCGGCAAAGATGTTCTTGCCGGTTTTCAGGTCGACGACCGAGGTGTGGATGTGCATGGCCGATCCGGGTTCGCCGGCGATCGGTTTGGCCATGAAGGTGGCAAAGCAGTCGTGGCGAAGGGCGGCCTCGCGGATCAGGCGCTTGAAGTAGAAGACGTCATCGGCAAGACGGATCGGGTCGCCGTGGGCGAGGTTAAGCTCGATCTGGCCGGCACCGCCTTCCTGCAGGATGCCGTCGATCTCAAGGCCCTGGGCTTCGGCGAAATCGTAGATGTCGTCGACGACCTTGCCGTATTCATCGACGGCGGAGAGCGAATAGGCCTGCTTGCCTGCGGCGCGGCGGCCGGATCGGCCCATCGGCGGGATGACGGGTTGGTTCGGGTCGATGTTGCGGGCGGTGAAGAAAAACTCCATCTCGGGGGCCACGACCGGCATCCAGCCTTGGGCGCGGTAAAGCTCCACCACCCGGCGCAGCACGTTGCGGGGCGAGAAGGGGACGAGGTTGCCTTCCTGATCCTTGGCGTCGTGGATGACCTGCAGCGTCACGTCGGCGGTCCAGGGGGCGGCGGTGGCGGTGGACCAGTCGGGTTCGAGGATCATGTCGGGTTCGGTGAAGGCGTCGAAGGGGTTGTCGGCCCATTCGCCGGTGATCGTTTGCAAAAAGATCGAGTTCGGCAGGAAGTAGTTGGTCTGCTTGCCGAATTTGGCGGCGGGCATAGCCTTGCCGCGCGCCACGCCGGCGATGTCGCCGATCACGCATTCGACTTCATCCACACGGCGGTTGCCGATGTAGTCACGCGCTGCCTCGGGCAGCTGGTCGGTCCATTTGGACATATATCACACATTGTTTGGGGGGTGGCCCCCGCGCTTTCAGGCGCGGAGCTTCTCGGCCCCAGTTTTGGTCTTCTGGTGGTCGTGGAAGAAGGCCGCGATGCGAGCGGCCAGGGTCTGGTCTTGCAAGGGGTCGGTCAGGCGGGCACGGGCCTTTGCCATAAGGTCGTCCGGCACAAGGCCGGGGCCGCGTGTGCGCATCAGGCCATCGACGAATTCCGGGCGGAACTCGGGGTGGGCCTGCACGGTGAACATGCGGTCGTCGTAGAGAAGGGCTGCGTTCTCGCAAAACTCGTTGGTGGCGATGACTTCGGCATTTTCTGGCGCTTTCACCACCTGGTCGCGGTGCCAGGCGTTGAGGGTGATCTTCTCGCCGTTGAAATCATAGTCGGTGGGGCCGACGGACCAGCCTTTGTCGTAGCGTTCAACCTTGCCACCCATCGCCTGCGCGATGATCTGGTGGCCAAAGCAGATGCCGACGACCGGAACATGGCCGGCGAAGGCGTCACGGATGAACGTCTCCAGCGGCTTGATGAAGGGGTGGTCCTCGTAGGCGCCGTGGCGCGAGCCGGTGATGAGCCAGCCCTCGCAGTCGGTGACCGAGGCGGGAAATTCCATCAGTTCCACCCGGTAACGGCGGAACGTCAGGCCGCGCCCGGCCAGCAGCCGTTCGAACATGTCGGGATAATCGCCCATCTCGTCTTTCAGGGCGTCGGGCGAGGCTCCGGTTTGCAGGATGCCGATTTGCATGGTCGTGTCCGTGGTTGGTTGGCCGGATGGTAGGCTTGAAGCCCCCCATCCGGTCAAGGGGTCAGACGGTGTCGAGGTATAGCTCCACCCGTTCTTCGGGCGAAAGCTCGGCCAGGTAGTGCAGTTCCTGTCGTTTGGTCTGCACGAGGTTGCGGATCAGCTCCTTGGGAAGAAAGCGATAAAGCACGTCGCTGTGTTCGAAGGCTTCGATCGCGGCATCCCAGGAGGCGGGGATCTGCGGCAGGTCCATTGCATAGGCGTTGCCGGTGACGGGCGGCGGTGGTTCAACCTCGTCTTCGATGCCGGTCAGCGCGGCGCCAAGGATGGCGGCCAGCATCAGATAGGGGTTCACGTCGCCGCCCGCAACGCGGTGTTCGATGCGGCGGGCCGAGGGGTTGCCGGCCGGGATGCGGATTGCGGCGGTGCGGTTCTCGTAGCCCCAGGAGATCGCGGTGGGGGCGTGCTTGTCGGGGACGAGCCGTTCGTAGCTGTTGAAATGCGGCGCGAAAAGCAGGGTCGAGTCGTGCATCGCGCTCAGGCAACCCGCGACAGCGTGCCGGAGTTGCGCGGTGCCTTTAGGGCCGCCCGAGTCGAAGATGTTGTCGCCCTTGGCGTCCAGCACGGAGAAATGCGTGTGCAGGCCCGACCCGGAATAGTCGGCATAGGGCTTGGCCATGAAGCTTGCCGCAAAGCCGTGGCGGCGGGCGAGGCCCTTGACCAGCATCTTGAAAAGCCAGGCATCGTCGGCGGCGCGCAGGGCGTCGTCGCAGTGCATCAGGTTGACCTCGAACTGGCCAAGGCCGGTTTCCGAGGTGGTGGTGTCGGCGGGAATGTCCATCGCCTCGCAGGCATCGTAAAGGTCGGTGAAGAAGGTGTCGAAGGCGTCAAGCGCGCGGATCGACAGGGTTTCAGCCGCCTTGCGGCGCTTGCCGGACCGGGGCGAAGGCGGAACCTGCAGGGTCTTGCCACTGTCGTCGATCAGGAAGAATTCCAGCTCCATCGCGCAGACCGGGGTCAGGCCGCGGGCCTTGTAACGGTCGACAACGGCGCGGAGCGCGTGACGGGGATCGCCCTCATAGGGCTGGCCGTTCTCGCGGAACATCCAGATCGGCAGAAGGGCGGTTGGCGCTTCGAGCCAGGGCATCGGCATGAAGCCGCGTTCCGTGGGTTTCAGGACGCCATCGGCGTCGCCCTGTTCGAAAACAAGCGGGCTGTCGTCGATGTCTTCGCCCCAGATGTCGAGGTTGAGGACCGAGAAGGGGAAGCGGGTGCCGTCGCTTACCATCTTGTCGGCAAATCGGGCTGGGACGCGCTTGCCGCGCGCCTGGCCATTCAGGTCGACCGCAGCCACGCGGATGGTCCGCACGTCCGGGTGCTTTCGCAGGTAGTCTTTCATCATCATCGTTGTTCAGGCAGGGCACGAACCGCCCACGCACAGACCGTAAGGTCCGGCAGGCAGGTTTCGGATCATGCCCTTGATCCCATCCCCTGTTTTTCGATCAACGGACGCGGGCCGTTGTGACGCTCGCGCAATTTGATCAAATTCGAGGTTACTATCGGATCAGGTTCGGACGCAAGCGAATTCTGCTCGTCTGGTTTGACGGCAGGTGGCGATTGAGACGCCGGTTCACCGCATTGAAGGCCCATGTGAGCAAAAGCGTCAGGCAGATGAAATAGAAGGCGACAATGGGATAGGGCACGAAGGGGTTGAAGGTCTTGTCGGCAAAGTAGTTGGCGTAATAGAGCGCGTCGCCCATCTGCCGAAAGGCCGGGAAGCCGGAGAAGAACACCAGCGTGGTGGCGTGAAATAGGAAGATCGCCTCGTTGGTGTAGGACGGCCAGGCGAGGCGCAACATGGTCGGCCACTGGATGCGGGTGAACTTTTGCCAGCCGGTGATGCCGTAGGCCTCGGCGGCCTCAAGATCGCCTTTCGGGATCGAGCGTAGCGCGCCGTGAAAGATTTCGGCGGCGTAGGCGGAGGTGTTGAGAAAGAGGACGAACAAGGCACCGGCCCAGGCGCGGGTGGTCCATGCCGTTTCGACCGTGAGGCCGAAGATGTCGAGCCCGGCCTTGGGCAGCATCTGGAGCGCCTCGTAGGCGAGGAAGAACTGGATGAAGAGGGGCGAGCCGCGGAAGATAAAGACGAACCATTCGGCGGGTTTGCGCAGCCACGGGCTGCGGGCGGATTTGGCCAGCGCGATGCCGGTGGCGAGGAAGAAGCCCAAGAGAAGGGCGAGGGCGCCGAAGTAGACGTTCCAGATCAGGCCGGAACCGATCAGGGTAAATTGCTGGCAGAGGGTGAAATCGGTGCGCGGCAGAAGGTTCTCGCCCACGCCGATGGAGCGGAAGGCGTAGTCCTGCACGGTTTGCCAGCAGCTCATGCGCCCGCCCTCCGCATGGCTTCGCCGGCGGCGGTGGCCTGGCCGCGCGACAGGCGGGCGGACAGACGGGCGAGGACAATCTCGGAGACCTTGGTGAAGCAGAGATAGAAGACGAGGAGGCCGAGGAAGTACCACAGCCGCCAGTCGGGGTGGGGGTATTCGTAGGCTTGCGTCTTGGACCCGCCAAGTTCGCGCGCCCAATAGACGATATCCTTGACGCCGAGCAGGAAGAGAAGCGGCGTCGACTTGATGAGGATCATCCAGAGGTTCGACAGGCCGGGCAGGGCATAGACCCACATTTGCGGCATGAGAATGCGGCGGAACACCTGACCGTGGCTCATGCCGTAGGATTCGGCGGTTTCAAGCTGGGCTTTGGGAACTGCGTTCATCGCGCCGTAGAGCACGTTGGCGGCGAAGGCGCCGAACACCAGGGCGAAGGTAAAGACGGCAAGCGCAAAACCGTAAGCCTGATGCCAGAAGGCCGAGGAGGCGCCGAGCGGCACCTTGGCTTCCTGACACACCCGAAACTCCAGCCCCTGCCAGGGCCAGGCATGGTCGTCGCAGAGGGCGAGGCTTTTGAGGTATTCGATGCCCTGATCAAGCGCGATGACGAAGAACAGAAAGAAGATGATGTCCGGCACGCCGCGCACGATGGCGGCATAGCCTTTACCCAGCAGGCTGAGCGGCAGGATCCGCGAGCGGGCCGCCATCGCGCCGCCAAAGCCCATTGCAAGGGCGATGGGCGCAGTGATCGCAAGGAGCAGAAGGACGGTCAGGAACGACCAATAGAAATCGAGGTGCTTGCCCGAGGTCAGGTAGCACGAGAGCCAGGTCAGCCCTTCAATCGCTTTTGGGTCGGCGCAAGCGGCGAACATGAGGATGGGGCGCGGGGTTGGACCCGCGCCCCTGACCTTATCAGAACTTGGCCGTTTCAGGGCCGAAGTGCTTTTCGATCAGCGCGTTCAACGAGCCGTCGTCCTTCATCGTCTGGATGGCTGCGTCGAACTTTGCCTTCAGCTCGGTGTCGCTTTCGCGCAGGCCGAGGCCGACGCCGCCGCCAAGCTGCACTTCCTCGCCGACGAACATCAGCTCGCCGTTGGATTCAGCGACGATCGGGGCAAGGAAGTCCCGGTCGGCGAATACGGCTGCGGCTTCGCCGTTGCGCACGGCGGCGACGGTTTCGTCAGGGGTAGCGAATTCGAGGACGGTGGCACCGGATTCGGCGACATAGCCGGCCTGGATCGTGGAGATCTGGGCCGAGACCGTGCCCTTCAGATCGGCGTCGGCCGAGAGCGCGACATAGGCCGAAGCGGCTGGCGGGAAGTAGTTCTGGCTGAAGTCGATGACTTCGTCACGCTCGTCGGTGATGCTCATCCCGGCGATGATGACGTCGTAGTTGCCCGACTGCAGGTTCGGGATGATGCTGTCCCATTCGTTGGTGACCCATTCGCAGGTCAGCGCGGCGCGCTTGCACAGCTCGTCGCCCACGTCACGCTCGAAGCCGGCAATCTCGCCTGCGTCATTGATGAAGTTGAAGGGAGGATAGGCGCCTTCGGTGCCGAGGCGAACCACGTCTTGCGCGGTGGCAAGGCCGGTCGAGAGGGCCACGAGGGCGGTGGCGATGATTAGTTTTTTCATTTCAGTCTTCCTTTCAGTTTGTCAGTCGAGAGGGTGCCGGTCAGTTGAACCAGCGGGTTTCGAGGGCGGCAAGCGTGCCGTCGGCACGCAGGGTGGCTATCGCGGAGTTCAGATTGGCAAGAAGGCTGATGTTGCCCTTGCAGACGGCCATCGCGACGCCGTCGTCCGGCAGGCTTTCGGAGTAGAGGAAGTCGAAGCCCTGGTCAGAAATCAGAAACTTGAGGTCAGCGCGGTTTTCATACGGGCCGAAGGCAAGGTCGGCCGCGCCGTCAGACAGGGCTGCCAGCGCCTCGGCTTCGGTTGAAAAGCTTTCAAAGCGGCGGCCCGAGGCGCGCAGATGCGCGTGATGGACTGTACCGGACTGCACGGCGATCATCGCGTTATCAGGATCGGGCGCGCCGGGGCGGCCGATATACCATTCGATATCGTCGGTCTGGTAGTAGCTTTGGGTGAAATCCACTTCTGCGCGGCGTTCGTCGGTGATGGCCATGCCGCCGAGGACGACATCGTAGGTTCCGCTGATGACGCCGGGGATCAGATTTTCGAAATTGGTGTCGACCCAGGTGCAGGGCGTGGATATCTGGCGGCAGATCCGGTCCATCACGTCGCGTTCAAAGCCGGTGATGACGCCGTTGGCGTCGAGGTAGATGTATTCGGGGAAAGAGGCGTCGGTGGCGATCACCAGAGGCTCGACGTTGGCGAGGATCATGCCCGCCGCCAGCCCCGCGATGGTGCCAACACAGACCATCAGGCCGCCGTCGCCGACAAAAAGCCGCGCAGGCGATCGGTCTGGGGTGCGCCGAAGAGGCGAGCGGGGGGGCCTTCCTCCTCGATCCGGCCCTTGTGCAGGAAGATGACGTGGTCCGAGACGTCGGCGGCAAGCTTCATGTCGTGGGTCACGAGGATCATGGTGCGGCCTTCGTCGGCCAGCGCCTTGATGACACGGACCACCTCTTGTTCCAGTTCGGGGTCGAGCGCGGAGGTGGGTTCGTCGAACAGAAGCGCGCGCGGTTCCATGCAGAGCGCGCGGGCGATGGCGGCGCGCTGCTGCTGGCCGCCGGAAAGCTGGGCAGGCCAGGCGTCGGCCTTGTCGGCGATGCCAACCTTGGCGAGGTATTGGCGGGCCTTCGCCTCGACCTCTTTCGGGTCGCGTTTCAGGACGGTGACCGGCGCTTCCATCACGTTTTGCAGGATGGTGAGGTGGGACCAGAGGTTGAACTGCTGGAACACCATCGAAAGGTTGGTGCGGATGCGGGTCACCTGTGCACGGTCGGCGGGGTGGCGATGCAGGCCTTCGCCCTTCCAGCGCACGGCCTCGCCTTCGAACAGGATCTCGCCCTGCTGGCTGTCTTCCAGAAGGTTGCAGCAGCGCAGGAGAGTGGATTTTCCCGACCCCGACGAGCCGATCAGCGAGACGACATGGCCGCGCGGGGCGGTCAGGTCGACACCTTTCAACACCTCCAGCGGTCCATAGCTTTTGTGCAGGTCGTGGATCGCGATGACCGGGGTGTCAGCTTGCATGGGGCTCGGTGGGTTGGGGTTTATGGCGGGGCAGTAGGGGCAAGTTCCTGCATCATTGCAATGTGGTTTTGGTCATCATGGCGGCCCTGACGTAGCGTAATGGTCAGCGGCTATGCGCAAATTGCGCAGGTGCGGGCGGATTTGGCACGGCGAGGTAAGCCTGGAGCGGAATCTGGGTCAGGCCTTTCAGGTGGAGGGTGGCGCGGTCGGCGGGGGTAAGTGCTGCAACGGCATCGGCAAGGGCTGCGACAAGCGGGGCAGGATCGGCGCCCTTGGCGGTGATGCAGGGCAAGCCGGGGGTGGGCGCAGTTTGCGCGAGCGGTTTCAGGCGGGCGACCAGTGCGGGGTGGTCGTCCTGCATCAACGCCCAGGTGACGGCATCAAGGGCTGCGATGTCGGCGCGGCCCTCGGCCACGGCGCGGGCAGACAGGCGGTGGCCGCCGGTTTGCAGCGCGGGGGGCAGGCGGATGCCGAGGCTCGCCGCGTGGGTTTGCGGGGCGGCCCAGCCCGATTGCGATAGGGCTTCATTGTAGGCAAAGGGGGCACCGTCGAATTCGGCAAGCGCGGCGCGCGCATCGTCGGCGCGGGCGACAAAGACCGAGCAGTAATGACCGGGCGGGCAGCCTTCGACGCCGTAATCGGGGGTGGCCACGTAGGTGACGCGGTCATGCAGTCGGGCGCGGTAGGGGTAGCCACAGGTCTGCGACAGGAGGAGGTCGGGCGATTGCCAGGCGTCCCAGTAGGCAGCTTCGCCCCGTGTCAGCGCGTCGGGTGCGGGCAAGCCATGGTCGCGCAAGGCATCGCGGGTGAGCGCCCAAAGCCGGTCGTTCGCAGCCCTCGCCGCGCCAAAATCGTACATGCCGAGCGAGGCGATCAAGCTTGTTGCGCCCGCTGCCTGGCCTGGGCCGATTCCACATCGGTCAAGCCAAGAAGGTTGGCGACAAGGCGCATCAGGCGGTCTTCATCCTCGTCGCGCAGGCCATCGGCCAGCGCGACCGACCAGAGCGCGGTCAAGAGTTCGGCGCGGTCTTCGACGGCGGTGGCAGCCTTGATCGCACGGGTGAAACGCACGGTGTCGGGGGCGGCGCTTTCCAGTTCTTCGGCTTCTGACCGCAGCTTGGCTACCTCGAACGGGCCAAGGCCGTGGCGAACAGCAAGAACGCGGTCGATGCGTTCGACCTCTTCGGCGGAATAGAGCCCGTCGGTGCGGGCAAGGCGCACCAGAAGCGCCGCCAGCGCAAGGCGGGCGTCGGGTTCGGGCAGGCGGTCGGGGGCGGGCGCCATCAGGCGGCGGAGGAGGACGTCAAACATCGGAGGAAGATAGAGCGAAGCGCGGGGAGAGAACAAGAGGCAGGCAGAGGGCAGGGTCAACCTTAGGCGGGAGGCGGGGTCAGGCGGCCTTGCGAGACGGGAACGGCGCCGCCCTTGATGCGGATTTCGGTGAGGGAACCGTTGGCGACCACGGCGGTGAGCCAAAGGTCGGAGGGGCGGCCCATCTCGACGCCCTGGCGCAGGGTGAGGCGGGTTGTGCCATCCGGCAGGGTGCCTTCGGCCAGAAGCTGTCCCGCAAGGATCGCGCTGGCCGATCCGGTGGCGGGGTCTTCGGGGATGCCGGCAGTGGGAGAGAACATCCGGGTGCGGTAATCGACGCCGTCGCCGGGGGCGTAGAGGAAGGCGCTGTCGACGCCAGCGGCGTCCATCAAGGCGGACCAATGGGGTTCGATGGGCCTTGCGCGGGCGAGGGCCGCAAGGTCGGTGAGGCCGACGAACAGGAAGGCGGGGCCGCCTTTCAGGGCGCGAACGGCGTGCGGGGCGAGGGCATCGGGCGCAAGGTCGAGCGCGCGGGCGGCAAGGTCGCGCGGCGCGCTGCCGCTGGGGTGGGGCAGGACAGGGGCGGTAAACTCGGCGCGGGCAGTCTGGCCCTGGCGGATGACGGTCACGGGGACGAGGCCGGCTTCTTCCTCCAGCGTGATCCGGGCGGTGAAGTCGCCCTGATGCGCCTCGGTGGCGAGGAGGATCGCGCAGCCGACGGTGGGGTGGCCGGCGAAGGGAATCTCGGCCGTTGGAAAGAAGATGCGGACGCGGGCGCTGTGCGCCGGGTCGCGCGGGGGCATGACGAAGATCGTCTCGGAGAGATTGAATTCGCGGGCGATGGTCTGCATCTGCGCGGTGGTCAGGTGACCGGCATCGCGCACCACGGCGAGGGGGTTGCCGGAATAGGGCGTGTCGGTGAACACATCGAGGGTGTGGAAGGCGAGAGTGTCGGTCACGATGCGGCCTTGGCGATGATCTGGGCGATGCGGGTGCATTCTTCGGCAAGGCCGAAGGGCGGGTTGACGATGAAAAGGCCGGAGCCTTCCATGCGGTGCCCGTCGCGGACGGGGGGGAAGCGGACCTCGGAGGTGAGGGCGTCGGGGAAGGCCTGGCTCAGTGCGGCCAGCATGGCGCGGTGCGCGCCACCGGTCAGGATCGGATACCACAGGATCAGGATGCCGACGTTCCACTTGCGGTGGATGCCCGCCATGTGCCGCGGGATCGCGTCGTAATCGGCCTTCACCTCGTAACTGGGGTCGATCAGCATCAGGCCGCGGCGCGGGGTGGGCGGGGTAAGGGCGAAGGCAGCCTCGAACCCGTCACGCTGGATGACATGCGCGCCCCAGGGGCCGGCGTTGGCGCGCAGGTGCTGCACCTCGCCGGGGTGGAGTTCGGCCAGATGGAGGGTGTCGGTTTCGCGCAGGCCGAGGGCTGCGATCAGTGGCGAGCCGGGATAGGCCATTGGGCCGTGCGCGGCGCGGGTTTCCGCAAGGCGCTGGCGATAAGGGTGGTCGGTCGGAAAGCGGCTTTCGAGGCGCGCTATTCCAGCCGCCGCCTCGCCGGTCTTCAACGCCTCGTCGGCGCCGAGATCATAGAGCCCGCGCCCGGCGTGGGTTTCGATGTAGGTGAGCGGCTTGTCCTTTTGGGTCAGATAATCCAGCACCCAGGCGAGGGCGGCATGTTTGTGGACATCGGCCAGATTGCCCGCGTGATAAAGGTGTTGATAGGACAGCATTCCCCCTGCCTAGCCAAGTTTGTCGCCTGTGAAAAGGCCGGAACCGGGGTTGATAGCGCCGGTTTGAAGGCGTAGGACCGCGGTCTGTCGGTGGATGACATAGCGGCCCTTGCAGTGAGCCGTCCACCTTTCGGGCCGACTTTTTCGGCAGACCCCATATTCGACAGAAGGGTGCAACATGGAAATCTTCACCGCAGAGGGCTTTTATGCGCTCATGCAGGTCATCGGCATCGATCTGGTGCTGGCGGGAGACAATGCCATCGTGATCGGGCTTGCGGCCGCCGGCTTGCCGAAAGATCAGCGCGCGAAGGCAATTCTGGTCGGGATCATTGCGGCCACCGTGATGCGGATCGGCTTTGCGCTGGTCACGACGCAGCTTCTGGCGATTACCGGGTTGCTGCTGGCGGGCGGTATCCTGCTTCTTTGGGTGTGCTGGAAGATGTGGCGCGAACTGCAGGGCGGCCACGCGGCCGAGGTGGAGGCCGAGGAGGCGCTGACCAACCGCGACCTCAACGCCGACGGCACGGTTGCGGGCGGGTTGCCGCGCAAGACCTTTGCCCAGGCTGCGACGCAGATCGTGGTTGCCGACGTGTCGATGAGCCTTGATAACGTGCTGGCGGTGGCGGGCGCGGCGAAGGACCATCCGACCGTCCTTGTGATCGGGCTGGCGCTGTCGATTGCCCTGATGGGGCTCGCGGCAAGCTGGATCGCCTCGCTTTTGAACAGGCACCGCTGGATCGCCTATGTCGGCCTTGCGATCATCTTCTATGTCGCGCTGAGCATGATGTGGGAGGGCTGGCACGAGGTGGAGCCGGTCATGCTGGGGATGGTGGGGTAGCCCGTGGTCTGATCGGCGGCCCTCGCCCGCGGGGACCTGTCCGTTATCGGCCTGTCCCAGCGTGGACATTTTTCCGAGTTGAAGCAAATCAATGGCTTGGCCGATGGAATTAACGCCTTGGCAAGGTTTGCGTCCGCGGAGGGGCGCAAGGTCAGCCGCTAGTCTTCGTCGCCGTCGTTGACCGGGGCCGTGCCGGCAAGCGCCTCGGCCAGTTGGCGTTCGCGCTTTTCCAGTTTCTTGTCGATGGACCTGAGGATGTCGGCCCGGTCCGGCAATACGGCGTGGCTGTCCAGCCGCCGTTGCCTGAGGATCGCGATGTCGCGGCCCAGTTTGCGGTTCGGGTCGTCCTTTGACTGGAAGGACAGCCCGATGTCGCGGCGATAGCGCAGCAGGCGTTCGTCGATGTAGCATACCGTCCCGATCAGCCGGGCGCGGAACATGAGCACCTGATCTTCGAAAAGGTTGGTCTCGACGATCGGTCCGAACCTGTCGAACGTGTCACGGTGCCATGCGCTGCTGGCCCCCAAGGCGTGCGACATGGCGCGCGCCAAATCCGGCAGCGACTTTTGCTGAAGCGCCTCGGGCCGGGTGCGGTTTCGTTGGCGTTCCAGCGCTTCGCCGGACCTGTCGAGGTCGGTCACGTTCGAGTAGAGGTATTTCGGCCCGTCGCGCGCGATAACCTCGGCGATGCGGCTGGCGCGGTTCGGTTCGGACACATCGTCGCCGGCGTTGTAGATGAGGTAGTCCGAGGTGGCGAGGCTGAACAACCGGTTCACATGGCCGATCAGGCCAAGGTTGTGATCGTTGCGGTTGAGGACAATGCGGTGCGGCCCGGCGTAGGCGGCGGCCATGTCCTGCATGATGGTGAAGGTGGCGTCGGTGGAGCAGTCGTCGGTCAGCACGATCTCCAGGTCGTCGTGATCCTGAGCAAAGGCGCCCGCTACCGCCTCGGCGATGAAGTTTTCCTGGTTGTAGGCCATCACGACGAGGGAAAGGCGCATCGGGGTATCCTTGTGTCAGGCGGCGGGCCGGTTCGGCAGGACGAGTGTGCCGGCATCCTGCCCGGCCCGGAGCGTTGCGTCCGAGATTACAAACATCCGATCGTAGAGTGCGGCTGCGGCGTCGTACCCGTTTTCATGATAGGCTGCGGCAACCAGTGCGGACAGGCGGTTGCGCTTTTCGCCGGCCCAGATTGCAAAAACCCGGCCGCTGACGCGGTCGGTGTGCTTGGCGATCCAGTCATCCGGCAGAAGCGCGTCGAAATGCAGCAGCGTAATTTCCGGCGACCACACCGGGGCAAGTCGGGCAAGGGCGGGGCCGCTGGGCATGTGGATCGGCATGTTGAGAAGCGCGCCGAGCTGGCTGCGGCGGATGAAGGACTTGCCAACCCGATGCCCCCAGAAGCCTGCCATCGTCAGGCCGATCAGGTCGCCGTAGACCTCGGCCCAGAAGCTGCGGTTGGCGTTCCAGCCGGGGCGGAGCGATTTAAAGCAGGGCGTGTCGAAGATGTCGTCGACCGTGGCGGGGCGGCGCAGGTAGACGGCCTCGGCGGGATGGGCGATGCAGCAGCCGCAGGTGTCGGGCAGGTCAGAGAGGATGTCGGACACCGGGCGCGTGGTGGCGAGGTGTTCGTCGATGTCGCAATGCAGGATCCAGTCGCTGGTCGAGGTTGCGGCAGCGCGGGTGGCGTTGTTGATCTGGCGTTTTTCGATTGCGCGGGCCGGTTTGCCCAGCGGGTCGGCGGGGTCGCGGACGGTCTGCACCAGATCGTCGCCGTCAAACGCAAAGCTGAGCGCGGGGTCGTCGTAGAAGATGTGGATGCGGGTGGCACCGAGCCTGCGGAAGGTTTCGATGAACTTCGCGACATAGTCCTGCCGGGCGCGGACGGTTACGACGACATCCCAGGTGGCGGGGGTCTTGACGTGAGGTGCCATCCCGATCTCCACCTGGTTGCGAGGGTGCCGTGGCCTAGACCAGCCGCGCGCCTTCCACTGCCGCGCGGACGAAATCGGCGAACAGGGGGTGGGGGGCGAAGGGTTTGGATTTCAGCTCGGGGTGGAACTGGACGCCGATGAACCACGGGTGATCCTTGACCTCGACGATCTCGGGCAGTTTGCCGTCGGGCGACATGCCGGAGAAGATCAGGCCGCAGGATTCCAGTTTGTCGCGGTACTTGATGTCGACCTCGTAGCGGTGGCGGTGGCGTTCCTCGATGGTCGTGGTGCCGTAGATCTGGGCGACGTGGGAGCCTTCCTTCAGCGCGGCGGTATAGGCGCCGAGGCGCATGGTGCCGCCCTTGTCGTCACCGGCCTTGCGCTGGACGACGTGGTTGCCCTGCACCCATTCCTTGAGGTGGTAGACGA
>LNFM01016348.1_pt1 | contig 17260 bp, 16 predicted proteins | sample 596031 | NCBI WGS metagenome assembly LNFM01 (sample SAMN04254537, study PRJNA301005) | activated carbon metagenome | isolation source: dual media filters at the Ann Arbor, Michigan drinking water treatment plant | place: USA: Ann Arbor | reverse complement strand
AGGGATAGACCCGCTGCGGCAGGCGCGCGCACACCCAAGGCCCGGCCAGCAACGCCAGCGCCGGCGCGGCCGCCACCGCGGCATCGACCGGCGCCGCGCGCGCCAGCACCGGCGCCGCCGCCACGCCGACCAGCGCGATGCCGAAGGCCAGCCTCGCCGGCACAAGGCCCAGCCCGCGTCCCTGCGCGGCGCCGGCCAGCGCGCCCAGCCCCGCCAGCGCGAAGGCCAAATGCGGGCCGAACGGCGCGGCCAGCGCCAGCCCCCCCGCCAGCGCCGCCCAGGCCACCGCCAGGGCCGCCGTGCCGCCGCGCCAGGCCGCGAGGCTCATCGCCACCGCCAGCGCGGCGCCGATCGGCGCGGCACGTAGCAGCGTGTCCGGGTGCAGCGGCGCGCCCACCATCCACCACGCCCCGGCCAGCACGCCGGCCAGCGCGGCGGCGCGCTGCACCCATCGCCCGCCCAGGCTCGCCGCCACCGCGGCAACCAGCGCGACAAGCGCCAGCATCGGCAGCCGTTCGGGCAATTGCCGCGGCGATGCGCCGATCGCCCCGGTGACCATCACGAACCCCGCCGCCAGGCCCAGCGCGCCGGCCAGGCCGCGCAGCATCGGCGACCCCGCCAGCCGCGCCGCGCCCAGCGCACCCAGGGCGACTGCCGCGGCCACCAGCGCCCCCCTGGCATCGGCCGGCACAGCATCCCATCCTGTCATGGCGTGCGCGCCGGATGCGTCACGCCGCCGGCGGGCTCATTCGAGGCTGCGCCCGAAGCAGGAGCGGTCGCATGCGCGAGAAGCAGGTGCCGGTGAAGGTGTGGGATGGCTGGGTCCGGCTGTTCCACTGGGGCACGGTGTCCTGCGTGCTGGTGTCGTATTTCAGCGCCAAGTCGGGTGCCTGGAACATCCATTACGGGTCGGGCTACCTGCTGCTGACGCTGGTCGGCTTCCGCATCCTGTGGGGGCTGCTCGGGTCCGGCAATGCGCGCTTCTGGACCTTCCTGCGCGGCCCTGTGGCGGCGTTCCGCCAGTTGGGCAAGTTCCGCGAGGCCGGACCGGACATCGAGACCACGCACAACCCCGCCGGCGCATGGATGGTGGTGGTCCTGCTGGGCCTGCTGGCGACGCAGGGCGTCACGGGGCTGATGGCCAATCACGATGTCGGCTTCACCTATTCGCAGCACGGCCCGCTGGCCAACTGGGTCAGCGAGGCGACCTCGGAACGCATGACCAACCTGCATGCCTGGCTGATCAACATCCTGCTGCTGGCGGTGCTGGTGCATGTGCTGGCGGTCTTCGCCTATCGGCTGGTGAAGGGGCACGATTTGGTGGTGCCGATGATCACCGGGGTGAAGACCATGCCGGAATCCCACGCGAAGCCGCCACGGCTGGCGCACCCGGCGCTCGGCGTGGCGCTGCTGGCGGTGGCGGCTTTCGGCGTGTGGTATGTCAGGCGCCTTGGGATGGGCGCCTGACCGCTGGCCGCGCGGATGCGCTCGCTGGCGCACCCGCGCAGGGCTGGTTCAGCGCGCCGGGCCGCGATAGGGGCGATGGCAGGTGCCGCAGGTCGCCCCGGTCTGGTTGAAGGCTGCCGTCGTGGCCGCGACATCGCCCGACGCCGCGGCCGCGCGCAGCACGCCGAGCTGGGTGATCATGTTGGCGTTCACCTGCTCGAATACGGCGCGATCCGACCAGATGGTCGGCAGCGCGCGGGTCTCCCCGGTGCCGCTGCCGGAGGGGAACAGGGCGGGCAGGCCACGATAGAAGGCGATCATGGTGTCCACGCGTTCGACCAGCGGGCGGGTGTCGCCGCGCGCATCGGTCACCGCCTTGATGGCCTCCATCTGCCGGCCCATGCCGCGCAGGCCCTCGCGCCGCTGCGCGATGACATCCTGCGCGACGGCAGCGCCGGCCATGCCCATGGCCATGATGGCGGCCCCCGCCATGATCCAGGTCTTCATTCAGCACTCCCCTCGTTGAGGCTCATGTCGCCGCGCGGATGCGCGGTGCGTCGCCGCGCGGATGCGCGAGGGGAGGATGGGGGCGCCGGCCCGGATCGGCAATGACCCGTGGCGAAGTCGTCCGCCGGGACCCGCTTGCGGCGGCGGGGGCGGGCCGCTATACCGCGCCACCGCAGCGCGGGCGGCTGCCGGAGTGTAGCTCAGCCTGGTAGAGCACTGTGTTCGGGACGCAGGGGCCGGAGGTTCGAATCCTCTCACTCCGACCAAATCCCGACCGCGCCGCGGCGAAGGCCCCCTGAGCGATCAGGGGGCCTTTTTCATGGCCGGCGCCGAAGCGCTTCCTTTGCCCGGCGCCGCATCGGCGGCAGGCTGGACAGCATGATCCGCGTGCTGATTGTCTGCCTCGCCCTAGCCTGGCCCGCCTCCGCGCAAACGGCGCTGCCGCAGGTCGCGCCTGGAACGCCCTATGGCGAAGCACGCGCCTCTCTGCTGGCCGCCGGATGGCAGCCGCTGCTGGACCCCGAGGCCGACCGCTGCGGCCCGACCGACCGACGCTGCGCGGGCCGGCCCGAGATGGTGGGCTGCGCCGGCACCGGCATGGCGCAATGCGTATTCGCCTGGCAGCGCGGCGGCATGGCGATCGAGGTCATCACCGCCGGCGAGGATGCTGTGGTGACGGGGATGCGTCGCCGCTGAAGCGGCGCCAAGGCTGTTGGCCGCTGGCGCCGCGCCCTATCGAACCGCCCAGACGATCAGCCGCTTGGCCGGCCAAACCCAGGCGATGCCGGCCACCGCGAAGAACACGAATTGCACGATCCAGTGCAGCGCAAGGACGTGGTCCGCCAGCAGCAGCACGACGACGACATAGGCGATGAAGCCGGCAAGGCCGACCAGCAGGGCGATGGTGGAACGTGACATGCCTGCCATCTGCCGCCTGCGACGCGCTTCGCCAAGACCCGGCGTGCGCGATCGCTGCGGGCTTCCCTCCCGCACGCAGGAAGGCTAGCCAAGCGGCCGGCAACCGGATGGGCGGAAAGCAGACGTGACCACCGACGGCATCGACCTCAAGGCCCATATCCGCGGCATCCCGGATTTCCCGAAGCCCGGCATCCTGTTCTACGACATCTCGACCCTGCTGCGGCATGGGCCGGCTTGGCGCGCGGCGGTGTCGCGCATGGCGGCGCTGATCGCGCCCCACAAGCCCGACGTGCTGGCGGGGATCGAAAGCCGCGGCTTCCTGGTGGCCGCACCGCTGGCGCTGGAACTGGGGCTCGGCTTCGTCATGCTGCGCAAGCCGCGCAAGCTGCCGGGGCTGACCATCGGGCTGAACTACGCGCTCGAATACGGCACTGACCGGATCGAGATGCAGGCCGATGCCATCCAGAAGGGCCAGCGCGTCGTGCTGCTGGACGACCTGCTGGCGACCGGCGGGACCATGGCCGCCGGCATCTCCCTGCTGCGCCAGGCGGGTGCCGAGGTGCCATGCGCCGCCGCGCTGATCGAACTGACCTTCCTGGGCGGGCGCGCGCGCCTGGATGTGCCCTTCGAGGCGCTGGTCGCCTACGACGCGTAGGCGACCGCGCGGCCGGTCACACCGCCGGCCAGAGGTCCGAGAACTGCCCCTGCAGCAGGTCGACCTTGGCCTCGATCACGCTCGACCAGTCATCCGACAGGATGCCGCCGGTATCGCCCGAATTCGGGTTCCACGACCACCAGGTCCAGCTCATGCCTTCCTCGCCGGCCGGGATGTCGATGCTGCCATTGGCGTCGAAATCGCCATCCATGTAGGCGAGCAGCTTCTCGAGGAAGGGCAGGTCCTTGGGGTCCTGCAGCCTGCTGCCGAACTCGCCAACCATGATCGGCGCGATGTCCTGTTCGTAGATGTAGCCCCAGAATTCCTCGAAGCGGGCGGGCAGGTTGTTGGGAAAGTCAGGCCCCTGGAACCACGGCTGTTCGTAGATGGAATTGCCGTATTCATGCGGCGAATAGACCACCTTGTTGGGCGTGTTCAGGTCCACCTGGTCGAAGGCCACGCCCTTGAGGTTGCCGCCCCACCAGGTGTTCGACCCGCCATAGGTCTCGACACCCTCGACGAAGATCAGCCAGTCATCGTTGACCGAATGGATCGCGTTGCCGGCGCGCTCGGCCGCTGCCGCCCAGTCATTGGCGCCGCCGCCGCCCCAGACGGCGTTGTGCGGTTCGTTCGCCAGGTCGGCGCCGATCACCGCCGGATTGCCGGCATAGCGCCCGGCCAGCATCTTCCAGCCATCGATCCATTGCTGCTCGGTATAGCCACCATCGACCCAGAGCCCGTTCGGGTTCGGCCCCGGCCCCGCCGCGCTGCGGTGGCTGTCGAGGATGATCCGCATGCCGAGTTCACCGGCCTTGTCGACGATGCGGTCCAGGATCTGCAGCGCCGTCAGCCCCGCGAGGTCGGGGTTCAGCCCGAAATTGATGCCGTTGGGCACCTTCCCCGGCTGCAAGGATTCCAGCGAGAAGGGCAGGCGGATGGTGTTGAAGCCGGTATCGGCCATCTGCTCCATCATGTCCGACCAGTTGCGCGCCCACAGCCCGTGCGGGGTGTAGGTGTCGGATTCCATGCCGAACCAGTTCACGCCGGTGATGCGGACCGCGTCGCCATTCTCATCGACAATCTGGTTGCCATCGGTGGAGAGGAAGCCCGACGGACCCGCCGGCCTGTCGTCGTTGCCGATGGTCGCGACGCCCGTGTTGTCGCGGATGGTCGCGTTGGTCGGGGCGCTCAGGCGCAACAGGAAGCTCTCGTCGGCCTCGATCGCCTCGTCGCCGCGGATGGCGACGGTGATGGTCTTGCTGGTCTCCCCGGCGGCGAAGGTGAGCGTGCCCGACCGCGCGACGTAATCCTCGCCGGCCAGGGCCGTGTCGTTGGCGGTGGCGAAGCGCACGCTGACCGCCTGGTCCCAGGCCTTGTTCAGCGTGACGGTGAAGACCGCGTTGGTCGTGCCGCCGTCGCCCTCGATGACCGAGACGTCGTTCACGCCGATCGTCGGGCGCGTATCGGTGTCGGTGATGATCGCGACGCCGCTGCCGTCCGCGATGGTCGCCCCGGCGGGGTCGCGCAGCACGACGAAGAAGCGCTCACTGGCCTCCGCCACCCTGTCGCCGACCACGGCGACGGCGATGGTCTTGACCGTCTCGCCGGCGGCGAAGGTGACCTGGCCGGTGGTCGCGGCGTAGTCGCTGCCGGCGCGCGCGGTGCCGTCCTGCGTCGCGAAGCCGACCGTCACCGCCTGGGTCCAGGCCTTGGACAGGCGGATGGTGAAGACCGCATCGGAGGTGCCGGCATTGCCCTCGGTCAGGCTGACATCGTTGATCCGCAGCGAGGGCGGCGTGTCGTCATCGTTGATGCGCCCGACCGCGGTGCCGTCGGCGATGGTGGCGCCGGTCGCGTTGCTCAGCAGCAGATTGAAGGTCTCGTTGGCTTCGACCAGCGTGTCGCCCCTCACCGCGACCCGGATGACCTTGCTGGTTTCGCCCGCGGCGAAGGTGAGTTGCCCCGATTGCGCGACGAAGTCCGACCCGGCGGTGGCGGTGCCGTTCGCCGTGGCATAGGCAAGGGTGACCGGCGCGGCCGAGGCCGCCGAGAGCTTCACGGTGAAGGCCATCTGCTTGGTGCCGGCATTGCCCTCGGTGATCGCGGCATCGGCGACCGTCAGGCTGGGCAAAGGCGCCGGCCCGCCGGAGCCCACCACGAAGACATCCGGGCTGGGGTCGGCGGTGGCCGAACCCAGGAAGCCGAAGGACGCCACCTGCCCCGCCGCCAGCGCGCCGTTCCATTCGGCATTGCCGATCACGTAGGTGTCGCCGACGTGGCTGATGATCCGGGCGTTCCAGATCTGGGTGATGAGGAAGTCGGCCTCGAAGGTGATGGTCCAGCCCTGCAGCCCGCCCGCGCCCGCAGTGAGGCCGACGGCGGCATTGAAGCCCGCGGCCCATTGGTCGACGACGGAGTAGGAAACGCTCTGGCTCATGGTTATGCTGGTCCCGGAATGCTCTGCTCCACCGATTGGGGCACCGCACGAGGTCTGTATAGATTAATTCGGTAAGTTCACAAAAAAGATACCAATTGCCCTATCGGCTCGCAAAATGCGCGCCCGCCACCCGCCAGATGGGCCCGACCAGCAGGCTGCACAGCACCACGCGCACCAGGTGGAAGCCCAGTACCAGCGGCACCGCGAGGTCGAGCGCCTTGGCGGTGATCGCCATCTCCGGCATGCCGCCCGGCGCCATGCCGAGCATGACCGCCACTGGCGGCAACGCCGCCAGCCAGCCCAGCGCCAGCCCCAGCACCCCCAGCAGCAGGCAGATCGCGACCGCCGAGGCCAACCCCGCCACCGCATGGCGCCGCGGCCCGCCGGCCAGGGCGCGCGGGGTCAGGCGCAGCCCCAGGCTGGCCCCCATCGCGACCTGCGCCGCATCGACCAGCCAGCGCGGCACGGAGGACGGCAGCGTGCCGGTCCCGGCCAGCAGCATGGCCAGCAGGCAGGGTGCCAGCATCGCGCCATTCGGCAGCCCGGCCCGCAGGCCCAGCGCAGCCATCGCCGCCCCGCCGCCGAGCAGGACCACCAGGCCGCCCCAGGCAAAGGGCGGCAGGGCGGCGGCGAAGGCGGCATCGCGCCCGCCTTCGGCAAAGATCGCAACCAGCGGCGGGAAGGCCAGCACCACCAGCGCCATCCGCAGCGTCTGGGCCACCATGACCGCGGGCACATGGGCGCCCGCGCGTTCGGCCAGCACGGTCATGGTGACGATGCCGCCGGGCACCGACGCATAATAGGCGGTGCGCGCATCGCTGCCGGCGATGCGCCGGTGCAAAGGCGCAACCGCAAGCCCCGCCAGGATCGCCAGCAGCCCCCCCGCCAGGATGGCCGGCAAGGCGCCGGTCACGGCGCCGAGCACCGCCGGCGTGAAGCTCTGCCCCAGCCCGAGGCCGAGCACGAGCAGGCCGATCGGGTGCGCGGCGCGCGGCACCGCCACCGCCTCGCGCCAGCCGAGATAGGCGGTGGCGATCATGGCGCCAACCATCCAGCCGAGCGGCAGGCCGAGCGCATTCAGCAAGGCGCCTGCCAGCACCGCGAGCAGCAGCGTTCGCAGATAGGCGTCGGGCGCGGGCGGGTGTGTCGGGGGATGGGGCACGGCGGTGGGGGTAGCGTCGCCGCTGGCGGCGCGAAGGTCAAAGGCCGCTGGTGGCGCGGACGTCAAAAGCCGCTGGCGGCGCGAAGGTCAAAGGCCGCTGGCGGCGCGGAGGTCAAAGGCCGCTGGCGGCGCGGAGGTCAACGCGTTGTTGGTGGCGCGACTCAATCTGTCGCCGGCGTCATGCTTCCTTAACCTTCGTCTTGCACCATGGGATGGGAGCACAGACATGACCCCCGATCTCGCCCTGCGACCATCCTCCGCCAACGATCCGCCGCGCGCGCCGGTGCGTGCCGCCGGTCCCGACCGCGATGCCGGCGCCGCCCCGCCGCCGGCCGCCCCGGCCACGCCGAATCCGCGCATGCGGCTCGATGGCAGCCTCGGCATGGTGGTGATCGAATTCCGCGACTCCGTCGGCGATGTCTCGAACACCATTCCGACGCCGCGCCAGATCGCCGCGTATCGGGCGGCGGTGGTCTACGATGCGCCGGTGCCGGTCGGCGTGGTGGCGCGCTCGGTGCCCGGCGTCAGCGCCCCCGCGATGCCCGAGCTGCCACCGGCACCCGCGCAGGTGGAGCCCGCCGCGACACAGTGAGCGCCACGCCGCATGCCCGCCCGCACGATCAGCCGCGTGCGACCAGCCCCTCCGCCACCTGTTCGTTCACTTCGATGAGGAAGGCGATGTCGGGATCGCCCAAATCCATCTCGCGCTGCACGCAGCGGCCCAGCGAGATCAGCCCCGCGCGCATCGGCGGCGGCAGCTGGTTGGCGGGGTCGGCCAGCGCGGATTCCACCGCCAGCCAAAGCCGCCGGTTGTCGGCCACGGCGCGCACCCGCGCCGACCCGTCCCGGTCCTGTTGCACGGCGCGCAGCCCGCCGGTCACGCGGCGGAAGATATCGGCTTCCTGTTCGCGCGGGTCACGCGCAGCGCGTGCGGCGCCATAGGCGCGCACGATATCGGCCATGGTCACGATGCGTCCTCCTCGGCCAGGCTGGAGGCAGGTGCGACGCCCAGCACCACCTCCTCATGCCGCATCACCCGGCGCGTCAGCTTCAGCGCCTGGTAGCATTCGTCGGATTCGGCGGCCGAGAGCGCCCGGTCGAGCAGATCCCGCGCCAGCGTCGATGTGGTGGCGGCCTGGAAATCCGCGATCAGGCGGCGAGCGACGGTGAGGCCGGCCTCGCGCTCGTCCTCGTCGCCGATATAGGCAGTCTGCAGGGCGAAGTAGATGCGCCGTGCCGGGGAATTCGCCGCCTCCGGCGTCATCAGCTGCTTGCCGAACAGGAAGCGCGCCTTGGCCGTGAGTTCGATCCGCGCGCGATTGCGGAAGCGGATCGGCGCGCCGTTGACGACCATGAGATCGCCCTGGCGAAGTTCGAGCACCAACGTGGACATCCTGTCCTCCCGGGGGGGTTGTGTCGGTGGGCGGGGGCCGGCGCCGCCCGGGAGATCAGCGGAACAGGCTCAGCAGGGTCTGCGGCGCCTGGTTCGCGATGGACAAGGCCTGCGTGCCCAGCTGCTGGCGGATCTGGAGCGACTGCAGCCGCGCCGATTCCTTCGCCAAGTCGGCGTCGATCAGCGCGCCCATGCCCGCTTCCAGCGCATCGGCCTTGTCCTTGTTGTAGGAGATCTGGGCATCGATGTAGCGCGCATCGGAGCCGAAGGTGTTCAGCGCATTGCTGATCGCCGACTGCACCGTGTCGAAGTCGCCGCCGTCGGCCAGCGCCGCCTGCGCCGCTGCCGCGTCGGTGGGTGCGGCCGCCACAATCAGCGTGCCCGCACCATCCACCGAGGTGATGGTATAGGTCGTGCCGCTCTCGTTGCGGGTGGTGGTGATGTCGCCGCCCGGCGCGGCCGTCGCGAGCAGCGTGCGGCCGTTGTAGGTCGCGTCGTCGATGAAGTTGGTGATCTGCGTCTGCAGCGCGGTGTACTGCGCTTCGTACTGCGCGCGCTGGTCGGTGTTCAGCGTGTCGTCGGCCAGGCGCACCAGCGTCTCGCGCACCTTGATCATGCTGTCCGAGACCTTGTTCAGGCCCGACAGCGAGGTGTCAAGGATGCCCTTCACGCCGCCCAGCTGTTCGTTGGCGGCGGACAGGCCCGCGACATCTGCACGCACCGACTGCGCCACCGCGAAGGCGGCGCCGTCATCCTTCGCGTCATTGACGCGCAGGCCGGTCGAGATGCGCTTCTGGGTGACGTTCAGCGCCTCATTCGTCCGATTGAGGGACTGCAGCGCGACCATCGCGCCGATATTGGTGTTGACGGAGTTGAGCGACATACGGGGTCTTCCCCTGGATCCGATGGCCCCCTTCCATCTTGACCGATGCAGGGGCCGGGTTGCGCGCCGCGTCTTGCGGTGTCGATCAAATCATGCCGCCACCGCGGTTAAGGGAGGCTGAATCCAGCCGCCGCCATCACAGGAAGCGCGTCAGCGACAGCCCCGACGTCACCGAGATCGCGCGGTAGGACGCCTCGAGCTGCGTCTGCGTCGCGGTCAGGCGGCTGATCGTCTCGGCCATGTCGACTTCCTCGATGGCGGCGACCTGGCCGGTCAGCGCGACATTCACCTCGGCATGGCGGCGCGCGGTGGTCTCCAGGCGCTGTTCCACCGCGCCCAGCGCGCCGCGTTCCTCGCCCAGCGCGTCGATCGCGCTTCGCATGCCTTCGCGCAGGCTGGCGACGAAATCGGTGAAGTCGGCCCCCAGCTGCGCCTGCGCGGGGTCGAGCGCAGCAAAGCTCGCCAGGCCGCGCAGGATGTCGCGCGCCCAGGATCCGGTGGTCTCGCCCTCGCTGGTGGCGGCCGCGTTGCGGTTGGCGAGCACGCCGTACTCCACGCGCTCGCCATCGGCCGCCGGCACGGCGCGGCGCGCTTCGCCGAGGCCCTGCGCGGGGTCCGACAGGAAGGCCGAGAAGGGCGTGGTGCCGGCTGCATCCGACTGCGCGCTGGCCAGCGTCGCCGCCGCCACCGCCGCCGCATTGCCGCCGCCCAGCCCGGCCACGGCGGCGGCGATGTCGGTCGCCAGGCCGCTTGACATGATGCTTCGCGGGTCGGGCACCGGCGGGTTGGCGCTGTCCGTGCCGCCGAAGATGTATTCCCCGGCGTAGCGTTCGTTCAGCAGGTTCGCGACCTCCTCCATCGCCGCGCGCGCCTGCGCCGCGACGGCCGAGATGCGAACGTCCGAGGTGCCGTCCATGCGGATCGCCTCGGTGTAGAATTGCGTCGCGATGTCCGACAGCCGGCCCAGCGCCTCCTGCGTGACGTCGGTGCGCGCCAGCGCGCGGGAGATGGTGCCCTGCCAGGCCTCGCGCCGCGCGATGTCGGCACGCAGGTCGACGGCGCGGCGCGCCTCGGGCGCGATGTCCCCGTACCCGGGCCCCTTGCGCCCGTCCGCGACCTGGCGCGTCAGCACATCCAGCTTGGCGCGCAGCGCCGCCGCGCCGTGGTCCAGCCGCCCGATCGAACCGATGCCGTTCATCGCCTCACCTCACCGCGCCCAGCAGCGCGTCCCACATGGCCTGCACCGTGCTCATCACCCGCGCGTTCGCGGCATAGGCGTTCTGCAGCGTGACCATCGCCGCCATTTCGGAATCCACATCGACGCCCGATCGCTGGCGGAAGCGCGCCTCGAGCCCCTGCATCATCGACTCGGCGCTGGCCAGCGCCGCGCTGGCGGCGTTGCGGTCGGCGGTATGCGCGGCGGTGAGCAGCGCGGTGTATCCCTCGAGCGTCGGCGGCGCGCCGAAGGGCGAGGAGAGCGTGCCATCGGGTCCCAACCCGCTGGTCGCGATCGGCGTCCAGGCGGCGCCATCCTGCGCCTGCGACCCGAAGGTGAAGTCCAGCACGCGGTCGAGCATCGTGATGAAGGAGGCCGGCCCGCCCGAAGGGTTGGGCGTGAAGGCCGAAGGCCCGGCCGGGTCGCCCGCCACCGCATGGGTGCCGTCGCGCAGCAGCGCGGGCGCGGCTTCGATATCGGCGTTCACGCGCATGGTGCCGGCAAAGCCGACCATGGTGCTGGTGGCATAGGGCACGGAGGGGTCGGGCACCGCGCCGGTGGCGTCGGTGAACAGGCGCAGCCCCTGCCCTTCGAAGCGCGCGGCGATATTGGCCGCCGCGACGTCGAGTTCGGACTGGTAGCGCGGCAGCGTCTGGTCGCGCAGCGCGACATATTCCGCGAGCCGCCCGCCGGCCAGCGCGCCGGTCACGTCCTGCCCGCCCAGCATGATGCCCGGTATCGTCCCGCCCGCGCCGTGAAAGGCCGATGGCCCGACCAGCGCATCGGCGGTCGAGAAGGCATCCGTGCGCGCATCGAGCGGCAGCACGATGCCGTTGCGCGCCACCAGCACCAGCGCGCCGTCGTCGCGCTTGAGCGCGCGCACCTCGATCGATTCCGCCAGCGTGGCGATGGCGGCGTCGCGGCGGTCCTCCAGCGCGGCGGCGGAACCGACCAGCGCGATCTCCTCGCGGATGCGCGTGGTCAGGTCGGCGACCTGGCGCAGCGCGTCGTTGATGCGCGCGACCTCGGCCACCACGCCGTCCTGCGCCTGCTGGCGGGCATCGCCGACGGCGCGCGCGACCTCGTTGAAGCGGGTGACCAGCGCGGTCGCGTCCATCACCACGGCGGTCTGGCGGCCGGCTTCGGCGGGGTCGGCGCGCAGGTCCTCGAAGCCGGTGCGCAGCGCGGCCGTCAGGTCGCCCAGGCCGTCGTCGGTCTCGGGGTTGCCGTGCGCGGTCTCGATGCCCTGGAGCAGGCGCTGGCGAACCTCGGCCCCGGCGGCGGCGGCGCGGCGGCTGTCGAGCTCGGTGACCAGCGCCTCGTCGACATCGCGGGAGGGGGCGAGCGAGCGCACGCCGGTGCCGTCCTGGCCGATGACGACGGCGCGCGCGGCGATGGTCTTCTTGGTGTGGCCGATGGTCTCGGCATTGGCGACGTCGTTGGCCGAGGCGGCCAGCGCGCGCTGCGTGTGCAGCAGCCCCGATCGGGCGGTGGACAGGGCGGCGTCGAGGCCCATGGTGGTCGGTTCCTAACCAGCGTGCGTCAGCGGCGCATGGTGCCCGCCGCGGAGCGGTATCTCCGCCGCGTCAGCGGCGCATATTGATCGTGTCCTGCAGCATCTCGTCCGACGCCGTGACGATGCGCGTATTCGCCGTATAGGCGCGCTGCGCCACGATCAGCTTCGAGAACTCGGCGGCGATATCCACGTTCGAGCGTTCGATCGACCCCACCGCCAGCCGTCCCGACCCGTTCGAGGCCGCGTCGGAGGTCCGCGCCTCGCCGGATTCCAGCGTCCGCATGAAGGCCTGGCCATCGAGGCGCTGGAGCATGTCGGGCGCGTTGAAGGTGGTGATCGGCACGCGCGCGATCACGCGCGCCTGGCCGTTGTCGTAGTTGATCGCGACGTCGCCGTTCTCGCGCACCGTGGTCGAGGAATAGCCGCCCAGCGGCACGCCATCCTGGTCGAGGTTCCGCAATTCGTATTCGTCGCCGGCATATTGCGTGACGCCGCGCGCGGCGCCGAAGGCCCCGACATTCAGCGTCATGGTCTGCGGCCCCTGGCCGAAATCCGCCTCGAAGGTGATCAGCGCGGGATCGCCCAGCGTGGCCGCGGCACCGACCATCGAGCCGGTCGCATTGGCGAACTCGCCGATCGTCCCATCGGCCACCGGCGTGCTGGCCGCCTGGCCGAAATTGAGGTCGATGGTGCCGAGCGAGCCGCCGCCACCCGGCGCCGAGATGTCGAGCGTCCAGACATTCGCAGCCCCCGGCGTCCAGGTGATGACCAGCGGCTGCAGCGCGCCCAGGCTGTCATAGACGTTGCGTGTGGTGCTGGCGGGCTCCGTGCCGCCGGCGGGCAGGTTGGCCGAGATCTCGATATTGCCGGTGGCGATCGGGTTGAACACCAGTTCGCTGACGCGGATCGGCTGGATCTGCGTGCGGTCGGGCTCGCCATCGGCATCGACGGGCCAGCCCCGCAGGAAGTAGCCCGACCCGTTTACCATGTAGCCGTTGCGGTCCATCTGGAAGTCGCCGGCGCGGGTAAAGAACTGCCGTTCGTCGAAGGTCACCTGGCCATTGGCGCTGCCGGTGGGCAGCGCGACCGAGAAGAAGCCCTGCCCGGCGATGGCCAGCGCGATCGGGTTCTCGGATTGCTCGACCGTGCCCTGGATCGTGTTGGTGTAGTCCGGCCGCGCCACCACCGATCCGGGCCGGTGCACCTGCTGGGTGCTGTCGGTCAGGAAGGAGACGAAGTTGGTGTCGGTGCGCTTGAAGCCGACCGTCTGGCTGTTGGCGACATTGTCCGAGACATGCCCGAGCGCGCGCGCCTGGGCCGTCAGGCCGCTGATCGCGGTGGTCATGGAACCGAACAGGGACATCGGGCTCTCCGTGGCGGGGGCGGGCGGTGGCGCCATGGCGGGGCAAGCGACATGCCAGCGCAGGCGGCCCCCTGCCCCGGCGGGTGCTGCCCGGCCCCGGCAGAAGCGTCCCCCGGGGCGGCAGAAGCTGCCGTGGCGCGAGGGCTGCTCGCCGCGGTTCCGCTGGCCCGCCGCTTGCGGGGCATCGGGCACGACGCAATGCCCGCCCTGCAGGAAGCCCCCGCCCATGGATATCGCCGCCGGTGCCTCCCCGGGCCCTGCCACAGCACCTTTTGCGGCGGCAGTGCCGACGGCAACGGCGATGCCGGCGGCGACGCAGGGCGGCTTTGCCGCGATCCTCGCGCAGGCAGGCGGCGCCATCGCGCCAGCGCCGGTGCCGGGCACGTCAATCGCGGTCGTGGCGGACGCGCCAGTCATGCCGCAGGCGACAACCGCGTTGCCTGCGACGCCGCCCGTGACGACCGCCGGGCCGGCGGTGCCGGACGCCGCGACACCGCTGACCGCGGTCGCGCTGCCGCCCGCGCCGCCGCCTGGTGCGGCCGTGCCCGCCGCACCCATGCCACCTGTCACGGCTGCCGCGTTCGCGCCACCTGCCGCGGCCGCCGCGCCGGCCGCCACCGCCACGGCGCCCACTTCGCCCCTTGATGCCGAGGCGCCGGTCCCGTCGGAATTCCCCAGCGCGGACCCGCCGCTCGTCACCGAGGCGCCGGAACTCCGAGATGCCGCGCCCGATGGTCCGCCGCAGCCCGCGCCCGATGCCGCCGCGCCGGCGGCCCCGCCAGCGCCGCCCGCACCGACCGCGGCGCCCGCCACGGATGCGACCCCGCCGCCGGGCGGCGGGCCATCCGCGGCGCCAGGCATCGCCGTGCCGGCGCCACCGCCGCGCATCGACCCGCCCGGCGGCACCGCGCCCGGTCGGGCCCCACACGGCGTCGGACCCGTCGCGCGCCAACCCGGCACCGTCGCCGCCATGGATGAGCCGACGCCGAAGCCCTCGCCGCGCGGCACCACCGGCGCGCCTCATCCGGCCGGTCTGCTGCGCGAGGCGAGCGCGCAGCCAGCCGACCCCATGCCGGCCGAGGCCGCGCCCGTCATCGCGCCCGCGCTCGATGCGCCGCCGCAGCCGGACGCGCGGCCCGCGGCCGGCCTCGACCCGCGCCGGCAGGCCGAGATTCCGGCCGCCCCGCGCACCGACGCGACGCCCGGCGCGCCCCTCTCAGCGCCCGTCGAATCCCCCGCCCGGCCGGGCGAACCCGTCGCCACTGAACCACCGCGCGCGCCACCGCCCTCCGCCCCGGCGCGTCAGGTCGTGCCGGCGGTAGTCGCCGTCGCGATCGGCGGTGCGGGGCGCATCACGGTCATGCTGGAACCGGGGGAGCTGGGTCGCGTCGAGATCAGCGTGGAACGCCAGGGCGATGCCGCGCAGGTGGTCATCCTGGCCGAGCGCCCGGAGACCCTCGCGCTGCTCCAGCGCGACCATCGCGAGCTGGATCGCGCGCTGACCCAGGCCGGGTTGCAGGCGGAAGGCCGCGCGCTGTCCTTCGGTCTGAGCGGCGGCGATGGCGGCTCCGGCCAGCCGCAACGCCGGCGCGACGCGCCCGCGCAGGACGGTGCGGCACGCGGCGTGCACAGCCCCGACGCCACGACACCGCCGCCACGGCGCATCGCCGTGTCGCTGCTCGACCTCGCCATCTGACACAGGAGGCACCGCATGTCCGGATCGATCACCGGGACCACCGCCGCGAACGGCGCGGCCGCCAGCAACACGCGCCTGGCCGGCGACTTCAACACCTTCCTCACGCTGCTGACGACGCAGTTGCAGAACCAAAGCCCGACCGATCCGCTCGACGCGAACCAGATGACGAACCAGCTGGTGCAATTCGCCTCGGTCGAGCAGCAGATCGCGATGAACCAAAACCTCGAAAGGCTGATCGGGCTGCAGCAGGCCTCGCAGCTCACCGCCTCGGCACCGCTGGTGGGCCGGCGGGTCGAGGTCGAGGCCGACCGGCTGCCGCTGCAGAACGGGCAGGCCGAAGTCCGCCTGCCGGTGGCCGGCACCGCGCGCTATGCCGAGATCATCGTGAGCGACACCAGCGGGCGGGCGCTGCGCCAGCAGTTCGTCGAGCTCGGCTCCACCCCCACCGCCTGGAACTGGGATGGCCGCGACGCCACCGGGCGCACGCTGACCGACGGCGCCTATGCCGTGACCGTCAACGGCCGCGGCGTGAATGGCGAGGCGGTGGCGCTGCCCTTCACCGTGGCCGGCACCGTGACCGGCGCGGAGCAGCGCGCCGGCGCGCTGAGCCTGTCGATCGGCGGGCTGGCGGTCGGCTTCGACAAGGTGCGCCGCCTGATACCCGAGACCTGACGGCCCTCCGTTAACCGCCCCGCAACCCCGGCCCGGCAAAGTCTGCCGCGGCGGCAGGAGGCGGCCTTCGGATGCGTCGGATGCGGGAGATGCGGCGGGCGATCGATGGTGCGCGGCAGCCGGCGTGGCGGGCGTGAGCGCGCTGCTGGCGCAGCTGCGCGCGCTGGGGGCGGTCCGCCTGGCGCTGATGGGTGGCGCGGGCATCGCTGTGCTCGGGCTGCTGGCATGGCTGGTGCTGCGCGCCAGCGTGCCGCCGATGGCGCTGCTCTATGCCGACCTCGATCCGCGCGACGCCGGCCAGGTGGTGGCGGCGCTGGAACGCGCCCGCGTGCCGCATCGCATCGAAGCCGGCGGCAGCCGCATCCTGGCCCCCGAGGAACAGATCCCGCGGCTGCGCCTGACCCTGGCGCGCGAAGGCCTGCCGCAGGGCGGGTCGGTCGGCTACGAGATCTTCGACCGCAGTGAATCGCTCACCACCACGCCCTTCCAGCAGGATGTGAACCGGTTGCGCGCGCTGGAAGGCGAGATCGCGCGGTCGATCCGCCAGCTGGCCGGCGTGCGCGCCGCGCGCGTCCACCTGGTGCTGCCGCGACGCGAAGCATTCTCGCGCGATCGCGGCGATGCCCAGGCCAGCGTCGTGTTGACCATGCAGGGCGCGCAGCGGCTCGATCGCGAGGGCGTCCAGGCGGTGCTGCACCTGGTCGCCACCGCGGTGCCGGGGCTGCGGCCGCAGAACGTGTCCATCGTGGATTCCCGCGGCGCGCTGCTCGCGCGTGGTGGCCAGGCCCTGGCGGGGCCGGGCGCCGCACAGTCGCAGGAGGAAATCCGCCGCGGCCAGGAACTCCGCATCGCCCGCGCGGTCGAGGAAATGCTCGAACGCACCCTGGGTCCGGGCCGCGTGCGGGCCGAAGCCACGGTCGAGATGGATTTCGACCGCGTGCAGACCACCGAGGAACGCTTCGACCCCGACAACCAAGTGCCGCGCAGCCAGCAATCCGTCCAGGAGAACAGCCGCAACGCCGAAGGCGGGCCGACCACCGTGCAGAACAACGTCCCCGGCGCCGACCCCAATGCGGCCGGCGGCGGCGGTTCGCAGGAAAGCCGGCAGGAGGAGACCACCAACTTCGAGATCGGCCGCACCACGCGCAACACGGTGCGCGAGCACCCCGTGGTGCGCCGCCAATCGGTGGCGGTGCTGGTGGATGGCGTGTGGGAACCGGGTGCCGATGGCGCGGCCGCCACCTTCCGCGAACGCACGGCCGAGGAAGTGACGCGCATCGCATCCCTGGTGCGCGGCGCGATCGGCTTCAACGAACAGCGCGGCGACACGGTCGAGGTGGTTTCGCTGCGTTTCGCCGAACCGCCCCTGGCCGCGGCCGAGGCGGGGGGCATGTTC
>LNFM01009606.1_pt1 | contig 17260 bp, 16 predicted proteins | sample 596031 | NCBI WGS metagenome assembly LNFM01 (sample SAMN04254537, study PRJNA301005) | activated carbon metagenome | isolation source: dual media filters at the Ann Arbor, Michigan drinking water treatment plant | place: USA: Ann Arbor | reverse complement strand
ATTCGGTCGACAAGGGCGAGCGCATCGACCAGCTGCTGCGCGACAACCCGCCCGGTCCCGCCGAGGACTGAGGCCCGCGCGTGGGCCGCACCGTCTTCCGCCCGCTCGACGGCATCCTGCTGCTCGACAAGCCCGCCGGCCTGAGTTCGAACCAGGCCCTGCAGCGCGTGCGCCACCTGTTCCGCGCCGAAAAGGGCGGCCATACCGGTGCGCTCGATCCCCTGGCCACCGGCCTGCTGCCGCTGTGCTTCGGCGAGGCCACCAAGATCGCCGGCCTGCTGCTGGGGGGCCGCAAGGCCTATGAAGCCGAGGTGCGCCTGGGCCAGGTCACCGACACCGACGACGCCGATGGCCAGGTGCTGCGCGAGCGGCTGGTGCCGGCGCTGGACCGCGCCGCGGTCGAGGCGGCGCTCCGGCCTTTCCTGGGCCGGATCCTGCAGCGCCCGCCGATCTACTCGGCCCTGAAGCAGGGCGGCGAGCCGCTGTACGCCAAGGCCCGCCGCGGCGAGGCCATCGAGGTGGCCGAGCGCGAGGTGGACATCGAGGCCATCGACCTGCTGGCGCTGGACGGCGACCGCCTGCGCCTGGCCGTGACCTGCGGCTCGGGCACCTACATCCGCAGCCTGGCCCGCGACCTGGGCGAGGTCCTGGGCTGCGGCGCCCACATCACCGCGCTGCGGCGGACCTGGGTCGAACCCTTCAACCCGCCTGTGATGCACACCTTCGAGGCCCTCGAGGCCACGGCCGCGGCCGGCGGGGAGGCGGCGCTGGAGGCGCTGCTGCTGCCGGTCGAGGCCGGCCTGGCCCATTGGCCGGCGGCCGTGGTCGGCCCGGACGAGGCGCGCCGGTTGGGGCAGGGCCAGGCCATTTCGGGACTGAAGTCCCTCCCACAGGGGGCCGGCGAGGCCCCTGCAGGAGGGACTTCAGTCCCGAAGCCCTCCACCGTGAACCTGCTGGACGAAGCCGGCCGTTCGCTGGGCCTCGGCGAATGGCGTGAAGACGGCCAACTCTGGCCCAAGCGCCTGTTCCGCTGGGCCTCCGCGTCCTGAAGCGGCCCGCCGCCCGCCCCGGCGGCGCCTTGAGCCTTGTCCGTAAAGGCCGCTTCCGTTAAACTTTCGCGGCTTTCACAAGCACATCCCAACCGGCGGGCCACGCGGTGCGACGCCAATCCTGGCGACGTTCCTGCAGGCTGCGCATCACCGAGAAGAAAACCATGTCCACCATTGATTCCGCCAAGATCATCGAAGAGTTCAAGCGCGTCCCGAACGACACCGGTTCCCCGGAAGTCCAGGTCGCCCTGCTCTCCGCCCGCATCGACCACCTGACCGACCATTTCAAGGCGCACAAGCAGGACCACCACTCCCGCCGCGGCCTGCTCAAGATGGTCAACCAGCGTCGTTCGCTGCTGGGTTACCTGAAGAAGAAGGACCAGGGCCGCTACCAGACGCTGATCGAGCGCTTGGGCCTGCGCCGCTAAGACAAGTTGAACGACGCGGCGCAGTGATGCGCCGCGTTGCATTTGGGGGAATGGAAACCCGAATGCGACACCGCCGGGCAGGGTGCCCGCCGGATTGATTCCGAAAAGAGGACTACATCATCGTGGCGAAAGTAACCAAGACGTTCCAGTACGGGCAGCACCAGGTCACCCTCGAGACGGGCGAAGTCGCCCGCCAGGCAGGTGGCGCAGTCGTCGTGAAGTTCGACGACACCGTCGTGCTGGTGACGGCAGTCGGCAACAAGAATGCGCGCGAAGGCATGGATTTCTTCCCGCTCACCGTCGACTACATCGAGAAGTTCTACGCCGGTGGCCGCATCCCGGGTGGCTTCTTCAAGCGCGAAGGCCGCCAGACCGAGCGCGAGACCCTGGTTTCCCGCCTGATCGATCGCCCGATCCGCCCGCTGTTCCCCGAGCACTTCCGCAATGAAGTGCAGGTCATCGCCACCGTGATGTCGATGAACCCCGAGATCCACGGCGACATCCCGGCCCTGATCGGCGCCTCCGCCGCGCTGGCCCTGTCGGGCATCCCGTTCGCGGGCCCGATCGGCGCCGCCAAGGTCGGCTACGCCAACGGCAAGTACCTGCTCAACCCGTCCACCACCGAACTCAAGACCTCCGACCTCGAGCTGGTCGTCGCCGGCACCGCGGGCGCCGTGCTGATGGTCGAGTCCGAGGCCAAGGAGCTGAGCGAAGACGTGATGCTGGGCGCCGTGATGTTCGGCCACCAGCAGCTGCAGACCGTCATCAAGGCCATCAACGAGCTGGTCGCCGAAGTCGGCGTCACCCGCTGGGACTGGAAGGCGCCCGAGAAGGCGCAGGCCCCGATCGACGCGCTCAAGGCCGCCATCGGCGACAAGCTGTCGGCCGCGTTCCAGATCAAGGACAAGCTGGCCCGCCGCGACGCCATCTCGGCGCTGAAGAAGGAAGTCATCGAGTCGCTCAAGCCGCAGGCCGAGGCCAACGGCTGGAACCTGGCCGAGCTGTCGAAGGAATTCGGCGAGTTCGAGTACAGCACCATGCGTGACTCCGTGCTCAAGACCAAGGTCCGCATCGACGGCCGTGCGCTCGACACCGTGCGCCCGATCACCGTGAAGACCGGCGTGCTGCCGCGCACCCACGGATCCTCGCTGTTCACCCGCGGCGAGACCCAGGCCATCGTGGTCGCCACCCTCGGCACCGCGCGCGACGGCCAGATCATCGACGCCGTCGAAGGCGAGTCGAAGGACCACTTCCTGTTCCACTACAACTTCCCGCCGTACTCGGTCGGTGAAGCCGGCCGCATGATGGGCCCGAAGCGTCGCGAGATCGGCCACGGCCGCCTCGCCCGCCGCGGCGTCCAGGCCGTGATGCCGTCGATGGAGTCGTTCCCGTACACCATCCGCGTCGTCTCGGAGATCACCGAGTCGAACGGTTCCTCGTCGATGGCCTCGGTCTGCGGTTCCTCGCTGGCCCTGATGGACGCCGGCGTGCCGATCAAGGCGCCGGTCGCCGGCATCGCGATGGGCCTGGTGAAGGAAGGCGCCGACTACGTCGTGCTGTCCGACATCCTGGGTGACGAAGACCACCTCGGCGACATGGACTTCAAGGTCGCCGGCACCGAGGGCGGCATCTCCGCCCTGCAGATGGACATCAAGATCGACGGCATCACCGAGGAGATCATGAAGGTCGCGCTGGCCCAGGCCAAGGCCGGCCGCCTGCACATCCTCGGCGAGATGGCCAAGGCCATCACCGCGCCGCGCTCGGAGCTGTCCGAGTACGCGCCGCGTCCACCCGGACAAGATCCGCGAAGTGATCGGCAAGGGTGGCGCCACCATCCAGGGCATCACCAAGGAAACCGGCACCCAGATCGACATCCAGGACGACGGCACCATCGTCATCGCCTCGGTGAACGCTGCTGCCGCCCAGGCCGCGAAAGCGCGCATCGAGCAGATCACGTCCGACGTCGAGCCGGGCCGCATCTACGAAGGCAAGGTCGCCAAGATCATGGACTTCGGCGCCTTCGTGACCATCGCCCCGGGCAAGGACGGCCTGGTGCACGTGTCGCAGATCTCCAACGAGCGCGTCGAGAAGGTCTCCGACAAGCTCAAGGAAGGCGACATGGTCAAGGTCAAGGTGCTGGAAGTGGACAAGCAGGGCCGCATCCGCCTGTCCATCAAGGCCGTGGAAGAGGGCGAGGGCGTCTAAGCCCCCGTCCCCGGGCAACACACGAAAAAGCGGGCTTCGGCCCGCTTTTTCTTTGCCCGATCCCTGTAGGAGGGACTTCAGTCCCGAAGCCCTTCGCCGAAAAGCTTCGGGACTGAAGTCCCTCCTACAGGGAAGCAGGCGCTGGTAGAGTCTTGGCATCCCCCCAGCCGAGCAAGCCATGGCCAACGCGTCCCAGGATCTGGATGTCTTCGTGCGCGATGCGCTGGTCCGCGGCCTGCCGCGCAGCGAGATCGAGCAGGCCCTGGTGACGGCCGGCTGGCCGCTGGAGCAGGCCAAGGCGGCGCTGTCGGTGTACGCCGACCAGGCCTTCCCGGTGCCGGTGCCGCGCCCGCGGGCCTACCTGTCCGCGCGCGAGGCCTTCCTGTACCTGACGCTGTTCGTCACGCTCTACCTGTTCGCCTTTCACTTGGGCAGCCTGCTGTTCGACCTGCTCAACCTCGGGCTGCCGGACCCGGCGGACAATGAATACCGCGCCGCCCAGCTGACGGATTCGATCCGGTTCTCCACGGCCGCGCTGATCATTTCCTTCCCGGTGTTCCTGTTCCTGGCCAACCTGGTGGCCCGCGAGCAGCGCAGCCATCCCGCCAAGCGCCTGTCGGTGGTGCGGCGGTGGCTGACCTACCTGACGCTGTTCGTGGCCGCCTGCGTGCTGCTCGGCGACATGATCGCGCTGGTCAACGGCCTGCTGTCGGGCGAGGCGACGCTGCGCTTCCTGCTCAAGGTGGGCGTGGTGCTGGCCATCGCCGGCTCGGTGCTCGCGTACTACCTGTGGGACCTGCGTCGCGACGAGGCGGACGCATGAGCGCCGCGCGGCCGGGTCGCACGCTGCTCATCGTCGCCACGGGCGTGGTGGCGCTTGCCTTGGGCGCGGGGCTGTGGACCATCGGTGCGCCGGGTGCCCAGCGTGACCTGCGGCTGGATGAGCGTCGCCAGCAGGACATCGCCCGCCTGGATTCCGCCATCCGCGAGTATCGGAAGGAGAACGGCGCGCTGCCCCCCGACCTCGGGGTGCTGGCATCACGGCCCGGCGTCCGCATCGCGGTCGCCGACCCGGTGAGCGGCGAGCCTTACGGTTACACCGTGACCAGCGACCGCAGCTTCCGTCTCTGCGCCACCTTCGTCACCGATTCCTCGAAGGCGTCGACCAATCGCTTCCTCGACAAGCGGTTCCCGCACGGCATCGGCCCGACGTGTTTCGACCTGAAGGCCGGGGCGCGCGCCGAGGATGCCGCAGCCACCGACTCATGAAGCGCCACTTCTCGATGATCCGCGGGTTCCACCTGGCCGACTGGCTGACGCTGGGGAATGCCTTTTGCGGGACCGGCGCGGTCTTCGCCGCGATGCGCTTCCTGCAGGACGGGCGCACGGCGGACCTGCTGTGGGGCATGGCGCTGATCCCGCTGGCCTTCATCTTCGATGCGCTCGACGGCTGGGTCGCGCGCCACCGGCACACAGCCTCCACGCTGGGCCGCGAACTCGACTCGCTCTCGGACGTGATCTCCTTCGGCGTCGCGCCCGCCGCGCTGGCCTACGCCTGCGGCATGCAGGGCGGCTGGGACTGGGTGGTGCTGTCCTACTTCGTCTGCTGCGGCGTGAGCCGGCTCGCGCGCTACAACGTCACCGCCGAGTCGCTGGCCGGCGCCGAGGGCAAGGTGCGCTACTTCGAAGGCACGCCGATCCCGACCAGCCTGGCGCTGGTGGTGGTGCTGGCGGCGGCGGCCTGGCAGGGCCGCATCGGCGACGCGATCTGGTTCGGCAGCGTGCGCTTCGGCTGGGAGCTGCACCCGCTGGCGCTGCTGTACGCCGTCTCGGGCTCGCTGATGATCAGCAAGACGATCCGCATCCCCAAGCCCTGAGGCGCCGGGCACCGTGAACGTCCCCACGCTCGCCGCCATCGACGACCACCTGACCGGGCAACGCCCGCATCCCTGGCTCGGGCGGCTGCCGCGCTTCCTGCGCGAGTTCCTGTACTTCGGCATCAAGGAGGCGCGCGCCTGCCTGTTCGTGGTGCTGTTCTTCGCCGCCGTGTTCACCGTGCCGCGCGAGGGGCTGTTCGGCATCGCGCGCTACGACGTGCTGCTGGTCGCGGCGCTGGCGATCCAGGCCTTCATGCTGCTGGCGAAGCTCGAGACCTGGGACGAGCTCAAGGCGATCTGCCTGTTCCATGCCGTGGGCTTCGCGCTGGAGGTGTTCAAGACCTCGCCGTCGATCGGCTCCTGGAGTTATCCCGACGCCGGCGTGACCAAGGTGATGGGCGTGCCGCTGTTCGCGGGCTTCATGTACGCGGCGGTGGGCAGCTACATCATCCAGGCCTGGCGCCTGTTCGACCTGCGCGTGCTGCACCATCCACCGCACTGGATGGCGGCGCTGGTGGCGATCCTGATCTACGCCAACTTCTTCACCCACCACTACATCGGCGACTACCGCTGGTACCTGGCCGCGGCGGCGCTGGGCCTGTACGCGCGTTCGACCGTGGTGTTCCGCCCGCTGGACCGCGACCGCCGCATGCCGCTGCTGCTGGCCTTCGTGCTGATCGGCTTCTTCATCTGGATCGCCGAGAACATCAGCACCTTCTTCCACGTCTGGAGCTACCCGAACCAGCTGGGTGCCTGGGCCGCGGTGCACGTGGGCAAGTGGAGCTCGTGGGCATTGCTGGTGGTGATGACCTTCACCATCGTCGCCAACCTCAAGCACATCAAGGCGCGCATCCACGTGCCCGATTGACGGTGGTTTGACCTTGCCCCGGTAGTTTGCGCGCACTGGCCCCGCGGGGGCGCGAATCGAGGCATGGCGATGATGAGGAAACTCAAATGGGCCGCCGGCATCCTGCTGGCGCTGGGGCTGCTGGTGGCGGCGGTGGGCTACGGCTACGTGGCGAGCCTGGACCTTGAACTCGAACCGCAGGGGAATCCCTCGGCCCGGGCCTCGGACCTCGACTTCGTCCGCAATGGGGTGACGGAGAAGCGGGGCCGCGTGCTGGCGGTGCTGTCCAGCACGCCGCGCTTCGACGGCGAGCGCCGCAAGGCGGGCTATGAGCTCACCGAACTCTCGCGCGCGTACTGGGTGTTCGTGGCCAACGGCTACGAGGTCGACATCGCCAGCCCGCGCGGCGGCTCGCCGCCGCAGGTGCTCGACGATGGCCTTGTTGACGCCGACTACGCCTTCCTCAACGACGACGGGGCGCAGGCCAAGCTGGCCGACACGCTGCGGCTGGCCGACGTGGACCCCACGCGCTATGACGCCGTTTACTTCGTCGGCGGCAAGGGCGCGATGTTCGACTTCCCCGGTAATGCCGACATCGCCCGCATCGTCCGCGACATCCACCCGCGCGGCGTCGTGGGCGCGGTCTGCCACGGGCCGGCGGCGCTGCTGGGCATTGAACTGGCCGATGGCCGGCCCTTGCTGGCCGGCCGGCGCGTCACCGGCTTCACCAACGCGGAAGAGCTGTTCCTGATAGAGAATGCGCGCGAGGCCTTCGGCTTCCTGCTGCAGGACGAGCTGGCCCGGCAGTCGGGCGGCGTGGTGGAAGCCCCGATGTACGTCGAGAACACGGTGGTGGACGGCCGCCTGGTCACCGGCCAGAACCCCTGGTCCACGTGGTCGGTGGCGGAGGAAATGGTGCGCGCGCTGGGCCACGAGCCGGTGCCGCGCCAGGCCACGGGGGAGGAGGTCGCGGTGCAGCTGCTGGCCACCTATCATCGCGACGGCCTAGCCGCGGCCCTGGCGCAGAAGGCGGCGTCGCCGCGCCCCAGCAAGCACCTGCTGCTGATGCACGCGGTGGTCGCGGCGATGCAGTGGGAGCTTGGCGAGGCCTGGCGCCTGCAGCAGCTGGCGCGGAATTGAGCGATCATCGCCGCAAGTGCGCGGGAGGCCTTGAACGTGGTGTCCGACTCGATCCGGGTGCTGTTGGTGGAGGATGACCTGGACGTGGCCGCCGGCATCGGCGACTACCTCGAGGCCCACGGCCTGCGCGTGGACTTCGCCGGCAGCGCCGGCGAGGCCCGCGCCCGCGTCGCCGAGGCGTCCTTCGACCTCCTGGTGCTCGACGTGAACCTGCCCGGCCAGGACGGCATCTCGCTGTGCCGCGAACTTCGGAAGGAACGCGGCCTGGCGACCCCGGCGATCTTCCTCACGGCGCGCGGCGAGCTCGAGGACAAGCTGCGCGGCTTCGATGCCGGCGCCGCCGACTACATGGTCAAGCCCTTCGCGCCGGCCGAGCTGCTGGCGCGGATCCGCGCCATCCACGCCCTGGCCGGGGCGGAAACCCAGGCCGGGCCGATGCTGGTGGTGGAGGACTACGCGCTGGACCTGCAGGCGGGCGTGCTGTCGCACGCCGGGCGCCCGCTGCAGCTGCACGCCACCGGGCTCGCCATCCTGCGCCGCCTGATGCAGGCGCACCCGCGCCCGGTCAGCCGGCAGTCGCTTGCGGAGGGGCTTTGGGGCGACGAACCGCCGGGCAGCGACCCCCTGCGCACCCATGTCTACCTGTTGCGCCAGGCGCTGCTCGACCGGTTCAGCGAGGCGCCGATCCACACCGAGCGCGGCATCGGCTATCGCTTCGGGCCGAAGGCATGAGCCGCCGGCGCAGCCTGGCCCGCGTGCTGGCCGGCCAGTGGATCGTGTTCGGACTGTCGCTGCTGGCCGGCTTCGCGCTCGTCTCGGTGCTGCTGCTGTACATGCTGGAAGACGCCTTCATCGACCGCCAGCTGCGCGAGGCCTCGCGATCCGTCGCGCAGGCGGCGCGGGCGCCGGACCTGCCGGCCCGGTTCGAAGCGGTGCGCGAGGACCAGGCGTCGCCGGCGCTGCGACGCCGCATGGACGGTCTCCGCGATGGCGCCATCCGCGAGTTCCGCCTCGACGATGGCCGCTACGTGCACGTCATGGCCAGCCGCGACCGCGCGGGCCATCGGGTGCTGGTCAGCTACGACGTCAGCGACCAGCTCAACGTCAACGCCGCGCTGGCCCAGGGCTGGCCCTGGCTGCTGCTGGCGGCGGCCGTGCTTGCGCTGATGGCCTATGCGCTGGCGCGACGCTTCGTCGGCGGCGTGTCGCGTCAGGCGGGTGATCTGCTGGCGCGCGTGATGGACGCCGACGGCCCGGCGCAGCTGCGGGCGCTCGCCGGCCAGCAAGCCATCCACGAGTTCAGCGAACTGGCCCGCCTGAGCGCCGAGGCCTGGGAGGGCCGCCTGTCCGCGCTGGAGCGCGAGCGGGAAACGCTGGCCTTCCTCGCGCACGAGCTGCGCACGCCGCTGCAGTCGGCGCGCACCAGCCTGGCGCTGCTCGGCGCCGACCGCGGCAATGCGCAGGCCTGGCAGCGCCTGCAGCGCGCGCAGGATCGCCTGGCGCGCGCGAGCCATGCCGCCCTGTGGCTGGGCACCGCCGGGCCACCGCCGGCGGGTGTCCATTGCGCGGTGGCGCCGGTGTTGGCGTTGCTGCTCGAAGAGTTCGAGCCGCTGGCGGCGACCAGGCAGCAGCGGTTCATACGAACGATCAGCGACGACGTGCGTTGGCCGATGCCGGCGGAAGTGGTGGAGACCGTGCTGGCCAACCTGCTGCTCAACGCCATCCAGCACGGCGGCCCCGGTGGGGTCGAGGTCGTGCTCGAAGCGCGCGGGCTTCGCCTGGCCAATCCGTTGGCCGATGCCGGAGAAGGCGGCGGGTTCGGGCTGGGGCGGGCGCTGGTGCAGCGCCTGCTGGAGCGATTTGGCTGGGCGCTCTGGCATGGTGACGCTGGCAGTGACCGACACGTGGCGTGGGTGGTGCCGGCGGGCCTGGAGGCCGCGCCGCGCTGGTAAAGTGCCCGGCCAAGGGAGCCCCGCATGGACTATCTGCTCGTCACGCTCGACCTGGTCGGCACCTTCGTGTTCGCGCTCAGTGGCGCGCTGGTCGGCGTGCGCCACCGGCTCGACCTGTTCGGCGTGCTGGTGCTGTCCTTCGTGGCGGCCAACGGCGGCGGCGTGATGCGCGACACCATGATCGGCGCGACGCCGCCGGCGGCGCTGCAGGACTGGCGCTACGTCGCCATTTCGATCGCGGCGGGGCTGCTCACGTTCTGGCGCGCAGGGGCGATCGAGCGCTGGCGCAACCCGGTGCAAAGCATCGACGCGCTCGGCCTGGGCGTGTTCGCCGTGGCGGGCGCGCTGAAGGCGCAGGCCTTCGGCCTGGGCCCGGTGGGCGCGATGCTGCTGGGCATGCTCACCGGCATCGGCGGCGGCATGCTGCGCGACGTGCTGGTGGCGCAGGTGCCCACCGTGCTCAAGGCCGAACTGTACGCGGTCGCCGCGTTGGTGGGTGCGGGCGTGGTGGTGCTGGGCACGGCGCAGTCCTTGCCGGTGGCCTGGGTGGTGGTGGCGGGCGTGGTCACGTGCACCGGGCTTCGCCTTTCCGCGATCCGCCGCGGCTGGAAGTTGCCGGTGGCGCGGCCGCCGGATTAGGCGAGCGTCGGCTGCCAAGTCGCTGATTGCCGGTCGTTTCGTTGGCCGCGAACGTCGCGATTGTCCGTACGAAACTTCCTTTTGCGTTTCATTGCTGGACTGCAAATCCTTTGTTGTGGCCACTCTCCGCGGGGAGTAGGTTCGCCGCACGCGGGGACTGTCTCCCCGTGACCAGGGGAAAGCTCATGAAGCTGCTTGCCATCGGAGCCAGCCTCGCGCTGGCGTTCACCGGCTCCGCCCACGCCGCCTGCAGCGCGGCCGACCAGGCGGCCCTCGAGAATATCGACCACGCCTGGAGCGACGCCGCCATCCGCGGCGACAGGAAGGCGCTGGAGGCGCTCTACAGCGATGCCTACCTGGACCTGACGCCGGGCAGCGGCGGTGACAAGAAGAGCGCGATCGACGGCGCAGTCGAGGCCGCGGGTTCACCACAGCCCACGTCCGATTTCTACGCGATCAGCTGCAACGGCGACAGCGCGCTGGTCACCCATCGGAACGTGTTCACCGAGGGCGAGGGCGATGCTGCCATGCACTACTATGCGCGCAGCATCCATCACTTCGTGCGCGAAGGCGGGCAGTGGCGCGTGATCGGCAACGCCGGCCACGCGCTGACCGATGCCGACGTGATTGCCTACCTCGACCTGGAGTGGAACATCGCCGACATGAAGGGCGACAAGACCTGGTTCGAACGCAACCTGCACGAGGACTTCCTCGGTATCAGCGGGCGCACGGGCCAGCCCCAGGGCAAGAAGGAGGCCGTGGCCGAGGTCGGCACCATGAAGGTGTCGGAAGCGCGGACCACCGATCTGGGCGTGAACGTGATCGGCGACGTCGGCATGGTCACCGGCGTCTACCACACCAGCGGCACCGACGCCGACGGCAAGGCCTTCCAGCGCCGCCACCGCTACATCGACACCTTCGTTCGCGAAGATGGCCGTTGGCGGATCATGAGTTCGCAAGGCACCGAAGTCCGCGACTGAATCAGTGTGGATGCGGGCCAGTTCGTCCGTGATGCCGTCGTCGCCGCTTCTCCCGGCGACAGGGATGTGAATCCCCAGCCGGGTCGCCGTGGGCGCGTCGAACGCGCCCATGGCGACCCGGATCCACTCCTCGGCCCGCGTGTTCCGGAACAGGGTGCTGCCGCAGGTCCGCGCCGCGGCGCCAGTCCCGCTGAACCCCGACCGTCCGGCCCCGGGCCGGGTCCCGGCGGATTCAGGGCCGGGCTGCTATTGGTGATGCACGCTGCCCGCGCGGCGTTGGAGCCGGCTCCCTGCCCGGAGGCACCAAGGAGTCGGCACCATGTCTTTCGCACTTTTCCTGTTCGGCCTGGCGCTGCTCGTCGGCGGCGTGGCCTGGGCCATGGCCACCGCGGGCATCCCCACGGTGTATATCGGCATCACCTGCATCGTCATCCTGGGCGTCGGCATCATGGCCGCCGTCTCGAAGACGCGCACCAAGGATTGAACCGGCGCCGGCCTCGATCGGCCTAGACCCACCCGGTCGCGTAGAACACGCCGATGATCACGAACACCGCCAGCGTCTTGATGATCGTGATGGCGAAGATGTCCTTGTAGGCCTGGCGGTGGGTCAGGCCGGTCACGGCCAGCAGGGTGATCACCGCGCCGTTGTGGGGCAGGGTGTCCATGCCGCCGCTGGCCATCGAGGCCACGCGGTGCAGCACCTCCATCGGGATGCCGGCGGCATTGGCGTTGGCGATGAAGGTGTCGGCCATCGCCGCCAGCGCGATCGACATGCCGCCCGAGGCCGAGCCGGTGATGCCGGCCAGCGCGGTCACGGTGATGGCCTCGTTGACCAGCGGGTTCGGGATCGAGCCCAGCGCGTTCGCCACCACCAGGAAGCCGGGCAGGGCGGCGATCACGGCGCCAAAGCCGTATTCGGACGCCGTGTTCATCGAGGCCAGCAGCGCGCCGCCGATGGCCGGCTGCGTGCTCTCCGCGAAGTGCGCGGTCACCGGCTTCCAGGCCAGCACCAGCACCGCGGCGATGCCGGTCAGCAGCGCGCCTTCCACCGCCCAGATGGCGGCGATGCGGCTGACTTCCTGCACCACCGGCGCGGCGTTGCCGATCACGGAAGGCGCGAACTCGTGGCTCTCGCCGTAGATGCGCGGGATCAGCACGGTGTAGAGCTTGTTGCTGACGCCCACCAGCACCAGCGGCAGCAGCGCCACCCAGGGGTTGGCCAGTTTGTCGCCCGCGAAGGGCGCGGGCTCGTTCTTGAGTTCGGTGCCATAGCCTTCGCCGGCGCGCAGGGCCACGCGGCGGCGCCACTCCAGGTACATCATGCCCAGCGCCAGGATGAACACGCCGCCGATCGTGCCCAGCACCGGCGCCGCCCAGGTGTCGGTGCCGAAGAAGCCGGTCGGGATGATGTTCTGGATCTGCGGCGTGCCGGGCAGCGCGTCCATGGTGAAGGTGAACGCGCCCAGGGCGATGGTGCCGGGGATCAGGCGCTTGGGGATGTCGGCCTGGCGGAAGAGTTCGGCGGCGAACGGATACACCGCGAACACCACCACGAACAGCGACACGCCGCCGTAGGTGAGCACCGCGCACACCGCCACGATCGAAAGCATCGCCCGGTCCGGCCCGAACAGCCGGATGGTGGCCGCCACGATCGACTTCGAGAAGCCCGAGACCTCGATCAGCTTGCCGAAGATGGCGCCCAGCAGGAACACCGGGAAGTAGAGCTTCAGGAAGCCCACCATCTTGTCCATGAACAGCCCGGTGAACATCGGCGCCACCAGGCTCGGGTCGGTCAGCAGCACCGCGCCCAGCGCCGCCACCGGCGCGAACAGGATGACGCTGTAGCCGCGGTAGGCGACCAGCATCAGGAAACACAGCGCGGCGAGCACGATCAGGAAGGACATGCCTTCGGTCCCCGGTTCCAAGCAAGGCCCCGAGTCTCCCCAGCCGCCGCCGCCCCGGCCACTTGTACCAAGGTACAGGTGCCGCCGGCCCGGGCCGCCGCATAGTCTTCACGCCATGCGGCCATCCCGGCCTGCCCACCGCGTTGCAAGGGGATATCGAATGAAGCGCAACCACCTCAGCCTGGCCATCGGCCTCACCCTGTCCCTGGCGGCCGTGCAGGCCCAGGCCCAGTCGGCCCCGGCCGCGGCGCCGTCCAGCGAGGCGGTGACCCTCGACGCCGTGCAGGTCACGGCCCGCAAGCGCGAGGAAACGCTGCAGGAAGTGCCGGTGGCCGTGACCGCCTTCACCGCCGAGAGCATCGACAAGCTCAATATCCGCGACCTCGGCGACCTCGATGCGCAGGTGCCCAACCTCACCGTCTATGCCGCCCGCGGCTCCAGCAGCACGGTCACCGCCTACATCCGCGGCGTCGGCCAGTCCGATCCGCTCTGGGGCGTGGACCCGGGCGTGGGCATCTACCTCGACGACGTGTACATCGCCCGCCCGCAGGGCGCGCTGCTGGACGTCTTCGACGTCGAGCGCGTGGAGGTGCTGCGCGGCCCGCAGGGCACGCTGTACGGCAAGAACACGGTCGGCGGCGCCATCAAGTACATCTCGCGCGGCCTCACGGCCGACACCTCGGGCATGGCCCAGGTCACGGTCGGCAACTACGGCCAGCTCGACGTGAAGGGCGCGATTGGCGGCTCGCTCGGCTCCGACGCTCTGCGTGCCCGCGTCGCGGTCGCCAGCCTGCACCGCGACGGCTTCGGCGAGAACACCGTCACCGGCCAGGACGTGAGCGACAAGGAGATCCTGGCGGCGCGCGCCCAGGTCGGCGCCTTCATCAGCGACGACTTCAACATCCAGGTCGCCTTCGACTGGATGGACGACCAGTCCGGCGTGCGCGGCGCGAAGATGCTCGCCGCCAACCGCTTCGTGCCGACCGCGCCGCCGATGGCCAGCCGCTACGACGTGCGCAACGGCATGCCCAACGTCAACGACACCTCGATGACCGGCGTGTCGGCCGTGGCCAACTGGCGCATCAGCGACGACTGGAGCTTCAAGTTCATCAGCGCCCGCCGCGAGTCGGACACCGAGACCAACATCGACTTCGACACCACCCAGGCCACCATCGCCGACGTCAAGGCCTTCTACAGCGACGAGCAGGTGAGCCACGAGCTGCAGTTCAACTACGACAGCGGCGGCCGCGCCCGCGGCGTGATGGGCGTGTACTACTTCGACGGCGAGGCCGGCGGCCGGGTGCTGAACAACTTCTTCGGCTTCCTGTTCGGCGACACCCAGGGCACCGTGTACACCGACTCCATCGCGGTCTACGGCGACTGGAGCTTCGACCTCACGGACAAGTGGAAGCTCGACGCCGGCGTGCGCTGGACCGACGAGGACAAGCGCGCCGACGTGCTCAACCGCGGCTACAGCGACCGTACCTACACCACGCCGATCTCGGTGGTGGCCGACTTCGACCGCACCATCAACTTCACCAACGTCGCGCCGAAGATCTCGCTGGGCTACCAGGCCACCGACGACATCCTTGTGTACGGCCTCGCCACCCGCGGCTTCAAGTCGGGCGGCTACAACATCCGCGCCCAGGCCACCGCCGTGCCGCGCTCGGCCGAGCCCTTCGACGACGAGGTCGTGGACAGCTTCGAGGTGGGCACCAAGATGTCCTTCCTCGACCAGCGCCTGTTCCTGAACCTCTCGGCCTTCCACAACAAGTACGAGGACATCCAGCTGTCGGTGTTCACCAGCTACGACAGCAACGGCGACGGCACCAACGACGCCTTCTTCGGCGACTTCACCAACGCCGGCAAGGGCACCGTGCAGGGCCTGGAGGTCGAGTACCAGTGGTTGCCGACCCGGAACTGGCTGGTCAGCGGCAACCTGGCCTTCCTCGACGCCGAGTACGACGAATTCATCTACGCCGGCCTGAACATCGCCGACGAGCAGGAGTTCACCAACGCCCCGGAGTTCTCCGGCGCCATCAACGTCGAGTACCGCACCGACCTCGCCAACGGCGGCAACCTGGCTGCACGCGTGGGCTACAGCTACCAGGACGACGTGGTGGCCACCACCGAGATCGTCCGCACCGGCGCGCTGCCGATCACCCAGGACGGCTACGGCCTGGTCAATGCCGGCGTGATCTGGAACACGGGCGGCAACTGGTCCTTCTCGCTGCAGGGCAGCAACCTCACCGACAAGGAGTACCGGACCACCGGCTACAACCTCAACGCGGCCCTCGGCGTCATCACCGGCTTCTACGGCCCGCCGCGCCAGTACAGCCTGTCGGCCCGCTACGACTTCTGATGAACCAGTTTCCCCGGGGAATATCCCTACGGGCCGCGCAAGCGGCCCGTCTTTTTACTCCAGGGCCTCGGCCGGCCGTGCTCGCGGCGATGCTGCTGCTCGCGGGTTGCGCCGGGCCGACGGCACCGCCGCTGCCGCGCCTGGCCATCGATCCCGGGCGCGTCGCGGTGGCCGGCGTGTCCTCGGGCGCGTACATGGCGACCCAGGTGCACTTCGCGTACTCGGACCGGCTGGCCGGCGCGGCGCTGGTGGCGGGCGGGCCCTACGGTTGCGCCGAAGGCAAGCTCGAGGTCGCGCTCGGTCCTTGCATGAAGGCCGAGCCGGCGGCGCCGGATGCGGTGCGCCTGGCGGCGGGGGTGCGCGAACGCGCGGCGGCGGGCGCGCTGGCGCCGGTGGCCGGGCTGGCCGGGGATCGCGTGCTGGTGCTGCATGGTCGGCACGATCGCACCGTCTCCGCCGAAGTCAGCCGCGCCGCGCTGGACGTCTACCAGTTGCTGGCGCCGGACGCACCGGCGATGCGGCTGCGCTTCGAAGGCGATGGCGACTTCGGCCACGTAATGCCGACGCTGCGTGCGGGCGCAGACTGCGCCGCGGGCGGCCCGCCGCACCTGGGCGCCTGCGGCCTCGATGCCGCGGGGCAGGCGCTGGGCTGGCTGTTCGAGGCGGGCGGCACCGCGACCGAGGCCAGCGGCGAGCTGCGTCGATTCGACCAGGCGGCGCATGCGCCGGACGACGTGGACCCGCTGCTGGCGGACGAGGGTTTCCTTTACGTGCCGGCGGCCTGCGCCGGCGGCGAGCGCTGCGGCGCAGTCGTGGTCTTCCACGGCTGCGAACAGGACATCGGCCGCCTCGGCGACCGCTTCGCGCGCGAGGCCGGCTTCAACCGCTGGGCCGACGTGCACCGGCTGGTGGTGCTGTATCCTCAGGCGCGATCGAGCTATCTGCCGCTGAATCCGAAGGCATGCTGGGACTGGTGGGGCTACACGGGGCCGGACTACGACACCCGGCGCGGCGCGCAGCTGCGCTGGCTGGCGTCGGCCATGGCTGCGCTGGGCGCGCCGCTGGAGTGAGCCCGGGCGCCGCGCCGTGCTGACCGACGCCTTCGTCATCGGGGCGGGCCTGGTCTGGCTGGGCCTGCTGTTCGGCACCGCGCTGTGGGCCGAGCGCCGTCCCGGCCTGCTCGCGAAGCAGTGGCCCGTGGTCTACAGCCTGTCGCTGGCGGTGTACTGCACGTCCTGGACCTTCTACGGCACGGTGACGCAGGCGCAGCGCTCGGGCTGGCCGATCCCGCCGACCTTCCTCGGCACGATCCTGCTCTACGTGCTCGGCTTCGGCTTCCTGCTGAAGCTGCTGCGGCTGGCGCGCGAGCACAACTCCACGTCGCTTGCCGACCTGGTGGCGACGCGGCTGGGAAAGAATTCCTGGCTCGCCGCGGTGGTCACCTTCGTGGCGATGCTGGGCATCGTTCCCTACATCGCACTGCAGCTCAAAGCGGTTGCGATGAGCTACGGGCTGCTGACCCGCGCCTCCGACCTGTCGCCGCCGCCCTGGCAGGACAGTGCGCTGTACGTGGCGCTGGCGATGGCGCTGTTCGCGATGCTGTTCGGCGCGCGCCGCGCCTCGGCGGTCGAGCACAACCGCGGGCTGGTGCTGGCGATGGCGGTGGAGTCGCTGCTCAAGCTGGGCGCGATGCTGGCGCTGGGCGCTTTCGTGTGGTTCGGCCTCGACCTGCCCGACGTGCCGCCGGTGCCGCCGCCGGCCGATGGCGCCAGCGGCTTCCCGGCGCTGGTGCTGCTGGGCGCGCTGGCGATGTTCACGCTGCCGCACCAGTTCCACGTCGGCGTGGTCGAGTGCCGCGACGAAGGCCAGCTGCGCAC
>LNFM01007391.1_pt1 | contig 17262 bp, 14 predicted proteins | sample 596031 | NCBI WGS metagenome assembly LNFM01 (sample SAMN04254537, study PRJNA301005) | activated carbon metagenome | isolation source: dual media filters at the Ann Arbor, Michigan drinking water treatment plant | place: USA: Ann Arbor | reverse complement strand
CCCGGCTGCTGGCGATCGCTGAAAAATACGACGACGTGTTCTGCTCGGTCGGCACCCATCCGCACAATGCGCATGACGAGCTGGACATCGGCGCTGCCGAGCTGATGGCCATCGCGCAGCATCCGAAGGTCGTCGCCATTGGCGAGGCCGGGCTTGACTATCATTACGACAAGAGCCCGCGCGACGCGCAGGCACAGGGCTTCCGCCAGCACATCGCCGCGGCGCGCCAGACCGGTCTGCCGCTGGTGATCCATTCGCGCGAGGCCGACGCCGACATGGCGCGGATCCTGATCGAGGAAAGCGGGAAGGGCGCCTTCCCGGCCGTGCTGCATTGCTACACCGGCGGCCGCGACCTGGCGTTCAAGGCCATCGAGCTCGGCCTCTATATCGGCTTCACCGGCATTCTGACTTTCAAGAACGGTCAGGACCTGCGCGACATCGCCAGGGATCTGCCGGCCGAGCGCATTCTGGTCGAGACCGACGCGCCGTACCTGGCGCCGCTGCCGTATCGCGGCAAGCGCAACGAGCCGTCTTACGTGGTGGAAACCGCGAAAATGCTGGCGACCGTGCGCGGCGTGACGCCCGAGGCGATCGCCCAGCAGACCACGGAGAACTTCTTCCGGCTGTTCAACACCGTGCCGCGCACCCTCGCCGCCCAGGCGGCCGGATGAGCCTGACTTTCACCATCCTCGGCTGCGGGTCGTCGATGGGCGTGCCGCGCGTCGCGCTGGGCTGGGGCGACTGCGATCCGAACGAACCGAAAAACCGCCGGCGCCGCTGCTCGCTGCTGGTCGAGCGCCATGGCCCGGACGGCGTGACCCGGGTGCTGGTCGATTGCTCGCCGGATATGCGCGAGCAACTGATCGACGCCAAGGTCGACTGGATCGACGGCGTTTTCATCACCCACGAGCACGCCGACCATACCCACGGCATCGACGATCTGCGGCCGCTGTTCGTGAACAGACGCCGCCGCGTCGACGTCTACATGGACGAGGTCACGGCCGCCATCATGCATGTGCGGTTCGGCTATTGCTTCAAGACGCCGCCCGGCAGCCAGTATCCGCCGATCCTGACCGAGCATCGGCTGGTGCCGCGCCAGCCGGTGGTCGTCAACGGGCAGGGCGGCCCGATCGCGGCGCTGCCGCTGCTGCAGCACCATGGCGACATCGCCTCACTCGGCTTCCGCTTCGGCAACGTCGCCTACTCGACCGATCTCAAAGGCCTGCCCGACGACAGCGTGGCCGAACTCGCCGGGCTCGATGTCTGGATCGTCGACGCGCTGCGCCGGACGCCGCACCCGAGCCATTTCCACCTCGACGAGACGCTGGCCTGGATCGGGCGCATCAAGCCCAAGCGCGCCATCCTGACCGACATGCACACCGACATGGACTACGCCACGCTGCGCGCCGAATTGCCGGCCCATGTGGAGCCTGGCTATGACGGCATGCGGATTGAGGCCGAGTGATGTATTGCATCAAAATGTCATCGCATGATGCTGTTTTATATAGAGAAATACTCCCAGCGTCATGTTTTACATGAACGCATATATATTCCATAATATGTCTTATGCGAATCCGATGTGTGAGGCGCGGCGGCGCGCTGGCCTTGCTATCGTCAGGCTTTGCCGCGCCTGGGGTCTTGGCCTGTGAAGCCGTCGCGCGATATCTCCCGGCTGATCGAGATCATGGCGGCCCTGCGCACGCCCAGCAGCGGCTGTCCGTGGGACCTCGAGCAGACCTTCCGCAGCATCGCGCCTTACACGATCGAGGAAGCCTACGAGGTCGCCGATGCGATCGAGCACGGCTCGCTCGACGAGCTGAAGGACGAACTGGGCGACCTGCTGCTTCAGGTCGTGTTCCACGCCCGCATGGCCGAGGAGCAAGGGTCGTTCGCGTTTGCCGACGTCGTCGAGGCCATCACCACCAAGCTGGTGCGCCGCCATCCGCATGTCTTCGCCGATGCCGACGGCAAGACCGCCGAGGCGGTCAAGGGCCTGTGGGAGACCATCAAGGCCGAGGAGCGGGCCGCCCGTGGCGATACCGTGCCGATAGGCGCGCTGGCCGGGGTGCCGGTCGCCCTGCCCGCATTGACCCGGGCGCTGAAGCTCCAGGACAAGGCTGGCCGCGTCGGCTTCGACTGGAACGATCCGCGCGCGGTGCTCGCCAAAATCCGCGAGGAAGCCGACGAGATAGAAACCGAACTCGACCGCCGGGACGCCGCCAAGGCCGGCGCGGAAGTCGGCGATCTGCTGTTCGCGGTGGTCAATCTGGCGCGGCATCTCGGCGCCGACCCCGAAGGCGTTCTCCGCGCCACCAACGCCAAGTTCGAACGCCGCTTTGCCGCCATCGAGCAGGCGCTGGCCGCGCGCGGCCGGAAGCCCCAGGACGCGTCCCTGGCCGAGATGGATGCGCTCTGGGACGCCGCCAAGGCGGCCGAGAAGCCGCCCGTCAGGTGACGCGGCGCCCTACGCCACCCCGAACCGTGCCTTGACCTGCGCCGCCTTGTCGGGATCGGCGCGCACGGTCACGGCCAGCCGGCCGTCGTCGGCCATGTCGCGCGCGAGCACCTCGGCGTTGCGGTAGAGCCAGCTCAGGCCGGCACCGTCCGACGGATCGAGCGACAGCGCGATGGTCTCGCGGCGCTCGCCCAGCCGTGACTCGATCGCGCTCACCAGCGTCTCAATGCCCTCGCCGCTCAGCGCCGACACGGTCAGCGGCCGGCGCCCGGCCGGTTGCCGTTCGGCCAGATTGGCGAGGCGGTCGCGGCCTTCGGCGTCCAGCCGGTCGATTTTGTTCCAGACCTCGATCAGCCGCGGATCGGTGGCCTCGATGCCGAGCTCGCCCAGCACCTGCTCGACGTCGCGCGACTGCGCGCCGGAGTCCTCGTGCGACATGTCGCGAACATGCAGGATGACGTCGGCCTCGATCACCTCCTCCAGCGTGGCGCGGAACGCCGCCACCAGCCCGGTCGGCAAATCGGAGATGAAGCCAACGGTGTCCGACAGGATGATGCGGTTGCCAAGCGGCAAATCGATCGCGCGCAGCGTCGGATCGAGCGTGGCGAAAAGCATGTCGGCAGCCATCACGCTGGCCGCGGTCATGCGGTTGAACAGCGTCGACTTGCCGGCATTGGTGTAACCGACCAGCGCCACGATCGGATACGGCACGCGCTTGCGGCTGTCGCGGTGCAGCTTGCGGGTGCGCTTGACCTTCTCGAGCTCTTCCTCGATCCGGAAAATACGATCCTCGATCACGCGGCGGTCGGTCTCGAGCTGGGTTTCGCCCGGGCCGCCGAGAAAGCCGAAGCCGCCGCGCTGGCGTTCCAGATGGGTCCAGGCCCGCACCAGCCGCGTTTTCTGATAATTGAGATGGGCCAGTTCGACCTGCAGCGCACCTTCTTTGGTGCGCGCGCGCCGGCCAAAGATTTCCAGGATCAGCCCGGTGCGATCGATGACCTTGGCGTTCCAGGCCTTCTCCAGATTGCGCTGCTGCACCGGCGTCACCGGGCAATCCATGATGACGACCGACGCGGAATGGCCGGTGACCAGCCCGGCGATCTCGTCGACCTTGCCCTTGCCGATATAGGTCGCCGGCCGCACCGTGTTGAGCATCACAAGACCGGACTCGACGACATTGAGGTCGATGGCGCGGGCAAGTCCCGTCGCCTCCTCCAGCCGCGCCTCCGGCGATCGCGTGTCGGCGGCCGAACGCGCGCCGCCGCGGGTCGCGGCGTGCTTCACATACGGCTCGATGACGATGGCGCGACCGCTCTCCTTGCCCGCTTTGTGCAGGCTCAGAAGATCGGCACGCTCATCCCGGTGGCGAGGTTCCAATCAGTTTTTTTCCGGCGGCTCTTCGCCACCCTCGAACATCTGGATCGGATGACCCGGCATGATGGTGGAGATGGCGTGCTTGTAGACGAGCTGGGAGTGCCCGTCCCGCCGCAGCAGCACGCAGAAATTATCGAACCAGGTGACCACGCCCTGCAGCTTCACGCCGTTCACCAGAAAAATGGTGAGCGGAATTTTCGCCTTGCGGACGTGATTGAGGAATGTGTCTTGCAGATTTTGCGCACGTTCGGCTGCCATGGCCGTTTTTCCTTTTTTGCCCGCGTCTTTAGCGCGAGACCTTTGTTACCCGGGTTTTTCGGACGGACGCCGACGCTGCGTATGAACCACGCAGACGCCGCCTTGCCCCACGCAAGCCGGTCCGAACCCCAGGAAGCCTCCATTAGATGGCAGGCTTTGCCGCAGTGCAAGCGGAAGTTGGCGGCAGGGTCACCAAGTCACTGAAATAAATACGTAATTGCACGTTCCAGGGCGGTTCCGCCGATCACAATATCCGGAGCACCCCGCTGTTTCGGCCTGTCCGAACAGCATCCGGCGATGTCGGACGATTAGCTGACTTCGGCGTGGCGGTGATAGTCCCGGCGTAAGGCGCTGGCGATCAGCCCGGGAGCACCGTTGCCGACGGGCCGGCCGTCGATGCTGACCACCGGCTGAACAATCTGGCTGGCCGACGTGACGAAAGCCTCGCGCGCCGCGTAGGCCTCCTCCACCGTGAATGCCCTTTCTTCGAAGGCGAGACCCTGGTCCTTGATCAGGTCCATGACCACCGAGCGGGTGATCCCGGGCAGGATATCCTGGCCGAGCGGCCGCGTGATCAGCTTGCCGTCGCGGGTGACGATCCAGGCGTTGGACGATCCGCCCTCCGTGACGCGGCCCTTGGCGTCGACCATCCAGGCTTCGCGCGCGCCCTTGTCGCGCGCCGCCTGCTTGGCCAGCACGTTCGGCAGCAGCGCCACGGACTTGATGTCGACGCGCTGCCAGCGGATGTCGGGCACGGTAATGACGCCGATGCCTTCGGCCGCGGTCGCCTCCAGCTTGACCGGATCGGCGCTGCGCGCCGTCACCACCACCGCGGGCGGGGTGTCGGCGGCGGGAAACAGAAAGTCGCGCCGCGCCACGCCGCGGGTCACCTGCAGATAGACCACGCCGTCGCGCACCCGGTTGCGCCGCACGGTTTCGTGCAGGATCACCGACAGCGCCTTGGCCGACATCGGCCGCGCGATGCGCAGTTCCTTCAGCGACCGGTCGAGCCGCGCCATGTGGCGGCGCTCGTCGATCAGCTTGCCGCCCCTCACCTCGCAGACTTCGTAGACGCCGTCGGCAAACTGATAACCGCGGTCCTCGACCGAGACCATGGCGTGCTCACGCGGCAGGTACTGACCGTTCACATAGGCAATGCGGGACATCGGGGTTCTCGACGGCTGGCTGATGGAATCAGGCCCGTCAGCCTATCCCAAGCGCCTTGAGCTTGCGATGCAGCGCCGAGCGCTCCATGCCGACGAATTCTGCGGTGCGGGAAATGTTGCCGCCGAACCGGCTGATCTGCGCCACCAGATATTCGCGCTCGAACATCTCGCGCGCCTCGCGCAAGGCCAGGCCCATCAGATGCTCGCCGCCGCTGCCGTTCGGCATCGCCGGCACCATCGAGCCGACATCGGGCGGCAGCATGCTGGCGCTGAGCACGGCATCCGGTTCGCCGCCGGCCAGGATCATCAGCCGCTCGATGTTGTTGCGCAACTGGCGGACATTGCCCGGCCAGTTATGCGACTGCAGCACAGCCATGGCGTCGTCGCCGATGCGCCGTTTCGGCAGCCCGGTCGTCTGCGATATCTGATCCATGAAATACTCGATCAGCGCCGGAATGTCATCGCGCCGCTCCGACAGCGGCGGCACGCGGATCGGCACCACGGACAGGCGATGATAGAGATCCTCGCGGAAGGTACCATCGGCAATGGCCGCCTCCAGATTGCGCGCCGTCGACGAGACGATGCGCACGTCGACGGCGATCTTGTTGCTGCCGCCAACCCGCTGAAAGGTCTGATCGACCAGCACCCGCAGAATCTTGTTCTGGGTTTCACGCGGCAGATCGGCAATATCGTCAATAAACAGCGTGCCGCCATGCGCTTCTTCCAGCGCGCCGGGCTTGCGCCCATCCGCACCGTTGGCGGAATCGACGCCGAACAGTTCGATTTCCATGCGCTCGGGCGTGATTGCCGCGGCATTGATGACGATGAACGGGCCGCTGGCGCGTGCCGATAACTGATGCAGCGTGCGCGCCGCCAGTTCCTTGCCGGCGCCGGAGGGGCCTACCACCAGCACGCGGCTGTTGGTCGGTGCCACGCGTTCGATCGCCTGGCGCAATTGCGCGATCGACGCCGATCGCCCGACCAGCGTCGAGGGGCCGGGCGCCGACTGCTTGAGCTGCTTGACCTCGCGCTTGAGACGCGATGTCTCCAGCGCCCTTTCCGCCACCAGCACCAGCCGGTCCGCCTTGAACGGCTTTTCGATAAAATCGTAGGCGCCGTGCTTGATGGCGGCGACCGCGGTCTCGATATTGCCGTGGCCGGAAATCATCACCACCGGCAGTTCCGGCTGATCCTGCTTGATGATGTCGAGCAATTGCAGACCGTCGAGCTTGCTGCCCTGCAGCCAGATGTCGAGGAACACGAGACCCGGCCGCCGCGACTGGATGGCGGCCAGCGCGTCGTCGCTGTTGCGGGCGGTACGGGCATTATAGCCTTCGTCTTGAAGAATCCCCGCGACCAGATCGCGGATATCGGCTTCGTCATCGACGATCAGGATTTCAGCTGACATTCGGCTGCTCACTTATGATTTTCTGACTGGCTTGTTCCGGCGCATCCGCCTTGCCGGCGGCAGCAATGCGCACCCTCACCCAGGCACCGCGCTGACCGGGGATTTTTTCGGCGGCATCCCGCAACTCGATGGAGCCGCCGTGGTCTTCTATAATGCGGCCGACAATGGCGAGACCGAGGCCGGTGCCCTTCTCGCGGGTCGTGACATACGGCTCGATCAGCCGGCTGCGATTTTCCTTCGGCAGCCCAATGCCGTTATCGACCACGTCGATGACGATATCCTCGCCCTCGCGAAAAGCGGACAGATGGATGAGACCCTTGCCCAATTCATCCGCCGGCACGGCGCCAATGGCTTCAGTGGCATTCTTGATGATGTTGGTGAGAGCCTGCGACATCAGACGGCGGTCGAAGCGCGCCGGCATCGGGCTTTCGGCCACCTCGGCATTGATGTCGATTTCGGCGTTGCCGACGCGCATCAGGAAAACCGCCTGCCGCACGGTATCGGCGAAGTCGTCGTCGGCGATTTCCGGCTTCGGCATCCGCGCGAAGCGGGAGAACTCGTCGACCATGCGCCTGATATCGTCGACCTGGCGCACGATGGTATCGGTGCATTGTTCGAATACCGCGCGGTCCTCAACGATGACCTTGCCGTATTTGCGGCGCAGACGTTCGGCCGACAACTGAATCGGCGTCAGCGGATTCTTGATTTCATGGGCGATGCGCCGCGCCACATCGGCCCAGGCCGAGGTGCGCTGCGCCGCCACGAGTTCGGTGATGTCATCGAGCGTCACGACGTAGCCGTGTTCGGATTCGGAAGACTGCTCACTGGTGACGCGCACGGACAAATTGCGCTCGCGGCCCTGGCGGCTGATGGTGACCTGGTCCTGCGAGCGCGATCCGGCCTGCGCCGCCGCCATGGTGTCGGCAAGCTCGGGAAACACTTCGACCAGCGGCTTGCCCAGCGCATCGGCCTCGGTGCGGCCGATGAGTTTTTCCGCTGAACGGTTGAGAATGCTGACGCAGCCGTTGCCATCGACGCCGATGACGCCCGCGCTGGCGCCAGCCAGCACCGCTTCGGTGAAGCGGCGGCGGCTGTCGATCAGGTCGCGCGCCCGCACGATGTCGTCGCGCTGAGTGCGCAATTCCTGGGTCATACGATTGAAGGTTTCGCCGAGCTGGCCGAGATCGCCTTCCGACGGCCGCACCGGCACGCGCACGAAAAGGTTGCCCATCGACACCGCATTGGCGGCGCCGATCAGACGCCGGATCGGCGCCACCAGCCGGTTGGCGAAGTTCAAGCCGATCCAGACGGCTGACAGCAGCACGATCAGCGCGATCACGGTGTACATCAGGGCAAAGGCAACCTGCACGCCGACGCGCCGCTGTTCGATCGCGGCGTATTCGCGCACGCTTTCCTGCGTCTGCCGCAATTGCGGCACCACACTCGGATCGAGCAGCCGTGTCACGTAGAGATAATTATCGTCGAAGCGGGCGAGCTTGATGATCGCCGACACATAATTGGTGTCGGGCAGCAGCACCAGCTGCGGGCCAGCCTCGGTAATGTTGGCCAGCGCTTCGCGCGGCGGCATTGCGAACACCTGGTTGATCTTGAGATCGGCGCGAGCGACGACATCGGCATTCCGGTCGATGACAATGGCGGCGCCGAGGCCGCGTACCGAGGCCTGGAAGGTCAGAAACTGGCGCAGCTTATCGGGCTCGGCATCGAGCAATGGCTTGCTGCCGGAGATCTCGTAGGCCATCACCATGATGTCGGAACGGACGATCTGCGCGTGGTCGCGCAGATAGGCCTCGGCCACGATCAGCGAATTCTCGATCGCGGCGCGGGTCCGGGTGGAAAACATGCGGTCGAGGCCGCGGTCGAGGGTGACGCTGGCGACGATCGCCACCAAAATCGCCGGCACCGCAGCGATGATCGAGAACAAGCCGACGATCCGCACGTGCAGCCGCGCCGCGGCACGGCCCGAGCGGCGCGCCTGCACCACCTGCCAGACTTCGCGCACGATGACGCCGAGCAGCAGGATGACAGTAACCGCGTTGGCCAGGAGCAGCGTGACGACGACGTAATGGGTCGGCGATACCGGCGTCAGGTCGGCCAGAACGATGAAGGTCAGAAAGGCCGACAGCAGCGCAAGGCCAACCGCCAGCGGTCCCAGTACCCGCCGGTCGGCCCGCCGGGACGATGCTGCCGCAAGCGCGGATTCGGGTTCAGTCACTTGTTCAGCGGTCATTGATCCCCGGCGGGAGATGGAGGAGCAGTCTCGCTCCGGAGGCCGACAAGGGAATCACCCCGGCCAACATTGATGCTTTTATACAACAATGTTGCCGGAAAGTGACTGCATTGTGGCTTCAGCCACTTCCCAGCAGGTTACTCCCGGTCGTCGGGATACACGCCCATTTAGGGCGGGCATGCGACTGTATATCGTTGAAATCATTCAGTCTAAACACATCTCGCCACATTGTTGTAAAAGGTGCGCGCACTGTCGACGGTTTGATTCTTGTGTGAATGAGTCGATATCGCAAATCCAATAACCCAAAATTGGACGAAGGGCGCACATGGCTCGTATTGCACTGAAGCGAGACTGGGAACTCGGGGGACAAATTGGTGCGGGAGGATTCGGCCGTGTCTACGCTGCTAAGTCGGACAGCGGCGAGCCAGCCGTCATAAAAATGGTACCTAAAGCCCCAGGCGCTGAGCGCGAACACCTATTTGTCGACCTACATAACGTGCGAAATGTTATTCCGGTGCTGGATAGCGGCGACGCGGGTGACTGCTGGGCCATTGTCATGCCGCGAGCCGAGATGTCGCTCCGGCAATATCTTGATAACCCGGAAAACAATCTCGATGACACTGCTATTGCGAGTATATTGAACGATATCGCTACGGCGCTAGCGGACATGGATGGGAAGGTTGTCCACCGTGATCTAAAGCCAGAAAATATTCTCCTGCTGAAGGGCGCTTGGTGCTTGGCCGATTTCGGAATCGCTAGGTATGCCGAAGCGGCGACTGCTCCCGACACACAGAAATATGCGTTGTCACCGCCCTATTCCGCACCCGAACGATGGCATGCTGAAAGGGCAACAATTGCGTCAGATGTTTATTCGTTCGGGGTAATTGCGTTTGAACTGTTGACGCGCACGCTACCATTTCCCGGACCGGATCTGGCGAACTTTAGAGACCAGCACTTGCACAAAGATGCACGCGATATAAGTGGCGAGATTCCCGCCGCCCTAAAGGCACTTGTTACCGAATGTCTGTATAAAGCAGCGGGCGCTCGTCCTAGCCCCGCTAGAATATTGACAACGCTTGGAAGGATTGGGTTGGGGCCCGTTTCAGATGGGCGCGCGCGACTTCGCCAAGCTCATTTGGCGGAAGTTGCAAGACGCAGTGAAGCGGAGCGCGTAGCCTCGGCTGGTCGGACCCAAGCAGAGCGACGTAGGGCACTGCTGAAAAGTGCAATGGACAGTGGGAAGGCCATCAGGTCGGCGTTGTACGATGCTATCCGCGATGCTGCACCAACTGCAGCTGGCGCTCAAGGTAAACGAAATGGCGACACGCTAGCGCTCGGTCAGGCCCAAATCGAATTCACCCCCATAGTTGCGACACCAGAGAATCCTTGGAATTGGGAGCCGCCAACTTTCGACGTAATCGCCCATGCCATGATAATTCTTCGTGTCCCTCGCGATCGCTATGACTACGAAGGTCGAGCGCACTCGCTTTGGTACTGTGACGCTGGAGAAAAGACTCGGTTCCAGTGGTTTGAAACTGCTTTTATGATGTCGCCATTGATCGGACGCTCGACTGCAATACGACCTTTTGCACTTGACCCAGGCGAAGATGCCGCAAAAGGTTTTTGGAGTGGCGTGGCCGAACTGCAACTAGCATGGCCGTTGGCGCCAATCGACACTGGCGATCTTGAAGAGTTCATCGATAGATGGGCAAGTTGGTTCGCAGATGCATCACAAGGACGGCTCCGCTCTCCTTCTACGATGCCTGAACGGCCAACGCCTAGAGACTGGCGTCGGAAGTAACACAATCGTTGATTGATCGAGATCGTCGCGATTTAGTTGCTACTGGTATTATCGAAACACGCGGCCCTAGCCCACCAGCTCCCGCACCAGCGGGATGACCTTGCGGCCGTACAGGTCGATGCTGCCGAGCATCTTCTCGTGCGACAGCCCGCCGGCGCTGTATTTCATGTCGAACCGGCTCGCGCCGAGCGCCTTCATGGTGGTGGCGATCTTGCGGGCCACCGTTTCAGGCGCGCCGACATAGAGCGACCCTTGCGTGATCTCGCGGTCGAACTCAACCCGCGTCATCGGCGGCCAGCCGCGCTCGGCGCCGATCCGGTCCCGCATCTTCTTGTAATCGGGCCATAACGCTTCCCGCGCCTGCTCGTCGGTGTCGCCGACGAAGCCGTGCGAATGGACGCCGATCGGCAGCGCCGCCTTGCCGGCCTTATCCAGCGTGCGGCGAAACAGATCGGCGTAGGGAATAAACCGCGCCGGATCGCCGCCGATGATGGCGAGCATCATCGGGAAGCCGTAATGCGCGGCGCGCAGCACCGACTCCGGCGTGCCGCCGACGCCGATCCACGTCTTCAGCGCGCCGGATTCCGTCTTCGGAAAAACGCTCTGGTTCTTCAGCGGCGCGCGCGTGCGGCCCTGCCAGGTGACGGGCTGTTCTTTCAGCACCGCGGCGAACAGATCGAGCTTGTCGTTGAACAGCTCCTCGTACTGGTTGAGGTCGAAGCCGAACAGCGGAAACGATTCGATGAAAGAGCCGCGGCCGAGGATCACTTCGGCGCGCCCGTTGGAGACGGCGTCCAGCGTGGCGAAGCGCTGAAACACGCGGATCGGATCGTCCGACGACAGCACCGTCACCGCCGATCCAAGCCTGATGCGGCTGGTGCGGCCGGCAATCGCGGCCAGCACCATCTCCGGCGACGACACCGCGAAGTCGGCGCGGTGATGCTCGCCGACACCGATGAAGTCGACGCCGACCTGATCGGCCAGCACCGCCTCGTCGACGAGATTCCGAATGACTTCGGCGGCGTGCAGCGGCGCGCCATCCGGTCCGCCGGTGACGTCGCCGAAAGTGTCGAGACCGAGTTCGATAATGGCCTTCTCCTTGGTTTCGCTCCGGCCGGGACTGGCCCCGCCTTTTACCGGCTTTAGACGGCAGTTGCCGAACAGAAACGACCTGTATCCGGCTCACTTCGATTGGTGGTGATGGGCCACAAAGACACGCTATAGTTGTTTTTCTCCTAAAAGCCCTCTATGGTTGTGGCGTGGTGACGCGCAACCTGAGCGGAAGCATCAGAGCGAGGCGATCATGAACGGTTGCAGTGCTCGCGCGGCGTACATGTGCATCGCTGTGGATGTCGAAGCCGTCTTGCAGGTCACCGGCAAAGCCAGCGCTGTCGAGAGCGCCAATGCGCCGACCCGGCATATTGCCGCCAAGAGTGCCGACGTCATCACGACGTCGACAGCGCAGCTTCATCCAACCGACATAACGGCCCGCCTACCGCGGGCGATTGTCATTGCCGCACAAGCTGGAGACCTTCTGCGCATTTATGCGGTCTCAGGCTCCAACAATTTCGAAAGCGCCGTGCTGCTTGCGGACATGCTGGCGCAGACGAGATCCGACGCGGTCGACGTTGTCAGTGCGTTCGAACCGGCGGCTTTTGAACAGATCCCCGTGACTCCGTCGGCAGAGCCGCTGGCCTCCGGCGACGTTTGCGCGGAGGCGGAATTCTGGTTCTGGCAGGCCACCATCGAAGGCGCCGGGACCCAGCAGTGCCACGCGGTACTTGCGCTCTACGACCGCGATGACCAAGGCCAGCCGCGTTTTGCCGGCCTCTACCGGTGGGATTTCAAACTCACCGTCAGGCTCAAGGAAGCGTCCTAACAACAGACCGAAGGAGTCGTGTGATGAGTAAGACCATCAATATCCTGATCACTATCGATACCGATGCGGTTCAGACCAATTACCCCAATCCGAGCAAGGACCAGAACAATCCCACCGGCATCGGCCACAACATGGGCTACATGGTCGCGACCGGCACCAAGATCAATTCCGGTCAAGGAACCGGCGACCTGAGCATCACCGCGCTGGTCGGCGACACGGTGCGGGCCTTCGCCACGTCGGGCTCCGACAATTTTGAGGATGCCGTGCTGTTGTATGGCATGCCGATGTACAGCGGCACGCAGGTGATGAGCACCTTCAACTACCAGAACTTCACCAAGTCGGCCGTGATCCCGAACTCGACCACCTCGGTGCTGCCGGCGAAGATCGTCGACGAGGTGTTCTGGTTCTACCAGGCGAGCGTGATCACGAAGGGAACCGAGAACTACAAGGTCCAGTTCGCCCTCTATACGCGCGATCCTGGAACGGGCCAGCCGGTTCTCAAAGGGTACTACGCCTGGGACCCGCAGATTACGGTCGCCGGCTGAGCCGCGCGCCGCGTCCGGCCTTGCGCCTGGACGGCGCCTCCGTTTGCCGCCGAGCGGAGGCGTCATGCGTCAAAGGCTACCGCGGTGGCCCGTCAGCTGCCGCCGCGGAATACCTGGATGTCGAGGTCTCGTATTTTCTTGCGCAGCGTGTTGCGGTTGACGCCGAGCAAGTCGGCGGCGCGGATCTGGTTGCCGCGGGTCGCGGCCAGTGCCGCCGACAACAGCGGGTATTCGATCTCGCGCAGAATGCGGTGATAGAGGCCAGCTGGCGGCAGGCCGTCATCGAAGCCGGCAAAATAAGTCGACAGATGCCGCTCAACAGCGGCACTGAGATTTTCCGACGGGCGCGGCTCCTCGCCGGCCGGCGGCAGCGCCGGATGCGACAGCTCGGCATCGATCACCGCCGCGCTGATGGTCTCTTGCGGGTACAACGCTGCAAGTCGCCGCGCCAGGTTCTCGAGTTCGCGGACATTGCCCGGCCAGCGATGGCGCTTGAGCCGGTCGACCGCGAGCGTGTCGAGCTGTTTGGGCGGCAGGCCTTCGCGCTCGGCCTGGGCAAAGAAATGGCGGATCAGGTCGGGCACGTCTTCGGTGCGCTCCCGCAGCGGCGGCAACCGCAGCGGCACGACGTTGATGCGGAAGAACAGATCCTCGCGGAACAGGCCCTGCTGGATCAGGATGCGCAGGTCCTTGTTGGTGGCCGCAACGATGCGCACATCGCTCTTGATCGGGGTGCGGCCGCCGACGGTCGTGTATTCGCCCTGTTGGAGCACACGCAACAGCCGCGTCTGCGCCTCCATCGGCATGTCGCCGATTTCGTCGAGGAACAGCGTGCCGCCCTCGGCCTGCTCGAAACGGCCGGCACTGCGGCTGTTGGCGCCGGTGAAGGCGCCCTTCTCGTGGCCGAACAGCTCCGATTCAATGAGGTCGCGCGGGATCGCTGCCATGTTGATGGCGACAAAGGTGCCGCTGCGGCGCTTGCCGTAATCATGCAGAGCCTTGGCCACCAATTCCTTGCCGGTCCCGGATTCGCCGGAGATCATCACGGTCAGATCGGTCTGCATCAGCCGCGCCAGCACGCGGTAGATCTCCTGCATCGCGGGCGAACGTCCGACCAGCGGAATGGAGTCGAACTCGTCCGGCTTGGCCGCCGGCAGCCGCTTCTCTTTCGGCTCGGACAAAGCGCGGCCGACGATGGCGATCAGTTCCTTGAGATCAAACGGCTTCGGCAGATATTCATAAGCGCCGCGCTCCGACGCCCGGATCGCCGTCATGAAAGTGTTCTGCGCGCTCATGACGATAATCGGCAGGTCGGGGCGCGACTTGCGGATGCGCGGGATGAGGTCGAAGGCGTTTTCGTCGGGCATCACCACGTCGGTGATCACCAGATCGCCGTCGCCCTGGCTGATCCAGCGCCACAGCGTTGCGGCGTTACCTGTCGATCGCACCTCATAGCCGGCGCGCGACAATGCCTGATTGAGGACGGTGCGGATTGCAGCGTCGTCATCGGCAACCAGGATGCTTCCGGTTGGCATCATCGTCCTCACGAGCTCTGCATGGACGGCGCGTCATCCGAGACGGACTCGTCGCCGCTGTAAATGGTCATCAATACGCGGAAGGTGGTACGCCGCGGCTGCGATTCACATTCGATGATGCCGCCGTGGTCGCCGACGATCTTGGCGACCAGCGCCAGGCCGAGACCGCTGCCGGTCGGCTTGGTGGTGACGAACGGATCGAACAGATGCGGCATCAGGTCCTCGGGCACGCCGGGGCCGTTGTCCTTGACGCAGAATTCCAGCGGCAGCGACACCCGCTCCTTGCTGCCCGGCACCTGCAGGCGCACGCCGGGCCGGAACGCCGTGGTCAACTGGATTTCGCCATCGGTCGCATTTTCGCCGATGGCCTCGCAGGCGTTCTTCACCAGATTGAGAAACACCTGGATCAACTGGTCGCGATTGGCGAACACGGGCGGCAGCGACGGGTCGTATTCCTCGATAAACCTGATGTGGCGGGCAAAGCCGGTCTGCGCCAGCCGCTTCACGTGATCGAGCACGACGTGGATGTTGACCGGCTCGCGCTCGACCGGACGCTCGTCGGCGAACACTTCCATGCGGTCGACCAGCTTCACGATGCGGTCGGTCTCGTCGCAAATCAGCTTGGTCAGCGAACGGTCTTCCTCGTTGGCGCCCTGCTCCAGCAGTTGCGCCGCGCCGCGGATGCCCGACAGCGGGTTCTTGATCTCGTGCGCCAGCATGGCGGCCAGGGCGATCACCGAACGGGCGGCGCCGCGATGGGTCAACTGGCGGTCCATCTTGTCGGCAATGGTGCGTTCCTGCAGCATCACCACGACGTGGTCGGAATATTCGCCCATCGGCGCGACATGCAGATCGACCAGCCGCTCGCCCGGATTGCGCGGCGTCGCCAGATCGACCTTGTACTCGTTGACCGGCGCGCCGCGCTGGCGCACCTGCTCGATCAGCGACAGCAGCGGCGAGCCGAACGGCACCAGATCGCGCAACATGTGCCGGCGCAGCATCGGGATCGAGGCTTCGAAGAACTGCTCGGCGGCGACGTTAGCGTCGGCGATGCGGCCGTCCGGCGACACCATCAGGATGGGATGCGGCAGCGCGTGCAGCATGGCGTCTGCGAACGAACTCAGGTCGGCGGAGATGGCTTGGGCGCGACTCATGCAGCGGCCCTCCAGGCAAATGCGTCATAGGCTTCGGCCAGCAGGCGGCGCGCCTGCGCCGGTTCTTCGGCGGTCAGCACCTGGGCACGGTGGTGCTTGAGCAGGTCATCCGGCGCGCCGGCGCTGGCGGCAGCGCTGTCGAGCGACCAGGCGAGATGCTTGCGGGCATGACGGCGGCCGATACGCAGGCCGTGGTGGCCGAGCATTTCGTCATAGAGCGTATCGATCAGCCGGAGCTGTTCGGCGAGCGGCGGCGCGGTCTCGCGCGTGCCGGTGGCAAGAAAGCGCGCCACCTGGCCGGGAAACCACGGCCGGCCCTGCGCGGCGCGGCCGACCATCACGGCATCGGCGCCGGTGCGGGCCAGGGCCTCGGTCGCATCGTCGAAGCTGCGGATGTCGCCATTGACGACGACGGGAATGGAAACCGCCGCCTTGACCGGACGGACCGCTGCCCAGTCGGCGCTGCCGGTGTAGAACTGGCAGCGCGTGCGGCCATGCACGGTGATCATCTGCACGCCGGCGGCCTCGGCGCGGCGCGCCAGATCCGGGGCATTGATGCTATCGTGGTCCCATCCGAGCCGCATCTTCAGCGTCACCGGCACGCGGACCGCGGCGACGGTGGCCTCGATCAACGTCAGCGCATGATCGAGATCGCGCATCAGCGCCGATCCCGACGCGCCATTGGTGACCTGCTTGGACGGGCAGCCCATATTGATGTCGATGATCTGCGCGCCCTGCGCTTCCGCCAGACGGGCGCCCTCGCCCATCCAGTGCGCCTCGCAGCCGGCCAGTTGGACGACGCGGATGGCCACACCGCTGGACTCGCTGCGCACCTGGGCCTCGCGCTGACCCTCGACCAGCGCGGCGCTGGCCGTCATTTCCGACACCACCAAGCCGGCACCAAGCCGCTCGGCCAGACGGCGGAACGGCGCATCCGTAATGCCCGACATCGGCGCGAGGACAACCTTATTCGGTACCGTTATGGTCCCGATGCGAAGCGATCTGCTAGCAATTTCAGTATTTTGGCATCGCACAGGATGTATGCCTACCATTTAGGCTGCCTCACAGCATGCATAGAGTTTAGCCATTTCCTTAGGCAGCGCAAGTGCTGCACTGCAATAATTCCGTCAATGGTGAAGAACCGGGCACTGGCCCGTTGCAACGTTCCCGCCGCGGCCATAACGCGCTACATCCGTGGGCCAGAGAGGGAGCGAATACAGCATGCCGGAGGTTGCAGCCGTGGTTGTCGCCGCGGGCCGGGGAACCCGCGCCGGAGGCGAATTGCCCAAACAATTCCGTCAAATAGGCGGCGAAACGCTACTGCGCCGGTCGTTGGCCATGTTCGCCGATCACGGACAGGTGGCGGCCGTCCAGCCGGTGATTAATGCCGACGACGGCGACCTGTTCAGGGCCTCAGCGCGCAATATCGACACCCTTGC
>LNFM01007390.1_pt1 | contig 17264 bp, 11 predicted proteins | sample 596031 | NCBI WGS metagenome assembly LNFM01 (sample SAMN04254537, study PRJNA301005) | activated carbon metagenome | isolation source: dual media filters at the Ann Arbor, Michigan drinking water treatment plant | place: USA: Ann Arbor | reverse complement strand
CCGCACCCTGACCCTGGTCAACGGCAACCGCCTGGCCCCGGGCGCGTTCGAAGTCCGTGACATCTCCATCATCCCGGCCGCCCTGGTCAGCCGCGTCGACATCCTGACCGGCGGCGCCTCGGCCGTTTACGGTTCCGACGCCATCGCCGGCGTGGTGAACTTCGTCCTCGACACCGAGTTCGAAGGCGTCAGCATCACCGCGGGCTACAACGCCTACCAGCACAAGAACGACAACGAGTACATCCGCGGCCGCCTCGACGCCCGTGGCTTCGATTACCCGACCGGCAACTCCGGCTTCGACGGCGTCTCCAAGAACGTCGACATCGCCATGGGCAGCAGCTTCGCCGACGGCGCTGGCCACGCGATGGCCTGGCTGACCTGGCGCAAGAACGACCCGCTGTTCCAGGGCGAGCGCGACTATTCGTCCTGCGCGCTGAACGCGGCCGGCACCGGTTGCGGCGGCTCGGCCACCAACGCGACCGGCAACTTCTACGTCTTCCAGACCGACCCGGGCGACCCGACCTTCTTCGACGGCAGCTCGGCCAGCCTGAATCCGGACGGCAGCTGGCAGGGTGCCTACGGCGCTCCGTACAACTACGCGCCGATCAACTACTACCAGCGTCCTGACGAGCGCTACACCTTCGGCACCTCGATCAAGTACGAGATCAACGAGCACTTCAAGCCGTACATGGAGCTCATGTACGTCAACAAGCGTGACTCGATCCAGATCGCCGAGTCCGGTGCGTTCTTCACCCTTGTCGACGGCCTGACCTGCGCCACCCCGTTCCTGGGTTCGCTCTGCGCCGACCTCGGCTTCAACCCGGCCCTGCCGGTCGGCGTCTACGTCGCCAAGCGCAACGTCGAAGGCGGCCCGCGCCTGCAGGAGATCGAGAACTCCTCGTATCGCATCCTCGCCGGCCTGGAAGGCGCCCTGAACGACAACTGGTCCTACAACGCCTCGTTCCTGTACGGCCAGACCACCAACAGCAACCAGGGCTTCAACGACTTCCTCAACGATCGCATCGTTGACGGCCTGCTCGGCTGCCCGGCCGGTTCGTTCGACGGCTGCATCCCGTACAACGTCTGGGTCCCGGGTGGCGTCACTGCCGAGGCTGCCAATGCCCTGGCCGGTGTGAGCTTCAACCGCACCAGCACCACCATGAAGCAGGTCACCGCCTACGTCACCGGCGACACCGGCTTCGGCTTCGGTTCGGCCAACGGCGAGAACATCTCGCTCGTCGCCGGTGTCGAGTGGCGCGAGGAGACCTACGACTTCCGCGCTGACTCCAACTCCGAGGCCGGCAACTTCGCCGGTGCCGGCGGCCCGGCCCTGCCGGTCGCGGGCGGCACGAAGGTGTCCGAAGTGTTCATGGAGGCCATCGTCCCGCTGGTCACCGACGCTGGTTTCCTCAACAGCCTGAACCTCGACCTCGGCTACCGCATGTCGGATTACGACAACTCGGGCAACGAAGACACCTTCAAGCTCGGCTTCTCGGCCGACATGGGCATGGTTCGCGCCCGCGGCGGTTACAACCGTGCGATCCGCGCGCCGAACATCAACGAACTGTTCGCCCCGCAGGGCATCGGCCTGTGGGCCGGTACCGACCCGTGCGCCGGCGCCACCCCGGAGTTCAGCCTGGCCCAGTGCCAGAACACCGGCGTGACTGCGGCCCAGTACGGCTCGATCGCGGCCAACCCGGCGGCGCAGTACAACCAGTTCATCGGCGGCAACGCGAGCCAGTTCCCGGAAAAGGCTGACACCTACACCTTCGGTGTGATCGTCACCCCGATCGAGAACCTGCAGATCAGCGCCGACTACTTCGACATCCAGCTCGAAGAGGCCCTGGACCCGATCGGCGCCAACAACATCCTGCGTGGTTGCGCCCTGACCGGCGATGCGTTCCTGTGCGACCAGGTCATCCGTAACCCGCTGACCGGCGACCTGTGGCGCGGTAGCGACATCAACACCTCGGGCTACATCAACAACGTTGACGGCAACTTCGGTTCGCAGAGCTTCCGGGGCATCGACCTGGGCGTGAACTACCGTTGGGACATGCTGGGCGGTCGCTTCTCGACCAGCATCCAGGGCACCTACCTGCTCGAGCAGGAAATCACCCCGCTGCCGAACAACAACAAGATCCTGAGCTACGACTGCGCGGGCATCATCAGCCCGGCCTGCCAGTCGCCCGAGTGGCGCCACATCGCCAACGTGCGGTTCTCGCGTGACTGGTACACCGTGAACCTGCGCTGGCGCTACTTCGGCGAGATGGACTACAAGGATCCGCAGACCGGCGCCGCGATCATTGCCGACCGCATCACCTGCGCCGTCGGCACCCCGGTTCCGTCGGGCGTGCCTTGCAGCGGCAGCGGCGGTATCGACGCGTACAACTACCTCGACCTGTCCGCTTCGGCGTTCATCGGCGAGTACGCGGAGTTCACCGTCGGCGTCAACAACATCGCCGACAAGGAGCCGCCGATGGTTGGCGGCGCGCTGGCCCCGCTGAACGGCAACTCGCCGGGTGGTTACGACCAGGCTGGTCGTTACTTCTTCACCAGCGTGACCTTCAAGTTCTAAGCAACACTTAGCGTCACCTTCAAGCGGCGGGCTTCGGCCCGCCGCTTTTTTTTGCCCGTTCGTCAGGCGCCGTCGTCACCGGGAAAGCGAGGGTCGCTTTCTCCGACATCAAGGCTTCACGGAGGAGAAAGCGACCTTCGCTTCCGCGGTGGCCCCGGCGCCGTAAAGCCTGACGTGCGCTTCCGCGGTGGCCCCGGCGCCGGCGGCCACCCAATGCGAATGTGGCTCAGAGGCCGTGGTGGGCGAGACGGTCCTTCAGCACCCGCAGGCCGTCGGCGTAACGGCGCCACTTGCCGACCGAACCGGTGTGGACCGGCTGCCGGACCTGGGAGGCGCTGGCCGAAGTGGATGGGCGGTCGCTGGCCTCCGGGGCGAGCACATCGTCGTTCCAGACCAGCCCGCAGAACTCGAGCAGGCGGCGCGCCTGGCCTTCCGGATCGGTCACCAGTTCCTCATAGCGCACGTCCAGCACCTGGCCGGGCATCACCTCGTGCCAGTGCTGCATCAGGCGGCGATAGGCCGCGTAGTAGTCGGCCAGTTCCGCCTGGTCGTAGGAGAACGGATAGGCCTGGCTGAACATGGTCTTGTAGACCGCGTAGCCGGTATCCATCGGGTCGCGCACCAGGTGGATGATGCGCGCCTTGGGCAGCGCCTTCCGGATCATGCCGCAGTACATGTAGTTGATCGGCATCTTGTCGATCACGAAGCGGTGGCCGGGCGCCGCCTGGCGCAGTCCGGCCATGTAGTCGCGGCCCAGCGCGGCGAAGTCGATCCGGGTCGAGGCCTCGGCCAGCGGCATGCCCGGCGGCCTGGCCGCCATCCGCTGTGCCGCGGCGGCCAGCAGCTGGCCGAAGTCGAGCAGCTCGCCGGCCTCGCCCACCTCGCCCTGGCGGCCAAGCATCCGCTCGACCAGGGTGGTGCCGGTGCGCGGCATGCCGACGATGAAGATCGCGCCCTCCTCGTCATGGCCTGGCGCGTCGTTGGCCATCACCTCGCGCGTCCAGGCCGTGCGGACGCTCTCGAGCGCCGCAAGCTCGCCCGCCGGGTCGTGCCGCAGGGTCGAATGCTTGAGCGCCGCGGCCCGGTTGAGCTCCTCGATCGCGCGCGCATCCTGGCCCAGGTCCTCCAGCTCCTTGGCCAGGGCGAAGCGACAGGCCGCCTCGGAGGCCGGCTCGGCGAAACCGTCCGCCAGGCGAGACTCCAGGTCGGCGACGTGGTTCCCGGCCTCGGTGGCCGTGCGCAGCGTGGAGCGCAGATAGAGCGCGGCGCCCGCCTTGGGCGCCATCGCCAAGAGGGACTCGAGCTGCGCGGCGGCGGCTTCGGTTTCGCCCAGGAAGAACAGCGCGGCCGCCAGGTCGTACAGCAGGCCCGGATGGGTGAAGCCCGTGCCCAGCGCCTTCTCGAGCAGCTCGCGCGCCTGCGCCGGCTGGCCGGCATTAGCCGGGATCTTGGACAGCGCCCACAGCGCCCGCCCGTCCTTGTAGGCGATGTTGGCCGCCTCGCCCACGAGCGTGCAGGCGTCCTGGCGGCGGCGCAGCATCAGCAGCACGTGCGCGAGCTTGAGCATCAGCGGCGGCTGGCCCGGGGCGGCGGCATTGGCCGCGGTGACCAGGGGCAGCGCGCCCGCCGCGTCGCCGGCGGCCAGGCGGATCTCGCCGGCCAGGAACAGCACCTGGGCATTGCCCGGATGCTCGGCCAACAGCGCCGTGGCCAGGCGCATCGCCTCGCCGAACTTGCCCTGCCGCAGCAGGTCCATGCCCTCGCCAATCTTCTGCTCGAGCGGCGACAGCGCCGGGCCCGTGTTCTGCTCAACCATGTGGATCATCCTTTCTTTGGAATGGCGTGGCGCCGTGCGGCGCCGGCGTGGTTCAGGGCTGCCCCTGGTACTCGCGGGTGGCGGCGGACAGCGCCCGCACCATGTCCCGCTCGGCCGCCGACAACAGCGGGTTCCAGACGTCGAAGATCAGGACGACGCGCAGTTCGTCGCCGTCGTTGCGGGCCTCGTGCTCGATGCTGTCGTCGAAGATCAGCACCTCGCCCACGGTCCACGTGCGGTGTTCGAAACCGACGCGGTAGCGGCAGCCCGGCGGCACCACCAGCGGCAGGTGCACCACCAGGCGGGCATTGGTCTCGCCGTGGTGCGGCGGGATGTGGGTGTGCGGCGCCAGCGCCGAGAACATCGCGTTCGGGCACAGGCCGCCGATGTCGGCCATCTGCACTTCGCGCAGGGCCGCGGTGGTGCGGGGGCAGCGCTGCTGGTGCTCGTCGACCGGCGTGCCGTCGCGCCAGAGGAAGTAGCTGCTCCAGCGCGTGGAATGGTTGAGCTCGCGCCACTGGTTCACCGGCGCGCCCGGGGCGCACTCCACGTAGGGCCGGAAATCATCCTGCCGCTCCGCCAGCAGGCCCTGCAGCTCGGCCGTGATCTCGGCGGTGCGCGACTCCAGCGCCTCCACCCAGGCGAAGTCGCGCCGCTCGAAGAACGGGATCGCCGGCAGCCGGGGCACGTACAAGCGGTTGCACTCGGAGCGATAGGGCCTGGCCTGGCCGCTGATGATCGCCCCGGCCTCGCGGAAGCGCTGCGCCTCCACCGGATCCAGCCGCGCCAGCGCGGCGCCGGTACGTTCGGCCAGGAAGTCGGACAGGCGGCGGGCGTTCGCCTCGACGGCCTGCTGCGCATGCTCCAGCTGCGGCCTAAGCGCGGGCGGCCAGGCCGTCTCCGGCGGCGCGATCTTGAGCGCATTGCGGAACTGTTCGGCCGCCAGCTTGGGGCGGCCCCGGCGCTCGTACAGGTTGCCCCTGGCCAGCAGGCCCGGCAGGAAGTAAGCGTCAGCCACCAGCGAGGCATCGATCGCGCGCTGTTCGCCCGCCTCGTCGCCGCGCTCGCGAAGCACGTGGGCGAGGCTGAGCAGGATCATCGGCTCGCGCGGCGCCGCCTTGTGCGCGGCCTGCAGCAGGCCCTCGGCCTCGGCCAGGTCGCCGCGGCGGAACGCGTGCATGCCCAGGCTGTGCAGCGCCGCCGCGTTGCCCGGGTCGAGCGTGCGCACCTGCTGCCAGAGCTGCTCGGCCTGCTCCCAGCGCCCCTGCGCGGCGGCCTGTCCGGCCGACTGCACCAGCGACTTCACCCTGTCATTCATTCCCGGCTCCTGGACACCCCGGGCCCACGGCCACGGGGCCCCGAAGGATACCGCGAATGCCGGCGACGGCTCCTGGTGGCGCTCAGCGCGCGAGTGCGCGCGGCGCCACGTCGAAGGCGATGGTGACGCGCGGCTGCTCGTCCTGGAATGGCACGGTGCCGTGCCACAGGTAGGACGGGAACAGGGCCAGGCGCCCGCGGATGGGCCGGATCACGCGCCGCGGCGCCAGGTCCAGGCCCAGCTCGACCGGCGGCTGGCCAAACTGGATGCAGCCGGCGTCGCCATCGGCCTGGGTCGGCTGGCGCACCGAGGGCGGCAGCGACACGTAGTAGGCCGAGCTGATCCAGCCTTCGGGGTGTATGTGGTTGACGTGGCTGCCCGCCGACCAAAGCCGCACCGACCACGAGCCCGAGAAACGCAGCGACGCGGCGCGGCGCGACAGGAAGGGATGCTTGTCGTCCGCGGGCAGCCGCGCCAGCCAGCGCTCGACCGCACGGGCGATGGTGGCCTGGGCCTCGGCCAGCACGGGATCGGGACGACCGAACAGCCGCCCGGGCGTCTGGGAACCACCGCGCAGCGTCTGCAGGATGGGCTCGCGGCGAGCCTGGTGCAGCGGTTCCAGCGTGGCCAGCAACGCCGCGAGGTAGTCGTCCTGGCCCGCGTATCCCGGCGGCGGCTCCACTTCCACCAGCTCCACCAGGTGGTCGTAGGCGCACAGCCAGTGCTCGCGCGGGTCGTCCAGCAGGCGCCAGGCCGTGGCCAGGTAGGCCCAGGCCTCCTGGTTGGCCGGGGCAAGCACCGTGGCCGCCTCCGCCATCTTCGCGGCCTGGTCCCACTGCCCCGCCCGCAGCAGGTGGCGGGCGTAGACGTTGAGGAACACCGGGTCGCGATCGCCCAGCGCCTTGAAGGCCTGCGCGTAAAGCCGGCCTGCCTCCCCGGTGCGACCGATCGCTTCGAGCGCGTTGGCCTCCAGCGACACATAGACCGGGTGGTCCTCGTCGGCGCGCAGGCGACGAACCTGCTCGAGCGCGGCTTCGGGCTGCTTCGCGGCCATCAGGAACTGCGAGTAGGCCACCCGCAGCGGGCCGTTGCCCGGCTGTGCCTCAAGCCCGGCGCGGAAATGCGCCGCCGGGTCGACGCCCGGCGCGTGGCTCGCGCCGTGTTCCCAAAGCAGGTGCCCCAGCGTGCCGTAGCCCGGCACGAACTCAGGGTGCCGTCGATTCAGCTGCAGCGCCTGCGCCAGGGCCTGCGCCGGTTCGCCGGCGTCGAGCAGCGCACCCGCACGCGCGTCGAGCAGCTCCGGGCCGCTGGCACCGGCCGCCTCGGCGCGGGCGTAGCACGCCAGCGCCTGCTCGGCGCGACCGCACAGGCGAAGCATGCCGCCCAAGTTGAGCCAGGCCTGGCCATTGCCGGGCTCGATCTCGGCCACGCGCCGGAACGCCACTTCCGCCGCTTCGAACTCGCCCAGCGCGCGCTGCGCGCTGCCCAGCACGTGCCAACCCAGGCTGGACCCGGGATGCAGCGCCAACCCGCGTTCGGCCGCCGGCACCGCGGGGCCGGGCTTGCCGCTGGCGACCATGGCTGCCGCCAGCTCGATCCAGGCCTTGGCGAAGTTGGGCGCGGCCGCCGCGGCGGCGCCGAAGGCGCGGATGGCGTCCTCGATCCGCCCGGCGCGGCGCAGCGTGGCGCCCTGGTTCACCAGGATCATCGGATGCCGGGGCGCCAGGGCCAGCGCGGCCTCGAAGGACCGTTCGGCGTCGGCGAACTGGTTCGCGGCGCCCAGGCACATGGCCAGGGCATGGTGCGCGTCCGGCGAGCGCGGCGCGCCCTGCACCAGCGCGCGGGCGAGCCCGGTCGCCTCGGGCACGCGGCCGGCGGACAGTTGGGCGAACACCTGCTCGAGCTGGCGCGCCTGGTCGGCCGCCAGGGCCTGGGCGTTTTCGGCGGTGGCCATGGAAGTCAGTTCAGGCGGCGGGCGCGCAGCGTGGCGCGGCCCGGGGCGACCAGCACGAACGAACCCAGCGCGGCGGCGCGGATGGCGATGCGGTCGCCCGGCTTGAGCGGGCCCTTCGAAGTGGCCTCGGTGAGCAGCCAGACCTGGCCGTTGTCGAGCGTGACCACGCGCTGGCCCGAGGCGCGGTAGGTGACATCGGTGATCGAGGCCTCGATGCGGCTCGGGAGCTCGTCGCCGGCGGCCTCGGCCGAGCGCTCGCGCAGCTGCATGGCGTCGAGGCCGAACTCCTGCAGCGCCTTCTCGCGGCGCGCGGCGGCGGCGGCGGCGATGGCGGCCTCGTCGCGCACGGGCGGGAAGGCCGCGTCATAGCAGGCCAGGCGATCCTCGGGGTCGAGCACCTTGGCACAGTCGTGGCCTTGCGCAAGCGCCACGGGAGAGGCGACGACCAGGGCCAGCGCGGCCAGCCAACGCACACGGGAGTAGGACACGGGGAGCTCCTTGGGATTGCGCCGGACCCGCGCGCCAGCCGGCTAGGCCTGCGCCGGAAAGGCCGAAAATGGACCGTGATAATATTCCCCGCTCCAACGGGAGTAAGCAAGCTTTGAGCCTGGAACAGTGGGAAAACTACTATCGCAGTGGCGCCATCGCGACCTGCCCCACCGCCGTTGACGGCGGCTACGACCTCGAGGTCCGCCAGGCCTGGGTTGCCTTCTTCTCCACCCTGCCCGACGGCGCCCGCCTGCTCGACGTGGGCACCGGCAACGGCGTCATCCCGCTGATCGCCGCCGAGACCGCCGCGTCGCTCGGCCGCCGCTGGGAGATCCACGGCAGCGACCTCGCCCGCATCGACCCGGTCGCGCAGGTGCGCGACGGCGCCAAGCGCTTCGCCGGCATCACCTTCCACCCCGGCGTCAGCACCGAGAAGCTGCCGTTCGTGGCCGGCCACTTCGACGCCGTCTCGGGCCACTACGCGCTCGAGTACACCCAAACCGCCGCCGCGCTGGCCGAACTCCACCGCGTGCTCAAGCCCGGCGGCGACGCCCAGTTCGTGGTCCACCACGCCGATTCGATCCTGCTGCGCACGGCGCATGCGTCGCTGCGCGACTCCGACCTGGTGTTCAAGGAAACCAAGCTCTACCGAAAGCTGCACAAGCTGGTGACGATGGAGCAGGCCACGCCCGGCGTGACCGAGCGCGCCACCCATGAACTGCGCGCCGCCATCCAGGCGCTGAAGCAGGCGCTGCCGGCCGCGCGCCAGGCGGGCGGCGGCCGCATCCTCACCGTGGCACTCGACGCCACCCAGAAGCTGCTGGAGGCGCGCAAGACGCTGCGCCCCGAGCTCGCGGGCAACGAAGTCGACCGCGCCGAGGCGGACCTTCGCGCGTCCACCCGCCGCCTGCACGACCTGATCGAGCACGCGCGCGATGCCGCCGCCATGGAGGCGCTGCAGGCCGAGGCCAACGCCGCGGGCTTCACCGCGATCGAGCGGCTGCCGCAGTACCACGGCGGCGACAACCTCGTGGGTTGGCTGTTGATGATGCGCCGGCCGTGATGCCGGCGGGCCTGGGATCGTGAGCACGGCCGCCGAGGGCCTGCTGCGGCAGGCCGCCGCCCTGCACCGGCAGGGCCGGCGCGCCGAGGGCCTGGCCCAGTTCCAGCGCGTGCTGGCCGAGCACCCGCACCTGTCCGAGGGCTGGTACGAGCTGGGCTACCTGCTCAAGGCCGACGGCCGCCACGAGGACGCACTGGCCGCCTTCGCCGAGGCCTTGGCCCGCGGCGTCGACCGCGCCGAGGAGGTACACCTCAACCGCGCCGTCATTTATTCCGACATGCTGCGCCGGGACGACGACGCCGAGCGCGAGCTGCTGGCCGCGATCGCCTTGGCGCCGGGCTACGTGCCGGCCCTGCTCAACCTGGGCAACCTGCACGAGGAGCGCGGCCGGCGCGAGGACGCCATGGCCTGCTACCGCAAGGTGCTGGCCGGCGAAGGCAACGACCCGCGCCACGCCGACCTGCGCCACGAGGCCCTGGCCAGGCTGGCCATCCTCTCGCCGCCGGAGCGGCTCGACGATCCGATGCTGGCCCGGCTCGACCAGGCCGCCACCGAGGCGGCGCGCGGCAACCCACACGTGCGCGCGAACCTGCTGTTCTCGCTGGGCCGCTCCTACGAGCGGCTGGGCGACTTCGACCGTGCGTTCGAGGGCTTCTCGCGCGCGAACCGCTCGCTGTTGCGCCAGTCCGGCCGAAGCTACGACCGCACGCAGGCCGAGCAGCAGGTGGATTCGCTGATGCGCGCCTTCACCGCCGAGCACCAGGGCGGCCGCACCGACCCCGGCGACGCCGGCGCCGAACCGCTGTTCGTCTGCGGCATGTTCCGCTCCGGCTCCACCCTGATCGAGCAGGTGCTGGGCGCCCACCCGCAGGTGACCGCCGGCGGCGAACTCGATTACTTGCTGCGGCTGGCGCTGGGGCCGCTGGCGCCCTTCCCCGCCTCGATGGCGCGCGTGGACACCGCCCGCGACGCGGAGCTGGCCGCCGGCTATCGCGCGCATCTGGCCAAGCTGTTCCCGGAGGGCATGCACGGCCGCTACATCACCGACAAGCGACCGGACAACTTCAGCCTGATTGGCCTGGTCAAGCGGATGTTCCCGCGCGCCAAGGTCATCCACACCGTGCGACACCCGCTAGACAACGGGCTGTCGGTGTTCACCCAGCACCTGAACCTGCGCATCGCCGGCTACTCGGCTGACCTAGGCGACATCGGCCATCATTTCGGCCAGTACCGCCGGCTGATGGCGCACTGGCGGGCCCTCTATCCGGACGACATCCTGGACTTCGACTACGACGTCTTCGTGCGCGACCCGCGGCCGGCGCTGGAGCGCTTGCTGCAGTTCCTCGGCCTGCCCTGGGACGACGCCTGCCTGCAGTTCCACACCCGCGAGAGCACGGTCAAGACGGCCAGCTACTGGCAGGTGCGGCAGCCGCTGAACGCCAGGTCCTCCGGACGCTGGCGCCAGTACGGCGCCCACCTCGACCCGCTGCGCGCCGCGCTGCTCAACGCCGGCGTCGCCATCGACTGAGGGCGGGGCGGCGACTCACTTGTCGCTGGCGCTGGCGCTGCCGGTGCTGATGCGGATGTCGCCGGAAAAGGTTTCCAGCCGCAGGTCGGCCGAGCCGTCGCCCAGCTGGCCCTTCAGCGAGCTGCCGGGACCGTATTCCTCGGTGACCACCTTGCCGACCGGGCTGCGGATGCTGCCGCTGAAGGACTCGGCCTGCACGCGGCCGGAGGCGTTCGCCGGCAGGCGCAGCGTGAGGTTGCCGCTCAGGGTCTCGGCGGTGACGCGCGCACCCGGCGCGAGCGCCAGCTGCAGATCGGCATCGCCGGAGACGCTGCTGACGTCGAGCCGGTCGACCGTGCCGGCGCGCAGGCCGAGGTCGCCGGACACCGACTCGAGCGCCACCCGGCCAGCGATCGCGCCGCGCAGGCGCAGGTCGCCGCTGACGGTCTCGGCGCTGGTGCTGCGGCTGTCGATCTCGACGTCCACGTTGCCGCTCACCGACTCGAAGCTCGCTTCACCGGCGCGGGCGCCGCGCACCGTGAGGTCGCCGCTGACCGACTCCAGGCCCAGACGCGCGCCGCCGGTGCCGGCGACATCGATGTCGGCGCTGACCCCGGACGCCTTCAGTCCCGCGGCGGCGGGGATGGTGAGCTCGAGCGTGCTCGCCTCGCCTTGCGACGCGCCCCAGTTGAACCAGCCGCTGCGCTGGGGGTAGCGAACGAGGATGCTCAGGCGTTCGGCGTTGCCTTCGATCTCCAGTTTCTCGACGCCTTCGCCGAGGCTGCCGGTGATGCGCACTTCCGGGCGGTCCCACGTGCGCACCGTGATGCTGCCCTTGAGATTGTCGACGCTGACGTGGCCGGTAGCCGACAGCGGGCGGGTTTCGTTGATGGGCGTGGCCGCGAGCGCGCTGGCGCCGGCGAACAGGCCGGCGAGCGCCGCAGTGCGCAGCAGGGCGTGGGTGGACATGGTGTTCTCCGTGATCGTCTTCATGCGTGGGTCGCGCCGGCGGCGCGTTGGGTCAGTTCGAGGCGGCGGGCATAAGTGCGGCGCAGCTGGCCGAGCAGGTAGGTGGCATTGGGGTCCGCATCCAGCGCGGCCCGGATCTCCGCGGCGCTGCGGTCGAGCGTCGCCAGCGCGGGTGCGATGGGGTCGGGCATCGGCGCGCCTGCGAGCTGGCCCAGCGCGGCCTGGTATTCGCGGGTCATGGCCTCGGCTTCGCGCTGCACCAGCTCGGCCTGCGGGTCGAAGGGCGCGGCGGATGGCACGCGCAGCTGCCAGCCCAGGCCGATCGCCAGCGACACTGACGCAGCCAGCGCCAGCCCGCCCAGCCAAGGTGCGATGCGGCGGCGCGGCGCCGGCGCCGGCAGGCGGGCGGCGATGCCCGGCCACAGGTCGCGCGGCGGATCGAGTTCGTGCGGCAGCTGGCGCAGCTGCCAGCGCAGTTCAGTCTCGCCCATGGGCTTCTCCCAGTCGCACGCGCAGCAGGCCGCGGGCGCGATGCAGTTGTGCTTTTGAACTACCGACCGCCATGCCCAGCTCGGCGGCGATCTCCTCGTGTTTCCAGCCCTCGATGTCGTGCAATACCAGCACCGCGCGGGCACGCGGCGGCAGCGTGGCCACGGCGCGCTCGAGGTCGAGCCCGAGCGCGGTGCGCTGGCCGGCGCTGTCGCCGGTGGCGTGGAATTCCAGCGCGGCATCGTCGTCTTCCAGCGCCTCGGCGCCGCGGCGCGAGCGCAGCTCCATCAGCGCGGTGTTCACCGCGAGCCGGTGCAGCCAGGTCGAGAACGCGCTCTCGAAACGGAAGGCCGGCAGCGCCTGCCAGGCGCGCACGAAGGCTTCCTGCACCAGGTCCTCGGCCCTGGCCTCGTGGCCGCACAGGCGCCAGAGCACGGCGTACACGCGGCGCGAGTGCTTCCGGTACAGCTGCTCGAACGCGCGCACGTCACCGCCGCCGGCGGCGCGGACCAGCGCGTGGTCCTCCTCGCGCGGCGGCGCGGCGGGCAGGTCGGTGGCGGCATCGAGGGTCACGGCGAGGCTCAGCATACCCACTCGGATGCGCGGCACCGCCGGAGGGTTTAACCGGGAGCCGCCCCGGCCGGGCGGCCCTGTTCGCGGTGGTGCCGCGCGGCCTGACGGACGGTGGCGAAGTGGATGTCGACGATGTCGTCGACCTCGGGCGCATAGCCACCGGCCATGCACACGGCCACGGGCAGGCCGTGGCGCCGGCAGGCGGCCAGCACCTGCCGGTCGCGCTCGGCCAGCCCCGCCTTGCTCAGCGCGAGGTGGCCGAGGCGATCGCCGACGAAGGGATCCGCGCCGGCCAGGTAGACCACGGCGTCGGCCCGGGCGCGGTCGATGGCCTGCGGCAGGTGGGCGGCCAGGGCGTCGAGATAGGCGTCGTCGCCGGTGCCGTCGGGCAGGGCCACGTCGAGGTCGGAGGCCGGCTTCACCGCGGGGTAGTTGCGGGCCGAATGCATCGAGAAGGTGAACAGGGTGTCGTCTCCAGCCGCGATCAGGGCGGTGCCGTCGCCCTGGTGCACGTCCAGGTCCACCACCAGCACGCGCCTGGCCCAGCCGTTCGCCTGCACATAGCGCGCCGCCACGGCGGCATCGTTGAACACGCAGTAGCCGCCTCCGCGCGCCGGCCCCGCATGGTGCGTGCCACCGGCCAGGTTCACGGCGATGCCCTCGCCCGCCACTGCATCGCGCAGCGCCATCATCGTGCCGCCGGACGAGCGCCGGGATCTCTCGACCATCGCTTCGGACCAGGGGAAACCGACCCGCCTCATCACGGCGGGATCGACCGAGCCGTCCGCCATCGCACGCACGTACCAGGGATCGTGGGCACGGCCCAGGTCCTCGTCCGTCGCCGGCGGCGGCTCGCGCAGGACGATGCCCAGTGCCGGCGCCAGTCCGACCACGCGCTCGTGCAGGCGCGTGTACTTGGCCATGGGAAACGAGTGGCCCTCCGGTAGCGGCAGGACGAAATGATGGCAGTAGTAGGCATTCATCGCCCGCAGGATAACGGACGGCATCCGGCTCCCGGTGAACCCCTCGCCCCGCGCATTAAGGGAAAGGCCCGCGCGGGGCGGGCCTTTCCTTGGCTGACAGGTTGCCCCGGCGTCAGGGCGCCGCCACCGCCCGTGACACCACGGCATCGACCCGGTAGTTGGTGAGCAGGCTGGCGTAGCCGTTGACGCGGATCCGGTAGGTGCCGGGCAGCGTGACCTGGACGTCGAGCACCTCCGGGTTAGCCAGGCTGGCGGCGCTCGCGACCTCGCTGCCCGCCGGATCGAGCAGCACCAGGTCGAGGTCGGCGACGCCGGACCAGCCGAGCTGCACGCGGACCGAGACGCCATCGGCCGGGATCTCCAGCGCGTACTCGTCCACCTCCAGGTTCTCGACCGAGGGCCCGATGCTGCCCTCGAAACGGGACGCTTCCTGGACCAGCGATACCGAGGGCTCGAGCAGCGCGCCGTCGACGAGCACACCGTCGAGGTACACCTTGCCCTGCACCGCGCGCAGCTCCACCTGGTGCACGCCCGCCTCCAGCCCGGCGACGGCGAAGCGCGCATCCGACTCGGCCGTCGCCGAGAGGTAGCTCACGCGGCCGCGCAGGACGCCGTCGACGTACACGTCGGCCTGGCCGCCCGATGCGTTGCGCGGGAAGCGAAGCTGGAATGCGGTGCCGGAGAACGCGAAGCGCGCGCGCGGGACGTCACGCTTGCCCAGGCTGGCGCTGGTGAAGGCACCGTCCACCGCCGTGGCGTCCGACACGGCGCGCCAGCGGCCTTCGAGGCTGATGTTGCCGTTGTTCTCTGCAGCCGTGTTCCAGGCGCCCTGGCTGGACCAGGCCGTGGCGCCGGCGAGGAACGCCGTCCGCTCACCGACCTCCATCGCCGCGGCCTCGACGGCGCGCGCGACGTTGATGTAGCCGCCGCCGACGTCCTGGTAGGCCTGGCCCGGCATCGGGTTGGCGGTTTCCATCAGCAGGCGCTCGATCTGGTCGGGCGAGAGCTCGGGGTTCACCTCGAGCATGAGGGCGGCGGTACCCGCGACGAACGGCGTGGCCATGCTGGTGCCGCTGATGCAGTGGTAATAGGCCGTGTAGGTCGGGTCGGTCGCGTCGAACAGGGTGCCGGTGGCACCGATCGCGGTGCCGATCGCCCGGGTCGAGCATATGCCCGAACCGGGGGCCACCACGTCGATGTGCTTGTAGAAGTCGCCGGCCAGGCCGCGGCTGGAGAAATCGGACAGACCCTTGTCCTTGGTCCCCGACCCGACATTCACCACCCAGGGAACGATCGCGTAGGGATTGAGCGTGTCTTCGGTGGGGCCGTCGTTGCCGGCGGCGAAGGTCACCACCATGCCGCGGCGGTAGGCCTCGTAGCTCGCGCGGTTGATGGGGTTGCTCGGGTCGTAGACGCTGTTCGAGGAGCCCCAGGAGTTGGTGACGATGTCGATCCCGTAGCGCTGCTGGTTGGCGAGCACCCAGTCGAAGCCCTGCAGCGCGAAGAAGATATTCAGGCCCTCGCCGGCACCCAGACCGATCAGGCTGGCCTCCGGCGCGATGCCGTCGTAGTAGGCGGCGCGGCGCGGATCGTTCGCCGAGGCGGCGCCGGTGCCGGCGACGGTGCCGGCGACGTGGGTGCCATGGCCGCTGCTGGTGTCGGTATTGGGCTGGTTCTCGATCGCCGCGGCCACGCCGGCCAGGCCGAGGTCGCCGACCAGCTTCACGTTCTGCACCGTGGTGCGGCCAAAGCTCAGGTCGGGATGGTTGGCATCGATGCCGGAGTCGATCACCGCGACGGTGACGCCGGCGCCCTTGGCGCCGTACTGATCGTGCACGAAGTGGCCGCCGGTGATCTCTGCCGCCTCGTAGTTGCCGAAGGACAACGGCTCGTTGAGGTAGATGCTCTCGACGTCATCGCGCGCCGCCAGCGCTTCGATCTGCGGGCGCGTCAGGATGGCACCCGCCATCGGCAGCTCGCTGAGCAGCTGGTAGTTGAGCGTGTAGAGCGAGATCGAACGGGCCGCCTGCGGGTCACGGAAGGTCACGATGACCTCGTGCGCACCGCCCTGGCCGAGGACGTCCTGCAGGGAGCTGCCGAGCCGGGCCTCGGCCAACGCCGCGTTCGCGCCGAGCGCGAGCGCCAGGGTGATGGATAGGGAAAGGGTCGTGCGCATCACGAGCTCCAGGGTGGAAGAAGACCCCTCCACCCTGCGCCGGGCCCCTGCCTGCGCCCATCCGGACATTCCCCCAGGCCCGCCCCGGGCCTACCCCCAGGGCGGGACGGCCGCTCAGGCGAGCTGGGCGGCGATCCGGGCGCGTTCGGCCTTGAGCGCGTGCGGCGTGCGGTCGCCGAACTCGTCGAGGTACTCGCCGATGCTGGCCATCTCCGCCTTGTAGCCCTCGCGGTCCACGGTGAGCAGCTGCTCGAGCACCGCCGCGTCCAGGCCCAGGCCGTCGGTGTTGAGGTCGGCCGGGTTGGGCACGTTGCCGACCGGCGTTTCCAGCGCACCGGCCTGGCCCGTGGCGCGCTTGAGCACCCACTCCAGCACCCGCAGGTTGTCGCCGAAGCCGGGCCACATGAACGTGCCGTCGGCGTCCTTGCGGAACCAGTTGACCTGGAAGATCTTCGGCAGCTTGGCGCCCGGCTTGTCGAAAGACAGCCAGTGCGCGAAATAGTCGCCGAAGTTGTAGCCGGCGAAGGGCTTCATCGCCATCGAGTCGCGGCGCACCACGCCGACCGCACCGGTGGCAGCGGCCGTGGTCTCGGACGCCATCGAGGCACCCACCAGCACGCCGTGGGTCCAGTCGCGGGCCTCGAGCACCAGCGGCACCAGCGAGGCGCGGCGGCCACCGAAGATGATCGCGCTCAGCGGCACACCCTGCGGGTCCTCGGCCTTGTCGGTGTAGCTCGGGCACTGCTTCGCGCTGACGGTGAAGCGCGCGTTCGGGTGCGCGGCCGGGCTCACGGCCCTGTCGTACGGGCGGCCCTGCCAGTCCTGCGCCGGCGCGCCCGTGGTCATGCCTTCCCACCACGGCTGGTTGTCGGCGGTGACGCCGACGTTGGTGAAGATCGCATCGTGGTTGAGCATGGCCATCGCGTTGGCGTTGGTCTTCTCGCTGGTGCCGGGCGCCACGCCGAAGTAGCCGGCTTCCGGGTTGATCGCGTACAGGCGGCCGTCGGCGCCCGGGTGCATCCAGCAGATGTCGTCGCCGACCGTCCAGACCTTCCAGCCGTCGCGGCGGTAGCCCTCCGGCGGGATCAGCATGGCCAGGTTGGTCTTGCCGCAGGCGCTGGGGAAGGCGGCGGCGACGTAGTGCGTCTCGCCCTTCGGGTTCTCGATGCCGACGATCAGCATGTGCTCGGCCAGCCAGCCCTCGGTGCGCGCCTGGTAGCTGGCGATGCGCAGCGCGTGGCACTTCTTGCCCAGCAGGGCGTTGCCGCCGTAGCCGGAGCCGAAGCTCTGGATGCTGAGCTCTTCCGGGAAATGCATGATGAAGCGGCGGTTCGGGTCGAGCTCGCCGATCG
>LNFM01007389.1_pt1 | contig 17268 bp, 25 predicted proteins | sample 596031 | NCBI WGS metagenome assembly LNFM01 (sample SAMN04254537, study PRJNA301005) | activated carbon metagenome | isolation source: dual media filters at the Ann Arbor, Michigan drinking water treatment plant | place: USA: Ann Arbor | reverse complement strand
GCCTCGCCAGCCGCGACGGCACACTGTTCCTCGGCGGTGACTGGGCGCTGGGCGCCAGGGTTGAGTGCGCCTTCGACAGCGGGCGCGCGATCGCGCAGGCCATCATCGACGGCCGATGGAAACCCTGACGATCTATTTCGACGGACGCTGCCCGCTGTGCCTGGCGGAAATCCACGTACTGCGCGCGCGCAACCGCCGCGGACTGCTGCAGTTTGTCGACGTCACCGCGCAGGATTACCGCGAATCATCCCACGGCGTTTCCTGCGACGCGGCGCTGGCCAACATCCATGCCCGCCTCGGCAACCACACATTGCTGCGCGGCCCGGCAGTTTTCGCGGAAGCCTATCGCCGCGCCGACCTGAGGCTGGGCGCCTGGCTGTTCTCGCGCCGCAGCCTGCAACCGCTGCTGGCTTTCGCCTACCGCGCATTTGCGCGTCACCGCCATGCGATCTCCCGCTTCACCGGTCCACTGCTGCTGCGCATCGCGCGGCGCATTTATCCCTGATCGTCTCGCAGGACACAGCGCGCGTGGACGGGTCAAGGTCACGCGCGTAGAATCTCGCCTGTCATCGGGGAGTAGCCGCCCTCCTGAGAGGTGCCTGCGTCAACATGCTTGGCCATCCGGCCATGGCGCAGGCGGTTCGCGAACCTGGCAAGACCTTTGACCATGCCGCCTCCGCAACGGCCGGGGAGCGGCGTGGTCATCCGTCTTCTCCCGGCCCAGGAGCACCCGTTTGGAAGCCTTTCTGATCTCCACCGGCATCGTCGCCCTTGCCGAAATCGGCGACAAGACGCAGCTGCTGTCCTTCCTGCTAGCCGCCAAGTTCCGCAAACCCTGGCCGATCATCGCCGGCATACTCGTGGCCACCATCGCCAACCATGCACTGGCCGGTGCGGTCGGCGCCTGGATCACGCTGCTGGTGGGCCCGGAAGCACTGCGCTGGATTCTCGGCCTGTCGTTTCTGGCTATGGCGGTATGGGTGCTGATACCCGACCGGCTCGATGCGGAAGACGCGCGCTTCGTCAGACTCGGCGTTTTCGGCGCCACGCTCATTGCATTCTTCATCGCCGAAATGGGCGACAAGACCCAGATCGCCACTGTCGCCCTCGCCGCCCAGTACCAGGCTTTCACGGCCGTGGTCATCGGCACCACGCTGGGCATGATGATCGCCAACGTACCCGCGGTACTGCTCGGTGAGCGCATCGCACACCGGATGCCGGTGGCCACGGTGCATCGCATCGCTGCGGTGATCTTTGCGCTGCTCGGCATCGCGACGCTGTTCGGCGCCGGTGGCCGCTTCGGTTTCTGAAAGCGTGGCGGTTCAGCGCCTCAGGTAACGCCGCTCGAGGTGTTCGCGGAAATACTGCGGATTGAGCGCCTCGCCGCTGGCGCGGCGCACCAGCTCCGGGGTTTCCCAAAGGCTGGCCTGCGACCAGATGTGCTCGCGCATCCAGCCGAACACCGGCTCGAGCTTCCCCGCCGCGATGCCCGCATCAAGGTCCGGCAGTTGCCGGCGCAGGGCCGCGAACCATTGCGCGGCATACATCGCCCCCAGCGTATAACTCGGGAAATAACCGAAAGCGCCCTCGGTCCAGTGCACGTCCTGCAGGCAGCCGTCGCGATAGTTGCCGCGGGTGTCGAGCCCGAGCAGCGCCTGCATCTTTTCATCCCACAGTGCCGGAATGTCTTCGGCCTCAATCAGCCCCTCGACCAGCGGCCGTTCGATTTCGTAACGCAGGATGACGTGGGCCGGATAAGTCACCTCGTCGGCATCGACGCGGATGAATCCGGGTTTCACGCGGGTCCACAGGCGGTGGAGATTGTCGGGTTCAAAAGCCTCCTGGTCGCCGAAATGTTTCCTCAGCAACGGCGCCAGCAGGCCGACAAAGGGCCGGCTGCGCGCGAGCTGCATTTCGAAGGACAGGCTCTGGCTCTCGTGTATGCCGAAGGAACGCGCGTTGCCGACCGGCTGGTCCAGCCAGTCCCGCGGCAGATTCTGTTCGTAGCTCGCGTGGCCGGTCTCGTGGATGGTGCCGAGCAGGCTGCGCGCGAAATCGTCTTCGCTGTAGCGCGTGGTCAGGCGCAGGTCTTCGGGCACGCCGCCGCTGAAGGGATGCGCGCTTTCGTCGAGCCGTCCCGCCCCGAAATCGAATCCGAGCAGCGTCATCACCTCGCGATTCAGCGCGCGTTGCGCCGCCACCGGAAACGGGCCCTGCGGCACAACCGCGGTTTCACGCGCCTGCGCGTCCCGGGCCGCGGCGATCAGCTGCGGCAGCCAGGTCTTGATCAGGCCGAAGATGCGGTCGATGTCGGCGGCGCGTACGCCGGGTTCGAAACGGTCCATCAGCGCGTCGTACGGCGCAAGCCCGCTGTCGTCGGCAAGCAGCTTCGCCTCTTCGCGCGCCAGTTTCACCACCGGGCGGAAGTTTTCGAGGAAGCCCTTCCAGTCGTTGGCCGGGCGCTGGCTGCGCCAGGCGTGTTCGCAGCGCGCTCCGGCCAGCGTCTTCGCCTCGACCAGGGATTCCGGCAGCGCGTTGGCAGCGCGCCAGTCGCGGCGGATCTCGCGCAGGTTGGCGCGTGCGAGATCATCCAGCGGCTCCTGCTCCGCGGCGCTGATCCATGCCGCGAGGCGCGGGTCGGTCCGCGTGCGGTGGATCAGCGCCGAGAGTTCGGCTTCGGCCGCAGCACGGGCCTCGTTGCCTTTCGGCGGCATCATCGCGTTGCGGTCCCAGCCGATGATCGCGGAAATGTGCGCATAGCGGTAAAGCCGGGTGTAGACCCGGGTCAGCTCGTCGTAACCCGGAGTGTCAGCCTTCACCATGAATCAGCGCCCCGCCGGGGCAGATTCCAGCAACGCCCTGATTTTCGGTTCCGGCTTCCAGTAGTCCGGGCCTTTGAGGAACTTGCCGTTGGCGTCATAAATCGGCTTGCCGTCGGCGCCGAGCTTGCTCTCGTTGCTGTCCATGATGATGTCCAGCACCTCCTCCAGCGGCAGGCCGTACTTCAGCGCTTCCGAGCGGCAGTAGACGATGATGTCGCCGAGCAGGTCGGCCATTGCCACCAGGATTTCGGCCTGCGGCGCGCCATTTTTGGCGAGTTCGATGATGTCGTCAATTTCATGCACTTCGTCCATCAGCGTGGCCTTGAAACCGGCAAGGCGGCCAGCCACATCCTCCGGCAGCGTCGGGCGGTCATGGGCGGGCAGTTTGTACATCGCGTTCATCGCGGCGATGCGGCGGGCAAATGTGCTGTTCATGGCGGTATCTTGTATGAAGTATGAATAATCGGAATCTGCGGGATGATACTTATTGATGGCGTCCTTGATCATTGATGGTACCCTGAATCCTGGGTCGCCCGGGCAGCAAACAAGTATTGAACTTGGCTGTGCCATGTCGATTCCAAAGCCGGGAATCAGGCGGCCCGCAGAATCCGCCTCACCATTCCCCGGACCGGTCCCGAACCGAAGACCTATCAAAGGAGAACCATGAAAATCCTGCTCCCCGTCGATGGCAGCAAACATTCGCTGAATGCCGTGCGTTATGTGGCCGAACGACTGTGGCCCAGCCTCGAAGACGCCGAAATCATCCTGTTGCACGTGCACTACCGCGTGCCGCCACGCGCCGCGTCGGCCGTCGGGCGTACGGTGGTCGAAGGCTATTACCAGAGCGAGGCCGAAACCGCGCAGAAGGGTGCGAGGAAACTGCTCGACCAGCACGGCATACCCTACAACGCGCTGCGCCAGCCGGGCTATCCGGGCAAGGTGATCCCCGAGTATGCCGAGAGCATGGGTGTGGACTTGGTCGTGATGGGTTCACACGGCCTCGGTGCTGCCAAGGGCCTGCTGCTGGGCTCTGTCACCCAGGCGGTGATCGCCAACTGCAAGACGCCGCTGCTGGTCATCCGCGATGGCCAGTTGTCGCCGGAGAAAGGTGAAGTGCTGGTCGCCGTTGATGGCAGCGCCTACACGCGCCGCGCAGTGGCTTATCTGCTGCGCCACCGCGCCCAATTCGCGCCCCAGGGCCGTGTCACGCTGATGCACGTCAGCCCGCCGCCGGGGCGGCTGCTGACAGCGGTCGACAGGATTCTGGAGAAGGAGCGCCATGCCGACAACGAACGCGCGATGCGTCCGGCGAAACGGCTATTGGACAAGGTCGGCGTAAAATACAAGGCCTTGAATGTCACGGGTGATCCGGGAGAACGCATCGTCGGCCATGCGCGCGGCAACCATGCCAGCCTGATCGTGATGGGTTCCCACGGCCGCGGCAGCATGACCAGCCTGCTGCTCGGTTCCGTGACCCAGAAAACCCTGGCCGGGGCACGCGCGCCGGTCCTGATCGTGCGCTGAAAACCGCCATCACAACAGCCCGGTGAGCAAGCAGCAGGCTGCTGCCACTGTTTTCATGGAGAAAACCAGCATGGATATCGCAAAACCTGACCGCCGGCGCTTCCTCCTTGCAGCCGGCGGCACCGCTGCCGCGGGCCTCCTGCCGCTGCATGTTCTCGCGGCCGAAGCCGCCGGGCTGCGCATCGGCATCATCGGCTCCGGCCGCGTCGGCAGTGCGCTGGGCACGTCCTGGGCCCGGGCCGGACACACGGTGATGTTTTCCTCGCTGGACATCGAACACGACAAAAAACTCGCTGCAGGTGTCGGCGCCAACGCCCGGGCCGGCACGCCGCGCGAGGCCGCGGCCTTTGGCGAAATCCTGCTGATCTCGGTGCCCTACGGCGCATTGCCGCAGCTCGGCAAGGATCTCGGCGCGCTGCTCAAGGGCAAGATGGTGATCGACACCTGCAACCCCTTCCCCAACCGCGACGGCGAGATTGCCAACTGGGCGCGCGAGAAAGGGGCCGGAGTGGCATCTGCGGAACTGCTGCCGGGCGCACGCATTGTGCGTGCCTTCAATGCCGTCGGCGCCGCGCGCATGGCGGAAGCCGCGCAGCGCCAGGGCCCGCGTTCGGGCATGCCGATGGCGGGCGACGACGCGGCAGCGATTGCGGTGGCGACGCGGCTGGTGCGCGACGCAGGCTTCGAGCCGGTGCTGGTCGGAACCCTGGCCGCCATGGGCAAACACCTGATGCCCGGCACGCCGCTCGCCGGCGAACGGTCGCCGGAGGACATCCGGAAAATCGCGGCAACGCTGAACTGAGGCCGCCGCACAAACGGAAATCCATGCGCATCGAACACATCGCCGCCGCTGTTGAACACATCAAACCCGCCCGCGCCGCCGACGCCTATGCCGGCCGCGAAAGCCTGACTTTCCTGCGCTGCCGGGTCGTCACCGATGAAGGTGTCGCCGGCGAAGGCCTCACCGGCCGCTTCCTCGCCGACCAGGTCGCGCATCTGCTCAATGGCGGCATCGCCGCAGCCTGCAAAGGCATGGATCCGCTGGACATTGAGGCGATCACCGCGAAACTGGCGAAGCAGTTCAATCCGCGTCAGGCCACCGGCGTGTTCGTGTCGGCGATGTCGGCGCTGGATCTCGCGTTATGGGACATCCGCGGCAAGACGCTGGGCCTGCCGGTGGCGCGATTGATCGGCGGCGCCCGCGCTGCGGTTCCGGCCTACGCGACTGCCGGCATGCCGGCGTTCAGCGAAACCGAACTTGTTGCTGCCTGCAGGACCGCGCTGGATGCCGGTTTCCATGGCACAAAGATTCTCGTCGGCACCGGACGCAGCCTCGCCGAGGACGCGCAGCGCATCCGCGCGGTGCGCAGGGCCATCGGTGATGCGCCGCTGATGCTGGACGCCAATTGCGCGTTCACGGTGGCCGAAGCCAAACGGCTGGCGATTCTGGTCGCCGACTGCGACATCGCGTTTTTCGAGGAACCGGTGCGCGGCAACGACATCGCCGCACTCGCCGAGCTGCGCCGCGCAACGCCGGTGCCGCTGGCCTCCGGCCAGATGATCCAGTCGGTGAACTGGTTCCGCGACGTGCTGACTGCCGGCGCGCTCGACGTGCTGCAGCCCAACGCCGCCTTCTGCGGCGGCCTCAGCGCGATGCTGCGCATCCTCGCGCTGGCCGAGGCCCATGGCGTGCCGGTCACCGGCGCCGGCGGCTTCGAGGCGGCGAACCTGCCGGCGATGGCGGGACATGCCCACGGCGGCATGCTGGAAGTGCATGGCGCGCACGGCGCCCTGCGCGAGCGTTTCGCCAGCGAACCGGAGTTCTCGAAAGGCCTGCTGCATGTGCCGGCGGCCGCCGGTCTGGGTTTCTCGCTGAAGGACTGAGCATGGCGCTGGTTTACGAAGCGCGGCATTTCATCCTGAAAACCCTGGACCAGCCGCATGTCTCGCGCAGCGACGGTGGCCACATCGTCATCGATCCGAAGCTTGCGGTCGAGGATCGCACGCAGCTCACGCCCGAGCAGGCAATCGAGCTGGTCAAGCTGACGATGGTCGGCGGCGAAGCGATGAAGACCGTGCTGACGCGCAGGGGCATCGACATCGGCCGCATCAATTACCAGGACAACGGCAACTGGCGTGCCGAGCTGCACGTGCACCTCTACGGTCGCGCGCGCAGTGCGAAGCTGCAGCCCTGGGGCCATGCGCTGGCGTTTCCGCCGACGCGCGAGGCTTTCAGCAAGGAAATGGGCAGCCTGGAACCGCTGAACCCCGGCGACATCGCCGAACTGCGGGCGGAAATCAGCCGCCTGCTGGAAACGGAAAAATACCGCGGCTTCTGACGCGCCTTCGCGGCGCGCAGGAAACCGCGCGGCGCTCAGCCCGGCGTCGCCCCCGAGGCGCGGACCACGTCGCCCCACTTCCTGATTTCCAGCGGCATGATCTTCGCCAGCTCATCGGGGGTGCCGGCGACCACTTCGACGCCGCGCTGCGACAGGCCGTTGGTGATCTCCGGAATGCGCAATGCCTTGGCAAAACCGTCATGGATGCGCAGGGTGACGTCGCGCGGGATGCCGGCGGGCCCGAGCAGGGCATACCAGCCGCTGGTCTCGAAACCCTTGAGGGTCTCGCCGATCGCGGGCACACCGGGCAGCGCAGCCGAACGCTGGGCGCTGCACACGCCGATCGCGCGCAGCCGGCCGGCCTCGATGAAGGGCTTCGCGGCGAGCAGGGTGTTGACCTGGAACTGGACATGGCCGGCGACGAGGTCGCTCAGCGCCTGTCCCGCGCCCTTGTAGGGAATGTTCAGCGCATCGATCTTCGCCATGGTCTTCAGCATTTCAACGGCCAGGTAGGCCGAATTCCCTGCAGCCGTGCCCGCGGTCAGCTGGCCCGGCCGGGATTTGGCCAGCGCGATGAATTCACTGACATTTTTCACCGGCAGCGACGGATGCACCACCAGCACGGTGGTAGTCCGGCCCAGCTGGCTGATCATCGTGAAATCCTTCACCGGGTCGAAGGGCAGTTTCTTGTACAGCGTCGGATTGATGGCATGCGGCGTCGTGGCGATCACCATCGTGTGGCCGTCCGGCGCCGAGCGCGCGACGAATTCGGTGCCGATCATGGTCGCGCCGCCGGCACGGTTTTCGATGACGATGGGCTGGCCGAACTGTTTGGCCAATTCCGGATTCAGCAGGCGCGCGAGGATGTCAGTGCCGCCGCCGGGTGCTGCGGGTACCACGATGCGGAGCGGCTTGGACGGAAAGGCCTGTGCAGCGGCGGCAAGCGGCGCCACAAGCACCGCCACGACGGAAATCCATGAAGCCAGGGCAGTAACGCGGGGAACGTTTTTCATGATGTGGATGCGTGCAGGGTTGTGGTTGGAATTCAGGGCCGCATCCTAGCATCAGATTCTTGCGTTCATGTTAATTTCCGGATTTACAGTCAGGATCCATCATGGGCACCCCGAACGACAGCATTACCGACAATCGCCGTTTCCAGCTGATTCCGCTGGAGAAGCTCACACCCGAACAGAAGACGCTGAGCGAAGCCATCAAGTCCGGTCCGCGCGCCAAACTCGCGAGCTCCGGCGCCTCAAAACCCGGGCCGCTGGGCGGCCCTTTCAATGTCTGGCTGCGCAGCCCGGGCATCGGCAACCTGGTGCAGCAGCTCGGCGAGGAAATCCGTTTCCGCAGTTCGCTGTCCGGAAAACTGAACGAGCTGGCCATCCTGGTCACCGCGCGGAACTGGACCTCCCAGTACGAGTGGGTCGCGCACCACAAGCTCGCTCTCGAGGGCGGGCTCGACCCGAAAATCGCCGAGGCGATTGCCCAGGGTCGGCGCCCGGAAGGCATGGATGCCGACGAGACGCTGGTCTACGAATTTTCGCAGGAGCTGCAGGCGTCGCAGGGGGTCAGTGATGCGCTTTACGCGCGCGCCGTGGCCCGTTTCGGCGAACGCGGCGTGGTCGACCTGATTTCGGTCAACGGCTTCTACGTGCTGGTGTCGATGTGCCTGAATGTCGACCGCACCCCGGTACCGCCGGGCACGCCGCTGCCCTTGCCGCCACTGAAAAAATAACCGTAAGGGTCAGCGCGTCCCGATCGCGGCGGCGGTACGCGCGAGCCAGTCCTCGATGCGACGGCGGTTGGTGCCGAAATCCCAGTAACCCGCGCGCGAGGCCGAGTACAGCGCCAGCGTAGACTGTTGCGGCCCGATGGCGATGAACTGGACACGAACGTCATCGCGGAAGCGGAACACCCGGGTGGTCTCCACCAGATGCAGTCCCTTGGCCGTTTCTCCGGCCACGGCGATTCCAGGCATGCCGAGTACTGCATTCTTGAAGCTTTCCCGCAACCGGGCCACCGACACCGCGAAGACCGGGGAAACCGCATCCGGACGGCCGGGAAAGCCGGCGGGCGCAACGAGCCAGTGATTGGGGCTGTCCGGGCGGACCAGTTCAAGGAAATACCGTTCGATGTCCACAGTCCCCTTCCCGCCGCTCTCTGCTCCATCCGTTGCGGCACAGAACACGGCCAGCGCCATCAGCACAATACAGCGGGCCATGCATCCCGGGCGCACTCAGTCAGCCTTGATGCCCGCTTCCTTGATGACCTTGGCCCACTTGGTCATTTCGCCCTTGAAAAACGCGGTGAATTCGGCCTGGCTGTTGCCCACCGCTTCGGCGCCCTGCTGACGCAGTTGCTCGCGGGTATCCGGCATGGTGATGATGCGCGCAATTTCGCTGTTGAGTTTTGCCAGCACCGGCCTCGGCACGCCTGCCGGCACGCCGATGCCGTAGAACGACAGCGCCTCGAACCCCGGCAGCGTTTCTGCAATCGCCGGAACATCGGGCAGGGTCGGCGCGCGCTTGGGCGAGCTGATGCCGATGGCGCGCAGCTTGCCGGCGCGGACATGGGGCAGCGTCGGCAGGATCGTCCCGAACATCCAGGCCACCCGCCCCCCCAGCAGGTCGATGGTCGCCGGATTGGCGCCCTTGTACGGCACATGGGTCATCTTGACGCCTCCCATGCTGGCCAGCAGTTCACCGGCCAGGTGGGTTGCGGCACCGGTGCCGCCGGAGGCATAGGTGATCTCGCCCGGCTTCGCCTTGGCCAGCGCCAGCAGCTCCGCGATGTTCTTCGCCTGCACCGATGGATGCGTGACCAGGATGTTCGGCGACACCGCAAGATTGATCAGCGGCTGCAGTTCCTTCGCCGTGTCGTAAGGCAGCTTGCTGCGGAGCACGGGATTGACGGCGGTGCTCAGCGAAATCATCAGCATGGTGTGGCCGTCGGCCGGTGCACGCACTGCAAGCTCGGTGCCGATGACGGTGCCGGCGCCCGGACGGTTGTCGACAACCACCTGCTGGCCCCAGGCTTCGGTCAGCTTGATGCCGACCATGCGTGCCAGCTGGTCATTCGGCCCCTGGGGCGCAAAAGGCACGATCATGCGGATCGGCCGGCTCGGAAAACCGGCGGCGGAATCGGCGGCCGGGCGCTGCGCAGCAACCGGAACCGCGGTGAAGGCGGCGATGGCCGCGCAGGCGATGGAGTGGACGGACTTTGACATTTGCATGATGAGGCTCCTCGATTGTTATGGAATTGTCAGCGGCCGATCGCGCGCCTGAAGTGATCGACCGCCACCGAACGGGTGCCGATCCACACATCATCTGCGGCCTTTGCCGCCTTGATGATGTCTTCGTAGACAAAAAGGCCGGGCGATCGGCCGAAGACGTGGGTATGGATCGCGGGATCCATGCGCACCGGTCCGGTCTCGCGGTGGCGCGCGCAGTCCAGCCAGTGCTCGAAAATTTCCAGCATGACTTTCGGCGCATTGCCGTGGCGCATGTACAGCGGCAGGTCGTTGACCTCGGTGTTGTTGGGAAAGGCGACGATCGACCGGTCGCCGAAATCGACCAGGTAAGGCAGGTCGTCGTTCAGCGTGTCGCCGTGCCATTCATACCCGGCCTCCGCCAGCAGGCGCGGCGAACGCAGGCCCGGCGTGCTGCGCGGACTGATCCAGCCGCGCGGCCGGATGCCGGTTGCACGCTCGATCAGACTGGTGGTGTGCACAATGTTGGCACGCTCCTCCTCCTCGGACAGATAACAGGGAATCATGTCCATGGTGTAGGAATGGGCCACGACTTCATGCCCTTCATCGGTGATCCGCCGCACGATCTCCGGATAACGCTCGGCCATGATGCCGCTGACGTTGATCGTGGCCTTGATCTCCTGCCGTGCCAGCACGTCGAGGATGCGGTGGATCCCGCGACGGTGGCCGTACTCGGCCCAGCCGACGGCATTCAGGTCCGGCACGCCGGGTTTCAGCGGATTGCCCATGGGGCCGATGCCCGGCCATTTGCCGTCGGACCACCACTCGAAGGAAACCCGGAAGAAAACCGCGATGCGTTTGCCGCCGGGCCAGCGGAAATCCGGCGGTGCCGGTGTCTCCGTGGCGCCGGCATGGATGTCGAAAGAACTCATGCAAATTCTCCGTGGTTGGCGGCGTGACGCCGTCCCGTCGTGGTTGTTACGGTTTTCTGTCGTAAACAGTCTTCGGCAGAACGCGATAACTCGCGCTGGCACGGCAGGCCGTGTTGCCGTCCTCGCCGACGACTTCGGCTTCGGTGAACATGATGCTGCGACCGCGCTTGACCACCGTGCCGCGGCAGACGATCTCGCCCTTCGCCGGCGCCAGGTAATTGAGATTCATGGTCATGGTGGCAACGCCCATCTCCCTGTCCACCAGCGAACGCACCGCCTGCGACATCGCGGCATCGATGATCGCCGCGACCGTGCCGCCATGGACTTCGCCCCGGCTGTTGCCGAGGTGTGGCCGGAACACCAGCCGCACCTGTGAGCGACCGTCGTCGAGCGCATCCAGGATGAAGCCGAGATGGATGTAAAGCGGTACGGTGGAGCGCCACTGCGCTGCGGGTTGTTTTTCTGCGGTCATGGTTTGCGGCCGGCCTGGATGCACCATGTTACACCCGGGCCGGCACACCTCGCGGGCTTGAGTCCACGGACTGCGCGGCGCATGATGACGGGCAGGACCACCTGGGAGGAGCCCCATGAAAGTCAAACGCATCGAACACGTCGGCATCGTTGTCCGCGACGTGGAAGCGAGCCGCAAGCTGTGGGAAGGCTGTTTCGGCATCAAGCTCGCCGGCACCGAGGACAACGCGACGCGGCGGCTGGCGCTCTACCCGGTGGGCGACTCGATGGTGGAACTGCTGTCGGGACTGACACCGGACAGCAAGCAGGCGAAACTCATTGCCGAGGGCAGGGGTGGCCTCAACCATATCTGCCTCGAAGTCGAGAACATCGACGAGGCGCTGGCCGAACTGAAGGCGAAAGGCATTCCGCTGCTCGACGAGACACCGCGCATCGGACATGCCGGCTGCCGCATCGCCTTCCTTGATCCGTCGGCCACCGAAAACTGCCTGATCGAACTGGCCGAGCTTCCCGCCGGCGGCGCGCACTGACAGCGCTTATTTCGCTTCGAGCGCCCTGCGCAGCAGATCGGCGACCAGGTCGTTGAGCGGCACTCCCCGCTCCTGTGCCAGCGCATGGATCTGCTTCACCAGCGCACCCTCCAGCTTGACCGCGAAGGGCACCAGCCCGCGCGCCTGGTCGAGCCGCCGCTGTTCACGCCGGTCAGGCACTGCAGCCGCAGCTCCGCCGAAACGTTCAGGGGCTGATGCCGATTTCATCCGGTTGACGAGTTTCAGCGCGTTGTGTTTCTGCAGCTCTGCGGGTTTCATGGCCATGACGGGCTCCGGGTGTGCGAAGTGAAAAGGCCGCGCATGTCGCGCGGCCTTCCGGGGATTATGTCTTGCCTACTGCTGCGGAGGCGGCTGGCCGCCACCGCCGCCACCGCCACGGCGTTTTCCGGGGCGCTTGTGGAATTTCTTGCCGCCGCCACCGCCGGGATTCTTGTTCTGACCGGGACCCTGCTGGGGCCGGCCACCGGGCTGGCCACGTCCGCCGGCATTCTGCCGCTGGTGCAGGGGGCGACTTTGCGGTTCCGGCGCACCCGGGCGGTTGCCCGAGGCAAGCGCGATCTCGAGTTCGTTGAGTTCATCCCATTCGGCGTCGGTGCGGTTGCGGTCCGGTATGGCCAGCAATTCCTGCATGCGTGCCCGCGGGGATACGGGGGGATTCTGTGGAGGCTGTGAATCGTTCATGGCCGGGATTATCGCATTTTATGAGCCATCCTTCAAAGAAAACAACAGCTTAGGGAAAAAGGGAAGAACGGCCGGCCAATTTGCCGGTCCCGCCGCTGCCGGTTCCCTCAAGACACCCGGGACTGCGCCGTTACCGGATATCCGGAGAGCAAAACGCCCCGGTCAAATTCGCCACCCTCCCATGATCCCGCAGCAGATGACCCGATTGCAGCAGCGCCTCGGTTTTGCCGCCGCAGGTTTCCTGCTGCTGACCGCCGCCACCGCGGCACCGGCAGCCGTGGACCGCCAATGCCTGGTATCGGTCGAGGTCAGCAATGGCAGATCCGCCGAACAACAGCGACGGGTCACTTTTGCCACCGGGCTGGAACTGAGCCGGATCACGCGGGTGATGCGCTTCGATTTCCACCGCAATTACGCGGTGATCTGGCACGGCAGCGGCCTGCCGACGGTGCTGCGGATCGATGCGGTGGTCCTCGGTGTCGGTCGCGAGTTCGGCACGGCTGATTTCGAACGCCTGTTCGGAACCACCGGCGAACAGCCGGCCACGCAGATCGAGGGCGAGGGGCAAAGCCTTAAATGGCGTATCCGGGCGCGTACTGCCGAAGGCTGGGTCGTTCCGCACTGACCGGAGGTGCAAGGCCGGATTTGCCGGACGGGCACTTCAGTCCAGCGCCTGCAGCACCAGCGCATGCAGCAGCTGGCGATGGTAATAACGGATGGCGCCCGGCGCATGAGCCATGAACACCGTCACCAGTTCTTCCGCCGGATCGACCCAGAAATAGGTGCCGGTGGAACCGGCCCAGTGAAATTCGCCGGGGCTGCCCGGCATGCCGCCGCGGCCGGCGCCGCGCCGCACGGCAACACCAAGGCCGAAGCCGTAACCGCGGATGTTGGGATAATCATTGAGCTTCGACAGGTCGACCTCCGGCCCGAGGTGGTCGGCCGTCATGTATTCGACGGTTTTCCGCGACAGTACGCGCACACCGCCGAGTTCGCCGCCGTTCAACAGCATCTGTGCGAAACGCAGGTAGTCGGCCGCAGTCGATACCGCGCAGCCGCCGCCACAGTCGAACTTGTGGGGTGTGGTGCCGTCGCGCAGTGTCTGCGGCATGCCGGTGACCGGATCCCGCGGCAGGGCCTTCGCGTAACGCGGCACCTTGGCCGGCGGCACGGTGAAGGCCGTGTCCTGCATGCACAGCGGCCCGAACAGGCGATCTTCGAGATATTGCGCCAGCGGCCGGCCGGTCACGGCCTCGACGGCCAGTCCCAGCACATCGAGGCCGAGACTGTATTCCCACATCGAGCCCGGCTGATAATGCAGCGGCAGGCCCGCCAGCTGCGCAAGGAATTCGGCGCCCGTCCACTTCGTCGAAGCCACGTCTGACGAGAACGGGTAACGCGCATAAAGCGGCTTGTCGCCGCGGCCGTAACTCAACCCGGCGGTATGACGCATCAGGTCCTCGATGGTCATTTCGCGCAGCGATGCCTCGGTGGGCGCACCTGCGGCGCCGTCGCACTGCGGTGGATTGACACGCATGCCGGCCAGCTGCGGCAGGTAATGGCTGACCGGCTGGTTGACCGCCATGCGCCCCTCCTCGCACAGCATCAGCGCGCCCGCGGCCACCAGCGGCTTGGTCATTGAGGCAATGCTGAACATCGCGTCGACCGGCATCGCCGTGCGCGCGGCCGGATCCAGATGGCCGAAGGTCTCGCAATACCCGAGACGGCCGCCGCGCGCGATCATCAGCACGGCGCCGGGGAGCGCATCGCGGGCGATCTCGGCATTCAGCGCCGCGGCAATTCGCGGCAGGCGGTCTGGCGCCAAACCCAGCGACCGGGGTTCAGCGCGCGGCAATGGCAGGGGGAGCGATTCGGGCTTGTTCATGGGTGATCTTCAGTAGTGCGGCGGAATTTCGTGCGCAGAACCGCCGGGTTCAGCAGGGAGGCTGCGCTGCAATTGCAGGCGCAGATCACGCAGCTGCTGCTGCAGTTCGGCAATTTCCTGCTGCTGCCGTGCAACGGTACGGTTCAGTTCTTCCAGCAGGTCTTCGCTGAAACTCAGCTTGATTTCGATTTCCGAAAGGCGCGATTCCATGGCAGACCTCAGTCAGCGGCGAGCACGAGGATCCTGACGCCGCGGCACTCGACCGCCTGGCCGGCGCGGATTTTCGCGGTCTTGCGGCTCTCAGCCTGGCCGTCGACCGTCACCTCCCCCCCGGCGACCAGGCGCTTGCCTTCGCCGCCGCTGCCGACAATGCCGGCGAGTTTCAGCAGATCGCACAACCGGACGTGATCGTCGCGGAGCTGGAACTGGCGGGTTTCCAAGGGTTTTCCGTTCTGTGGTGGATTAGCGGCAGAGGCAGGCATGATACTGGAGGCCGCAGCAGGGAACCATGCTGTTGCGCCGGGCTCCAAGCCTTCATAATCCTCTTTGTTTTCCCTCGCGAGCACCTGATGTCCCTGCCCTTTTTCATCTCCGGATTACTGCTGCTGCAGCTCGCGGGTTGCGCCATGGGCCGCGAGGCGCAATCAACCGAAGCGGTGCCGGAGCCCGCAGCCGTCGCCATCGAACGACAACCGGCGCCTGCAGTGGAACCGGCACCTGCCGCCCCCCGCTCCGAAGAACCAGGCCCCGCAATCACCGCTCCGTCATCCGCCGCGACGCCACCAATGGTTCCCGAAAAGGCAGCCGCGCCGGTTCCCGCTGCAGCGCCGGCCAAACCTGCGCCCGTCACAGCCGACAAGCCTGCAGCGAAAACACCGGCAAAAACAGCGGCGCCGGCACCGCAACAGAAAGCGGTGGCACCAGCCCAGGCGGCACTGCCAATGGCTCTGACCACGCTGGAGCAGCGGCTGAAGGACACCAATGCCATCGGCCTGTTCACCAAGATCGCGCTGAAGAACCAGGTGGATGACCTGGTCAACCGCGTGCGCGCGCATCATGAAGGCAACGGCGCGACGCTGGTACAGTTGCGCCAGGCCTATGACCAGCTGCTGGCCAAAGTCCACGGCCTGCTGAAGGACGGTGATCCTTCCCTCGCGGGATCCATCATGGCCTCGCGCGAGGCCATCTGGCAGGTCCTGACGGATCCGGTAAAGTTCGCAAAACTCTGAACGGCGGAAACCATGATCACGATGAACAGACTGACTCTGGGCGCAAGCCTCCTGGCTGTGGCACTCCTGGTGACGGGAAAACCTGCATCCGCAGCGGACGGCAGCAGCGCGCTGGCCAAGGACCTGACGGCGACGATCTCGCTGCTGGGCCTGCCCTGCGGCCAGGTCGTCAATGTGACGACGCAGGGAAACAACGACCACCTCGCCACCTGCAGCAACGGCAGCCGTTACCGGGTTTATGTCAACGCGCAGGGGCGCGTGACCGCGGATAAACGCTGAAACGCACTGCGCGGGCGGGAACCATGCCCGCGCCACCCGTCACTCCGGAATGCCGCCCGTGATCGTGCGCTGCATGATCACGGTGTCGAGCCAGCGGCCGAATTTCAGGCCGACATTGCGCAGGATGCCGACCTCGCGGAAGCCGAGCTTGCGGTGCAGCCCTACGGAGGCGCTGTTGCCGCTGTCGCCGATGATCGCCACCAGCTCACGGTAACCGGCAGCCGCCGAACGCTCGATCACCGCGGACAGAAGAGCATAGCCGGCGCCCTGACCTGCAGCCGCAGGATCCAGGTAGACCGAATCTTCCGCGGTATGGCGATAGGCCGTGCGCGGACGATAACGCCCGGCATAGGCATAACCGATCACCAAACCTGCCCGCTCGGCCACCAGGTAAGGCAACCCCGCCGCCAGCACCGCATCACGGCGGCGCTGCATTTCAGCGAGGTCCGGCGGCATCTCCTCAAATGATGCGGTACCGTGCAGCACATGGTGGGCGTAAATCATCTGCACGCACGTCATGTCCGCGGTTTCGGCGGGTCGAACCCTGATTTTGATATCCATCTGCACTCCAAGTGCCTGGCAGCGCATGTCCGGCGCCACCGGCGAAAGATTACACCAGGCGCAACAGGCCTGTATCCCGCAAAAGTCCACACTCCATGCATGCAAATTGACTCGGTGAAGTCCATTCATCTACGCTCGACCGCTCACCATGTGACCGACGGGAAACACCATGCCTGACACCGCCCCTTCTGCCGACAAACCGCTGTCCTCCGCCGACCGCACCACTCCCCAGTTGACCAGCGCCACGGCGCCGCCGGCGCTGCGGCTGATGCTGGCCCTGGAAGATTTCGAGGCACCGGCACGGCGCTACATCCCGCGACCGATCTACGGCTATGTCTCGGGCGGAGTGGAGCGCAATGTCACATTGAACTGGAACCGCTCGGCTTTTGACGACCTGGCGCTGCTGCCGCGGATGCTGGTCAATGTGTCACAGCGATCCCAGAAAACCGAGCTGTTCGGCCGCAGCTACGATTCACCTTTTGGCATCTCGCCGATGGGCGGCACCTCGCTCGCGGCTTTCGACGGCGACCTCGCGCTGGCGCGCGCCGCGGCGGCGCGCAATGTGCCGATGATCCTCAGCGGCGCCTCGCTGACCGCCCTCGAAAAAGTGCGCGAAACCTCGCCGCGGCATACCTGGTTCCAGGCCTATCTGCCGGGCGAGGAGCAGGCGATCACCGAACTCGTGGAACGCGTGGCAAAGGCGGGTTACGACACGCTGGTGCTGACCGTGGACATCCCCGTCGGCGCCAATCGCGAAAACAACGTGCGCAACGGCTACAACGC
>LNFM01007388.1_pt1 | contig 17268 bp, 15 predicted proteins | sample 596031 | NCBI WGS metagenome assembly LNFM01 (sample SAMN04254537, study PRJNA301005) | activated carbon metagenome | isolation source: dual media filters at the Ann Arbor, Michigan drinking water treatment plant | place: USA: Ann Arbor | reverse complement strand
AGCGTCAGTTCGGTGGCGCGGACGCTGATCTTCGTGACCTTGCCCTCCTCGCCCTTGACGACGATCGTGTCGCCGACCCGGATCGGGCGCTCGGCGAGCACGATGAGGCCGGCGACGAAGTTCTGCACCACCTGCTGCAGGCCGAAGCCGATGCCGACCGACAGCGCACCGGCGACCAGCGCCACGTTCTGCAATTGCACGCCTGCCACCGCCAGGGCCGTGGTCATGGCGACGAGGAAGCCGGCATAGCCCGCGACCGTCGTCACCGAGTGCCGGACGCCGTCGTTGAGGGCGGTGCGCGGCAACAGCTGGCCGTCGAGCCAGGAGACGAAAAGCCGCGTCACCATCAGGCCGGCGCTGAACAGGATGACGGCGATGCCCGCCGCGCCGAGCCACCCGCGCACCTCGCCGAAGCGCACGCCGAAGAACACGTCCTCGAACGGGTTGAGGTTGCCGAACTCGAGGCCCCAGGGGCTGAACAGCACGAGGACGGTGAAGAGCACCGTCGCCACGCGCATCATGCCGCCGATGATGGTCCCGGCGAGGTCGATGGTCGCCGGCCGCACGCCGAAGGCCGAGGAGAGCGTGGCGTTGGCCTTGGCGCCCGGCGCCACCGCCTCGTAGAACACCGTGTCGATGGCGACGTAGATCATCACGGCGAGGCAGAGGATGATGGCGGTGGCCAGCGTCCTGCCCACGACGAAGCCGGACAGGGCGATGAAGCCCATCAGCAGCGAACCGACGATGACCAGCGCCAGAACCCAGAAGATCGGCCGCATCAGGTGCAGCGGCAGGGCGATGAGCCCGGAGACCGGCGGATCGGCGAAACGCGGCTTGTAGCGCAGGAGCAGGGCGGCGCCCGTCACCGTCACCCACAGCGAGACGAGCGCGGTCACGGCCACGGTGACGGAGAGGTGCGTCTCGGCGAGTTGCACGATGCCGAGCATCACGAGCCCGACGAGATAGGTGGCGAGCACCACGTCGAGGAACAGCACGGCGCGGCCGGCCGTGCCGTCGTCGGTCTTCAGCACGCGGTAGGCCGCGTGCCGCGGCGAGAACACGGCGTGCGTGGCTCCCGTCGCCAGGCCGTAGACCAGGACCGCCCCCGCGAGCCCGAGCAGGAAGTTCTGGATGTCCTCCGGCCCGACGTCGAACCGGGCGACGGCGATCCAGATGAGAAGGCTCACCGCCAGATAGGGCAGGGCGCGCATGGCCATGACGAGGTAGGCGAGGGCGACGATGCGCGCCTTGCTGGGGGCCTCCTCCCCGTCGGCGATGGCGCGGGCCCTGAACTGCTCGAAGCGCCGCCTCGCCCAGGTGAGCAGACCCGCGGCCACCAGCGAGAGACCGGCAAGGCCGCCGATGACCGGCCAGCTGTCGCTCCGCGCCATGCTGCGGGACAGTTCCTGCGCCTTGAAGCCGAGCCGGGCCCTGAGGTTCGGCAGGCTGATCTCGACCAACTGGCTCCAGAACCGCGGATAGAGGATGGAGTTCTGGTGGGCGAAGATGCGCGAGGTGAAGAGCTCGCGCCGCGCCTCGTTGATGGCGCCCCAGATCTGGTCGGCCTGGACGAGTAGGGCCCGCGTCGCCCTGAGGTGGCGCTCGATCTCGCCGACGGCCTCCTGCTTCTGCCGGCGGGCCGCAGCGACGTCCGCCGCCTCGGGCGGCGCGCCGGCGGCCGGGGCGGGGCCGAACTCGCTGAGCTGGGCGGTCTCCGCCGTCAGGCGCTCCTGCAACTCGCCGACGATGTCTCGCAGACTGTCGCGGACGGGTTCGATCTTCTCGCGCAGATCCAGCAGCCCGGCGAAGTTCTCCGCCTGGGCCTCCTGCTCGCGGGCGACCTCGGCGATGATCCGGCGGGCCTCGGCGACCTTCTGGGTCTCCTCGACCGTGATGGTCTCGGCCCATGCGGACGGGAGGCCGCCGACATGGACCGCGAGCGCGAAGGTCAGCAGCAGGCAGGAAAGAAGGCGGCGCAAGCGCGGTCTCCGACACGGTGTCAAGACACCGCTGTTACAGGGTCAATCCGCGGGAACACAACCCCGCCGGACAAGGACCGCCGCGCGGTGCGGCGGCACGGATTCTCCAGACCGCGTGGCGCGACGCCCGCCGGGCCGGTCGCCCCGCCGAGCCGTCAGCGAATCATCGCCATGCAGCGCGCCATCGCCGGCCACAGCGTGTCGCCGTCGAGGAGCGGCAGGGCCACGCGGCCGTTCGGCGTGCGGATGATCAACTGGTCCGCGTTCTCGATGCCCGACTGGAAGTTGCGCTGGGTCATCAGCCGCACCCAGGGTCCGTAGCCCTCGTCGATGATCTCCGCGGGGAAGCTGTAGCTCCGGGTATTGGTGCCGAACTGGATCTGCACCTGGAACCGCGGCGGCAGCCCGGCCAGGTCGGAGCCGTCGCGGAACTCGATGATGGCGTTGCGGCTGTCGACCGCGAAGCGCAGGTTGTTGCTCACCGGGTCGGTGCTGTCGACGATGCAGCCTCGCGTCCGGCGGCCCGATGGCTCGTCCGACAGGCGGCGGATGTCCCACACGCCGGCGCGGGTGAAGTCGAAGCGGAAGGGTTCGCCCTGCCGCTGCGGCGCGGGGGCCGGCGGCTGCTGCCGGGGGTTGCGCGCCGTCTCGCGCTGATGGGCCCGCTCGGCCTCGCGCATCATGTCGTCCTGCGACGGGCCGAAGCTCGTCAGGCAGCCGTCGACCGCCGGCTCCACCTCGCTGAAGGTCGTCAGGTCGATGCTGCGCGTCTCGCCGGTGCTGGCGAACTGGACGTCCATGCCCGTCGCCTGGCTGAAGCCGTCGAAGAAGTCGTCGGGCAGGCTCGCCGTGACCCGGCCGTCGGCATGGCGGCCGGCGAGGGTGACGTCCCGAGCGCCGGCGCCGTGGAGCCTGACGGTCAGCGTGTCGTCGGTGCCGTCGGGTTCCTGGTTGCCGGGCAGCGATAGGGTGCGGCGGAGCGTGGTGCCGGGGATGTAGCTGACCCACAACCCCTCGTCCTCGGGCCCGAAGACGACGCAGCGCAGCAGGCGGTTGCCGCGCATCTCGCGGGCGAGGGTGAAACGTCCGGGCGGCGTATCCATGCGGATCATCCGTGCCGCGGCCTGCTGCTGCGGCATCGGCTGTTGCGGCATCGGCCGCTGCGGCATCGGCATCGGCGCCTGGGCCTGCTGCCGCTGGCCGACGCCCCACGCGCAGATGCGGCTCGTCCCGTCCACCCAGCAGGCGCCCTGGCGCCGGACGTCCCAGACGAGCGACTGCGGGTTGCGCGGCGAGGTGTCCTGGAAGAAGGCACGCCCCTCCCGGCTTCCCGGGTCGACGGTGACCTTGGCGGTCCGGCTGCCCTGGGTCACGGTGAAGTCACCACCGGCCTCGGACTGGAAGTCGCAGGGGCCGTCCATGAGGTTGCGGCCCTCGATGACGACGAGACATTCGGCCGGACGGGCCGTGGCGGTGCTGCACGGCAGCAGGGCGGTCAGCAGAAAGCCGCCGAGGAGGAATCGCTTCATGGGGCGAACTCGGGATTGAAGGGCGATGGATCGGGGTGGGACGGCCTGGCGCCTGGCCGTCAGCGGAGACGGGAGGCGGCGCGGTGGCCCCCGGCGGCGGCGCGGGGCGTGGCCTCATGCGGAGGCATCGCACAGTCGAGGATCGGTGCAAGCATGGAAGTCGCTCCGTCGAAGGACATGAGAATCCAACCTTCGCCGGCATCGAAACCGACTGAAGCGAAGCCACCCGGCAAGAGAAATGCCGGGTGATTTTCTTCGCGTCAAGCGGATGAATGTTCTCCGCGACGGAGAGAGGGGCCGGAGTATGTGAAAAACCGTAGTCGATACTCGACGGACGATTGGGAAACTACCAAGTAATGCCGGCGCGGCCGCCGAGTGGAGCCTGTGTCGGCGACGGTATTGAGAAACCGGGGACGAGCCATGTGCTCGGCCCCGGATGCAGGATGGCGTCGGTGACGAGCGGAGATCGGCGGCAATCGTTCGGCTGGACGGCTGGACGGGGCCGGCCTCGGCCCGTTTCACTCATCGGCCACCGCCGGCGAGCCGGTGTAGACCCGGGAGGCTTCCTCGTCGACTTCAGGATAGTTAAAAATGCAGATAATTTATGTGTTTATAGGCTTTTGCTGAAGCGCTTCAAGAGACCGCCTCTGCCCCGGCCCATCCGCCCTTCCGGCCGAGGCTGTGCAGGGCGGCGCGACGATTCGGCCGTGAGGCCTGTCGTCTCCGGAGGCCCTCGCGATGCGCGCCGGCGCGCCGGGGTCGGGAACGCCGGTGTGGACAGTCTTCGCGAAGGCGCCGGCCTGTCATGGCAAGTCGAACCGGCGTCGGCCGCGCGGCCGCTCAGATGCCGGTGCCGTCCACCATGGTCTCGCCGCTGATGTGCTGGCGGATGCCGGCCACGAGGTCCGGCTCCTGCGACTGGCTGCGCCGGCGCGGCCGCGGCGCGTCGAGAATCTGGTCGGCCACCACCCGTCCGGGCGAGCCGGCGAGGACGACGACCCGGTCTGCGAGATAGGTCGCCTCCTCGATGTCGTGGGTGACGAAGAGCACGGTCTTGCCGGTGAGCTGCCAGATGCGCACGAGTTCGTCCTGCAGCCCCTCGCGGGTGATGGCGTCCAGCGCCGAGAAGGGCTCGTCCATCAGCAGCACCTCCGGCTCCACCGCGAGGGCGCGGGCGAGCGAGACGCGCTGGCGCTGGCCGCCGGAGAGCTGGTGCGGCCAGCGGTCGGCGAGATGGGAGAGCCCGACGATCTCCAGCGCCTCGCGGGCCTTGGCGCGCCGCTCCGCGCGGGACAGGCCGCCTCCCTCGAGGCCGAAGGCGACGTTGTCGACGACCGAACGCCAGGGCAGCAGGCGCGAATCCTGGAAGACGAGGGCGAGCGGCTGCCGCTGGCCCGGCCTCGGCGTGATCTTCACCGTGCCCGAACTCGCCGTGGCGAGCCCGATCAGCACGCGCAGCAGCGTGGACTTGCCGACGCCCGACGAGCCGACGATGGCGATGAAGGCACCCCGCGGCACCGAAAGGTCGAGGCCGCGCAGCACCTCGTTGCGCTGCCCGTCGCGGGTGAAGGTGAGCGACAGACCCTCGATGTCGATCACGCTTTCCATCGCAGCACCCATCCCTGAACCGCCACGAAGACCGTGTCGAGGAGCCCGTAGAGCGCTGCCATGGTCAGCATGTAGACGACGACGAGTTCGGTCGCGAGCAGGCTGGAGGCCTGGATCATGCGCTGGCCGAGGCCCGGCACGCCGAAGATCTCGGCCGCCACCACCGCCATCCAGGCCTGGCCGAGCGCGGTGCGTAGGCCAACGAGGATGCCCGGCATCGCCGCCGGCAGCAGGATCTTGAACAGGCGCTCGTGGCCCGAGCGGAAGCCGAAGGCGTCGGCGACTTCGATCAGGTCACGGTCGACGCCGCGGATGGCACCGTGGGCGGCGAAGAAGACGATCCAGAACACGCCGATGGCGATGATGAACACCGCTGCCGACGGGCTCACCCCGAACCAGATGATCGCGAAGGGCACCCAGGCGAGGCCCGGAATCGGGCGTAGCACGCGCACCACCCAGGAGGTCATGTCCTCGGCGAGGCGCGACATGCCGGTGGCGATGCCGCCGAGGAGACCGAGCACCGATCCCACGGCGAGGCCGATCGTGTAGTGGCCGAGGCTGGCGCTCACCGCCGCGGCCCAGGCGCCCGACTGCAGCTCGGCCCAGAAGGCCGCGGGAATGACGCTCGGTGCCGGCAGCAGCATCGGGTTGAACAGGCCGAGCCGCGGCAGCGCCTCCCAGACGAGGATGAACAGCGCGAGGCCGGCGGCGGCGAGGCCGACGCGCCTGAGGCCGTCCAGTGCGGGCCGCGCCGGCGGCGCTGCCGGCGCGGAGGAAAGGGTGGTGTCGGTCATGGTCTCGATCCTGGCCGCGGCTCAGCTCGCCGCCGGCGCCCTCTCGAAGAAACGGGTCTCGAACAGGCCGTCGAGCGACACCGACTCGCGCAGGGATCCGAGCTTCACCTGATAGTCCTGCATCGCCTTGGTGGGGGCGATGATGGCGCGCGGGTCGATGCTGAACTTGCTCGCCGGAGACTTCAGCGCCGCCCGGATGATGGCGGGATCGACGATGCCCTTGGCGAGGTTGGCGGCGACGTCCGGCGCCGCCTTGTCCGGGTCCTGGGTCAGCAGCCGGCCGGCCTTGACGAGGCCGTTGACGAGCCCCTGCACCCGCTCCTCGTTGCGAGCGAGGAAGGCGCCGGAGACGGCGACCACCGTGCCGGGCTGGCCGGGGAACAGTTCGTCGCCCACCGCGATCAGCCTGATGGCGGGGTTGCGGCTCTGCACGATGGTCAGCGCCGGCTCGCGGATCGTGGCGCCCTCGACGGCATCGGCGAGGACGGCCTGCTGGGTCGCGTCGATGCCCATGGCGACGATCTCGACATCGGCCCGGTCGACCTTGACCTGCTCCCAGAGCCAGTACTGCAGCGTGGTGTTGGGCACCGAGCCCGGCGGCTGGGTGGCAAGCCGCGCCGGCTTGCCGGTCTGGGCACGGTAGGCCTTGAGCGCCTCGGCATGGGAGGTGCCGGGCTTGAAGAATGCGGCGAGGCGCGGCGTCGCGACGAAGACGTTCTCCCCCGTCGCGGTGCTGGCGACGACCTTGACGTCGACGCCGCGCGAGCGGGCGACGCCGAGCGGGGCGACGCCGGCGACGTAGACGTCGATCGTGCCCGAGGCCAGTGCCTGGATCATGTTGGGGCCGGATTCGAAGGTGGTGAAGGCGAGGTCGAGGCCGGCCTCGCGGGCCCAGCCCTGACGGTCGACGACGAAGATCGGCGCGGCGCCGACGATCGGGATGATGCCGACCCGGGCCCGCGTGGCCTGGGCACGGGCGGCGGTGAGCGCGGGGGCCGCGAGGGCGGCTCCCAGCACGGTGCGGCGGGTCAGGGAGGGGGACATGGCACGACCTGTTTCGGGCGGAAAACGAGGTCTGGACAATAAGAAAATTCTCCGTTCGCCACAATTGCAGCCGAAAAATAAAAGAAAACATCTATCCTGTCGCTCAATTGAGAGAAGGATTGTCCAGGCGGGCCGAGCGCGGCGAGGTCGATGTTCCCCGCCTCAGCGGGTGGCGGGCGCCCCGAGCCCGTCGCGCAGCACCCGTTTCATCACCTTGCCGTTGGCGTTGCGCGGCAGCGGGTCGCTCTGGAGCGTCAGCGTCTCCGGCACCTTGTAGTCGGAAAGCCGTGCGGCGCACCACGCACGCAGGGTCTCGGGCGCGGGGTCGCTGGCGTCGGTGACGACGAAGGCATGCACCCGCTCGCCGAGCACAGGGCAGGGCACCGCCACCACGGCGCATTCCACGACCCCCGGGCAGGCGATGAGGATGGTTTCCACCTCCGCGGTGAAGATCTTGTAGCCGCCGCGGTTGATCATGTCCTTCTTGCGGTCGAGGACCTGCACGAATCCGTCGGCATCGATGCTGCCGATGTCGCCGGAGTGCCAGAAGCCCGCGGTGAAGCCGTCCCGCGTCGCCTGCGGGTTGTTCCAGTAGCCCTTCACCACATGCGGCCCGCGGATCCAGATTTCCCCCACCTCGCCGCGCGGCATCTCGCGGCCCGTGTCGTCGACGACGATGATGTCGACGCCCGGCGCGGCGATGCCGACGCTGTGCCCGTGGGTCGGGGTGAAGCGCGGCGGCATGATCGTGGTCGGGGAGGTGGTCTCGGTCGCCCCGTAGGCGTTCATCAGCTTCAGGCCGGGGCAGCGCTCCGCGAGCTTCTCGATGGTCGGGGTCGGCATGGGCGCGCCGCCATAGCCGCCGATCCGCCAGGCGGAGAGGTCGTAGGCGCCGAAGTCCGGCTGCAGCAGGCAGAGATTGTACATGGCCGGCACCAGCACCGACATGGTCATCCGCTCGCGCGAGGCGAGCTTCAGGAAGTCGGCCGCCTTGAAGGCGGGCATGATGACGAGGGTCGCGGCCGCCCTCACCGTGCAGGTGACGTTCGCGACGAGGCCCGTGACGTGGCTGAGCGGCACAGCGGCGAGCGAGCGGTCCACCGCCGTCAGGGCCATGCAGTGCTCGTAGACGAGGGAGGAGTGGACAAGGCCGAGATGGGTCAGCATGGCGCCCTTCGGCCTACCCGTCGTGCCAGAGGTGTAGAGGATGACCGCCGTGTCCTCCTCGGCCACCGGGGCGACAGGGGGCACGGTTGCCCCGCCATGGCGCGCCAGCACCGCGTCGAGGGTCTCGGCGCCGGCCGTCGCACCCCCCACCGTGACGCGGCGGGGGAGGCCCGCAATCTCGTCCGGCGGTGGCAGGCGGTCGGCGAGATCGGCCTCGTGGATCAGCAGGCTCGCGCCGCAATCGGCGAGGACGTGGGCGATCTCCGGGCCCTGCAGCCTGAGGCCCATCGGCACGGCGATGGCGCCGAGGCGGGTGAGGGCGAAGAGGACGGTGACGAATTCGGTGCGGTTGCCGATGAGCATGGCGACGCGGTCGCCGGCGGCGACGCCTTCGGCCGCGAGCGCCGCGGACAGCCGCTCCACCGCGGCGGCGAGATCGGCATAGGTCAGCCGCGTCTCCTCGCAGACGACGGCCTCGCCGCCGGGCCGGCGCGCCGCCGCCTCCGCCAGCAGGGCATAGAGGCTATTCGGACGGTCCGGGAAACAGGCGACCACCCGGTCGCCGAAATGCGCCTCGAGGCGGAGCTGCGGGCCGTCGGCGCCGATCCAGTTCGGCGCGGTGGAGGAGGTGTCAGGCGGCATGGGAGGCGGCCACGTTGGCGCCCCGCTCGATCACATATTGCCGGTCGAACAGGGACTGGGAATGGTTGAGGTCGGACTGAGAGATGAGCACCGACAGCGCGGTGCCCTTCAGGCCGGAAATGACCTCCGAGAGGCGATGCGACAGGGCCGGTGCGACGCCCTCGAAGGGCTCGTCCAGCAGCAGGAGACGGGTGCCGACCGCCAGCGCCCGGCACAGCGCCACCAGCTTCTGCTGGCCGCCGGAGAGGAGAAGGGCCTTGCGGTCCTTCATCGCCTCGACCTCCGGCAGCATGCCGTAGACGAAGGCGAGGCGCTCCTCCGCCTTCAGCGTCTTGGATACCCAGACGGGCAGCAGGATGTTCTCCTCCACCGTCAGTTCCGGCACGAGCTGGCGGTCTTCCGGCATGTAGCCGATGCCGAGCGGCGCGCGGCCGTGGCGCGGCACGCCCGCGAGGTCCTGCCCCTCGAAGGTCACGCGGCCGGCGACCAGCGGCAGGTGGCCCATGATGGTGCGCATCAGCGTCGTCTTGCCGGCGCCGTTGCGCCCGACGATGCCGATCATCGCACCCTGCGGCACGGCGATGGAAAAGCCGCGCAGGGCCTGCATCGACTGGATGGAGACGGACAGGTCGCTCGCCTCGAGCAGGTTCGGGGCCGTCATGCCGCGCCTCCGCTGACATAGCGTTTCACTTCGGCGTCGCTCAGCACGTGGTCCGGCGTGCCGTCGGAGATCACCCGGCCCGAATAGAAGGCGATGACCCGGTCGGCATAGCCGCGCACGATGTCCATGTCGTGCTCGACGAAGACGATGGTGGAGGCCTGGCCGGAGACCGCCTCCATGACCCGGTCCATGGCCGGGAACTTCTCCTCGGCGCTGACGCCGGAGGTCGGCTCGTCGAGCAGCAGCAGCCGCGGCCGCCGCGCCAGCGCCATGGCGATGTCGAGGAGCTTGCGCATGCCGCCGGGCATCTCGCTGACCGGCCGGTCGGCCATGGCGAGGAGGCCGAAGCGGTCGAGGAGCTCGCGCGCCCGCGCGTCACGCCCGCCCGCCGCCGGGTCGGACCAGAACGACAGCCCGTGCGGCTCGGCCGCGGCGATCGCCACCAGCATGTTCTCCTCCGCCGTCAGCTCGATGCAGAGCTGCGGGATCTGGAACGACCGGCAGATGCCCTTGCGGGCGATGGCGCGGGGCGCGAGGCCGGTGATCGCCTCGCCGTCGAGTTCGATCGCGCCGGAATCGGGCTTGAGATAGCCCGTCACCATGTTGACGAAGGTGGTCTTGCCGGCGCCGTTCGAGCCGATCAGGCAGAGCTTCTGCCCCGCCGGCACCTCGATGGTCACGTCGGCGGCGGCGACGACGGCGCCGAAGCTCTTGGCGAGGCCCCGGGCCGAGAGGACCGGGCGGGTATCGGCGGTCATGCCTGCGTCTCCGCGCCGGTCGCCGGCGCCTTGCGTCGGCCCGCCCACAGCGAGCCGATGCCGGCGGGCAGGAACAGGATGATGGCGAGCAGGAAGAGGCCGAGGGCCAGCTGCCAGGTGTTCGGGAAATAGAGGTTGGAGAAGGACCGGACGAGCTCCAGCGCCAGCGAGGCGATGAACACGGCGGTGACGCTCTGCGAACCCGCGAGGATGGCGACGAAGACGAACTCGCCGGACTGGGTCCAGTAGGCGAAGGTCGGCTCGATATGGCCGAGGGCGACGATGGTGAGCGCCCCGCCGAGGCCGCCGAGCGCCGCGGCGATGGTGAAGTTGATCGCCATGACCGACTGGACCGAGGTCCCGAGATACTCGACCCTCAGGCCGTTGCCGTGGATGGCGCGGGTCATCAGGCCGCGCGCCGAGCGGGTGTGGAGCGCCACCGCCGTGGCGGCGAGGCCGGTCAGCACGATGGCGAGGGCGTAGAGCGCGTAGTCGCCGGCGGCGCCCTCCAGCCGGACGCCGAACAGCGTGCCGCGCGGGATGTTGAACCCGTCGGAGCCGCCCACCGCCGGCGACTTGATGAGGACGCCGTAGGCGACCATCGACAGGGCGAGGGTCAGCATGCCGAAGAAGATGCCGGTATAGCGGGCGAGCAACGGCCCGACCGCCGCCCCCACCAGCGTCGCGGCGAGCGTGCCGATGAGGATCAGCACGATCACGTCGGTGATGCCGAGCTGGGTGAAGGAGAGGGCCGCCGCATAGCCGCCGATGGCGAAGACGAGGCCCTGGCCGAAGGAGACGAGGCCGCCGCGCATGATGACGAGGATGCCGACCGAGACGATGCCGTGCGAGGCGGCGAGGGTGACGAGGAACAGGAGCCAGCGCGGCAGGGCGAGGCCGACCAGCAGCAGGACCGCCATGATGCCGGCGGCGCCGAGGACGAGGGCGAGGCGGGACATCAGATCTTCCTCGCGGCGGCGCGCTGGAACAGGCCTTCGGGGCGGAAGATGAGCACCGCCGCCATGACGAGATAGATGGAGAAGAGCTCGGCCTCGGGCATGAGATGCACCGCCGCGGCCCGCGCCAGCCCGACGATGACGGCGCCGATGGCCGCCCCCTCGATGGAGCCGAGGCCGCCGATGATGATGACCGCGAAGGAGACGATGATCACCGACACCGAGATGCCCGGCTGCACCGAGATCATCGGCGCGGTGAAGGCGCCGCCGACGGCCGCGAGGAAGACGCCGAGGGTGAAGGCGATCATGTGGACCTTGTCGACGTTGACGCCCATCGAGGCGCTCATCTCGCGCGAGAAGATCACCGCCAGGACGACCTTGCCCGAACGCGTGCGGTTGAGCGCGAACCACACCGCGATGCCGCAGGCGACGGCGAGGCCGATGAGGGCGAAGTCGTAGCCGACATAGAAGAGCGAGGCGAAGGCGACGTTGCCGAAGAGCTGGTAGGGCTCGGAGACGTAGTAGGGATTGACGCCCCAGATGAGCTTCACCGCGTCCTCGAGGATGAGGAAGAGGGCATAGGTGACGAGCAGGAGCACCACCTCGTCACGGGCATAGAACAGCCTGAGCAGATAGCGCTCCATCAGCGGTCCCATGACCAGCGCCACGCCCACGGCCGCGAGCAGCATGGCGAGGAGCGCGAAATGGCCGCCGAGCCCCCAGGAGGCGAAGAGGGTGACGAGGCTCGCCGCCACATAGGCGCCGATGGCATAGAGGCTGCCATGGGCGATGTTGAGGATCTTCAGGACGCCGAAGACCAGCGTCAGCCCGAGGGCCACGACGAACAGCCAGGACGCATAGATCAGGCCGTCCATGAGGATGGTGAGGGCGAGCTGCACGGGGGTCTCCGCAGGGCATCGGGCGGCGCCGCGGCCAGGGTCTGGCCGCGGCGTCGGGCAGGCCTCAGTTGGCGGGCGTGTCGCACTTGGCGCCGGGGAAGCCGGCCTTGATCCAGTCGAGCGAGCGCATGTTGGCCGGCGGATTGACGCATTCGGCGGCGAAGCGCTGGATGTCCTCGATCACCACCTGGCGGCGGGCGGCGTCCCAGCGCGTGCGGCCGATGGCCATGGTCTGGATCGCCTGGTGGCCGTTGGCGAGCTTCATCTGGATGAGGCCGCCGGGGCTCTCCCACTCGAGGCCGCGCATCGCGTCGGCGATCTGCTCCGGCGTCGGCTTCTTGCCGCCGTTCGCCGCCATGGCCTTCTCCACCGCGGCCTTCAGGCCGAGCAGGGCCTGGGTGACACGATAGGCCGCCTGCACCGGATAGACGCCGCCGCGGGCCTGGCTGTAGCCGTCGAAGAACCAGCGGTTGAGCGGCGTGTCGGGCGACATCAGGCCATAGGCACCGCGGGCGCCGATGATCGTGCCGTTCGGCATGCGCTCGCCGAGCGGCTGCAGCACGTGGTCGGCGGCGCTGAGGACGAGCTGCGAGCGCTGGAACACGCCGCGCGGCGCGCCCTGCAGGATGAAGGCCTGGAGATCGCCGCCCCACAGGGAGGAGTAGATGACGTTGGAATTGGCGCGCGCCAGCGCCGAGATCTCGGTGCCGTACTGGCCGGCGCCGAACTTCGGCAGCAGGTCGGCGTTCATGGTCGCCTGCGGATAGAGCTGCTGCATGGCGGCGATGAAGTCGCCGCGCGAGTCCTGGCCCCAGGCGTAGTCCTGGTTGATCAGGCTGAAGTTGCCGACATTGATGTTGCGGGCGCGCATGTAGCGGGCGAGCGCCACGTTGTCCTGCGTGGCGTGGGCCGCGGTGCGGAAGACGTAGCGATAGCTCGCATCCTCGAAGATGCGCGGCGTGCCGCAGTCGAACAGGATGAGGAACTTCTTCAGCTCCTCCGCCACCGGGGCGACGGCGAGGCAGTCGCCCGAGCCGATATAGCCGACGACGGCATCGACGTTCTCGCGCTGGTAGAGGTTGCGCAGCTCCTGGACCTGCTTGGTGGCGCCGCCGTTCTCGTCGACGATGACCGGCTCGATGCGCATGCCGCCGAAGCCGACCTGGTTGTAGGGGGCGGGCGCGGCGCCCTTGTTGAGCTGCTCGATGAGGAACTCGGCGCCGTGGCGCGCCGGCACGCCGAAGCTCTCCGCGGCGGGGCCCGACAGGAAGGTGACGATGCCGACGCGGAAGGTCTCCTGCGCCCGGCTCTCGGAGGCGGCGACGAGGCCGATGGTCAGGGCCGCCGCGGCGGCCAGCATGCGCCCGGCGAGACGGCGCAGCCCGATGGAAGGCATGGGGTGTGGCGACATGGATCTGCTCCCTGGTCCGCCGGCGGCGGTGACGGTTTCCTCGAATGGGCGCGGCCTTGGGGCCGTCTTGGGTGCCTGCGCCGTCATGGGGGCGGCGTAGCGGCCGACTTTGTCGGACAATCGAACAGTGGCCGCCAAAGGGTGGCGCGGTCAAGCCTCGGACCGCCTCCGCGACCTTCCCGGCGCATCCGTCGAAGGAGAGAGCGGCGGCCTGCCGCGGCTCAGCGATAGGCGCCGGGCAGGCCGAGATGGGCGGCGAAAGTGCGCTCGATCGGGTCGTCCAGCGACTTGCCGGCGATCTCGAAGCCGCGCCGCCAGTCGGCGATGTGGCGGCGCATCCAGTCCCGCGCCGTCGCGGGGTCGTGGGAGCGGCAGGCCTCGATGAGATGGCGGTGGGCCTCGAGATTGCGCGGCCCGGCCGAGGCGACCTGGTCCATGATCATCTTCAGCGTCGGGGTGAAGAGGAGCCCCACCGGCTCACGCGCCAGTTCCAGCACCCGGTTCTTCGACACCCGCGCCAGCAGGGCATGGAAGTCGCTGTCGGCCTCGCAGAAGGCCTGATGGTCGGTAATCCCGGCCATGCGGGCGAGATTGTCCTCCAGCGCCGCGATGTCCTCCGCCGTGGCGCGCGCCGCGGCCGCCTCGGCGGTGGCGGCCTCCAGGGTCATCGCCGCCTCCCAGACCTCGCGGAAGGTGACCTGGTGCAGCACGAGGGCGCGGCTCACGCGCGTCGCCAGCCGGTTGTAGCGCGGCAGGCTGACATAGAGCCGCCGGCTCTGGTCGCGGCGGATCAGTCCGCCCTGCTCGAGGAGGCGGATGCCCTCGCGCACGGTCGAGCGGTTGACGCCGAACTGGCGGACGAGGTCGGCCTCCGTGCCGATCCGGTCGCCCGGCTGCAGCTTGCCGCCGAGAATGTCGTTCTCGATCGCCTCGGCCACCCGCTGGTAGGTCGGCGTCGGCGCCAGTCGCTCGAAACGGTTGGGTTCCATGCCTGTCGGTTTATCCGACAAAGTCGATTTTGTCAGCGTGGCTGCGGGGGCGACGGGAACTGGACACCGTCTGGGTCGTTGTGCGGGTGCGAAGAGGGCGATCTCCCATGAACATCATCGTAGCGACCCGGCTGGTCTATGCCTGCCGGCCCGGCACCCATGTCACCGCGGTCGTCCAGGCGGCGCGCTCGCCAGACCAGCGCATTCTCGCCGAACGCCTGACGCTCGGCCCGGACACGCGCCTTGCCGAGGAGGCCGACGCCGAGGGCACCCGCTGGCTGCGCGGCGAGGTGCCCGAGCGCTTCGAACTCGCCTACGAGGCCGAGATCGACAACGGCGCGCGGCTGCTGCTGCCGGCCTCCGCACGCCAGTGGCACCGCACCGAGCTGCCGCTGGCCGTGTTGCCCTTCCTCCTGCCGAGCCGGTTCTGCCCCTCCGATCTCTTCGTGCGCTTCGCCTGCCGGGAGTTCGGCGGCATCGAGGACGGCGTCGACCGCGTCATGGCCATCGCGGACTGGATCGCCGCTCATGTCGACTACGTCGCCGGCGTCAGCACGGCGGAGAGCGACGCGGCGCACACCTTCACCCTGCGCGCCGGCGTCTGCCGCGACTTCGCCCATCTCGGCATCACCCTCTGCCGGGCCCTCGGCATCCCCGCCCGTGCGGTGAGCTGCTACGCCGCCGACCTCGCTCCCCCCGATTTCCACGCGGTGATGGAGGTCTTCCTCGACGGCGCCTGGTGGATCGTCGACCTGACGCGGCTCGCCCCCGTCGAGGGCATGGTGCGCATCTGCCATGGCCGCGACGCCGCCGACATCGCCTTCCTGACCACCGACCAGGCCTGCGAACTCGTCGAGCAGGACATCTCGGCCCGCTTCGCGGAGGAGGGCGCCTCCGCGGATCAGTGGCCGTCCGCCGCGCAGAGCGCGTGATCGGCCAGCACCTCGATCACCCGGCACTGGCCGATGGAGCCGTGCGGGCCCGCCTCCAGCATCCGCGCCACCTCCGTCCGTAGCGCCTCCAGCCGCGAGATCCGCGCCTCGATCGCCCTGAGGTGGCGGCGGGCGATGGCGTCGGCATCGGCGCAGGGACTGTCCGGATGGCCGGCGAGGTCCAGCAGCTCGCCGATCTCCGCGATCCCGAAGCCGAGCGCCCGCGCATGGCGGATGAAGGCGAGCCGGTCGACGTCCGCCGACCCGTAGCTGCGGCGGTTCGAGGCGGTGCGCGGCGCCGACGGCATCAGGCCGATCTGCTCGTAGTAGCGGATGGTCGGCACCTTCACCCCCGTGCGTCGGGAGAGCATGCCGATGGGCAGCCCCTCGCTCTTCGTGGCCATGGCGAAACCCTCTTGATCCTCTAGTGGCTAGAGAAGTTATGCCCTCCTTCGCGCCATGCAACCGGTCGCCGGACCGGGAAGGAGAATGCCATGCAGTCCACCGCCACCCAGGAGCGCCATCCCGCCGGCTTCGACGGCACCGACCCGCGCTACCGTCGCATTCTGTGGATCGTCATCGCCATCAACGCGACGATGTTCATCGTCGAGATGCTGGCGGGGCGCCTCGCGGGGTCGCAGGCGCTGCAGGCCGACGCCCTCGACTTCCTCGGCGACACCCTGACCTACGGGCTCTCGCTGGCGGTCATCGGCAGAAGCCTGAAGGTGCGGTCCGCAGCCGCCATGGCCAAGGGCGTGAGCCTCCTCCTCATGGGCCTGTGGGTCTTCGGCTCGACCGCCTGGCAGGTGCTGGTGCTCGGCGTGCCCAAGGCGGAGTTCATGGGCGCCGTGGGTTTCCTCGCCCTCGCCGCGAACCTCGCGAGCGTCCTCCTGCTCGCGCCCCACAAGGACGGGGACGCCAATGTCCGCTCGGTCTGGCTCTGCTCGCGCAACGACGCCATCGGCAACGTCATCGTCATGGTCGCGGCGCTCCTCGTCTGGTGGCTGGCGAGCCCCTGGCCGGACCTTGCGGTCGCCTTCGTCATGGCCGGCCTGTTCCTGCAGTCCGCCACGCTCATCCTCGCCCAGTCCTGGCGCGAATGGCGCAGCGGCGAGGATCTCGGCGCGCTGATGGGGCACGGCCACGACCACGACCATGATGACCATGACCACCCGGGCCACCACCATCACGCCGACCGCGCCCGTTAGCTGCCGTTCATCCCCCGGCCATCCTCGCGACATGTTGGTGGCGATGATGGGGGACTGACACGGAGGTTGCCATGCACGCCCGTCTTGCCCTCGCCGTCCTCGCACTCGCCGCGACGCCGGTCTTCGCCCAGGCGCCGGGCGCATTTCCTGCGCCGACCGGCACCGAGAACGGCCGCTTCGTCCTGCGCGAGACGCCGGACGGCCTGTTGCGGATGGACAGCCGCACCGGCGCCATCTCGCTGTGCACCCGTACCGGCGGCTCGCTCGCCTGCCGGCTGGTGCCGGACGACCGGGCAGCGCTCGAGCAGGAAGTCGAGCGGCTGAAGGCGGAGAACGAGGCGCTGCGGCGCGGCGGCGCCCAGGCCGCCCGGCCCACCCAGCCGGGAGGCGAGGGGATGACCCTGCCGAGCGATGCCGAGGTCGATCGCGCGCTCAGCCTGGCCGAGCGTATCTGGCGGCGGCTGCGCGGCATGATCCGCGAGAGCGAGGACAATCCCTTGCCCGAGCGGCGGCTCTGATCAGGCGGCGCGGCCGACCGGCGGTTTGTCAAGGCCCTTCGGCGACAGCGTGAACACCTCGACGCCGTCGCGCGTCACCCCCACCGTGTGCTCGAACTGCGCCGAGAGCGAGCGGTCCCGCGTCACCGCGGTCCAGCCGTCGGAGAGCACCTTCACGTGCGGGCGGCCGAGGT
>LNFM01009078.1_pt1 | contig 17270 bp, 17 predicted proteins | sample 596031 | NCBI WGS metagenome assembly LNFM01 (sample SAMN04254537, study PRJNA301005) | activated carbon metagenome | isolation source: dual media filters at the Ann Arbor, Michigan drinking water treatment plant | place: USA: Ann Arbor | reverse complement strand
GCCGGCCTTGCCGATGCGGGCTTCTTCCTCGAGCCTGGTGACGAGATCGACCGTGTTGAAGTAGCGCCCGCGGGCCCCGGCACGCACGACGCTGGCGGTGATCGCAGTGGCCAGATGGGTCTTGCCGGTCCCTGTGCCGCCGATGAGCACGATGTTGCGGCGACCGGGTAGGAACGAACCTGCGTGCAGGGAGCGCACCAGCTCTTCGTTGATCGGGATGCCCTCGAACGCGAAGGCGTCGAGGTCCTTGATTACCGGCAGCTTGGCTGCGGTCATGCGGTAGCGGATCGAGGCGGCATGACGATGCGCGGCTTCGGCGCGCAGCAGGTCGGTCAGGATCTCGTGGGTCGTGCGCTTGCGCTGCAACCCGGTGGTGACCGCCTCGTCGAAGGCTCCTGCCATGCCCTTGAGGCCGAGTGAGCGCATCGCCTCGATCATCTCATGCCGCTGCATGGAGGCCTCGCACCGTATCGTAGCGCGCGCAGTCCGCGATCGGTGGGTGGCTGAGCTTGAGATCGGCGACCACATCCAGGGGGCGCTCGGATGGCGGGTCCCGGTATCGGGCCAGGATGTTGAGGATGACCTCGTCGCTGACGGCACCGCTATCAAGCGCCTCCCGGATCGCGGCCTCGACCGCTTCCAAGCCATCGGTCATTACCGATGCCAGCACGCGCACGAAGCGGCGGTCGGCGTCATCACCGCCGCCCAGCTTGCGCCGCAACCGCGTCAGTGCCGGTGGCAGGTCCCACCCCTGGAAGGGTGCGCCGTTCCGCAAGGCCCCAGGCTTGTGCGCCAGCACTGGCAGGTAATGCCAGGGATTATAGATCGTCCGGTCGCGGCCGAAGTGCCGGGCATGCTCGGCGATTACCTCGTCGCCTAGGCGCACGACGATGCGGTCGGCATAGGCGCGGACCTGAACGGCCCGCCGCGCCGCCTTGGCCATGACCGAGTAGCGGTTGCGGTCGAAGCTGATCAGGCACGTGCCGGTCACGGCATGGGTGGTCTCGTGGAAGCCGTCGAAGGGCGCCAGCATCGGCTGCAGGGCTGGCCGCTCGAGCTCCAGCGCCTCGGCGACGGTCAGCTCCTTCTGCTCGGGATGGGCGTGCGTTGCGGCCCAGCGCAGGCACTCAGCTTCCAGCCACCCGTTGAGCTCCTCGATGCTGGCAAAGCGCAGGCGAGGCTGGAAGAAGCGGCCTCGGATGGTCTGCACCTGGTGTTCAACCTGACCCTTCGACCATGTAATGATCGGCCATGACCAGAAAGCGGCGGTTGAACACCCGCTCCTTGCCGACGAACACGGTGGTGACCGCGGTCTTCATGTTATGGGATGGACGCCTCCCGTCTTCCGGGCACCATAGGTGTCCAACCAAAAGGAGGAAGGCGATGACGATGGAAATGTTAGCGATCGACTTGGCGAAGCAGTCGTTCCATCTACACGGGATAGATGCTGACGGGGTGGTGGTCTCACGCAAGGTGAGTCGTGCCAAGCTCGAGGATGCAGTGGCTGAACTTGGTCCTGCAGTCGTCGCCATGGAGGCTTGTGCGAGCGCCCACCATTGGGGGCGACAGCTCGCAGCGGCCGGTCGTCAAGTGCGTCTGGTAAACCCCAGATTCGTCAAGGCGTTCGTCCGCGGCTCCAAGAACGATGCTATCGATGCGGAGGCGATCTACGATGCAGCTTCGAGGCCTACTATGCGCTTCGTGCCAGTGAAGACGACCGAGCAGCAGGATCTTCAATGCCTACATCGCGTGCGTGAGCGGTTGGTCGTCCAACGCACCTCGCTCATAAACCACGCGCGAGGGCTTCTCGCCGAGTATGGCGTCGTGCTGCCCAAAGGTCCGTGGCGCTTCCGTCAACAGGCTCCTGCTGCGGTAGCTGAGGCTGATTTGTCCGAACTTGCCCGCGAGCTGTTTACGGAGTTGATCGATCAGCTCACCGACGTAGAAGCCCGCCTCGCGAAGCTCGATGCCAAGCTCGTTAGCATCTGCCGCGAACATGCCGCATGCCGTCGGCTTGCTGCGTTGCCGGGCGTCGGGCCGGTGATCGCGACCGCGCTCGTCGCAGCGGTGGATGACGGTCGACATTTCCGCTCAGGCCGCGAGCTCGCCGCCTGGATCGGATTGGTCCCAAGACAGTATACGACCGGAGGCAAACCCAAGCTCGGCGGCATTGGCCGACGCGCCAACCACTACCTGCGCAGACAACTCATTCATGGCGCGAGGGCAGTGATCAGCCGACTGGCTGCGAAAGACGATCAACGATCAGTTTGGTTGAAGGGAATTGTCGCTCGGGCGGGCTTCAACAAGGCGCTCGTGGCGCTCGCTAACAAGACGGCCCGCATTGCTTGGGTTCTGTTGGCGCGGAAGGAAGAATATCTGCCGGCGTAACGGCGCCATGCAAACGAGGTCTGTCCTACAGCGATTGCGAGGTGGATACTGATGGTGCAACGGCATGGGCCGCCGCTTCGAAGCCTGATTTTCGACAAGGCCATCAAGGCCGATCATGTTATTAGGCAAGAAGTAGCGGACTCCCATCAAGGCCAGAAGCCTAACCGCTTCAACCAAAGGCCGGATAGATTCATGCAACCCGAGCCAACTGTACCGATTTATCGTAGATGCCGCGCAGGGGAACGCCGCCGAAGAAGGCAAAGCCGCGCGCATGGGCGTCGAACACCATCTCCTGCGTCTCGCGCGGATAGGCCCTGACGTAGACCGCGCGCGACGCGCACAACCGCATCTGCGCCACCTTCACCCGCATCGGCTTGCCCGCGATCTCCACATCCTCGTGGCTCCAGTCGAACTGGTAGGCCTCGCCTGGCTTGAACATGAGCGGGATGAACGCGGGCGCCCCATCACCCGCATCCTTGCGCCTCGCTTCCGTCCAGCGCCGGGCGTAGCGCCGGACCGCGTCGTAGGATCCCTCGAACCCCTCACGGCAAAGCAGGTCATGGATCCGCGTCATCCGCAGTCGATCGCGTCTGTGCCGGGCCTCGTTCTCCGTCAGCAGCACGTCGAGCCGCTCCTGGAACGGCCCAAGCCGGGGCAGGGGTTGAACCGTGCGGCGATAATCGAACGCGCCTTCCGGCGCCCGGATCGCCTTGCGAACCACCTTGCGCGACAGCCGCAGATCGCGCGCAATCGCCTTGATCGCCTTCCCGCTCGCGTGCTCCCGCCGTATCCGAACAACCGTCTCCACCACCAACATCCCGATCTCACCACCTGGAAAACCAGGCAGCCTGCTACACCATCAGAATGAGGGGTCCCTTTTAGACGCCGATCACCCCGCTAACGGGGTCCCTTTTGCACGCCGGTCCACAACTCGATCCCGACGAAAGCGCATGATGAGCAGTGACGAAGGCCTGACCTCGCGCGCGTACCTCGATATGGGTCATGCCCGCCGAGTAGAGGGCTGACCCAAGCCCGAAGCCGGCAGCGCCGGCCGATCGCCAGCGTCCCATCGTTTCAGGGAGGATTCCGCCTGTCGGGAGGACTCGCGTGCGTTGAGGCAACACCGCCAGTGACGCCTTTAAAAACGCCGGGGTGAAACCCTCGGCCGGAAACAGTTTAAGCGCCGCCGCACCCGCCGTTATCGCCGTGACTGCCTCTGTAGGTGTCGCGAAGCCCGGCAGCGCCACCATGCCTCGCTCGGACGCGGCGGCGATGACGCGAACGTCCGTATTGGGCGCGATGACAAGCCGACCGCCGGCATCGTCGATCCTTGAGACATCTTCGGCTCGGATAACGGTGCCTGCTCCCACGACCGCCCGGTTCGCAAGATGCTTTGCTAGAAGCTCGATGCTGAGCAGCGGCTCCGGGGAATTCAGCGGTATCTCTATCAGGACAATGCCCACTTCAACGAGCGCTTCGCCGATCGCCTGCACTTCCCCGGGACGGACGCCGCGCAAGATCGCTACGAGCGGGCAGCGTCCGAAGGCGTCGTTGAACGGATCAGTGTCCGAAAGCTGATGGGTCATGCATCTGAACTCGCGGCCTGATGTTTCCGGGGACTCACGCAGCTTTGCGATCGGACGGTCCGCGTGAGACTGGCCCGATCACTCGACGAGCATTTTCTCGAAGAGCTCACTCCGAGGGCAGCGCAATGTCCGCATACTCGCGTCGGATAAAATCGAGCTTCGGATCGATGTACCGACGACAGAACGGGCGGGTAGGATCGGTACGATAGTAGTTCTGGTAGCGCTCGTCCGACGGTAAGAAGCCGACGAAGGGTATCACCTGCGTGTGAATTTCCTTCGCAGCTTCTTCCGCGAACCGATGTACTGCCCGTTCAGCCTCCGAAAGTTGGGTAGGCTCGAAGGTGTAAACCGCGCTACGGTACTTCCCGCGAGGCGAGCGTGCTCTGCCTGAAGAGTGCGTTCGAAGATGCACTTCGGCCAGAGTCTCCAGACTGATAACGGATGGATCGAACGTCACGATGACGCCTTCGGCCCAGGTGTCCGCGGGAGGCTCAGACTGTATGAAGCCTTGGTCCACTTGGGTAACGCCTCGAAGCGCCTGAAAGACGCCCTCCGTGCACCAGTGGCAGCCGCCACCAAACCCGATTTTCATTATAGTCTCCTCGGGAAGGCAGGTGCAGCGCCGTTCGTTCTCGTCCGGGAGCGAGCACCGCTGATGAATGCCGTAATCCGATGCCCGACCACATCGGCCATCTCAACGTGGGGATAGTGACCGACGCCCTCCACCATCATCGTTTCCGCATTGAGCTGTGCAGCGAGCATTTCAGCTTCGGCGCCGGGATCGGAGAAGTCCGGGTCGCGCGTACCCATCACTATAAGTGCCCGAACAACGCTGTCGTCCAAGATGGCCGCAGTGTCTGCTTTCGATAGCGATAGCATCTTGAGCAGTGCGTCCATCCGACCGGGCTCGTTCAAGTTGCGGGCGATCGCCCGCTTCACCTCGGCATGGTCTGGCGCTCGTTGTGAAGTGAAAAGGCTGGTCCAATATGTGGTCCAGAACCATGTGCGCCAAGGGCCGGCGAACCCGATCGAAAGAGCGAGCTTCTGCGCCGCGGATAGTGGAAGATCGCGTACGATCGGGCCTAGCAGGACAACTCCCTTGACCATGCTGGGCGCTTCTTTCGCCGCCCATAGCGCGGACCCTGCAGCAAATGAGTTGCCCAAGATGAACGCCGGTCCAGCGTCCAGGTGTCGGATGATGGCCGCAGCGTCACGGCCGACGGCGCGGGCTGAATAATCGTCCCATTGTGCCGACGTTTCTCCGAAGCCGCGGACGTCCATAGTGACAACCCGCATTCCCGCCTGCTGCAGGACGGGCTTCAAGCGGCGATACTCGGATCGCAGGTCGCCCATCCCGGGAATGCCGAGAACGATCGGACCTGCGCCTCCCGTGTCGTCGAATGCCACGGCCCCGCCCTCATGTTGCACGAATTGCGTGGGCAAGTGGCCAGCGGTCATACAGCACTCTCACAATATCAGATCGACAAGCCGTGCGGATCGGCCGTGGGCCTGCTTCACGTCGACCGGTGCCCCGGCGGCTTGCTATTTTCTGGCCGGCGCGATCGGTTTGCCCGCGCAGCGATGCCTATCTAGCGGTCGTCAGCCGGGCCGGCTGGCTTCGAAGAGGAACCATGCGCGGCGTTCAGCTTCATCAGTCCATGCATCGATGAGGCCCGAGGTAGCGTTATCCTTCGCCTCGTCCGCGACCTCCTTCGCGCGCCGGAACGCTTCCACCATGTGCAAATTGTCGGCCCTCAGCTCGCCCAGCATCTCCTGCGGGGTTACGAATTCGGCATCGTTGTCCTTGATGGTCTGGTGGCGTGCGATGTCACCGATCGATGTCAGCGTGCGATTGCCAGTCTTCCTGGCACGCTCGGCGATCGCATCCGTGACAGCGAGTATTTCGGCCGCCTGCTCATCGAGCAGGAGGTGATAGTCCCGGAAATATGGCCCGGAGACGTGCCAGTGAAAATTCTTGGTCTTGAGATAGACCGCATAGCTGTTCGCGAGAATGATCTTGAGCGCATCGGCTACGGTCATCGTAGCAGACTCGTCGAGGTCGGTGGGAGTTGCAACTGGCGCAGTACTGGCGTTGGTCATCGATAGGCTCCCTGAATGGTGGCTTTCACAGGAGCCGGCATCGATTCCCCTTCGGCCGCTGAGGCCGACAGAATGAGTTTGCCTTGGATCGATGTCCAATAACCGGCAGCTATAGTTTCGATAGCCTTCAACGGCTAAAGCGCGAGTTGCGCTTGTATCTCCAACCCTTGCACGACGCGCGAGAGAGAAGTTAGTTGACGGGCGTGAACCCGAGCACAAAGCGCACCACTTTCTCCGAGGACATCTCGCAAGGCCTGAGCAACGTCTCGCCGTTCGCCACTCGGTACAGATTGAAGCTCACGATGTCGGTGCCGGCGAGATCTCTCGCAAACAGGCTGTTTCGCCGACCGTCGTCAGATCGCTGCACCGACACGCCATAGCGGCGGCCATCGAAAAACCCTTCGCTATAGCCCCGCGGCAGACCTTCGAGCGCCGCTTCGAAGTCGGCGTTTTCCATTCAGGCTGCCGATGCGCTATCGGGACGAGACGCGCTCAGCAGACACCTCTGTGTGGCGGGCGGGCGGACCCGCCCGCCCGCCGTGGGGGGCGCCGCGATACGGCGGTCCGGCGCCGATGCACTTGCCATCAAGACAGCGCCTCTAGACCAGGACACCGCCGGACACGTCGATCACGGCCCCGGCTGTGTAGCTGGCGGTCGGACCAACGAGGTAGCTCACCGCGGACGCGACTTCCTCGATGGTAGCGATGCGACGTATAGGGTGTAGGTCCAGGACGGCTTCAGGGAAATTTTCCGCAGCTCCTGCCGCCATGTCGGTCGGCATGATGCCGGGCTGCACCACGTTCACCGTGATATTGCGCGGCCCCAGATCGCGCTGCACGCCGCGGGCATATCCGGCGATCGCCGCCTTGGTGCCGGCGTAATCGGCAACCCCCGGAACGATCGCGCGCGTGCCAAGTCCGGACCCGATGAAGACGATCCGGCCGCCGTCCGAAATCTTTTGCGCCGCCGCCCGCGTTACCGCCACGGTCCCAAGCACGTTAACGATCCACTGCTTGTCGAAGGCAGGGCCATCAAGTGTGGGATCATCGACCAGTTTGCCCTGGACCGCGATCGCTGCGTTGTTGATGAGAATGTCGAGCTTGCCGAGCTCCGATACCACCTGCTCGACCATCGGCTGCGCAGCGAGGCTATCCGCCTGATCGCACTGGATGGCGATCGCTCGCACGCCTTTGGCCCTCACCTTCTCGACCACGGCTTCAGCCTTGGCGGCAGATGCGGCGTAGGTGATCGCGATATCGGCGCCCTGGTCAGCGAGCGTCTCCGCCAGTACGGCACCGAGACCCCGAGATCCGCCGGTGATCAGCGCGACCTTCCCTTGCAAAACTTTCGACATTTGAGCTTCTCCTGTTGAGGATTTGATATACGAGCGCCGGTCGAATGCAGGGGCGCCGACAAGTAGGCAGTATGGGCGCGGCTCGAGGGTTCACGGCGCTCGAGGCATCTGCTGCATCGGTTCGATCCCCATTAGCGCCATGCCGTTGCGGATCACCTGTCCGATGGCGTTCGCCAGCGCGAGCCGGGCGTGACTGAGCGGGGCGTCGTCTTTCAGGATAAAGCGGCGCTGCGGATCATCGATGCCAGCGTTCCACATGGCGTGAAATGCGGCGGCGAGCTCAGCAAGGAAGAAGGCGATCCGATGCGGTTCGCGCGCGGCTCCAGATGCCTCCACGATGCGCGGAAATTGTGCCGCTTGTTTGACGAGAGCGAGGTCACGGTCGTCCAGTCGGGTCAGGTCGAGTGTCGCCCCCTGCTCGAGGCCGGCTTCGGCCGCGCGATTCGCCAGCGAGTGGATGCGCGCATGGGCATAATGCACGTAGAAGACCGGGTTATCTTTGGATGCCTCGACGACCTTCGCGAAGTCGAAGTCCATTGGCGCTTCGGCCTTGCGGGTCAGCATGGTGAAGCGGACGACGTCCTTGCCGACTTCCCGAACGACGTCGGAAAGGGTCACGAAGTTGCCGGCGCGCTTCGACATCTTCACCGGCTCGCCCGCGCGAAGCAGGCGAACAATTTGTACCAGCTTTACGTCGAAGCGCTTGCTCCCTTCGGTGAGGGCATGGGTAGCCGCGACGATACGTTTCACCGTGCCGGCATGGTCTGCGCCCCAGACATCGATCATCTGATCGGCGTCGCGTGCCTTCTCGAAGTGGTAGGCTAGGTCGATGCCGAAGTAGGTCCAGCTTCCATCTGCCTTGCGGATCGGCCGATCCTGATCATCGCCAAAAAGTGTCGAGCGGAACAGCGGAAGTTCGATCGGTTGCCAGTCCTCCGGCTCCGACCCCTTCGGACGGTCAAGCACCCCATCATAGATGAGATCGCGCTCGCGCAGCCAAGCCTCGGCGGCGGCCGGCCTTCCCGTCTCGAGCAGTTCGGCTTCCGATGCGAAGCGGTCGTGACGAACGCCCAGCAGCGCGAGGTCCGCACGGATCGTTTCCATCATCGCGGCGACGGCGTGCGAGCGGAATATCGGAAGCCATGCGGCCGGCGGGGCATGACGGTAGCGGTCGCCGAAGTCCGAGGCCAAGGCTTGGCCGACGGGCTTGAGATAGTCGCCCGGATAAAGGCCTTCCGGGATATCGCCAACGCTTTCGCCCAGCGCCTCGAGGTAGCGGATGTGGGCGGATCTGGCGAGGACGTCGACCTGTCCGCCGGCGTCGTTGATGTAGTACTCGCGGATCACACGGTGCCCGGTGAACGCCAGCAGGTTCGCCAGAGCGTCCCCCACGACCGCTCCGCGGCAATGCCCCATGTGCATCGGGCCGGTCGGATTGGCTGAGACATATTCGACATTCACCGTTTTGCCGGCACCAGACTCCGATTTGCCATATCGCTCGCCCGCATGTGCGATCGTCGCCAGCTCGTTCCGCCACGCGTGATCGGTCAGCCGCAGATTGACGAAGCCCGGCCCGGCGACCTCGACACTCGTCACTTCCTCGAGCGCCGCCAGCCGGCTGGCTAGCGCCTCGGCGAGCTGCCACGGCGGCACGCCGGCACGTCTCCCCATCACCATCGCGGCGTTGGTCGACAGGTCGCCGTGCGCAGCGTCATGCGGTGTTTCCACGGTCACGCCACTTCGTGCGAGACCAACCGGCAGGTCGCCAGACGCCTCCAGCACGTCGAGCGCCTGCTCGAGATGTGCGGAAACGCGAGCATGAAGCGCTGCCGGCATCAGCGGCCGCGTCCGGGGCGGAGCCTACGCAACCTCCACGCCCTTCCAGAATGCGAAATGACCCCTGATCGCTTCGGCTTCTGCGGTCGGGTCGGGGTACGTCCAGGCCGCATCCGGATTGCGCTCGCCGCCCGCCCGCACATGAAAATAGCGCGCCGAGCCCTTGACTGGACAGACTGACGAGTGATCGCTCGCCTCGAGCTTGCTTTGGTCGACCGCCTCTGGCGGGAAATAGTGATTTCCGTCGACGATCACGGTCATTTCGCTCGCGGCGATAGTGGCGCCGTTCCAAACTGCCGAAACCATTCTATTCCTTCATTCCATCGATGTCTGGGCGCGCCTTTGCCAGTCGCATCAGGTCGCGGACGCCTCACCTGCGAGCAGCTTGTCGAGGCCGCCTTTGGCATCGAGTTCAAAGAGGTCATCAGACCCTCCGATGTGCGTGCCGTTGATGAATATCTGTGGAACCGTGTCCCGGCCCGAGGCCTTGATCATTGCCTGGCGCTGAGCAGGATCCTCCTCGATGTCGTGTTCAGTCCATTTCACGCCCTTCTGGGTCAGAAGCGCCCTCGCGCGGCGGCAAAAAGGGCACCAGCTGGTCGTGTAGAGAATAATTTCGGGCGTCATGGCTACTGTCTCCGATCGTTCGCTGTTGAGGTCGATTGCGATGCCCCAGGCATTTCGTTCTCAGCCGAAGGTGAAGGCGAAAGCCTGAGCGCCGGCGTCTAGGAACTCGATCGCGAAGGTGCGTTCGCGCACGGCGCCCTTCTGCCGAACGAGCTGATAGAGACGTTGCCCCTCGATCGTGCCGTTCCCAGCGTCATCGATGTCCGTGCCGTGATCGCCAGCGGGCGGCTTGCCGTCGATCGTGACTCGGAACCGAACCCGTCGTCCTGAGGTGGAAGGGCCGAGCACAAGGTGGACGTCGCGGGCATGAAAACGGTAGACGATGCGGGCACCGGCGGACTGGGCCGAGGCATGTTCCGACCCTGCAATCCAGCGTCCGGAAAGCGCCCAGGCGTTCAGAGGCAGCCGAGGCGGCGCGACATAGTCATGCACGGTTTCACGCGCGAGGCCGCCCGGTGACGTGAAACGCTCGCCACGCACATAGCCCAGGTAGGTCTCGGGTGAGCGCACATCGTTCCAGCTCGCTGCCGCGGCGGATCCCGCAGTGCGCACCGATACGGTCCGCATGTCGCCGACGGCCTGTCCATTCTCGGCGAGGAGCCGCTGGATGACCTTCTCGGACTCGGCGTAATTGCCTTCGCCAAAATGATGGTATCTGATGCGGCCGCGGCCATCGATGAAATAATGGGCCGGCCAGTAGCGGTTGTCGAAGGCGCGCCAGATCACGTGATTGTTGTCGAGCGCGACGGGATAAGTGATGCCCAGGTCACTCACGGCCTTCGCGACGTTGCCGGGATCTTTCTCGAAGGCGAACTCGGGGGCGTGAACCCCGATCACGACGAGCCCGGCGGCCCGATACTTCTGCTCCCAGGCTTTGACGTAGGGAAGCGTCCGCAGACAGTTGATGCAGCTGTAGGTCCAGAAATCGACCAGCACGACCTTGCCGCGCAACGCCTCGCGCGTAAGCGGCGGAGAGTTCAGCCAACTGGTTGCACCGGTGAGCGGCGGCAACGCCCCTTCGATGCCGAGCGGGCCGTCTCCCAGCATGCTGGTTTGCGCCGAACGATCGTCCAGCCGGAACCTGTCCAGGAGCTTCTGTTCGACGGCCGACGTGCCGGCAAGCGAGAGCCTGGTCAGCAGGCCCGTGTCGAGCCCCAGCGCGATGGCGGCCACGGCGACGAGCACCAGCGCGCCGAGCGAGCGTCGGAACCAGTCGCCGACACGGATCGAGCGCTTCATCGCGGCGAATACGCGTCCGCCGACCAGCAGCGCCAGCGCGAGCGACGTAGCGGCGCCGGCGGCGTAGGCGAGCAGCAGCAGTGACGTGCCGACATTGGCGCCCTGCAAGGCGGCTCCGGTCAGGATCAACCCCAGTATCGGTCCCGCGCAAGGAGCCCATAGAAGACCGGTGGCGAACCCGAGCAGCAGGGACGCCCAAAAGCTGCCGCCGGAACGTTCCGTGCCGGTCGCTTCCGTGAGCCGGGCGCCCAGCTTGACGAGCGGTCGGGTGGCTCGATCCGCAAGCGCGGGAAAGAGCAGCAACAGGCCGAACAATCCCAATATCAAAAGCGCCACTGCTCTCCCAAAGCTATTCGCCTGGACGGCCCAGCCGCCTCCGACGGCGGCCAGTGTCGCTACTCCGGCAAAGGTCACCGCCATCCCCAGCAGCAGCGGCAAGCCACTGCGCATGAACGGCTGGCCTGCTCGCGCGAAGACGAAGGGCAGGACCGGCAGGATGCATGGGCTGATGATCGTCAGCACGCCGGCGAGGTAGGAGAGCAGCAGCAGAAGCATCACGAGGATCCTTTCAGCGTGAAGCGGCGTAGCCGGGCTTTCCGGGCATCAGCGGCTCGTTCCGGCCGGGGGCTGGAGCTTGCGCCAGCATTTATCCGCGGTGCCCGGCCGTTCATCATCATGCTGCCATCCGCCGGACAGTCTCCAGCACCCGGTCCTGACGATATGGCTTTGAGAAAAAGACCATGTCCTCAGGGAGGTCCGTCCCTTCCGGCCAGGGTCTGCCCGAAGTGATGATGATCTGAATGGCGGGCCAGCGCTCTCGAATGCAGATCGCCAGCATGATGCCGTCGATCCCGCCAGGCATGTCCACATCGGTGAAGACGACACGGACATCGAGCCGATCTTCCAGCGTGACGATCGCGTCCGTGGCATCGGCCGCCTGCAGCACCTCGAAACCGGCTTCCTCGATCATGTCCGATGCGAAAAGCCGAACAAGTGGCTCGTCTTCCACGACGAGAACCACGGGCCTCATCATTATACGCATTCCTCCGTCAGCCCTTCGCCAAGTGGCGCATGGGGGCTTGCAAGTCGGCCGCGAATCCGCCCGGATCGTAGCGAAGATCAACTCCGCCGGTGCCGGCCAAGCCGATGCTGATAAGCTTCGAGCCGAAGCCTCGGCGCGTTGGTGGAGTGACTGGAGGACCTCCCCGCTCTCGCCATTTTATCATGAGGCGATCGTCACCATCGTCAGTCCTGATCTCCCAAGTCAGCGCGACATCGCCGACGTCGCCCGTCAGAGAGCCGTATTTGCAGGCGTTTGTCAGAAGCTCGTGCACGATCAGCGAGAAGGAGAGCGCCGCCCGCGCCCCCAACGCCACTGGTGGGCCGTCCATCTTGACGCGATCCGTGAACCCGATCGCCTCGACCACGGTCGTCGCTATTGATTTGAGGTCGGCTTGCGCCCAGCTATTTTGAAGCAGGGCGTCATGCGCGGCGCTCAGCGCCATCAGGCGGCGTTCGAAGGCATAGACTGATTCACGGTCGCTGGCCGATCGCAGTGTCTGGCTCGCGATCGCCTGAACCATCGTCAGCATGTTCTTCAGCCGGTGCGCAATCTCACCGTTTACGATGCGCTGCTGCTCGTCCGATCGATGTCGCGCCACACCGGCTTCGAGACGGTCGGTCGCGCTACGGAGAAACGCGACCTCTTCTGCCAGCCAAGGTCTAGGCTGCGCCGAATGGACGAAGAACAAGGCGATCGTCCTGCCATGTTCCCGGACCGGCATATCGACAAGCGCGCGAACCCCGATGCGCATTGCGATCGAAAGGTTCGAGAATGCGCGTTCGTCGGTGAGGGCGTCAGCGACCACCAGCGGGTCGCCATATACGAGCGGCTCCCGCAAACTCACATACTCATCGAGGCGATGACGGCCGGCGATGCTGAGAATGCCGGGCGCAGTCCAGTCAGTCTTGATGTCGATGGTCTCGATTGCGTCGTCGACCGACCCTAGGCCGGCGCGGTCTGCGGTCAGCACCCGCCCGACGATTGCTGCGGTAGCTGAAGCCATCTGCCCAGCGTCTCCGCTACCCCGAATGGCCTCGCCGATCTCGACCAAGGCGGCTTGCAACTCCGTCAGGCGATTGCTGACCCTGGCGGTCCGACGAAGCTCGAGGTTCTCGCTGGCAAGGCGAGCGAGAGCACGCAGCATTGCCCTTTCCAGCTCGCTCAACCCTTCCGGGCGTGGCTCGGTGTCGATGACGCACAGCCTGCCGACCACGGCACCGGAACGCAGGACCAGCGGTGCGCCGGCATAAGCGCGGAAGTGCTGGGCGCCTGTGACGAGCGGGTTGCAGTTTGTGCGACGATCGGCGGTCAGATCCGTGATTTCGAGCATGTCGCCGCGATCGATTTCGATGCGGCATACGGAGTGCTCGATATCCGTTTCCTGGACGTCGAGCCCGTACTTGGCCTTGAACCATTGTCGGTCGACGTCGAGGAGTGTGATCAGTGCGATCGGGACATCGCAGGCCTTTGCCGCGATGAAGACCAGGTCGTCGAAGGCTTGCTCGTCAGGCGTGTCGAGAACCATCAGATCCGCAAGCGCCTTGGCGCGATGACGCGCACCTACGTCTGTGATGCCGGCGTTCACTGCCACTGATCGCCTCCCATCGAGGGATCGACTGCTCGAGGTGCGTCTTGGTGAAAGCCTGCGGCGAATCTCTGCGGCGCGTGGCCGATGGCCTGCGCGTGCCCGCTCGGGCGTTCGCGCATTGAAACGGCTCCGGGTTGCCGACGGGGGCAAGCGAAAGGCGGGTCAAGCGTTGCCACGTCAGTGCCCGACTGTGCGCGGCGGCCATGTCGTGGACGACACAGCAGGAGTATGTTGAGGGCGCGGATCTGCGCCACCGACGGTGAGCACGATCTTCCCTTGGATGTGCCCGGCCGCAGCTCGCTCGTGCGCGGCGGCAGCCTGCGATAGCGGGTAGGTGCCGTCAATAGCGACACGGACTGCCCCGGTTTGAAGCAGCTGCCCAAGCTCCGCGAGCTGCGCGCCGTTCGATCGGACCTGCGTCGCCGAGACGGTTACACCGAGGCGAGCCGCCTCGTCTTGGCCGGCGAAACCCAGAGGGAAAATTGGAAAGAGCGCGCCGCCGCGTCGGATCGTTCGCAGGAAGCGGTCTGCCGTAGGACCGCCGACAGCATCGACCACCAGATCGACGTCGCGCACGATATCCTCTGCCGCAGTCTTCGTATAGTCGATGAAATCGTCCGCACCGAGATCGTCCAGGAAATTCTCGTGCCGGCCTGATGCAACGGCGATGACGCGCGCACCCTGTTGCTTCGCCAGCTGGACCGCGAGATGGCCTACCCCGCCAGCCGCGCCATTGACGAGAACCCATTTGCCGGCAAGCGGGACGGGCTCGTGACGATCCGGCTGCAGCGGATTGGGCTCGTCGTGTCCCAGATCGATCAGGAATTGCCAAGCGGTGAGGCCCGACATCGGGACTGCCGCGGCATGCACGTGATCGATCGACCGCGGTTTGATGGCGAGGTCTGATGCCGGCGCGGATACATATTCGGCATATCCCAGGCTGTCGCCGTAGCTCGGGAAACGGATCATGCCGAAGGCCTCGTCGCCGGGCACGAAGCCCTGCACATCGTCTGCGACGGCAACGACGACACCGGACACGTCCGACCCGGGAATAACTGGGAACGCGACCTCCGGCCGCCATTCCGGCGGCAACGCCTTGTACCCTTCCCTCAGATACCAGTCGGGCGGGTTGATGCCGGCGGCGATCACGCGGATCAACACTTCTCCCGGCTTGATGCTTGGCTTCGGAGCGTCTTCGTATCGGAGCACGTCCGGGGCACCGAATTCATGGAAGCGGATTGCCTTCATCACGCTGCCACCTTCACACGCGCTCGAGAAGCGCGACGGTCCCCTGCCCGCCATCGGCGCAGATGCTGACGATCGCGCGTGATCCCGCCGGCAGCGCCCACAGCTCCTTTACCGCCTGGCTGAGGTCGCGGGCGCCGGTGGCGCCGAACGGATGCCCGATCGCCACCGAGCCGCCGTTTGGGTTGACGCGGTCCCAGTCGAACTGGCCCATGTCTTGGTCGACACCCGCCTTCGTGCGGACCCAGTCACGGTCGGTGATAGCCGCGACGTTGGCCAGCACCTGGGCGGCGAAAGCTTCGTGGATTTCCCAAAGAGCAATGTCCGGGTAGCTGAGTCCATGCCGGGCAAGCAGGCGCGGGATGCCATAGGACGGGGCCATCAGCAGACCCTCGTTGTGAAGGTCGACCGCTGACACCTCGTAGTCGACCAGCCGGACATGTGGCGTATCGGACGGTAGCTTTGCCACGCCAACCGCGTTGGCGACCCAGCAGGCGGCCGCTCCATCGGTGATCGGCGAGCTGTTGCCGGCCGTCAGGGTTCCGAAGCCGCTGTCTCGGTCGAAGGCAGGCTTCAGGGCGGCAAGCCGCTCGGCCGACGTGTCTGAGCGCGGGTTAGCGTCGCGCGACAGCTCGGGCAGCGGGATCACGAGATCATCGAAGAAGCCGGCATCCCAGCCGGCGACTGCGCGCTGGTGGCTTTTGAGCGCCCAATCGTCCTGGGCTTCGCGGGAGATGGACCAGGCCTTGGCCGTCTCCTCCATATGATCGCCCATGGTTCTGCCGGTGATGCGGTTGGCCCACCCCTTGGTCGGCAAGACATAGTCGCGCGGCGTAAGCGCCTGCAGCGCAGCCAGCGCGGCGGCGGGATCCTTCGCGAAAAGATCCGTGAGCCGCTTCGATGCTTCCGGGGTTAAGGCCAGCGATGGCCGGCTCATGACCTCGCCGCCGCCGACGAGCGCCAGGTCGGTTCCACCGCCGAGCATGCCCGCCGCTGCGAAGGTTGCCGTCATGCTGGTCGAGCATGCGAGAACGACGGAGAATGCCGGCACATTCGGATTAAGCTTGGCATCGAGCCAGACCTCGCGGGCAATATTGCTCCAGCCAAGGTTCGGGATCACGGTTCCCCAGACGACCAGGTCGGGCTCCGCATGCTCGGCCATCGCCTGCACCACTGGTACGGATAACGAAACCGTGTCGTAGGCCGCCAGCGCTCCGCCTCCGCGGCCAAATGGTGTCCGACGGCCGGCGGCCACAAAGACGGGTTCGGCGAAGCGGCTCATGCTGATCTCCCGGTATGCTGGAATTGCGCTGGAATGAGGCAGCGGGACGCTGTCGCGGTCGTGCGGCGTGGTCGTCGCATCACGATCCTCCCCGTGGATCGTCGCGCAGGTCGACCACCATCTTGCCGCTGTTCTTTCCCGCGAAGAGGTCGAGGAAAGCCGCTGGCGTGCTCTCGAGGCCGTGAAGCACGGTCTCCTGCCATTTGATCTCGCCGTCCAGAATCCATCGCGCGACGTCGCGCTGGAAGTCCTCCCACACGGACATGTTGTGGATCGTGATGAAGCCCTGCAGCAGGATGCTTTTCTCGATCGCGGCGTAGATGTTGCGGGGGCCGGACGGCTCGCTGTTATACTGGTCGATCATTCCGCACAGTGCGAAGCGGGCGAAGTCGTTCGCGGCGCTCAGCGCTGCCTCGAGATGGGTCCCGCCGACGTTGTCGAAATAGATGTCGATGCCTTCTGGTGCTGCCGTGTCGAGCGCTGCCGACATGTCCCCCGCCTCCTTGTAATTGATCGTGGCATCGACGCCCGTCTCATCGCGTAGCCAGCGAAGCTTTTCCTCTGAGCCGGCGGAGGCCACGACCCGGCATCCCTTGATCTTTGCGATCTGGACGGCGAGCGAACCGACCGAGCCGGCTGCGGCGGAGACGAAGACGGTTTCGCCTGATTGCGGCTTTCCGATCTGCAGGAGGCCGATATAAGCGGCGAACCCGGGGAACCCGAGCGGCCCGAGATAGGCTTGCTCCCGGATCGCAGGATCGATCTTGGTGGCAGAAGTAGCGTCGATGACCGCATAGTCACGCCACCCGGCAAAGTGGCTGACGACATCGCCCGGCCTAAGGCCGGTGCCGTCGCTTTCGACAACGACGCCGATCGCGGCCCCATCCAGGGGCTCGCCTATCTCAAACGGCGGCATGTAGCTTTCGCGGCCGGTCATCCTTCCGCGCATGTAGGGGTCGAC
>LNFM01007387.1_pt1 | contig 17270 bp, 15 predicted proteins | sample 596031 | NCBI WGS metagenome assembly LNFM01 (sample SAMN04254537, study PRJNA301005) | activated carbon metagenome | isolation source: dual media filters at the Ann Arbor, Michigan drinking water treatment plant | place: USA: Ann Arbor | reverse complement strand
TCAATTTACGCCCGCGAAAACGCCTGGGCTGGAAGACGCCGTACGAAGTTTATGCAGGGGTGAGCGTTGCACTTATGTGTTGAATTCAGGATGGTTTGCCATCTGAGATGGTCACTCATCCGCTAATTGATAGCTTTCTACCAATGCGCGAAGCTTACCCCTATGCAGAAGAACGACGTCTCTTCTACGTCGCCCTTACGCGAGCTAAGCATCGCGTCTATCTGATATCTGATATGGCTAAAGCTTCCCGCTTTCTGCATGAGCTTCTCCATGGCGATTATGACGTTGAGCAGGATGAGTTTGAGACAGCAATCGATCAGGCTCACGCTTCAGAATTGAGTTGCCCCGTCTGCCAAGAAGGCACACTGGCGGTCAGAAAGAATTCGGCTAGCAATAAGCGATTCATGGGCTGCTCGAACTACCCCCGGTGTGATCACACGGAAAGCGTATGCGAGAAATGCTCCTCGCCGATGGCTCGAGAAGGCCGTTTCAAAATTTGTACTCAACGTGGTTGTTCGTGGGTTATTCCAGTTTGCCCTGTAAGCAGTGGCGACATGGTGCAGAGGGCAGGTAGAGGTGGCAAATTGTTCTGGACGTGCTCTCACTACCGAGGCGCAGAAAAAGGCTCATGCGCTCATCGTGAGTCCTATATCGCACTGCCTAAACGGGAATGAACTGAATATGCCCTGCTTCCCTAGAGACCTTTGAGCCTAACCGTAAGGGAGCGCTTCGTTAGCAACATATGCAGTTTATTGCCGACTCCGCCCTATCGCGGTAGGCTGAAATCGGCCAGAAGCGGACAGTGATAGAAAAATGCGCGACTTGAAGAGATGCACAGTGGCTAGGTGTGTCGAGGTTCGTAGGACGCGCTTGACCACTCCCTTGAGCGACGACAAAACAGCGGTAGATCACTACGACCGGGTTCGCGATAGTAGTCCTCGATTGCCACCGGCTTCACAAGCTGGTGTAGTGGTCTTCGCCGAGGTGGCAAAAGGCCGCCTCCCGCTCTGAATTCCGGGACGACCTACGTCATATCTAGGGCCACCCTTTGGTTTGATCCCTATTTTCCCCATCTCCACGGATGCGAGACATGATTGAATCGATCACTCTTTCCGGCATAGCGACCTACAGCCCCGTAACCCCCGAAACGATTCAGAACCTGAAGGCCGTGAACTACTTCTACGGTGCAAACGGAGCAGGCAAGACGACGATCAGCAGGCTGATAAACAACCCAGCACTATCAACTGCCTCCAAGGTCACGTGGGCGCAGGGCAATCAGATTCCGGCAATGGTCTACAACAACGACTTCATCGCTGCGAATTTCACTGATTCGAAGCAGTTCAAAGGTGTGTTCACGCTGGGGCAGGCCGAGCAGGCGCAACTTGATCGCTTGGAAGAGCTCAGGAAGGAAAGAGACCGACACGCGCTGCTCAAAACCAGAGCGCAAGAAAACCTAAATGGCTCAGACGGTAAGAGCGGGAAGATCGCCGAAAAAAATGCTCTGGAAGCAAAGCTAATAGCACGGTGTTGGGAGCAAAAGCAGAAGCACGACGATGAGTTTCAGGGGGCTTTTAAAGGCCTGAGAAATAACCGGGAGGCCTTCAAGAATAGAGTCTTACAGGAGAGCAAAAGTAACACCTCTCAGTTGGTTGATATCGAAGACCTGCGCAAGCGTGCAGACGTACTTTATGCTGACGCACCATCACCCATGAATGCTGTCTCCAACCTTGACCTGTCTCGCTTGGTCGCGCTTGAGCAAAACCCTGTCCTGAGCAAGAAAGTAGTTGGCAAAGAGGATGTCAATGTATCTGCGATGATCCAGCATCTGGGGAACAGTGACTGGGTTAGGCAAGGTATGAAGTACTTGGGCCATGCCGGCGATGACTGTCCCTTCTGTCAACAGAAACTGCCGCATGAATTTGAAAAAAGCCTTGAAGATTATTTCGACGAAACATTCGATGCCGACACTAGAGCTCTATCGCAGTTTCGGGATACTTATAATTCGGTAGCAGATGGCCTGCTAGCCCAGGCTCAAACAGCCTTGGCTACGGATTGTTCTCACCTAGATAAAGGCAAGCTTGATCTTGAGTTGCAGGCCCTGAATGCAATCATTTTAGTGAATAGACAACGCATTGACCAAAAGGTGGCTAGCCCTAGTATTGATGTGGCGTTAGAGGGTCTTGCAGATATTCCGCTTAGAATCTCTGAGCTGATCAACTCAGCCAACCTCAAGGTCTCTGAACATAATCGTCTTGTTTCGGGGTTCTCCGTTGAGCAGAATAAATTAACAGATGCCGTGTGGCGGTATCTTCTTGATGTTGAGCTTAAAGACACTCTTGCTGATTACACAAAAGATGCTGATCGTCTCGGCAAAGCAATTGATGGCATCACTGCAAGCATGGATAAGGCAACGGTAGATATATCCACGGCTGAAGCTGAAATTGCAAAGATTGAAACCTCGCTGACGAGCGTGAGACCTACTGTCATTGCGATCAATAAAATTCTGAAAGACTTTGGATTCCGAGGATTCTCCCTGGATCCTGCGTGTGCCGATAACTCATATCGCCTGATCAGAAGCGATGGAACTGATGCTAAATCAACACTTAGCGAAGGCGAAAAGACCTTCGTTACTTTCTTGTACTTCTATCATTTACTCAGAGGAAGTGTCACGACCTCGGGTATCAGCACTGATCGAATAGTCGTCATTGACGACCCGGTTTCAAGCCTCGACAGCGACGTTCTGTTCATTGTGAGCAGCTTGATCAAAAAGCTTTTCCACGAGGTCCGTCAGAAAGGGAATAACCTAAAGCAAGTCTTTGTCCTGACCCATAACGTACACTTCCATAAAGAAATCACCTTCAACCCTCAAAGGGCTGGAGATGCTTCTATTAAGGATGAAACGTTCTGGATAGTACGCAAGCCCGATAATTTCTCAAGAATTGAAGGCTTTGAGAACAACCCTATTAAGACCTCCTATCAGCTGCTGTGGGCTGAGTTGACGAAAAAGCCATTGCCGGCGCTTACCATTCAAAACACCATGCGCAGAATCCTGGAGAATTACTTCAAAATCCTAGGGGACATAGATACGCATGCCATCATCGAAAAATTCGAAGGGCAGGATAAAGTTCAATGCCAATCATTGATTAGTTGGGTTAATGATGGATCCCACTATTCACCAGATGATCTGTATGTGGCAATAAGCGATAGTATGGCGCACAGCTATATGAAGATCTTCTTTAAGGTCTTTAAGGCTATGGGACATATGCCTCATTATAAAATGATGATGGGCCGAGACTTTGTCGATTTAGATCCTGTTGAGGTGGCGACAGAAGATGAGGAGTTGGTGGGAGAAGCAGGCGGGGCTGTCGCGGGCTCAGACGCATTTATCATTGCTGGAGAGGCGGCCGGTGATAAAGGTGCTGCCGATCCATTGAGCACTCCTGCGTCCTCGGGAATCCCCATTGTAGTGCAGCACCCTAAGCCATTCTCAGCTGAGGTGGATGGTTCGGACCCTGATACCCCATTCTGAGTCGATTGATCATGTGCCGGCGTGCCTGGTGGTGAGCCGTTTCAAGAGCTTCTGCTTCGGTCTGATACTCGCCATTGAATCGTCCCCCGGCTTTGTAGGCGCCTCCAAACCACAAAATGGAGCCCTGGTGAGCGTCTGCTTATGGCCGACTTCTGCCTGATGCGACCGGCGCAAAGCGGCCAGCAGCAGCCAATGGTTACCGTCCCGTGCAACGGGCATGAGTCGCCAACCGCTAAGATCAGAATTTTTCGTCGAACTCCTTATGAAAGTCGTGGTACTCCTTCCATGCCTTCGCATTCGTCTGCTTGATATCAACTTCTACGTACGCATTTCGCACTCGATCAAGAAGCGCTTGCAATGCCTCGCTCATCTTAGAAGCCCCCTCCGAGATCTGCTGCCAATCCGCCTCTTGCTTGCTATTTAGCGGAGAGTCACCAGGGTTTGAGAACACATGGTCTCCACCTGGCGTCTGCCGATACCTGCTTGAGAATGCCAGAGTCGCTCTCCAGCCTTCGAACAGCTTGAGAATCGCGTCCTCTAGCACTGGATCGTAGATATGGAACAGACTGTTCGTCACAACCCCCTTAAAGCTTTCCCAAAACCAAAATATCCGGTCGCGGATATATCGAGGTAGACCGTCAATATGTTCGTCTAAGGTTGGGATGTGGATCTGTGAAAGTAGCCAATTTAGGTTCTCAACATCTCGCTCATGCTGAATCCTCTCGCGCGCCATGCCGCGTAGCTGAATCGGCGTCTTAGGATTTTTCTCTATCACCGCCTGAATCGCCACTTCAAGGAGCTTCTGTAATGCAGAGGTTGCAGCGGACTTAGGTGCTCCCTGCATTTCTGGAGCCATGCTGTAGTTGCTAACTCTATTTTGAATAATGTCAAAAGGTAGATCACCCGGAAAATTGGCGATAGCGTCATTAAACAGTAGAATTGTTCGATCCCACCCGACCTGGGCAACCGCGTAACCAAGTTCAATTAGCACATTAGGATTGGCACATGGACGCACAGAGCCCGGTTCAGTAACTGTCGTGATATCTGCGATGTAAATCTGTGCAGCGTCGATCTTCTCCACGATCTTATCTGCGATGTTTGGGCTACCGGAAGTGTTGCGAGTAGCTTCATCAAGCACGATGGTGACTCCGGTGTACTTTTTCTCAATGGCTTCGGACGTCACTTTTAACGCAGAGCGAATAGTTCCAGAATTGGTCTTGGCAGGAGAATCGCTTTGCCACGAGAAAAAGACGCGAATTTCTTCTGGTGATGTATCCGACATTGAGCTTTCTTTCCTTTGAAGTTCTTTAAGGAGGAGGCACAGGACATTGCCCCCGTTGCAGCATGAAATGTCGCAGCCTCTTCTACCCAACGAAAGCCATATGTGCGCCCCAAATATCCAATGCGCTTACGACTTCTATGGGTCGATTGCAGCCTGCGAGAAAGCCTGCCATCGATAAGGAAGCGCGAACCTGCTCGACTGACGTAGACTGCGCTAGCCCTACACTGATGTCAGAAGTGCTTTTCCTGGATATCTACAACCCCTCCACGAAAGGCACTAGATAGTTGACCAACCTATCTGCCCGTAATGGCGAGAGCTCGATTGAATGCTGACACTGCCCTTCAAGCTCGATGTCAGTTAATTGAGACTCACATAGCTCTCTCAGCAATACCCGGGATTCGGCAACTAGTTGATTCAACCGATCAAGCGTGAGCGCATAGCTCTCGTGCGCTGATGCTGCAGCGGTTGCCTTGTTAGTGGGGTGCACAACCACACGGTGACTTGAGTAGCCGGGGTAGTTTTGAACAAACCACTGTTCTGCGACCAGAAGCTGACCATGCTCTTCCTTGGTCAACGGATTTTTATCCTGTTTGCGACTTTTTGCTTCCAGGATCAGAGCAGCCTTGTTGGGTAAAAGCCAGAGAACATCAGGCCCTTCCCCGCCGACATCATGGCGCTCTGTAGTAAGCCCAATCAGGCTACCAAGGTCTGCAAGCGCCTGCTCGAACTGATTGGCAGAAGCGTTGCCGTGTAACTTGGACACCACCTCCTCAAAGCGTTGAAGCAGGCCACGTCTGATCCGGTATCCACGGAGCTGAGCGGCAATAGCTGCGCCTTGTGCACCGGGAGACGGCAGGGGGCGGTAGGGAGGAGAGGTACGCGGGCGTAGAAGGTTACGATTAGCGGAAAATGCCGATCGTTGAAGCTCGTCACTGCGCTCGGCTTGTCCCCAGTTATCTGCGATACGGCCTGCCAATTGGTACAACCACCCGCGCGTCTGGTCATCCATCACGTCCTGAGAACCTGCTACCTGATCCAGGCGCGCGATCGCCTTGTCATAAAAGCCATCGGCCCAAAGGTTGAAGGCCTTGCGTTCTGTTGAGGCCGTATTAAACCGCTTCGGATCTGGCACCTCTGGCCCCACGTTCTCCGCGAGGGTAGCAGCATGGTACTCAATCCATCCGATGTCCCGATTGATGCTGAGCGCGATTGTATTGGTCAAATCGTTGACGTCAGTGACTTCCTTGCTGACTGTCGACCCCATTTCGAGCTGTGCACGAGTCGCGCTCGTGAGCAGCCTGAAGTTCGCGTCCTTGGCAATCCAGCCGGCTAAATCCGAGCCAAGAAGCAGCACTACGCAATGGTCGCCAGCCCCACGTGCTCCGCGTCCGATCCCCTGCTCTATGCGCTGAGCGAGCATGCGACTGATGGTAGCTCCACCGTAGAGGGTCGCAGCACGTAAAAGCTCATAATCAGACGTGCCGGAGGGAAGCCCTTCCATCACCAGGACTCTGCAAGAGTCGCCTGGGAGATCGATTCCATCGTAACGGTTGGCAAATACGAACGGTCCATTGGTTCTACGCGATTGCAACGCCTCGATCGCATTCTCCACCTGGTCTGAGCCTTCGGCGAACTGCGCAGTGTCAGTCCATGCCTGCGCGGCATAGTTAGCATGCACCAACGCAACAGCCCCCAGGTTCATCCCAGCCACGTGCTTAAGAGTTGACTTGACGACCTGTTGCGGGTCGAAATCGAACGGCATCAGGCTTGGGATCAGGATCATCCGCTCACTGATCCCCGCGAGAGACCTAGAGGTTAAAGCGTTGTTCACAAGCTGAGGATCGGCGTCGAATGTGCGGACAATTTCGCTATCGTCAGCGATGGTTGCCGACATATAGATACGCCGAGGGGCATCCGCAAATGTGGGGAAATTGTTGACCTGAGGCAGAACGCTCGTAATGGTGAAGGCTTTACTACTGATCAGCGCATGGCACAGATGCAGATTGTCTCGCAGCAATGGCCAAGCAAAGGGAACGTTCACACCGTCGCCTCGTAACATTCCCCTTACGGTATCCAACTGCTCATTCCAGGCCCAATAAGGTACTTCCACGACGCCGTTATTCAGCCCTGAAACGGTATCGTCAAAGGTGCCTAGTCGATCGATGTCTCGAAAAGCAGTGCGGAACAAGGTGCACAGCGCCTTGTACGTTTCGTTGTCATCCTCAGAGGAAACCTCAAGGGTGAACGACTCGCGCACCACAGAGAATGCTACGTGGGCGTCATCGAGGATGACTGCACCCACTCTGATGGGCATTTTTTGCCCACGAACCCCAAATTTGCTATGGCCGTTGAACAACGCTTTGTACGAGGCAACCATGACAGCCTTACCGTTCACAAAGTCGTCGTGCAGGGGCTGACCTCGGGTGTATGGGACAGCGAGAATCCCCAGCGATTTCGCTTTCTCCAAGGTCTGTTTGACTAACTGCGTGGTCGGAGCCAGATACAGAACGGGCTCTTTAAGGTCATTCAGGGTCGACTGAGCAATCAGCAGACCAACCAGAGTCTTCCCGCCCCCAGTGTGGAGTTTGACCACCGTGTCACGCTCATCCTTTCGCTCGAACCATGCCTCCAGCACCTCAGCTTGACTGGTGTACAGATCATTGATGCCCTGAGGCTTGGGCATGCGCCTGAAGATTTCCAGGGGATCTATCGGTGCAGGTCGCTGAGACTGCGATCTGAGTTTGTTGAAATCCACCATCCTTGTTTACCTCGCAGTCGTTGTTGAGATTCGGTCGCTCATGATCATTGCGTTGAATCTCATCATTAGCGATTACTTGTTCTGCTCTGCCATGCTGGAAACCGCGATCCAGCCACGAGACTACAGGCTACCAAAGCGTTCGCCGCATGACGGGCGCAGTTGCGGCCTGTCAAATAGTGTCTGGCCGCCTAGGCCAGCTTCGAGGAATCAGAGCATCCTCTGACTTCTTGTTCCATCGCATACGCGTGGACTTGACGTACCGGGGATCGTCACCGAAGAACGCGTGCTCAATCAGCAACACCTGTAGACCCTTTTGAGCAGCTGTCTCATGAAAAAGGAAGTCGAGGTGCCGGCGCATGGCAGAGACTTCTTCGTTCTCCTCGATGGTCGACTCATCTTCCCCTCGTTGCGGGTAATAGGGCCGACTGATCTGGTCAAACGCGAGAAAGGCAGGTACCGGGGCATTGATCTCTCCCAGGTACTTCTGCAGCGCGAAAGACAGGGCAACGTGAATAGCCAGATAGTTTTCGTCCGACCCGGCGTCATGCAGCCGCAACACAGCCCTGGAGCCTTGCTCGATGATCGCGACATCTGGTGGTCTGGATGAAAACTGAAGGTCTGCCCCGATACAGGGGGCCACCGTAGGCAACTGGCCGAACGCCTTCGACAGGTATTCGGACACTTTGCGCTCGGCAAACCGCAGCAGTTTTTCCTTGGCTTCGGTGTCGATTTGCCCTTCCAAGCTCTGGATTTGGTCTCTCAGGACACCTAGGTCTGACCCAAGCTGCGGCGTGGTCGGATTCATCTCCAGAAATTGTGAAACCTTTCCCTGCAGGTTCGCATGGTACTGGGCCAAGGTGTTCAGCTGCTTGGCCTCCTCACTCTGCCGAATCCAGGTCTTGATGCGCTCATCAACCTCACTCAGTTGGCGGTTCAGGCGATCAATTTCAATGCCCAACGAGTCTTGGTGCTCGATCAGTCGAGGACGCACGTTCTCAACCGCGACACTCTCTGACCGAATAACAGCCATGGAGTGGCGGATAGCCTCGGAAATTGCAGCGCCACGCTCAGTCGGACTGTCACACACCGGGCACGTGTCTGCTGCCGGCTTGAGATGCTCAGCGATTTTCAACTTTTCATATTGGCGTCGTACCGTTCCCTCGAACCCCACCATGTCCTGTAGGGCTGAGCTGGTCGCCCGTGATTGCCTTTTTGTTTTTTCAAGGGTGCTCAGCAAACTACGACGAGTGTCGTACAACTTGCCTAGTTCACTCTCATTCGGATTCGAACCGGTTCTGCCGGCAGAGCGCTGAACACGTTTGAGGACGCTCTCCAATTCTTTTTCGGAGGACTCCTGGGAAGGCGTGTCGCACAGGCCACTTCGGCTAGCATCATGCAGCAAACGCAAGGCGTGTTTTTTGTAGTCGCTGCCGGCTGCCTGGCGAACCCGTTGCTGCCGCTCCTCTCGCTCAAGCTGCTTGCGTAGGTCACGCAGACGCCGTTCCTGGAGCACCGAGTCTTCGCTCACAACACGAAGGAAGTAGGGCATCGTTTCGACAATGGCCGGTGCTTCATCAGCCTGATCTAGCCCATGCAACAGAGCAGTTTCGTTATAGATGACATCCTTGGGCACGAACATGTAAGCCGTCGCGTGACGTACCGTGGGACGCCATTTACGGGCGGTTTTGTCATCGGAAGTATCAGGCACACCAGCAATCCCAAAGGCGCGCTCGATGAAGCCTTTTGCTGCCTCAAGTGTCGTTAAGCCTTGAAGCTGCTCGACATGGCTTGGGATTGGCAGATTCCGTCCGTTGCTCACGTACATTTTGGTGCTGGTGGCCTGCCCCACAGGCGGGACTATCCTCGCAGTAATCATCTGCGCATCTCCAAGCACCCATTTCACCCCCACCGCGAGACTATGTCGTTTCACGTGTGCTGCCAGCTCACACTTGCTGGAGCCAAGGCAGTAATCGATGGCCTTGATCAGGGTCGATTTACCCGTACCGGATGCACCGGTGAAGATGTTCACTTCTCCTAATTTCAGCGGAAGGTCGCGTACCCGACCACCTTCGCCGATGAAAAAGATGTTTGAGATATTCCAGCGGCTCATAGCTCCAGCCCCATCATGTCGAATACTGTCCGTGTAGTGCCCGCCGAGGCAAACCAGTAACCCAAGCGGTAAATTTTCTTGAAGATTTGTTGAGTGTCCTCACTCAATTGCGCAGTGAGATGTCTAGGCATTGAGGACGCCCCTTGGATTACGTCGCCTTCGGGGTTGAGCGCTAACAACTGGCTGAAGCAGGCGAATTGGATTGCTTCGGTCACAATCTCCAGTGAGCCGTTAATCCTGTCCGCGAGCCGGATCTGAATGACTGGACTACGGTGCAGCCACTCCAACAGTCCTGTGCTTCGGTTGGTACGATCAAAGGTCGAAGCCAGGTCACCCGAGAGTGCTATCGGCAGAGCCACATAGCACAACGTGATGTCAGGAGCGCTGGTTCCAAACGACAAGTACCCTGTTACGAAATGGGTCAGTAATGCGGCGCAATATGCCGGGTTGGTTTCGGCATAGATATCGTGTGTGATGACCATTCCCTATTCCTTCAGAAGCTTCAGGTACTGGGCATGCCACCCCACCTTCAGATCGATGGCCAATAGCTGATAGGTTCCTCGCACATAGTAGTGACCGCTCCAGCTTGATGAGATCGGCTCGACTTCTTTCGGCGCCGAATCGTGAGTCCAGCGTAAGACATCCAGCCCCATGGATGCGATCTCTTCAGCACTGCACGCTTCGCAATCTTCGACCATTCGGGTGTGAATATCCGACCAGGACTCCTGGAGCTTGGCGTCGTACGAGGCGATCTTTGAGCGCAGTTGAGGCTTTTCGAGAATCCATTTTGCTCGCTGGTTTACTGCCCGCCATTGCTCGCGAACGGCTTTGCTGATGTCCGAGGGCTTGCCGCCGACCAAAGCGATCTGACGGTAAAGCATGCTGTCAGCCTCATAGTCGTCCGGATGGTTCACCATATCGAAGTCAGCAGTCAGCTTGTCCTCGTCTAACTGGGGGATGATCGATGAGAGAGTGTGCTCCACTTCACTTCGGTAGATAACCCGTTCGCGCTTACCACACAGCGTGTAGACCACTTGCAGATCCCACCATGCAAGCAGGCTTTCAGCAGCACGTAGACGGTGCTCTTTGGGCAGCAAATGCAGGTGTTTGGATAAGGCAGCAGGAATCTCACTGACGGTGACTTCATCAGGCTTTATGAAGATTCGCTTGAGCAGACTGGATCTGATGGTCGGGTCAAGCGCGAGAAAGGCCTCACAGCCTTTGGCACGACCAGCATGGCGAAGACTGACTTTGTTTGCCCGATCGTCCAAGCGCTCTGCGACGACCCTCTGCGCCTCCTCAAGCAGTGCCCTGAGTAAGGGCTCTCGATCAGTTTCCTCGTCGCAAAGTGCCATCAACGGAGAGCCGTCGGGTACGGGGCCAACTGCGACGAGGTGGAACCTCGTATCTGCGAGCGATACTAGCGGGATGGCGTCGATCCATACCTTGATGGTCTTCCATAGCGCCACAGATGCGAGGGTAACTGGAGGCGGGTTTTCTTGGATGGAGTGCTTGAGCTGATACAGCAGGGACTGTCCATTGGCCTTGATTTCAACGTCATCAAGCCGCTCAATGGCCACAGCAGCATCGTCTGTTTTCAGCCGTACCAACATCAGTAGCGCATACTGGCTCTGATAGTAGAACCCTAGCGCAGCCGCCGATGCGTCATGAACAGTGTTCGAATCTGTTCCATCCATTCTCGACTACAAGCCTCCCTGGTACTGCAAGCGATCCAAAAAATCGCTGAATGATACCAGAATGCCACCCCTCAAGACTGATTCAGGTGGCTAAGCACTGCCTCAAACTACTCTAAAGCCCAAATAAGCAACCAGTGAACCGCCCCAGCTTTTAGGTGCCCCCAAAAAACCTCGGTGAATATGTCCGCTTCTGGCCGATTTTATTGGAAAAATTCCGCTGCAATTTCTGCCCACGAAACTGCACGGCTGACTTTGAAATCTGATCAAATACCGCTTCTGAACTACTCTAGATTTCGCGTAGCAACGCGCAATTCAGGCGATTTTAAGGGTATGAACCGGCGCCTATGACCGATGCCGACTTTTCAACAGAACCGGCCGACTGCTGCCCTATCGCGCCTATAGTTTCGCTCCCACAAAGCGGCCATTTGATCCAAAAAAATCTCAGTCACACATCACCGCAATGACATCCCCACCATGGAGTCTTCAATCATGTCATTGCACTGCCCGAGCTGCGGCTCTCCTCAGGTCTCCACGCACCTCACCGCCATGCGGATTGCTGCCTTCATCGGCATGCTGGGCGGTGCGCTGCGTGGTGCCGGTACCATCCTGCTCACTGGTCCGGCCATTGCCAGCAGCGGCCTAGCCAAACCTCCCAACGTCAACCTCAATGCCCTGTCGTCGGCCATTCTCAGCGGCCTGGTTGGTGCTGCTGGTGGTTGTGCGATGGGCGCTCAGCTTGGTGAAAAACTTGACCGTCATGTGCTGGCCCACAACCACTGTCTGAGCTGCGGTCACCGCTTCAATCAAACGGTCTGATCCGGCCGCCCTTCTCTTTCATTCATCCCTAAATGCCGGTGCTGCGCCATGCGCAGCGCTTTATGCCGGCTATTGCTCAAAGGAAATTGATCATGGCTCATCAAGTCGAACAAATGGCCTACGCCGGCGCTACTCCCTGGCATGGTCTGGGCAACAACCTGCCTCGCAAGCAACCTATCGAGGTCTGGCAGCGCGAAGCTGGTATGGACTGGCAAATCCAGGAGTCGCCGGTGCATTTCAAATCGGATGCTGTCGGTCATCTGGGCGCGATCCATTCCTTCCCGGAGCAGAAGGTACTGTACCGCTCGGACACCAAGGCTCCGTTGTCTGTGGTCTCCAACCGCTACCACACCGTCCAACCGCGCGAGGTGCTGGAGTTCTATCGCGATCTGACCGAGGTCTCCGGCTATGAGCTGGAGACGGCAGGCGTACTCAAGGGTGGTCGCAAGTTCTGGGCGCTGGCGCGTACCGGACAGGGCACGTCGATCAAGGGCAACGATCAGGTCAACGGCTATTTGCTGCTGGCGACTTCCTGTGACGGCACCCTGGCCACCACGGCGACACCGACCACCGTGCGCGTGGTGTGCAATAACACCCTGACGGTTGCCCTGGAGGGCACCAGTCGTGCGATCAAGGTGCCGCACAACACCCGCTTCGATCCGAAGGTGGTGAAGAAGCAGCTCGGCATCGCCGTCTCGCAATGGGACGATTTCATGTACCGCATGCGCGCGCTGGCTGAGCGCAAAGTGCAGTGGCATGAGGCGCTGGGTTTCTTCATGAACGTGCTGTGCGAGGTCAGTCCGACCGGCCAACTGCCAGAGCAGTTGCCCAACGAACGCGCCCTGCGCCGCGTGCAGGAACTGTACGAAGGACGCGGGCGTGGTTCGAATCTGGAGTCGGCTCGCGGCACTGCCTGGGGCTTGCTCAACGCGGTGACCGAGTACGTCGACCATGAGCGTCGTGCTCGCAGCACTGAGTACCGACTCGACTCGGCCTGGTTTGGCCAAGGTGCACAGGTCAAGCAACGTGCTCTGGATGCGGCCCTGCAAATGGTCGCCTGATCTTCCCCTTTTCTACTTCATCCACTCCATAACGCCCGGTCAGTTCAGCGCTGATCGGGCGTTTTTGTGTCCGCGAGGTGAACACCATGAAAGCAACGTCATTGAATGGCAGCACCAGCAAGAAACGCCCTGCCCTGCGTCTGGTCAGCACCAAGGAACTGCCACGCGAGGACTGGCTGCAGATCCGCAAGCAAGGCATCGGCAGTTCGGATGCAGCAGCGGCGGTCGGCCTCAATCCCTACAAATCTCAGCTGGAGCTGTGGCTGGAGAAAACCGGCCGCGACACCAAGCTGCCGAAGACCGATCCGCACGACGAAGAAAGTCCGGCTTACTGGGGCAACGTGCTGGAGCCCATAGTGGCTTGGCATTACAGCAAGCGCACGAAGCACAAGGTACGTCGCATCAACGCCGTGCTGCAGCATCCTAATCCGGAGTTGCCCTGGATGCTGGCCAACATCGATCGCGAGGTGATTGGTACAGACGAGGTGCAGATCCTCGAATGCAAGACAGCCGGCATAAACGGGGCACGCCTCTGGAAAGAAGGCGTCCCCGAATATGTGCAGTTGCAGGTGATGCACCAGCTCGCCGTCACCGGCAAGCAGGCGGCGGATGTGGCGGTGTTGCTCGGTGGCCAAACACTGGAGATCCATCGTATCGAGCGGGACGAGCAGATGATCGCTCGCCTGATCGAGCTGGAGCGCCGTTTCTGGCAGTACGTTGAAACGGATACTCCCCCACCTGCCGATGGCAGTGCCTCGGCGGAACTGGCGCTGCGTTGCCTATATCCGCAGGACAATGGCCAAGTCGTCGACTTCAGCGGCAATGCCGGTCTGGCGGCTGCCTTCCTGGAACTGAAGGCTGTACGTCAGTCGATCTCCGAGAAGGAGAAACGCGAAGCCGAGCTCAAGCAGATGCTGCAGCAGGCCATGGGTGAGTCCACCCGTGCTGAGTTCTCCAGCGGCTACGTGAGCTGGCGCAAAGCCAAGGACAGCACCGTGCTCGATGTCGAGCGCCTGCTCCAGGAAAAGCCTTACCTGCAGGCCCGCTATCCGAAACTCAAGGAAGGTAGTCGGCGCTTTCTGATCGGATGATCACCCTCTTCCACTTAATCCCTCCCCTTGGCCAGTCCATGCAGTTCGCGCTGCTGGCTGGCCTTTTTTGTTTTCAAGGAGCGCCATCATGCTCAAAGGTCTAGCAATTACCCCGCCCGTGCTCGGGCGCATCTCCATCGGCAAGGTCGTCGAGAAGAACGGCAAACGCCTGCCGGAGAAAGACGACCAATTCACCATTACCTCTCAGGTGCAGGGCAAAGACGGCTGGCTGCTGCACCCACTCAATGACGAACTGCGCCAGGGGAAAGACGACAAGCTGCGCAGTATTCCTGTGCGCTTGTTGTTCAACGAACCTGAGTTGAATTTCCGCGCTGATTACACCCTGTTTGATCGGCAGAACGGTCGACCGGTATGTGTCGGCAACGGTGAAACCTGCAAGCGTATTGGTAAGGATGGCGTTCAATCGCTGCCCTGCCCGTCACCCGATGCCTGCCCACTGGCCAAGGGCAATGCCTGCAAGCCCTACGGACGAATGAACGTGGTGATCGGTGATGAGGATGCCCTGGGCAGCTTCGTATTTCGCACCACTGGCTTCAACAGCATCCGTACGCTGATAGCCCGGTTGCAGTACTTCCGGGCCATATCAGGTGATCGTCTGGCGTGCCTGCAGCTGGAGCTGCGTCTACGTGGCAAATCCACCCGGCAGAGCCATGGCACGCCGATCTTCTACGTCGATCTGACGCTGCGCAGCGGCATGACCGTGGAGCAAGCGTTACTCACTGCTCGTGAACTGGATGAGGCGCGTCAGGCGGCTGGTTTTGATCAAGCCGCGCTGGATGCCACGGCGCGCGTCGGTCTGGGCAACGGCATCTTCGAGGATGACGGCGAGGACAGCAGCGCCATTGCTGAAGAGTTCTTTCCGGACGGACAGCCCGCCGCGTCGAAACCCGACAGTACCGTTCACACCCAGTCACTCGCTGAGAAACTCGAAGCCCAATCCCAGCAGCTCGAACCTTCAGCCTAACCACAGGCGGGCCGACTTGGCTCGCCATCCGGAGACACACCATGAAATTTCACAAGCTCAGGGCCGGTGAAGTCGCCGGCAGTTACCTGGTGGATTCGCCCGTCAGCGAAACCGACATCCTGCGCATGGCCCAACAGTTAGCCACTCAGCGACTGAGTAAGGGCCGTGCACTGACTGATCCACACAAAGTCCGGGAACACCTGCAGGTGTTGCTGCAGGAACTGCCACACGAAGTCTTCGCGGTGCTGCTGCTCGACAGCAAACACCGCGTGATCAGTTTCGAGGAGCTGTTTCGCGGCACCATCGACGCAGCCAGCGTCTATCCGCGTGAAGTGGTCAAAACCGTTCTCGCGCAAAACGCCGCGGCTGTGATCCTGGTGCACAACCATCCTTCCGGCGATCCCTCGCCCAGCCAGGCAGATATACGCCTGACGCAAACACTCAAAAACGCCCTGGCCATGGTTGGCACCACCACGTTGGACCACTTCATCGTGGGGTCAGAAGGCATCGTGTCGCTGGCTGAACAGGGCTTGCTCTAACCACCTTTGATTGCGGGCACCATCACGCCCCGAGGAGCGATCATGTCCACACGCTGCTTGATCTGTGAATCATCCGCCGTGTTGTCCAACGAATCGGTCGGCACGCTGGTCATGTTGGCCAGCGTTATAGGCGGCTTTGTGAATGCGGCACCACGGCCGTCTGCCCCAGAGGCTGCATCACCTGGAGTGGAGCCGATCCACCTGGAACAGGTGCTGGGATTTGTGACGAAAGGGATTGAACTGGCTCAGCGGCAGTGGGCTGAGAACCAACCCTTTCTGCAAGACGCCCGGCGCTTTCAGTTCATGCAACACGACTGCCTTTGCCTGCGTTGCGGGGCACTTTTCAACCGGGCGCCCGAACCTGAACTCAATCCTGACTCAGGCGTTGGGTGAGACGCTCGATCATCTCCAGCACCAGCTGACGATCTGCTGGTGTGAGCTGGTTTAGCATCTGGCTGATACGCACGGCCTGGTCTTCAGGCCGGTGGCTGGCTTGGGTCAGCAGATCCGCAGCCTCACAGCCAAATATCTCGGCGAACTGCATCAGACGCTCGATGTTAGGCATCACGATGCCACGCTCGATACGCGACACCGCTTCACCACCAATCCCCAGCCGCTCGGCGACCTGCTCTTGAGTCAGTTCGCACAGCATGCGCTGCCTGGCAATCGCCAAGCCCACCACTTTGGCCAGGTTCGTTTCTTCAGACTTCGGCATACACCCTCCAGGTCAACCTGAATGGTCGAATGCCATCCTCTTGACATGAAGGGCTTCAAAGGTTGTTATCCAACCCATAGAGTCGATATGCATCCATCTAAGTCGACACTGCAAAACCCTTCATTGCGCAATAAGCGAGACCTTCACCATGACACAACTGACATTCGACGACTTGGCCACCGCCAAGTTGCCTCAACTCATCAGCCGCAAAGAGTCGTTTGAGGTCGTGGGCCTCAGCGGAAAATTGATCGAAGCCGTTCGCCTGGTTGAAAGCAAGATCGAGGTCACCGGACTGACCTGTCGCGTTTACACCGTTGGCCGCGTTGGTTTGGCAGCCGGCAGTTTTGCAGGAGGTGTCACGGGGGCATTCGGATTGCTCTCGGCGACCAGTATTGCCTTGCACAACCTGGTGACCTTCAACCCCGACTACGAGATCGAGAAGTACCCAGTGCATAACCGGATCGTCGTTCGCTACAAGAAAAAGAAGAAGTAACCCACCCAATACCGAGTGGCTAGCCGCTCACCATACGAAGGGAGTTCGATCATGAACCTGACCACAAAACCCAAACTGATTTTCGGCCTCGCTGCCACGCTGCTCACTGCCGTCACAGCGAGCAACTTCGCCACGGCCCAACAGCGTGAGGTGGACTACGTTGTTGGCGAGAACGTCTTTAGCTGCTCAACCAC
>LNFM01007386.1_pt1 | contig 17271 bp, 17 predicted proteins | sample 596031 | NCBI WGS metagenome assembly LNFM01 (sample SAMN04254537, study PRJNA301005) | activated carbon metagenome | isolation source: dual media filters at the Ann Arbor, Michigan drinking water treatment plant | place: USA: Ann Arbor | reverse complement strand
ATCACCTACTGGCTCGGCACCGATGACCAGGGGCGGGACATGCTGTCCGGCATCATGTACGGGCTGCGGATATCCCTGACCGTCGGCGCCGGCTCCGCCTTCATCGCCTGCATGGTCGGTGCCTCCCTCGGCCTCGCCGCGGCCTATGCCGGCGGCCGGACCGACAGCATCATCATGCGCATCGTCGACCTGCAGCTGTCCTTCCCGTCCATCCTCGTCGCGCTGATGATCCTGGCCTTCCTGGGCAAGTCGGTGACGAACGTCATCATCGCCATCGTCGTGGTGGAATGGGCCTACTACGCCCGCACCGTGCGCGGCACCGCGCTGGTCGAGCGTCGGCGCGAATACATCGAGGCGGCGGAATGCCTGGCCTTGCCAAAATACCGCATCCTGTTCCGCCACTTGCTGCCGAACTGCCTGCCGCCGCTGATCGTCATCGGCACCATGCAGGTGGCGCGCGCCATCGCGCTGGAGGCGACGCTGTCCTTCCTCGGCCTCGGCGTGCCGATCACGGAGCCCTCGCTCGGCCTGCTGATCGCCAATGGCTACGAATACATGCTGTCAGGGAAATACTGGATTTCCTTCTACCCCGGCATCGCGCTGCTGGTGACGATCGTCGCCATCAACCTGGTCGGCGACCAGCTGCGTGACGTGCTGAACCCGCGGCTGCAGAAGTAGGGCGCCCATGGCTGAAGCAATGAACGCGGCGCCCACGCTGGAGGTCCGCAACCTCCAGACCCACTTCTTCACCCGCGGCGGCGTGGTGAAGGCGGTCAACGACGTGTCCTTCACCATCGGCCGCGGCAAGGTGCTGGGGCTGGTGGGCGAAAGCGGCTCCGGCAAGACCGTCACCGGCTTTTCCATCATGAAGCTGGTGGATGCGCCCGGCCGCATCGTCGGCGGCTCCATCCTGTTCCAGGGGCGGGACCTGGCGACACTGTCTGAGGAGGAGATGCGGCATCTGCGGGGCAACCGCATTGCCATGATCTTCCAGGACCCGATGATGACGCTGAACCCGGTGCTGCGCATCGACACGCAGATGGTCGAGACGGTGCAGGCGCATGAGAAGGTCTCCCACGCCGATGCGCTGGCCCGGGCGCGCGATGCGCTCGGCATGGTCGGCATCCCGTCCCCGGATGAGCGGCTGAAATCCTACCCGCACCAATTCTCCGGCGGCATGCGCCAGCGCGTGGCGATCGCCATCGCCCTGCTGCACCGCCCCGACCTGATCGTGGCGGATGAACCCACCACCGCGCTCGATGTGACGATCCAGGGCCAGATCCTGGCGGAGGTCCAGAAGCTGTGCGCCACCACCGGCACGGCGATGCTGTGGATCACCCATGACCTGTCCGTGGTCGCCGGCCTCGCCGACGATATCGCCGTGATGTATGCCGGCCGCGTCGTCGAATATGGCGATGTGGGGGAAGTGCTGGACACGCCGCTGCACCCCTACACCCATGGCCTGATCGGCAGCGTGCCGTCCCGCAACAAGCGCGGCGTGCCGCTGCGGCAGATTCCGGGCATGACACCGTCGCTGCTCAACCTTCCGCAAGGCTGTTCCTTCCGCGCCCGCTGCCCCCGTGCGGCGGAGGATTGCATCGTCATGCCGAACCTGCACCCCTGGCTGCCAGCCCGCCTGGCACGCTGCCACCACCCGCATCTCGAGGAGGTGGCGACGGCATGAGCCAGTCCCAGACTCAGGTGCCGGAGGCGCCGCGCACCTTCGCCGATAGCGACGTGCCAATGATCGAGCTGCGGCAGGTCTCCCGCCGCTTCTCCAAGAAGCTCGACATCGCCGCCAAACTGGCGCGCCGCCTCGGTGCCAATGTGCGCGAGGAGATCGTCCACGCGGTCGACCACGTCGATCTCCGCGTCCGGAAGGGGGAGGTGGTGGGCCTGGTCGGTGAATCCGGCTGCGGCAAATCCACCCTCGGCCGCGTCGTGGCCGGCATCCTGCCGCAATCCGAGGGCGAGGTGTTCTGGAACGGCCAGAATGTCGCCGGCATGCAGGGCGAGGCCGCGAAGATCGGCAAGCTCCGGCGGCAGATGATCTTCCAGGACCCCTATGCCAGCCTGAACCCGCGCATGCGGGTGGCGGACATCGTCGGCGAGGCGCCGCTGGTGCATGGGCTGACCACGCGCGGCAATTTCGACAGCTATGTCGATGAACAGATGCGCCGCGCCGGGTTGGACCCGGCCTTCAAGCGCCGCTACCCGCACCAATTCTCCGGCGGCCAGCGCCAGCGCATCGGCATCGCCCGCGCGCTGGCGGTGGCCCCCGAATTCATCGTCTGCGACGAGGCGGTGGCGGCGCTGGATGTCTCGATCCAGGCGCAGATCCTGAACCTGTTCATGCAGCTGCGGCGCGACCTGGACCTCACCTACCTGTTCATCAGCCACGACCTTGGCGTGGTGGAACATCTGAGCGACCGGGTGGTGATCATGTATCTCGGCCGCGTGGTGGAGGAAGCGCCGACGGAGCGTGTCTTCGCCAGCGCGAACCACCCCTATACCCAGTCTCTGCTGGCCAGCGTGCCGCGCATCGGCAACCGCAAGCGGGCTTTTGCGACCGTGAAGGGGGAGATTCCCTCACCGCTGAACCCGCCACCCGGCTGCCACTTCCACCCGCGCTGCCCGCACGCCTTCGAACGCTGCCGGGTGGAGGTGCCGAAGCTGCGGGAGGTCGCCCCGGGCCAGCGCAGCGCCTGCCATCTGAACGACGCCGCCTGATCCCGTATCGCGCCCAATGGGAAAGCCGCGACCTGGTCGCGGCTTTCCTGGCCGGGCGCGAGGCCGGGACGGACCCGCTCTGGCACGCCAGCGGGGCAGCCAGTGCGGCCGAATATGCGCGCTGGGCGCACCACCTCTGTGGCTGCGCCTGCCTGCAGATGGTCCTCGGCGCGCGGGGCCTGCCGGTGCCGCTGATCCATGCGATTCGCCGCGGCGTGCAGGCGCAGGGCGGCTATGTGGAGGAGCCGGAGGGCGGCATCCGCGGCCTGATCTATGCCGGTGCGGTGGCCTGGCTGGCAGGGCAGGGCATTGCCGCCCGCATCCTGCTGGATCTGACGGCGGCGGATATCCCCGAGGGCCTGTTCATCGCCTCCGTCCATCCCGGCATCCGCCAGCCGGATGCGGTGCCGCCGGGGCAGGGCGGGCATCTGGTTCTGGTATTCGGGCGCGACGCGGCGGGCGCGCTGCGCTTCCACAACCCCTCCGGCGACACGCTGGCGACGCAGCAGGATGCGCGCCTGCCACCCGCCCGTTTCGATCGCTTCTTCGCCGGGCGCGGCATCCTGATCGGCTGAGAGCTTTCAACCGGGCGGGATCGCCCGGGATTTGCGCGGGTCAGCTCCGCTTGGAGGTCGTCGGGCTGCCGCCCTTGCGCGCGGGGGCATCGGCACCCCGGCCGCGGCCGGGCGGATCACTCGGGTCGCTGTCGCTCGGCCCTGCCGGTGCCCGGTTGCCGCCACGTCCCTGGCCCGGCGGATCGCTGGGATCGCTATCCGTAACGCCCGCCCGTCCGCTGCCACTCTGGCCACCACGGCCACGGCCCGGCGGGTCGGACGGGTCGCTATCCGTCGCCCCGGCAGGCGGGCTTCTGCCGCCCCGCCCCTGGCCCGGCGGGTCGGAGGGATCGCTATCCGTCACCCCGGCACGGGGCGCCGGCGCGCTGCCAACCTTGGGCTCCGGCGCGCCGCCGCCAGGCTTGGCGCTCTGCGCCCCGGCCGCAGCCGGCAGGGTCGCCACGCCCAGCGTGGTCACCCGGAGGATCAGGAGGCGCCGGCTCGCCGGCAACCCATCAGATATGGACATATGGCGCTCCTTGCCTCGGTGCATGTTCGCGACGCGCCGGGGTTTTCACAAGGGGCATGGCGTGGGTCGGGTGTGCTGGAAGGCGCTTGCGTAAGAGTTCTTGTTATGTTCTTCTCATCGCATGAGCACGATCGCCCTCGGCTTTCCCCCCCAGGCTGGCAACGGGTCCGATATCCCGGCCGAGCTCCGCATCCCGCCCCGCCCGCAGGGGGCGCGGCAGCGTCCGGCCACGCGGACCCCGGCCTGGCGCGAGGCGATGCGCTGGGCGCTGTTCGGCCTGACCACCAGCCTGGCGGCCGGGGAGGTGGCGCTGGCCCTGTTCGGGCCGTGAAGCGTCAAACGGGCAGGGTCGCCAGCGCTGCCAGCCCGCCATCCGCGCGGTTGCGCAGCACCACATCGCCGCCATGGGCGCGGAAGATGTTGCGGGCGATCGGCAGGCCCAGCCCGGTGCCGCCAGTCTCCCGGTTGCGGCTGGCCTCCAGCCGGTGGAAGGGCTGGAACACGTTCTCCAGCTCGCTATCCGGCACGCCCGGCCCGTCATCCTCCACGCTGATCCGCACCACCCCCGCGGCGGGCGGTTGCAGCCGCAGCGTGGCGGATCCGCCATAGGCCACCGCATTGCCCACCAGATTGGCCAGCGCGCGCTTCAGCGAACCGGGCCGCGCCACCACCGTCAGGTGCTCCGGCCCCAGATAGGTGATCAGCTCGGCGAAGTCCGGGCTGGCATCAGCGGCCTCATCCGTCACCGTGCGGCACAGCGCGGCCAGGTCGACCGGCACCGAAGGCTCCCGCCGGGAATCGTCGCGGGCGAAGGCGAGGGTGGCGGCGATCATCGCCTCCATCTCATCCAGATCGGCCAGCATCTTCCGCCGCTGCTCGTCATCATCCAGGAATTCGGCGCGCAGTTTCAGCCGGGTGATCGGCGTCTTCAGGTCATGCCCGATGGAGGCCAGCATCTGCGTGCGGTCGCCGACGAAGCGGCGGATGCGCTCGGCCATGGTGTTGAAGGCCCGCGCCGCGGTGGCGACCTCGGAGGGGCCGTCCTCCGGCAGGGGCGGCGCATTCACGTCCCGGCCCAGCCGGTCCGCGGCCTCGGCCAGCGCCGTCACCGGCCGGATCAGCCGCCGCACGGTCCACAGTGTCAGCGCCAGCGCGGCCAGGGTCATCACCACGAAGGCGACCAGGAAGGTGAAGGAATGCCAGGGCCGCGGCGGCGGCATTTCCAGCCGCAGGTTCAGCCAGCCCTGGTCGGGAAAGCGCAGGCTGACCATCACCCGCCCCGGGCGGCCATAGGTTGCGATCAGCACCTCCCTCGGGCGGAAGCGGGCCGGGGCGTGGCGCAGCGCGTCCAGCCGCAGGATGCGGAGCAACTCCGGCGGTGGCGGCGGAAAGCCGGGCTGGGCCAGTGCCACATCATCCACCGTGGCCCGCAGCCCGGGCGGCATGTCCAGATCCTCGATCAACGCCTGGCGCCGCTCGGGGGGCAATTGCAGCAGGCTGCGCCAGGCACCGAAGGAACGCTGGGAGATTTCGCGGGCATGCTGGAAGCGCTGCAGATCCACCCGGTCCAGCGCGTGAATCGTCAGACCGGCCGCCTGCACCAGCACCAGGCTCACCAGCAGCACCAGCGCGGTGCGCCCCGCCAGGCTGTGCGGCCACAGCCAGCACAGCCAGCGCAGCCCGGGCAGGCGGCGCATCAGCCGCGCTCGACGGTGGCGGACAGCACGTAGCCGCCGCCGCGCACGGTCTTGATGACCTGCGGGTTGCGGCCGTCATCCTCCAGCTTGCGGCGCAGGCGTGACACGGCGACATCGATGGCGCGGTCGAACGGCCCGGCCTGGCGGCCGCGCAGCAGGTCCATCAGCATGTCGCGCGTCAGCACCCGGTTGGGGCGTTCCACCAGCACCATCAGCAACTCGTACTCGCCACCCGTGAGCGGCACCTCCGCCCCCTGCGGGTTCAGCAGGCGGCGCCGCGTCGGCTCCAGCACCCAGCCGGCAAAGCGCAGGACCTTGGCGGGCGGTTCCTGGGATGGGCCGGTGCTGCTATCGGCGGTCGCCCGGCGCAGCACGGCGCGGATGCGGGCCAGCAATTCGCGCGGGTTGAAGGGCTTGGCCACGTAGTCATCGGCGCCGAGTTCCAGCCCCACGATGCGGTCCGTCTCCTCCCCCATCGCGGTCAGCATCACGATCGGCACCTCGGACTGGGTGCGCAGCCAGCGCGCCAGGTCCAGGCCCGATTCGCCCGGCATCATCAGGTCCAGCACCACCAGATGGTAGCGGCCGAGCGGCCAGAGCTTGCGGGCTTCCCGCGCATCCCGCGCCGCGGTCACGCGGAAGGACTGCTTCTCCAGGAACTTGCTGAGCAGTTCGCGGATTTCGCGGTCGTCATCGACCACCAGGATATGCGGGGCTGTTGCGTCCATGGCTGTAACATAGCGCGCCGCGCGCCGGCCCCTAGGGCGAAACCCCGCCGGATGTTGCGGCATGTGACCCTGGGGGTGCCGGTTACGGAGCGTTGCACTTCCTCATGCTGCCAGGCCTTTTCCCCGTAACCCTGCGAGCGCATCTGGCGAAGGACAGGACGCCACCCCGGCTTCGGCCCCGACTTTGCCGCGGGAAATCCCCCCTCCCGGTCCGGGGTGGCGTGTTGTAGTGGCGGCGGGGATGACCCTTCCTCATGCGTCCCCGCCGCCGCACTTCTCGGCCCCACCCCCCTGGGCCCCACCCCCCTGGGTCCCGGCCGCGATGGCGGCGCTGGTCCAGGCCGATCCGGACCTCGCCGCCATCGAGGCGGCGGCCGGCCCGCTGCCCTGGCGCAGCCGCCCCGCCGGCCTTCCCGGGCTGTTGCGGACCATTTGCGGCCAGCAGATCTCGAACCAGGCGGCGGGTGCCATCTGGCGGCGGCTTTCGGCGATTCCCGGCGCGCTGGACCCGGTCGTGCTGGTCGGCCTGGATGATGCGGTGCTGTGCGGCACCGGCGGCCTGTCCCGCCCCAAGGCCGCGCATGCCCGCGCGCTGGCGGCGGCCTGCCTCGACGGGTCGCTGCGGCTGGAGGCGCTGGACGCCATGACGGATGAGGCGGCGGTGGCGCATCTCTGCACCATCCGCGGCCTCGGCCGCTGGACGGCGGAGGTGCATCTGCTGTTCGCGCATGACCGGCCGGATATTTTTCCCAGTGGCGACATCGCCCTGGCCGCCGCCGTGGCGCATCTGAAGCGGCTGCCCTCGCGGCCGACACCGAAGCAACTGGCGGAGATCGCCCGTACCTGGCAGCCCTGGCGCGGCCTGGCGGCGCGGCTGTTCTGGCACCACTGGCGGCACGTCACGGGGCGCCCGCTGATCGAGGATCCATTGCCGACGGAGGCCCCGGGCGGCACCCTGGGCGGATGACGCTTCCATTCCCCCTGTCCGGCCCGCTGCGCGCCACCGCCGAACCGCCGATCCCCGCCGCCCGCGCCTGGGCCGCCCGCTATGCCGGCGCTGCCGGCCCGGCGCTGGACCTGACCCAGGCGGTGCCGGGCTACCCGCCCCCGCCGGAACTCCTCGCCCGCCTGGCCGAAGCCGCCGGCAGCGTCGCCTGCGCCGGCTACGGCCCGATCGATGGCGACCCCCCGCTGCGAGAGGCGCTGGCCGCCGACATCACCGGCTTCTACGGGGCGGAGGTTTCAGCCGCGGATGTCGCCATCACCGCCGGCTGCAACCTGGCCTTCGCCATGACCATGGCGGTGCTGGCCGCGCCGGGCGATGCCGTGATGCTGCCCGCGCCCTGGTACTTCAACCACCAGATGGCGCTGACCATGCGCGGCATCCGCGCCGTGCCGCTGCCCGCCCGCGCGGAGGCCGGCTTCGTGCCGGACCCGGCCGAGGCCGCCGCGCTGATGGATGCCCATCCGGTGCGCGCCTTGGTGCTCGTCTCCCCCAACAACCCGACCGGCGCCGTCTACCCGCCCGCGGTGATCCAGGCCTTCGCCGAGCTGTGCCGCGCCCGCGGCGTCTGGCTGGTGCTGGATGAGACCTACCGGGATTTCCTGACGGAGGCCCAATCCCCGCCGCATGCCCTGTTCGGCGATGCCGCCTGCCGGGATGGGCTGGTGCATCTGTATTCCTTCTCCAAGGCCTATTGCGTGCCGGGCCATCGCCTGGGCGCGGTGGTGGCCGGGCCGGGCTTCCGGGCGCAATTGGCCAAGGCGCTGGACACCTGGCAGATCTGCCCGGCGCGCCCGGCCCAGGCGGCGCTGGCCTGGGCGGTTCCCGCGCTGGCCGCCTGGCGCGCCGGCAACCGGGCCTTGATGGCGGAACGCGCCAGCCTGTTCCGCGCCCTGGTCGGGCAGCTGCCCGGCTGGCGGCTGGATGCGATCGGCACCTATTTCGCCTATCTCCGCCTGCCGGACGGCGCGCCGGATGCGGAAGCCGCCGCCGAATCCCTGGCCGCTGAGCAGGGGCTGATGACGCTGCCCGGCCCCTTCTTCGGCCCCGGCCAGCAGCGCCATCTGCGCCTCGCCTTCGCCAATGCGGGGGCGGAGGTGCTGGCGCAGGTGCCGGCGCGGCTAAACCAATGGTCTAGCCATACAATGCGGTCAGCTGCGTCGGCGTCATCTGGAACAATTGCGTCCGGCTGAACGCCTCGATCTGCCGGGCGCGCATGGCGGCGAGCTGGCCGGTGGTGACGGCCGCGATCTGCCCGGCATCCAGCGCCTGCACGGCGGATGTGGTCAGGCCGATGAATTCATCCGGCTCGATCGCCGCAACATCCGCCGGTGCCAGCGCCGCCACCTGCTCCGCATCCAGCACCGCAATGGCGGAGGCGCCGAGCGCCTGAACCTGGGCGCTATCCAGCGCGCCGAGCTGGGCGGGCGACATGGCCCGCACCTGCGTGCCGCCCAGCGCCGCCAATTGGGTGGAGGCCAGCGAGGCCACCTGCGCCGTGCCGAGGGCCAGGAATTGCTGGCCCCGCAGCGCCGCCACCTGCGCCGTGCCGAGTGCCGCGATCTGGCTGGTCGCCAACCCGCTGGTCCCGCCGAAGGACAGGCCACCGATCTGGCTGCCGGACAGGGCGGCGAGGGTGGTGGTGGACAGGCTGGCCACCTGCGTCGCGCCCAGCCCGGCCATCTGCGCCGAGCCCAGCGCGCCAAGCCGCGTGCCCAGCGCTTCCAACTGCGCGGTGCCGAGGCCGCCGATGCCGGTGGCGGACAGGCCCGCCAGCTGCGTATCGGCCAGCCCCGCCAGCGCGGTGGTGGACAGGGCGGCGACCTGGCTCGTTCCCAAGCCGCCAAGCTGCGCCGCCGTCATCGTGGCCAGCCGATCCGCCGCCAGCGACAGGTCGAGCCCGGCCAGCGCGCCCGCCGAAAGCGCCGCGAATTGGGTGGAAGCCAGCGCCGCCACCTGCGTCGCCGCCAGCGCCGCGATCTGTGTGCTGCCGAGTCCCGCGACCTGGGATGTGCCGAGCAGCGCGATCTGCGTCGTGGCCAGCCCTTGCGGCGCAAGCCCCGCCATGCCGCCCGCCGACAGCGCCTGCAATTGCGTGCTGGCCAGCGCCGCCACCTGCGCGGAAGACACGCCCGCCATCTGCGCCGAGCCCAGCGCCGCCACCTGGCTGGTGCCCAGCGCGCCCCATTGCGCCCCATCCAGCCCCGCCACCCCCAGCCCGGCCATGCCGGAACTGGTGAGGGCGGCGAGCTGCGTTGTCGCCAGTGCGGCCACCTGGCTGCTGCCCAGGGCGCCCAATTGCGCGGAGCCCAGGGCCGCCACCTGGCTTGTCGCCAGCGCCGCCACCTGTGTTGTCCCCAGCCCGCTGATCGCCGTGCTGGAAAGCCCGGCGACCTGCGCGGTGCGCAGCGCCGCAAGCTGCGTCGTGGCCAATTGCTCGGCCGCGGCGGTGCCGAGCGCGCCGATTGCGGTGGGCGCCAGCGCGGCGATCTGGCTGGTGGCCAGCGCCGCCACCTGGCCGCCATCCAGCGGCGCAATCTGCGTCGCGACCAGCCCGGCCAGCTGCGTCGTGTTCAGCGCCGCGATCTGCCCGCTGGTCGCCGCCTGGAGCTGCGCGGTGCCGAGCGCCGCGATCTGCGTCGCACCCAGCGCGCCCAGCCCGGCACTGCCGATCCCCTCCAGCGCCGTGGCGCCCATCCCGCCCAGCGCGGCGGTGGACAGCGACGCCCATTGCGCCGTGCCCAGCCCCGCCAGCGCCGTGCTGCCGAGCGCCGACGCCTGCGCCGAGCCCAGCCCCGACAGCCCCGTGGTGGTCAGCCCGGCCAGCTGGGTGGCGCCGAGCAGCCCGACCTGGGTCGCCGCCAGGGCGGCCACCTGGGTGCGCTTCAGCGCCGCCGCCTGGCTGCTGGACAGGGCGGCGAGGTCCGCCGCCTCCAGCCCCAGCATCCCGCCGGCGCTCAGGGCACCGATTTGCGCCGTGCCGAGCAGCGCCATCATGCCATCCGGCAGCGCCTGCACCTGGAAGCGATCCAGCCCGCCGATCTGGGTGCTGGACAATGCCTGGATCTGGCTGGTGGCAAGGGCGGAAAGCTGCGCGCTGCCCAGGCCCATCATTTGCAGCCTGCTGAGCCCCGCCACATTCAGCGCCTGCAGCGGCGCGCCGCTCAGCCCGGACAATGCTGCGGGATCGAGGCCCGCGACCTGGACGCTGGACAATGCGGCCAGCTGGGTTGCCGCCAGCCCGGCCAATTGGCTGCTGCCCAGCCCGCCCAGCTGCACGCTGCCCATGGCGGCAAGCTGGCTGGTTCCCAGCGCGGCGAGCTGCGTTGTTGCCAGCCCGGCCAGCGCCGTGCGGGACAGCGCCGCCACCTGGCCGCTGCCCAGCGCCGCCACCTGCCCGCTGCCCAGCGCCGCCACCTGGCCGGAGCCGAGCGCGGCCACCTGACCCGTGCCCAGCGCGGCCAGCGCGCTGGAGGACAGCGCCGCCAGCGCCGTGGTCGCCAGCCCCGGCACCGCCGTGCGCGCCAGCGCCGCAATCTGCGTGGTGGCCAGCGCCGCAAGATCCAGCACCGCCGCCTGCGCGGTGCCAAGCCCGCCCATCTGCGCCGTGGTCAGCGCTGCCAGGCGCGCGCCGCCCAGGCTGCCAAGCTGCGTCGTGGTCAGCCCGCCCATGGCGCTGCGCGACAAGGCGGCGAATTGCGCCGTATCCAGCGCTGCCAGGGTCGCCGTGCCCATGGCCGAGATCTGCGCGGGCTTCAGGGCGGCGATCTGCGCGGTGCCGAGGGCGGCGATCTGGCTGCTGGACAGCGCATCGAAATCCGCCCCGTCGACCCCGCCGATCGCCGTCGGCGTCAGCGCCGCCAGCTGGCCGGTGGACAGCGCGGCCATCTGCATCGTGGTCAGCGCGCGCGCCTGCACGCTGCCCAGCGCGCGGATCTGCGCGGTGGTCAGCGCACCCGCCTGGCTGGTTGCCAGCGCCTGCACCTGCCCCAGCGTCAGCACCGACATGGCGGAGGCGGAGATCGCCGAGACCTGGGTTTCGCTCAGCGCCGCCAGCCGGTCCGGCGCGATCGCCTGCACCTGCGCCGCGGCCAGGCCGCCGATCTGCGTGGTGGACAGGCTGGCAAGCGCCGTGGAGGACAGCGCCGCGACCTCCGCTCCGGTGAAGCTGGCCATTTGCTGCGAGCCGAGGGCGGCCAGCTGTGCCGGGGCCAGCGCGCCGATCTGCGCCACGCCGAAGGCCGCCACCTGGCTGCGGCTGAGGGCCGCGACCTGGGTGGTGGCCAGCGCCGCCAGCTGCGCCGTGCCGAGGGCCGCCAGCGCCGCGGTCGGCAGCGCCGCCATCTGGCTGGTGCCCAGCGCCGCGATCGCCGTGGTCGCCAGCGCCGCCACCTGCGCCGGCCTCAGCGCCAGCACCTGGTTGCGCCCGAGCGCCGCCGCCTGGGTCGCGCCCAGCCCGGCCAGCCTGGCGGTGGACAGCCCCGAAATGGCCGCGGGCGCAAGGGACGCGATCTGCGTGGTGGCCAGCGCCCCGAACACCGTGGCGGAGAGCGACGCCGCCTGCGCCCCGGTCAGCCCGCCGAGCGCCGAGCCGCTCAGCGCCGCCGCCTGCGTGCTCTCCAGCGCCGCAAGCTGCGTGGTGCCAAGGCCTGCGATCTGCGCGGGCTTCAGCGCCGCGACCTGGCTGGTCGCCAGCGCCTGCACCTGCGTGGAGGCGAGGCCGGCCAGCGCCACGGGTGGCAGCCGGCCGATCACCTCTGGCTGCAACATGCCGATCTGCGTCGTGGTCAGGCTGCCGAGCAGCGAGGCAAGGTGCCGCGCGCCGGCCGCGCTCGAAGTGGCGGCAACTTGCACGTTCAGTTTCCTCGGCCCGTCCGGCGTTCTGCGGGGCGGCGGGCCTGTCGTGGCACCGGCGCGCAGGGCGACCGGCCCGGAGCCGGCCGGCTGTGCCAGGCTGAGTCCGCAGGGGCAGTTTTGGACCAGCTTCGCTAATGCCGGGTAAATCGAAGCGGTGATCCCGCCGGCTCCCGCAAGCGTGAACATGGCCCCGGCGATCTTGATGCAGGATCAATCTGAAATGGGAGGGGTGACATGCGCTTCCGGGGAGGAGACAACCGGCTTCAGCTGGACAAGTGGGAAGACAAGATCTTCGCGGCCGCTGGCTATGGTGGCGGGATCGGCGCAGAATTGGACCAGAGCTTCTTCATGGCCGGCATCCGGGAGTCGGACGTGATCTGGGATGGGGACGATCCCCTGCGGGTGGACGGCGACGAGGCGCTCTGGATCTGGTCGCATGGCAACAGGCACCGGGACGCCATAGGAACCGGACCGGGCTCGATGCTGAGCCCGACGGATATGGCCGGGCGCCTGCAGAACCTGCACAGGGGCTCCACCGGTCACATCATCGTCTGGACCTGCTTTGGCGGCTTCCCGGGTGGCTTCACCGAGCATCTGGCGCGCTTCATGGCCAATAGCGGCTACAACCACCTGCATTTCTGGGGCGCCGTGGGGCTCACCGGCCACATGCAGCGCTCCGATGACGGCAACCAATGGGCCGATGTGCTGGTGGCGCGGGAGCGGGAGGGGCAAGCTTACGATCTGGCGCGGGCCGCGCCGCCGGGCCGCCTCGCCAGGCGCCTATTCGCCACGCGCGATGACCTGAATGGCTGGGGCCCAGGCCTGATGCAGCCGATGTTCCGTGTCGCCTTGACCATCTGACGCTGCGGGTGCGAGGTCAGTCCACCCAGCCGGAGGCCGCCATGCGCACGCTCGACATCATCTCCGACGCCATCTGCCCCTGGTGCTGGATCGGCAAGCGCAACCTGGATGCGGCGCTGGAGGCCCTGGCGGCCGAAGGGCTGCACTTTGCGGTGCGCTGGCGGCCCTTCCAGCTCAACCCGGACATGCCGGAGGAAGGCGTGGTCCGCGCCATCTACCGCACCCAGAAATTCGGCTCCGAGGCGCGCGGGCGGGAGCTGGATGCGAATGTGGCCGAGGCCGGCCGCGCCGTGGGCCTGACCTTCCGGCACGATCTGATGCAGCGCACCCCCAACACCGTGGCCGCCCATCGCGTGATCCGCATGGCAGAGGCCGCCGGGGTGCAGCATGCGGTGGTGGAGGCGCTGTTCCGCGGCTATTTCCAGGATGGCCGCGACATCGGCGACCACGCCACCCTGGCCGAACTGGCCGGCACCGCCGGGCTGCCGGCCGAGACCGTCGCCACCATGCTGGCCGGGACGGAACACCGGGCGGAGGTGCTGGCGGAGGATGCGGCCGCGCGCCAGGGCGGCATCAATGGCGTGCCCTCCTTCCTGATGGACCGGCACCAGCTGTTCAGCGGCGCCATGCCGGCCACCCGCATGGCGGATGCCTTCCGCCACGCGAACACCATCCTATCGGAACGCGCCTCCGCCGCTTAACGTCCTGCCTGGCGTTGGGGGAATCGGCCCATGGAATGGGTGCTGCTCGGTCTCGTCGTCCTGCTGCTGCTGTGGCTGGTCGTCATCTACAACCGCCTGGTCTCGCTGCGGCAATCGGTGGCGCAGGCCTGGGCGGATATCGAGGTGCAGCTGAAGCAGCGCCACGACCTGATCCCCAATCTGGTGGAGACGGTGAAGGGCTATGCCGCGCATGAAAGCGGCACGCTGGAGGCGGTGATCGCCGCGCGCAATTCCGCCGTGCGCGCCCAGGGGCCGGAACAGGCCTCTGCCGCCGAAGGCCAGCTCGGCGCCGCGCTGGGCCGGCTCTTCGCGCTGTCCGAGGCCTATCCGGACCTCAAGGCCAACACCAATTTCCTGTCGCTGCAAAGCGAGCTGTCCAATGTGGAAAACACCCTGGCGGCGGCGCGGCGCTTCTTCAACAACAGCGTCGCGGAATACAACGCCTCCATCCAATCCATCCCGGCGGTGTTCTTCGCCGGCTCCCTCGGCTTCGGCCCGAAGGGCTTCTTCGAACTGGATGAGGCGGAGCGCGCGGCCACCCGCAACGCGCCGCAGGTGAAGTTCTGAACCGGGGGCGGCGCCATGCTGCCGACCCTCGGCCTGCGGACCCATATCTGGAACACCGGCCTGCGGTCCCTGCTGCTGCTGGCCGGCTTCCCGGTGCTGCTGGCGCTGATCACCTGGGCCGTCGCGCTGCTGCTGGCCGCCACCGGCACCGATGATTTCGGCCAGGGGCTGCGGGATTCCGTGGCCCTGCTGCCAGCCGCCATCCCCATCGCCCTGCTGATCTCCGCCATCTGGTTCGCCATCGCCTGGTTCTCCAACCAATGGATCCTCGACCTGATCTCCGGCGCCCGGCCGGTGACGCGGGACCAGGAACCGGCGCTGTGGGCGATGACGGAGGAGCTGGCGATCAGCCGCGGCATGCGGATGCCGCGACTGGCGGTGATTGAGACCGAGGCCCGCAATGCCTTCGCCTCCGGCCTCACGCGCGACAAGGGCGCGGTGACGGTGACGCGCGGGCTGATGCAGGCGCTGAGCCCGCGCGAATTGCGCGCCGTGGTGGCGCATGAGCTGACGCATATCCGCAACGGCGATGCGCGGCTCGGCGTGATCGCCGCGGTCTTTGCCGGCGTGATCTCCATGGTGGGGGAGGCGATGTGGCGCGGCCTGCGCCTCGGCCGCATCCGGCGCCTGCCGCGTGCGGGCGGCGACAACCGGGGCAAGGGCGGTGCCGCGCTGCTGGTGATGCTGGCGCTGGCCATCGCGGCGCTGGCCTGGCTGCTGTCCATCGCGCTGCGCATGGCGCTGTCGCGCAACCGGGAATACCTGGCCGATGCCGGCGCCGTGGAGATGACGGCGGACCCGGACGCCATGGCCGGCGCGCTGCGCAAGCTGACGGGGCAGGAGGCGATGGAGGGCCTGCCAGGACAGGTCCGCGCCCTGCTGTTGCATGATGGCGCGAACAGCCTCGGCCCCGCCTGGTTCGCCACCCATCCGCCGATCGAGCAGCGGATCGAGGTGCTGCAACGCTATGCCGGGGCGGCCAAGCTGCCGGAGGCGGCTACCCCGCCAGCAGCGCCTTCAACCGGCGCACCGCACTCCCCGGCGTCGTCACCACCGGCAAGCCCGTGGTGGCGGACACCGCCCGGGCCGCCCGCGCCAGGCTGAACTGGCCGAGCAGGATCACGTCGCAGCCCGCCAGCTGCCGCGCGGCCTCCGCCGCCAGCCGGTCATGCGCCGCCCCATCGCCGGCATCGAGTGCGGCCAGCGCGCCTTCCGCCAGGCAGGGCGTGAGCTGCACGCCGGGCGGAAATTCCGCCGGCATGGAGGCCAGCGTGCCGGGAAACGTCGCCAGCAGGCCGATGCGCGGCCCGATCGCCACCGCCTCCTCGATCGCCGCCGCATTCGGCTTCAGCACCGGGATCGGCGCGAGCTCCGCCGCCACCGCCTCGATGCACGGCCCGAAGGCGGAACAGGAGAACAGCACCCCATCCGCCCCGGTGCCGCGCGCATAGCGGCCGAGCGTCAGGAAGCGCTCCGTCATCGCCGGCGTCAGCACGCCATCGCGCGCCAGGTCGGCCGAGAGGCTGTCATCCAGCAGGTTCATCAGCCGGGCCTCGGGCCAGGCTTCGGCGAAGGCGGCCTCGATCGGCGGCGGGGAATGCCGCAGGGCATGGATCAGCGCGATACGCACGCGGTCAGTTGCCGACGCAGCGCTGCAAGGGGGAGGGGAAGTCCGCGCAGTTCGGGAAGGCGATCTCATTCGGCCCGCGCCGTTCCACCCGCAGCGTGTTCGGCCCCGTGGCGCAGCCGAAGCCGAGATCGGCCGGCAGGCGGGAGGCGAGCGGCCCGGACGGCCCGGCGGCCGGGACGAAGCGGAACTCCAGCACATCCGGGCTGGCCTGGACTGTCTCGATGATCCGTTGGCGATAGGCGACATCGAAGATGGAGGCGCGCAGCACCACATCCTTGGTGAAGATGACGGAAGGCTGGCCGGTGCAGCTTGGCCCGCTGGTCTCACCCGGCGGGAAGATGCCGCCAGTCCAGGATCCGAAGACCCAGGCATGGGGCGGGTCGCCCGGCTGGGTTCCCTGTTGGGCCCCGGCGCTGCTGCCGAGTGCCACTGCCGCCGCTGCCGCCACGAGCATCCACCGTCGCATCCCGCGCTCCATCATCATTTGGCTTCAGCATAGCGCGGGCAGGGGGGCGGCGGCTATCGACCTGCGCCCGGCTCTGCCGCGCTGTTGTTCGGGCGGGGGCTTCTTACGCGGTGCAGCCCTGGCGGCGTACCGGCACATCTCTCAAGCCGAGTTGACATGGCTTCAGCCTGGCCATTACCGTTCCAAGGATGGGTAACATGGGCCTCCGCACCGCGAACCGACGCCGTCGCTGCTTCTCAGCGGCGGCTTCCGTGGCTGCGTGCAGACAGGCCCCTCCCCCGGTGACGTCCGCCCCGTAGCGGTCCACCCCGAGGCGCCATCAGCCCGTATCACCGAACCCCCGCAGCCCCCGGCTTCGGGGGTTTTCTTTTGTCGTCCTGCCAGGATAAGCCCATGCAAAATCACGATCCGCCGACCGTCTGGACCGTGCCGGAACCGTTCCGGACCATCTACACGCACGCGACGGAGGTGCCGGCCGACACCCGCCAGCTTCACATTTCCGGCCAGTTCGGCATCGCACCCGACGGCACCATGCGCCCAGACTTCGCGGGGCAGCTTGAGGCAGCGATGGACAACGTCGAGGCCCTGCTCGCCTCGGCCGGAATGAGCCGGCCGAACATGGTCAAGGCGACCTTCTTCCTCACGCGCAAGGAGGATCTGCCTGCGCTCGGCGCGGTTCGGCGGCGGCGTTGGGCGTCGGAGAGACCCTCGGCCGTGACGGTGATCGTGGTGGCAGCACTTGCCCGACCCGATGCCCTGGTCGAGGTCGAAGTCACCGCTGCGGCCGCGCAGTGAGCGTCCCAGGAAAGCAAAACCAAGCCGCTCACCCCGGCAGCAGGACACCATCATGAGCATTCGCGTTGGCATTGTCGGGATCAGCGGTTTTGGCGGTGGCGAGGCGAGGCGCCTGGTCGCGGGCCACCCGTC
>LNFM01007385.1_pt1 | contig 17272 bp, 22 predicted proteins | sample 596031 | NCBI WGS metagenome assembly LNFM01 (sample SAMN04254537, study PRJNA301005) | activated carbon metagenome | isolation source: dual media filters at the Ann Arbor, Michigan drinking water treatment plant | place: USA: Ann Arbor | reverse complement strand
CCCGCGTCGATGAAACCCATCCAGTCGAGCCAGTCTGACAGCCCGCGACGCGAATCTTCGATGCCTGCCACATCGCCGTGGATGAGTAAGCCGTAGACGCGCCCGGCCAAATGCTGAGGGTAGTGCCATCCGGCCATCTCGAGCTCTTTTGCCTTGCTGGCCTTCTTGCCGGAGGTTGAGGTCGGATCCGGATTTCCCCCGTCGGCGCAGACCAGGCGGTCGATCATCAGTTTCAGCGGACTTGGACTTTGGTACCAATATACCGGCGAGACAATAATCACTGCATGAGCGGCGGTCCAACGCTCGTAGATTTCCGCCATCCAGTCGTTGGTCTGATTCAGCGCCTGATTGGGGTAGCAGCTGCACGGCCAGTGGCATAGCGGCATCGCAGTCGATACGCAGCCCTTGCAGGGGTGAATATGAAGGCCGTATGAGGAGGTCAGCAAACTCAGATCCAGCACATCGATCTCAAGTGCGGCTTGCTCCAGCACTTGCCGGGCAATTCCCAGCAGCCGGAATGACTTCGATATCTCGCCCGGGCAGGTGCCGTCATTGCGCGCCGAACCACAGATCAGCAACACCCGGGAAGGCTTCGCCGGGTCAGCCCAGCGCTGCTGTGCCTGGTCTATACGCTGCTTTGTTGCGATCCATTCGGTTGACAATTCATAGTCCGGATCAACATATCCCGGCCCCGCTTTTTCCGTGAAAGGAGCCTTACGGCCTTCCGAATAGGCTTCCCAGGCAATCGCTTCTAGGCGGTCAATCGACTGCGCCTCGACGAGGAAAGCAGGGTCAATGAAGGCGGCCCGAAAGCGGGAGGCGAATTCAGCGCGTTCAAGCCGGGCCGGCGCCTGCCCTTTGCGAATTTCAATCCTGTTGGGTTCCATTTTTAATGCCTGAAAATGGAGACATCAAACTGCCAGAACGGCAATTCAGGAAAATCCTCTGACAGTCCAGCCGCGCTGCCGTGCCTGGATGCCACGTCATAAGAGCCGAACACCTGCCGTGCGGACTTGACTTCGGGCAGCACATAAATGAGGGCATCGCGGGTGGCGAAAACAGGACGGATATGGATTTCGTAGAAAGCGACCGGTACGTTGATGCACCCATAAGAGATCCGATTGTCTTCAGCGGTGAGGGTCGCCAGCCGTTCCAGCCGCCGCTCGGCCGGGTTGGTGGCGCGGACACGGTGGATCGAGACGGCGGCATCGTAGTCCACCCAGACAATATCTTCGCCTTGTGTGTTACGGCCCCGTTCGCCGACAAATCTGCCTGCATGTGTGGTCCGTTCCTCGGGCCGCACCTGCTCAATGGGGCGCGTTCCAATGCCTGGAACTGCGTCATCACCCAGGGCGGCACCGAGTAACACGGGACTGGTGCCCCGCAGGCGTGCTTCATGATCAAAAACATAGATCCTGGCGGATTTCTTGTCGACGATTACAAAGTCGGCCCCTGCGTTATCGCGCGAGTCAGCAATCCAGTCGGCGATGTGACGCACTTCCATTGAAGCGGTCTCAAGGCCGAAGTCGGCAAAACGCCCGGCGGCATCCGGATTTTTAATTGCCGAGGGAGTGCGCGTGGCAGCCGGACTGTTCACGCCAATCTGGTCGGAATTGACCGCGTACGGGAGCAGCACGGCCAGTGTCGCCGCACTGACAAGCAACACCCGGCGAATATTCCCGGAATTCCATGAGCAAGCAGTGTCCCGCCTGGATATGAGCGTTTTTTTCATGCTCAAAGAATCATATGCATATGGCGAACGAATACGGCCGGACATGTGGAAAGCCGCTTGCAGGGGTAACCCTGTAAGCGGGTGAATACGGTCATGAATGTTGCGGTTGATCAGTTGCGGTCGGCGCGGGCCATACGTTCGTTGGAGCGCTCGCCGGTCGAGCTGCGATTCGTGGTGCCGGTTGAATCACGGTTGGTGGTGCCTGCCGAGTCACGGTTCATGTTGCCGGGGGGAGTCCGGTTCGTTGTGCCGGTGGCGTCCCGATTCATCGTCCCGGTCGAATTGCGGTTCATGGTGCCTCTGGTGTCAGGATTCGTTGTGTCGTTCGAGCGATTGTCCGGGGCGGCAGCCGTGCCTGACTGTGCATTTGCAATGCCGATGATGCCGGCAAAAGCAAAGGCTGCGGCTGTCGGGATGAGGAGTTTGGAAGCATTCATATTGATATTCCTTGAGTAAAGTTGAGATGGAAACTCTGCTGATAATTCCGCAGAAAGTTCAGCATGAATAAGCGCAAGTAGAGGGTCTGTGCGGGAGCGCACGATTTAACCGACTGTTTTTGGATTTTTCGCGGCACGCAAACAATGGGCCTGTGCCGTAAACCGGCGTTTCATTTTTATCTGCTGGCAGCGGCTCCCGGGGGGCACGGGAAATGGTTCGGCAGCGTACAGACGTTGTTGATGTGCATTGCCTATGTTCAGCCCTGATATCCATCCCGGCACCCTGCAATCTGCGGGACGCGGGATTCAACCGGAGGTATTCCAATGAACAAACCTGTCGAACATATTCCTGGCGCCGCAGCTGATGGGGCCAACGTCAGCACGCCGCCTGCAGATTCGAAGATGGTGACGGGGCTGTTCCGGGACCGCGAAAATGCAGAGCGGGCCTACGGCGCTGTCACCAGCCGCGGCTACGACAAGGGTGATGTCAATCTGATGATGTCAGACGAAACGCGGAAAAAGCATTTCTCCGCGGATTCGGGTGGTTACACCGAGCTCGGCAACAAGGCAGCCGAGGGTGCGGGAATTGGTGGCGCAATTGGCGGCACTTTGGGTGCGATCGCTGCCGCCGTGGCTGCCGTGGGAACCTCGATCGCCATTCCCGGACTGGGACTGGTCATCGCCGGACCAATCGCTGCGGCTTTGGCGGGTGCGGGTGCGGGTGGATTGGCCGGCACCGTGGTGGGCGCGCTGATTGGCTGGGGCATCCCGGAAGAACGGGTCAAGCAGTACGAGGACGGTATCAAAGAGGGCGGAATTCTGATGGGCGTAAAGCCACGCTCTGAAGAGGACGCCGCCCATTTCGAGCAGGAATGGAAAAAAAGCAATGGTGAGCACGTCTATCGTTAGCAAATCCGACAGCAACGGTGCGGTTTTCTCCGGGCCGCGCTACGCGTGGTCCGGACATTCGGGATTTTTGCCTGAACATCGGTTACGCGGGCAGATTGTCCGGTGCCGGTAGGCACATTGACTTGCCTTCAACCATGCACTGCTGTTTTTGGTTTATTACATCTAGGAGAAAACATGAGTATCGGAACCATACTGCTGATAGTACTAATCCTGCTGTTGATTGGCGCGTTTCCAACCTGGTCGCACAGCAAGAGCTGGGGCTATGGACCCAGCGGGGGTTTGGGTCTGGTAGTCGTTGTCATCATCGTCTTGCTGCTGATGGGAAGGCTGTGACCGGCAGTTCCCGTTGAATGAAAAACCGCAGTTGGCCGAATATGAGTGACGGCCGAATCATGGCCACGCACCAGCGCGATCTGCGCACCGGCACGCCGGTGTGGCTGCGGCAGGGCGGAGTGCGGGTGGCGAATACGCCGCTCGTCGCGAACCTGAAAGTGGATGTCGTCGTTGTCGGCGCCGGGATCAGTGGCGCACTGGTGGCTGATGCGTTGCTGCGCGCCGGCAAAAGTGTCACCGTGCTCGACCGCCGCGGTCCGGTCAGTGGCTCGACTCCAGCCAGCACCGCGCTGCTCCAGTTCGACATCGACCAGCCTCTGATCCATCTGACGCGGAAGATCGGGCGTGATCGAGCGGTAAGGGCCTACTGGCGCTCGGCAACCGCCGTGGATTTCCTCCGCGGTCGTATCGCCGATCTGGGACTGCATTGCGCGTTTCGCGAGCGCAAGAGCGTTTATCTGCCGGGCAACGTGCTGAACGTGAAGGAGCTGCAGCAGGAGGCGGCGGTCCGGGCTGAGGTGGGACTGCGATCGAGTTTCATAGGTGCCGGTGAGTTGCAAGCGCTGACGGGGATAAAGCGGCCCGGGGCCTTACTCTCGAGCGGCGCCGGAGAGGTCAATCCGGTGGCGCTGGTCGCTGGTTTGTGGCGCTCCGCTTTGTTGCGAGGCGCACATATTTATGCTCCGACCACAGTCATCGACATCGAGCCCGGACGTGCCGGTGTCACACTGACCACGGACGGTGGTCACGTCGTGCGTGCACGGAACGCCGTATTTGCCACCGGTTACGAACTGGTGAAACTGGTGAAGCCGCTTCGCTACAAGGTGATTTCGACCTGGGCCATGGCTACTGCACCGCAGCCCGCCCAATTGTGGCCCAGCCGGTGCCTGATCTGGGAGGCAGCCGATCCCTATCTGTATGTGCGCACGACCTTTGATGGCCGTGTTATTGCCGGTGGTGAGGACGAAGCGTTTTCAGACGAGGCCAGACGCGACTCGCTGATCCCGGCGAAGATCAATGCCATCCGCCGCAAGCTCCACAGGCTGTTGCCCGGGATCGACACCACACCGGAATTCGCCTGGGCCGGCTGCTTCGGCGACAGCGCCAGCGGACTTCCCGCCATCGGTGCAATCCCCGGTGCTGCACGCTGTTTCGCCGTACTGGGCTATGGCGGCAATGGCATCACCTTCAGCGCGATCGCTGCACAGCTGATCCAGCGCGCCATTCTGGGTTTGCCGGATCCGGATGCCGATCTTTTCGCACTGCCGGCCTAGCTGAAAACCCGAACTGCCCCACCCAACGCGATTCAATACTTAAAGGAGACTGACATGGCCAAACTCAAAACGCGTAAGCCCGCACTCGTTAATCGGACAGGCCTCGCGCCTTCACCCGCAGACGCCAATCGTTCAGGGCAGGCAGCGTCAGCGCTGGGCATCGAGCCCGGCGATACGCTCACCACCAATCAGGGGCTGCGCATCAGCGACAACCAGACATCCTTGCGCGGCGGCGCGCGTGGCCCGACCACTGCAAGTGGAGTTTTCCGGTCCGCGGGATGACCGTTTCAACCGGTTCCGGTTTTGGCGGTCATTTTTATTTGCGGCCTACCCCGACGAGCAGCACCAGGCCGACCACAATGGCGCCGGCACTGATTGTCAGCGGGATGTTCACCTTTTCCTTTTCCTGGACTTTGAGCTCCAGCGGGCCCAGTTTCATGCCGGTGGTTTCCTTGGTGTAAGTGAAGCCGCCGTAGGCCAGGCCGAGACTGCCGGCTGCGATCAGAATGATGGCGATGATTTTTGCGGGGTTCATGTTCAGTGTCTCCGGATAGTGTGAAAGAGGTCGGCAGTTTTTTTAGTTCGACACCCATGCGCTGCGTGCAGCTTCAGCGCAGAAATTTGCAAGTCGGTCGAGCACGATCCCCACTGCCTGATTTGCCGCCACAACTCCCCCGTAGGGATCCTCGCTGGTGACGGGAACGGCTGCATCAAACTCTTGCCAGGCGATCACGCGCCGCGTTTTTTCTTCGACCAGGTAAGCGCGCAGCGTGAAGTGAGCCCGACTCGGGCTAGTACGGAAGTCCTGCTGCAGGCGGATGATCTCGGTATCCAGCCGGAAGTCGCCGGTTGCCGTACCGGGTTTTTGCACCACGGCCCGGAATGCTCCGGTGTTTTCAATGGCGGAGACCAGCAGCGGCGCGAGCATGCGCGCCGGAGGGTCTATCCACGTGCTGTGTGCGAAGTATTCGGGTTTGTGAGTTACACGGACATAGATGATGCGTGCGCTGTCGAATCCGGCGACGGCATGCGGGGGATTGACGGTCAATGTCGGCGCCGTGGTTGCGGCGACGCCAGCAGGTGCTGCACGTTGCGGGATATCCAGCGCATAGTAGGCCGGGTGCGATGGTGCTGCCTCCGGGCGCAGTGCGCCGCAGGCACCCAGCGTCAGCAGACACAGGCCGGCGGCAAGGTACTGACTGAGGCGGGCTGTGGATGATTTGTTCATGGCTTTGATGGTCCGGTTGTTGTTTCGCCAGGCCCCGGCGGGACTGGCTGACGCCCGAACAGAAAGCCGCGCGGGTCGCGCTCAGTCTGTTCGGTGAGACGGCGCAGTGAGGTTGTCAGAATGGCGAGTTCGCCCAGCAGGCGCTCCAGCTCCGGCAGGGTTTCTGCTGTAAAACGTCTGATATCGGTGCCGGCGGAGTCGACAGCCGTGCCGGCGCTGACGCTGGTGCGGGCGACCTCTATCCCCATTTGTTCGACCGAGTCGGCACTGCGCCCTATGCGGTCAAGCACCGGCCCGGCCTGCGCTGTCAGGCGTGATGCATTTTCGAAAGTGCGTGCCGCATGGGTGATGCCTGCGTCGAGCGTCTCCTTGCGCGCGGCAACGGTTCGCGCCACGATGGCAAGGTCGGCGAGTGCGCTTTTGAATGCCGCCTGATTCTCTTCGCTGAGCAGGGCGTCGATATTGCCCGAGGTGCTGTCCAGTTTTGCCAGCACGCTGGTCAGCACGTTTTCCAATCGTGCGCTGAGCGAGGGCTTGGTCAGGATCATCGGATGCGGTTCTGGCGCGACTGCTTCCAGCAACGGCGCATTCGGGGCGCCCCCGCTCAATTCGACGTACGCAATGCCGGTCAGTCCCTGGGTTTTCAGCACCGCCACGGTGTCCACCTTGATCGGGGTGCCACGCTCGATCAACAACATCAGCCGTACCCGTTCCGGGTTGGCGGGATCCAGTTGGATATCGCGCACCTTGCCGACATCAACCCCGTTGTATTTGACGGGCGCGTTCAGATTGAGGCCGGAAACCGACTCCACCATGATGGCCAGGTACGGCGCATATTTTTTCTGCAACGTGCCGCCCGAGGCGAGCCACAGTGCACTGCCAATCAGCACGGCGCCGAGCGCCAGCACAAAAGCGCCGACGATGGCGTAGTTGACTTTGGTTTCCATTATAAGAATTTGTTTTTAAACACTATTTAGTGATTCCGATATTCTGGTCCTGAGCGGCGCGGCCGCGCGGCCCTTCGAAAAAAGGACGGATTGCCGGGTGGGCCATCTGCGAGAGTTCGGCCATCGAACCGACGCCTTGCACCTTGCCCTCGGCGAGCACGGCGACGCGGTCGGCCACCTGCCACAGCAGATCCAGATCGTGGGTGATCATGACGATGGTCAGACCGAACTGATCGCGCAGCTTGCGCACCAGTTCATCGACGCCGGCGGCACTGTCAGGATCGAGACCCGCGGTCGGTTCGTCGAGGAAGAGCAGTTCAGGATCAAGTGCCAGTGCACGGGCAAGTGATGCGCGTTTCATCATGCCGCCGCTCAGCTCCGAGGGATATTGTCCGGCGACTTCCGGTTGGAGACCGGTCATGGCAATTTTCCAGCCCGCCAGTTCATCGATCAACGCATCGTCGAGCCGGGTGTGTTCGCGCAGCGGCAGGCCCACGTTTTCGGTAACCGTCAGCGAACCGAAGAGGCCGCCATGCTGGAACATCACGCCCCAGCGCTGGCGCAGTCCGAGCGCTGCGTCGTCGGTGATTTTCTGCAGATCGACACCCAGCACCCGGATCGAGCCGGAGTCCGGGCGTTGCAGCAGGATCATTTCGCGCAACAGGGTTGACTTGCCCGAACCGCTGTCGCCAATCAGGGCGAATATTTCCGAGCGCCGAACTTCGAGATCCAGGCCGTCGTGCACGACGCGGTCACCAAAACGTGTCGAGACCTGGCAGATCTCGATGACCGCATCCTGCTCCCGGTCCTTGTTGAGCATGTCGGTGCCCATCATCACAGGCTCAGTGCGCTGAAGGCGACGGAGAACAGGGCGTCGGCGACGATCACCAGGAATATCGACTGCACGACGCTGCGTGTGGTGTGGCGGCCGACGCTGTCGGCGCCGCCTTGGGTGCGAAAGCCCTGAAAGCAGCCGACCATGACGATGATGACGGCAAACACCGGCGCTTTGCAGATGCCGATCAGGAATGAAGTGACGCTGACGGCTTTGACAAAACGATCAAGAAAGTCACCGAAGCCGACACCCAGTTGCTGCTGAGCCATGATCATGCCGCCAAACACGCCGAGCACATCCGCAAACACGGTCAAAAGCGGCATGACGATCAGCAGCGCCAGTAACTTCGGCAGCACGAGCAGGTCCAGCGGCGCGATACCCAGGGTGCGCATGGCGTCGATCTCTTCGGTCACCGCCATTGTGCCGATCTGCGCGGCATAAGCCGAGCCTGAACGCCCGGCGATGATGATGGCGGTGATCAGGGGCCCGAACTCGCGCAACATCGACAGGCCGATGAGATCGGCGACAAATATGTTGGCGCCATATTGACGGAGCTGGTCGGCGCCCTGGTAAGCGACCACGATGCCGAGCAGGAATGACAGCAGCCCGACGATGGGCAGGGCGTCAAATCCGGCAGTGCGGATGTTATAGAGGATAGGGCGCCATCGGAGTCGTGCCGGCTGTGCAACAGATCCCGCAAGCGCTGCCGCACTTTCGCCGACGAAGCTGAGCAACGCCAGGGTCTGTTCCCAGGCCGCGGCCGCGTTCCGTGCCAGGTTTGCAAATGTCGACACCGGTGCTGCGGCTGCAGAAGGCTGCGCATCCGTTGAACCGGCCGCTTGCTGTGCCACGACCTCCAGCAGTTTCGCGAAATCCGGGCGCAGGCCCTGCATGTCCACATGCCTGCCCTCTTCGCGCAGCCGCTGCAGAAGTTTCTGGAGCACCCAGGCCCCGGCGGTATCCAGAGCCTCAATGCGCGAGCCGTCAATGATCAGCGCTGATGCGGATCCGCGGGAGGGCGCGTCCAGTCCAGGTGTGCCTGTGCCGATCCGGTGGGCCGTCCAGGATCCCGATAGCGTGAGCCCGTGTGGCGTCGGATCAGCGATTGCATCAGAGGCCACCGACAAGGAGTCCATAAGTGCATTGCAGACTAATCAGGATGGCATGGCCGGTCTGTGTGGGAGCGTACAGAGTGCCCCGCCGGAAAACATGAATTTGTCTCCCTGGCGCAACATGCAGCCGCCGGACAATCAATCGTTGCCGCGGTACATCAGGCGCCGCACTGCAGTATGTGTGAAGGCGCACAGACCGCGTAATGGGGCGTGATGATACTTGTCGTCAATCGCCACTTCGGTACTCGTCAGCGGGTGCACCGGAGCCGATTTCAAATTACCCGGAGAGCTGCCATGAATATGAAGAACTGGACAGGAACGACACTTTGCGCATTGGCGATTCTTGCGCTGACCGGTTGCGGAACCATGGGTGATCCATTTGGCACCAGCTCTGCTAAATCCACCGATACCGGATCGACCGCCTATTCCGGCTACGGTGTGGTGCAGTCGATCGAGCTCATTCGGCAAAACACCACCGCCAGTACCGGCATTGGCGGCAGCGGCATCGGCGTCGGTGCCATAGCCGGTGCCGTTGTTGGCGGCGTGCTGGGCAATCAAGTTGGCGGCGGCACAGGCCAGACGGTGGCTACCGTGGCAGGCGCTGCCGGCGGTGCCTATGTCGGCAATGAAATCGAGAAAAGCCAGCAACAGAAAACCGCGGATGCCTACAAGATCACGGTGCGCATGGACAGCGGAAGCCATCAGACGGTGGTCCAGGCCAACAATGCCGGACTGCGGGTCGGTGACCGGGTGCGCATCGACAACGGCACGGTGCAGCGCTACTGATTAATCACAAAGGCGCCGGCCGACGATGGCGGCGCTGCTTCTCTGGAATTCAAACCGCACTGAGGAATTGAAAATGGACAACATGCTGAAGGTTATTGAAGTAATCGCGGAGTCCGGAAAAAGTTGGGAAGATGCCGCGGCAAACGCAGTGTCGCGTGCCGGGACTACCCTGAAGGGAATCAAGTCGATCTATGTCAAGGATATGCAAGCCAAGGTTGAGAACAACAAGATCGTGATGTATCGCATCAACGCCAAAATCAGCTTCATGCTCGAGTAGTTTCGATGGGCATCCGCCGGTTGTCTGCATTCATCTCCACAGGGCTGCTGCTGGCACTGCTCGGTGCCTGTGAGACCACGACTTCCGGCGGATCAGTTGGCGCGGATCGCCGGCAGCTGATGCTGGTGTCCTCGCAGGAACTCGACCAGGTGGCTGCGCAGGGTTACGCGAAGTTGCAGGCCGACGCGGCCGCCAAAGGCGTGTTAAACCGGGATGCGGCCATGCTCAGGCGCCTGCGGGCGATCGCCGCACGCATCACCCCGCAGACCCGTGCGTTCAGGGCGGATGCGCCTGACTGGAAATGGGAAGTCAATGTCATTTCCGCCAACGAGCTCAATGCCTTCTGCATGCCTGGAGGCAAGATCATGTTTTACTCGGGATTGATCAGCCAGCTGCAATTGACCGACAACGAGATCGCCGTGGTCATGGGTCACGAGATCGCGCATGCGCTGCGCGAACATTCGCGCGAACAGGTTTCGCAGGCCATGGCGGCCCAGGCTGCCATCGGACTCGGTGCCGTGCTGTTCGGTCTCGGCGAAGGATCAGCAGGCCTGGCCAATGCCGGTTACGAAGCGCTGATAGCAACCCGCTTCAGCCGCAACGACGAAAGCGAGGCCGACCGCATCGGTCTCGAGTTGACGGCGCGGGCCGGTTTTGATCCCCGTGCCGGCGTGACGCTGTGGCAGAAGATGATCAATGCCGGTCAGGGCGGCCGCCCGCCGGAGTTTCTCAGTTCGCATCCCGCTGAAGCCAGTCGTGTGCAGCAGATCCAGCTGCTGCTGCCGGTCGTGATGCCGCTCTATGAATCGGCGCGACGTGGTTGACCTGTCTTTGGCTTCGCATTTATTCCGGCATCGGTGCCCCAACGCACAGAACCGTTTCTGGCGGGCGCGTAAGTTGTGTTGAAGGGCAAGCCGGACAGCCGGCTGGCATCGGCAAAGAACCATACGATCAATTGAACAGAGGCGTGCTGACCATGGGCAAGTACTTGTTGGGCTGGATTTTTGGTGTCCCGGTTGTGGTGCTGGTGATCATTTACCTGTTGTTCAACTAGGAGCTGCCGTGCATTCAATACCCGCGATGAACCTGTTTCTGGAGCCCTTTATGATGTGGAGCCGGTTTGCGTGGAAGTCTGGTGAAATGGCGCTGTCGTCGACGCAGGTCATCGGACAGCGAGCTGGACGCCTTATGCATCCAGCGGCTGGCAAGGATGTGCGAGGCCGCAGCGAGATGATCCTGATGGGGCGGGAAAAAATCGAAGCAATACGGGAGTCGGTGCAGGTCGCAGGCATGCGCGCGCTGGTGCTGAACGGCCAGCTGATGTCGTTTGCTTTCAGCCAGGCGATGTCCACGTCTGCTGCATTCATGTCGATTGCCGCCAGCCGCAGTCCGGAGCAGTTGGCCGGGCGCCAGATGGAACTGGCGCGCGACATAACGACCGGATCGGTTGTTGCGGCCTCCAAACTTTCCGGTGCCACCGCAAGGATTGCAAGCAGTGCGCTGGTGCCGGTGCAAAAACGCGTCAAAAAGAACGCCCGGCGTCTTGCCCGGCGTTAAGTTCGTCCTTGCTTTCAACCCAGGAGAATCAAATGGAAAACATCATCCGCGGCAATACCCCTTCAAACTCCGGAACACCGACTGCCGGTGACAGCGCCTTGGGCAAGGTCTCCACAGGTGCGCACGCGGCCGTGGATTCCATGGCCGGTGCAGCAGATCAGGCGGCGCGCAAGGTCCAGCCGGCAATAACCCAGGTCGCCGCCATGGCGCACCAGGCCGTGGACAAGGTCGCTGATGTCGCTGCACCGGCTGCCGGATGGCTTGCCGAGCAGGGGCATAACCTGGACGCCACGCAGAAGAAACTGGTGACCGATACCTGCAACTATGTTTCCGCCAACCCGCTGAAGTCGCTGGGCATCGCGGTCGCTGCCGGGTTCATCCTCAGCCGCATGATGCGTTGACAGTGTTGTTCCGCTCAAACAAGACCTGGGTTTCGCGGGCCGCCTGCGGCGTCATGCCGGATGGCCTCGGCCTGACGGATGCTGCGCAGCGCGACACTGGCATGCCGCGAGAACAGGCTGTCCCTGCAGGCGTCCTCGACGAACTCGCGGGACTGGCCGGCTCGATTCGCGCCACGCTGTCGGGCATGATCGACTTGCTGTCGCTGGAAGCGCATCGCGCTGCGCTGACCCTGGTGTGGATGGCGGTATGGACCATCATTGCCGCCGTATGCATAGTGTCGGCATGGCTGGGTCTGATGACGGTGCTGGTCCTGTGGGCGATATCGCTGGGGGTTCCAACGATTATTGCAACTCTTGGAGTCGCGGCAATCAACGGGGCGGCGGGCGCATTGCTGATCTTCCTGAGTGTCCGCAGGAGCCGTGACCTGCTGTTCCCTGCAACCCGGCGGCAGCTGGCAGGCAAGCCGCCTGTCCTGCCGGTGACGACATGATGCCGGCCCCGGTAGACATCCGCGCAGCCGAACAACGGGTCCTGCGATCTATGGACCAAGTCCGTTTTGGCTTTGGCCGCATGCGGGTTGCCGGTCGTGCCGCCCTGGCCCGGCCGTCGACGCTGGTGACCGTGGCTGGCGTGAGCGGACTGTTCTTCTTCTGGCTTGCGCGCCGGACCCGGGTGCGTTCAACCTCCACCGTCAACAATCTGGGCGAGGCCGCAGCCACTTCAACCCTTGGCCTGGTGCTCGCCTTCATTTTCCGCCACGGCATGCAGCGATTCGCGAAGGTTTTCCGCTGAGTCATCCAGCACCTGGGGTCATTCCGCGGCCCAGCGGAAGTCGACTGTCTGCAAGGGGGTCGTGCCGATGACGACATTGCGCCGGACCGGCGTGTCCGCAAGGGTTGCGACAATCCGGTAGCGACCGGCAGGCAGGTTGACCAGCAGCCACGGCCCTTCGGTGGTCACGGCGAGCAGCGCCTGTCCGGCGTGATCGAATATGCTTACCCCGACGCCGCTGAGATAGTTTCCGGATTTCAGCGCAAACACCAGCTTGAGATTGAACTGTCCGGTAATGGCGCCGAGTCTTTCCAAGGATCCGGCGCCGACTCCGCCAGAGACGTAAGCGATGCCGCTTTCGCTGCGGACGATGGCTTCGTCAGCTGCCACGGCCGGTACGGAAATTGTTGCGCAGCACAGCACTGCGCCCGCAAGAAAGTGTCTGGCGTGGCGGCGCACGCAACCGGGCGTTTTGTCCATGGACTTGCTCCTGAAGGTTTGCCCGGCGGGGTTGCCGGATCAAGTCCCGATTATCGGCGGGGGCCGGCAGGGCCTTCTGTGCGTCGGCGCACATCGGTGCCGATGCCATGTGGCGAGGACGTCCGCAGCCGTTGTTCCATGCTATGTTCCGGCGGCGCGCGAATGGCGCGTTCAATTCAGGGAGTATCGGCGACATGGCAGTCTTTGAACCGGTCGGACATGTGCGCAGCGACCGCAACCAGATGTCGGAGGGGCACTGGGCGAAGGTTGAATCCCGGATCGAACTTGACCCGCGGTATGCCGGGGGGCTGGCCGGTCTCGGTGAATTTTCCCACGTGGTTGTGGTGTTCCACCTTGACCGCATTCCGGCCTTCGATCCGGCGAAACAGCTGGCGCGCAATCCGCGCGGCATGGAAGACCTTGCGCCGGTGGGCGTGTTCGCCCAGCGTACCAAGTTCCGCCCAAATCCGATTGGCGTCACCGCCGTGGAGCTGGTCAGGGTCGATGCCGATGGCATGGTCGTGCGCGGACTCGATGCCCTCGACGGCACGCCGGTGCTCGACATCAAGCCCTACATCCCGGCCTTCGAGCGCAAGGAAGATGTCCGCCTGCCGGCCTGGGTCGAACGGATGATGGACGGTTATTTCTGAACGCCGGCGTGCCTTCGTAAGATTCCTGCAAGGTGAAGTAAGGCTGCAGCAAGCTGTTGCCCCGAGGATGCTTCCGGCGTCGGGGAATGCTGCCGATGCCTTGTTTCCACCTTTTCAGGAGTGCGTGATGGACAGAATCGTTTTTGCTGCTTTGTCGTTGCTGGCTGCGAGGCAGGTACTGGCGGATGAAGCGCCGGCCGTGGCCGCGGCTCCCCTTGACGCTGATCCCACGGGGCTGATCGTGTTTGCCCTGGTGTTCGTCGGCATGATCGGCGGCTTTGCCTACTATATATGGAGCCAGGAGCGCAAAAAGGCGCAGCCCCGGAAGTAAACCGCACGTCTCGCGCACGGCCTTTCCCCGGGCGGCGCCGCGTCAGCCGCGATGCAGGTGTGAGAGCGCCTGGGCCAGGTCGGCAACCAGGTCTGCCGGGTCTTCCAGTCCGACATGCAGCCGGATCACGGGGCCACCGGGATTCCAATCGGTGGCCGTGCGCACCTTCTCCGGTTGCGGCGCAGTGACCAGGCTTTCGTAACCGCCCCAGCTTGAACCAATGCCGAAGAGTTGCAGCGCATTGACGAATGCCGCCACCTTCTCCTCGGGCACCGCGTGCAGCACAATACCGAACAGCGAGGCCGCGCCGTCGAAATCGCGCTTCCAGATCGCATGGCCGGGATCGTCCTCCAGCGCCGGGTAGAGCACGCGCTGCACTTCCGGGCGCGCCTGCAGCCAGCGCGCCACTGCAAGCGCGTTCGCCATCTGCTGCTTCATGCGCACGCCGATGGTGCGGAAGCCGCGCAGTGCGAGGTAGCAGTCGTCCGGACTGACGCAGAAGCCGTAGTCGGCGACCGCGTGGCGCACCGGCAGCCAGCATTTCTCGTTGGTGACCACGATGCCCATCATCACGTCGGAATGGCCGACGATATACTTGGTCGCGGCGTGGATCGACACGTCGACACCGCGTTCGAAGGAGCGGAAGAAGTAGGGTGTGCCCCAGGTGGTGTCGGCGAGCACCGGCAGGCCGCGCGCGTGCGCCACTGCGGCGATCGCGGGGATGTCCTGCATCTCGAAGGTCAGCGAGCCCGGTGCCTCGCAGAACACCGCTTTCGTGTTCGGCCGCAGCAGCTTTGCGATGCCGCCTCCGATGAGGGGGTCGTAGTACTCGACCTCAATGCCATTCGGCCGCAGCTGCCGCTCGCAGAACATCCGCGTGGGCGCATAGGCACTGTCGGTGACCAGCAGGTGGTCGCCGTTTTTGCAGAATGCCGCCAGTGCGACGGTGATCGCCGCCAGCCCCGAAGGCAGCGCCACCGCCTGGTGGCCACCCTCCATTTTCGCCACCGCTTCCTCGAAGGCCCAGGTTGTCGGGGTGCCATGAATGCCGTAGCGCATGCTCTTGAAGTCGTCGGGATCGCGGCTCTCGTAACTTTCAAGGTCCTGAAAGACCACGGTCGAGGTGCGGTAGACGGGGGTGTTGACAGTGCCGCGGGACAGTGAAGGATCGCGGCCGACGTGGGTCAGCAAAGTGTCTTTTTTCATGCAGGGCAGGAAGTTACGGGTGTCTTTTACGATATGGACTGCATCCGGCGCATTGTGCGTGAGCAGTCATGGCGTTGCAACAGAGGGTGGAGGTGCAGCGGCTCATTTTTTCCCGCTTTTGCGTTATCCTAGCCGCTATTCCAAACGAGGAGCGAGAGTGCCGCTGCTGGCGTCCAGCATGCGGTGCCCGGGACAGTCATGGACACACATCATTCACACCTGTTTGAAGTCGGCGGCGCTAAGCTCGCCCGCCTTGAAGATCTGCGCCTGATCAAGGGAGAGGGCCGCTACGCCGCGGACTGGAACCTGCCGAACCAGGCCCATGCCGGCTTCCTGCGTTCCGACCGTGCACACGCGAAGATCCTGTCGGTGGATACCGCTGCCGCGCGCAAGGCGAAGGGCGTGCTCGCGGTGCTGACCGGCGAGGACGCGGTCAAGGCCGGTTACATCAAGCCGCTGAGCATGCTGACTTTTGCCGGCAAGGACGGCAAGAAGGCCGCCATTCCCGAGCGTCCGGTACTGGCCCATGGCCGCGTGCGTTTCGTCGGTGACCTGGTGGCGCTGGTGATAGCCGAAACCGCCTTGCAGGCACAGGATGCGACCGAACTGATCGAAATCGACTATGAGGACCTGCCGGCGGTGGTGTCGCCGCGGGCCACGCTGGAGCCCGGCGCGCCTCAGCTGCATGACAACGTGCCCGGCAATCTCTGCTTCGAGCAGGAGGCCGGCGACGCCGCGGCGGTGGATGCCGCGTTCGCAAAAGCTGCCCATGTCACCAAACTGCGGCTCGACGTCACGCGCGTCGCGCCGAACCCGATGGAGCCGCGCGCCTGCGCGGTGGCCTTCGATGCCGCCAGCGGCAAATTCACAGTGCATTCGCCGGTGCAGGGCGTCAACATGATGCGCATGCAGCTGGCCGCCTACACCGGCGTGGCCGACGACAAGATCGACGTTGTCGCACGCGATGTCGGCGGCGGCTTCGGCCAGCGCAGCATTGGTTACCCCGAGTACGTCGCGCTGATGCTCGGCGCGAAAACGCTGGGCCGCCCGGTGAAATGGGTATCCTCGCGCAGCGAAGGTTTCCTTTCCGATTCCCACGGCCGTGCCAACTACATCGATGGCGAGCTCGCGCTGGACCGCGACGGCACATTCCTCGGCATGCGCATCGACTGGATCGCCGACCTCGGAGCCTATCTGCATCCCGCCGGCCCGGTGAGCCCGATGCGCAACCCGGTGACCTGCCTCAACGGCGTCTACAAGACCCAGGCCTTGTACGGCCGCTGGCGCGTTGCGCTGACCAATACCGCGCCGGTCTCGGCCTATCGCGGCGCCGCGCGCCCCGAAATCGCATTCGCGATCGAGCGTCTGGTCGACGAGGCCGCGGCGCAAATGAAGATTGATCCGGCGGAAATCCGCCGCCGCAACTTCATCCCGACCGACGCCTTCCCCTACAAGACGCCGACCGGATCGGTCTACGACATTGCCGATTTCCACGGCGTGCTCGACAAGGCGATGAAACTCGCCGACGTTGCCGGGTTCCCGAAGCGCCGCGCCGAAGCCGAAAAACGCGGCATGATTCGCGGCCTTGGTTTCTCGACGGTGATCGAGAATTCCGGCGCGGGCATGTTCCCCAAGGACGAAGTGCGGCTGGAAGTGCATGCCGACGGCACGATCACCGCCTACTCGGTGTCCCATTCCCAGGGCCAGGGCCATGAAACCACCTTTGCACAGATCATCGGCGACGGCCTCGGCATCCCGGCCGAACGCATCAGGCTGCGCCAGGGCATCGGCGAGCAGGGGCTGATCGGCAACCACACCGGCGGCTCGCGCACCATCGTCGGTGCCGGCACGGTCTGCCACATCGCGGCGAAGAAGCTGATCGAGGTTGCGACACCGCTCGCGGCCGAGCAGCTCGGCGTCGAGCCTTCGCAGGTTGCTTACGCGGGCGGCGAGTTCAAGTCGACCGCCTCGAACAGGAAGATCACGCTGGGTGAACTCGCTGCGA
>LNFM01004824.1_pt1 | contig 17272 bp, 17 predicted proteins | sample 596031 | NCBI WGS metagenome assembly LNFM01 (sample SAMN04254537, study PRJNA301005) | activated carbon metagenome | isolation source: dual media filters at the Ann Arbor, Michigan drinking water treatment plant | place: USA: Ann Arbor | reverse complement strand
GCGGGCGAAGAAGCGCAGCTGCGCCTCCCAGGCCCGGTGGTCGCCGGCATACTCATGGACGAAGACCATGGGCGTGCCTTCGCCGACATCCTCGTAATGCAGGGCAACGCCGTCATCGGTGCGCAGGCTGGGCATGGGCTTCTCCTTTGGAGGGCGCACAATGTGGCGGGCGGGGGCACCGGGCAAGGGTTGCGCCTTTTGGCGCCGCGCCCGATGTAACGGCCGGGTGACGTCAGAAAGGGTTCTTCGATGCAACGACGTGTATTGCTTCTGTCCGCGTTGGCGGCGCCGGCGCTCGCGCAGACCTGGCCGGCGCGGCCGATCCGCATTTTCGTGCCCTTCGGCCTGGGCGGCAGCGCCGATGTCGCGGCGCGGGCCTTGCAGGAGCCGCTCAGCGCGGCCCTGGGCCAGCCCGTGGTGGTGGAAAACCGCCCTGGCGCCGGGGCCGTGATCGGCACCGATGTCGTGGCCAAATCCGCCCCCGATGGCCACACCCTGCTGCTGATGAGCAACACCCACACCGCAAACGAAACCCTGCTGCCCAGCCGGCCCTACAACCTGATGCGCGACTTCGCGCCAGTGGCGGCGGTGAACATCGCCCGCCACGCGCTGGTGGTGCACCCCTCGGTGCCGGCCACGACCGTGCCGGAATTGATCGCGCTGCTGCGGGCCAATCCCGGGCGGTATGATTATGCGAGCAGCGGCCCCGGCACGCCCTATCATATCGCGGGCGAGGTGTTTCTCTCCATGGCCGGCGTGCAGGCGCAGCACATCCCCTTCCGCGGCTCCAACGAGGCGCGCACGGCGCTGGTCTCGGGCCAGGTGCCGATCATGTTCGACGCCATCCCCACGGTGCGCGAGCAGGTGCTGGGCGGCAGGGTCCGCGGCCTGGCCACCACCGGCCCCGCCCGCAACGCGCTGATGCCCGACCTGCCCACGGTGGCCGAGACCCTGCCGGGCTATGAGGCCAGCATCTGGCTGGGCGTGATGGCGCCCATTGGCACGGCCCCCGCGATCACCGAGCGGCTGAATGCCGAGATCAACGCCTTCCTCCGCAGGCCCGAAACCGCGGCCGCCCAGGCACGTGCCGGCGCCGAGCCGCTGCCCATGACCATCGCCGAATTCGACGCCTTCCTGCGCGCCGATATCCTCCGGCAGGCGGAGTATATCCGCCTCGCCCGGATCACCCCGGCGTGAGTTTTTCCCTCAACGGCGCTGAGGTGGCGCTGCCCCCAAGCGGCACGCTGCTGCAAGCGCTGCGCGGGGATTTTTCGCTCAACGGCCCCAAGCTGGGCTGCGGCGCCGAGGCCTGCGGCGCCTGCCACGTGCTGCTCGACGGCGTTTCGGTGCCGAGCTGCGTGCTGCCGGTCGAGGCCGTGCGCGGCCGAAATGTGGTGACGCTGGAGGGGCTGGGCACGCCGGAGAAGCCGCACCCCCTGCAGACGGCGTTCCTGGCCGAGCAGGCCGGCCAATGCGCCTATTGCGTGCCCGGCATCATCATCTCGGCCGCAGCACTTCTGGCGGCCAATCCGAAGCCCGATGAGACGGCGGTGCGGCAAGCCCTGCAGCCGCATCTCTGCCGCTGCCACAGCCACAACCGGATCATTCGCGCGGTGCTGAGGGCTGCATCATGAACCTCGCCTTCCACGGCACGAATGACGAAAAACCCCGGCTGCCGGGCTCGCTGCATGTCAACCGGATGCTGTCGCAATGGCTCGAATTCTCCGCCGATGGCACGGTGCTGGCGCGGCCGGGGAAGGTCGAGCTGGGGCAGGGCATTCTCACCGCGCTGACCCAGATCGTGGCCGAGGAGCTGGATGTGGGCGTGGCCCGCGTGCGGCTGCTGCCCGCCACCACCGGCACCAGCCCGAATGAGGCGGTGACCAGCGGGTCGCTCTCGGTGCAGGAATCCGGCATGGCCCTGCGCCACGCCGCGGCCGATGCGCGGGGGATTTTTCTCTCGGTGGTCTCGCAGCGCAGCGGCGTTTCGCCCGAGGATATCCGGGTGGAGGATGGCGCTTTCATCGGCCCCACCGGCCCGCTCGGCAGCTATTGGGAGATGGCGGGGCAGGGGCTGCTGGAGGCCGAGGCTTCGCCCGATGCCCGACCCAAGCCGGCGGCGGCGCGGCGGCTGGTCGGCACCTCCATGCCACGGCTGGATTTGCCGGCAAAAATCTTTGGCCAGGCGCGCTTCGTGCAGGATATCCGGCTGCCCGGTATGGTCCACGCGCGCATGGTGCGCCCGCCCGCTTTGGGCGCCACCTTGCTGGCGGTGGAGCCGCCCACCGATGCCACGCTGGTGCGCGATGGCAGCTTTCTGGCCGTCGTCGCGGCGACCGAGGCCGCCGCCGAGCGCGCGGCGCAAAGGTTGCGGGCGCAATGGTCGGAGGGCACCGGCCTGCCGCGCGATACCGAGGCCTGGCTTCGAACCGCGCCCGGCGAGGACAGTGTTGTGGAGGCGCGTGGCGAGGCCGCCTCCCCCACCATCACCCGCGAATTCCAGCGGCCCTATTTCGCCCATGCCTCGGTCGGGCTGTGCTGCGCGGTGGCGCTGTGGGAGGGCGATGCGGTCACGGTCTGGAGCCACACCCAGGGGCCCTATAACCTTCGCGCCGATCTCGCCAAGGCACTGAAAATCCCTGAGCCGCAGATCACCGTGGTGCATGCCGAGGGCGCGGGCTGCTACGGCCATAACGGCGCCGATGACGTGGCGCTGGACGCCGCGCTTTGCGCCCGCGCCATGCCCGGTGTGCCGGTCCGCGCATTGTGGTCGCGTGCCGAGGAGCTGGGCCATGGCCCGCTCACCCCCGCCATGCTGGTGCGGGTGGAGGCCACCACCGGTGCCGATGGCACCATCACCCATTGGTCCAGCCACGTCCGCAGCAATGGCCATTCCGGGCGGCCCGGGCGCGGGGCCGTGGCCACCTTGCTGGCGGCGCCCTGGCTGGAGGGCGGCAAGCCGATGCCCGCCTCCATCAACCCGCCCATCGCCGGCGGCGGGGGCGCGCAGCGCAATGCCGTGCCGATCTATGCCTTCCCGAACCTCCATGTCGGGCTCACGCGCATCACCGAGATGCCGGTGCGCACCTCCGCCCTGCGCGGCCTGGGCGCCCTGATCAATGTCTGGTCGATCGAGAGCGTGATGGACGATTTGGCCGAAAGCGCGGGCCAGGATGCGGTCGAATACCGCCTGCGCCACCTCACCGACCCGCGCGCCCGCGCGGTGCTGGAAAAGGCCGCCGTCATGGCCGGCTGGCCCGGTGAAGGCATGGGCATCGCCATGGCGCGCTACAAGAATTTCGGCGCCTGGTGCGCCGTGGTGGCGCAGGTCGAGGCGACGGAGCGGGTGCGGGCGAAACACCTCTGGATCGCCGCCGATATGGGCGAGGTGATCAACCCCGATGGCGCCATCAACCAGTTGGAGGGTGGCGCGCTGCATGGCGTCTCCGTCGCGCTGCATGAACAGGCCAGGCATGACGGCACCCGGATCATCAGCGACTCATGGGACGAATACCCCGTGCTGCGTTTCGCCGATGTGCCGCCGGTGACCACCGAACTGATCATCCGGCCGGAGGCGCACCCGTTGGGCGCTGGCGAAGCCTCCATGGCGCCGGCCATTGCCGCCATCGCCGGCGGTATCTTTGCGGCGCTCGGCACCCGGCCGAATCGCCTGCCCTTCATCCCGGAAAACCTCTGATGGCCAAGATCACCCTCACCCTGGCCTGCGCGGCGTCGGACCGCACGCGGCCGCTGCTCGATGGGCGTATCACCGTGCCGGGGGTGGATTTCGTGTTTCTCCCCGGCGAGCCGGAGGATATTTTTCGCCGCGCGCTGCGCGACAAGGCTTTCGATGTCACCGAGCTGTCGATGGGCAGCCACATCGTCACCACCGCCCGGGGTGATTCGCCCTATATCGGCGTGCCGATTTTTCTGTCGCGCGCATTCCGGCATTCCGGCGTCTATATTCGCAATGACCGCGGCATCAACAGCGCGGCCGATCTGGCCGGCCGCACCATCGCCCTGCCGGAATTCCAGCAGACCGCGGCCCTCTGGGTGCGGGGTTTTCTGCGCGAGCAATATGGCGTGGACACCAAATCCATCCGCTGGCGCAGCGGCGGTGAGCGCGTGGCCATCGCGCCCCCGCCGGGGCATGACCTGGCGCCGCTGGGCATGGACCCCGCCGCCGCGCTCGAATCCGGCGCGGCGGATGCGCTGATCGGCCCGCGGATTCCGGCCTCGCTGGGCAAGGGCGTGGTGACGCGGCTGTGGCCCGACTACGCCAGAGAGGAAAAATCCTGGTTCAAGACCACCGGCTTCTTCCCCATCATGCATTGCGTGGCGATCCGACGCGATATCGCGGCCGCCCATCCCTGGCTGGCGGTGGAGCTCTATCGCGCCTTCGCCAAGGCCCGCGACATCTCGCTGGCCGAGCTGCAGCTGGTGAATTTCCTGCGCGTCTCCATGCCCTGGCTGGCCTCGGCCTTCGAGGAGCAGCGCGCGATCATGGGTGGCGACCCCTGGCCCTATGGTTTCGCCCGCAACCGCGATGAGGTGGCGGCGATGATCCGCTTCGCCCTGGCCGATGGCCTGGCCGCCAGCGCCATCACCCCGGAAGATCTCTTCCACCCCAGCGTGCATCAGGAGGCGTGAAGGAGACCGCAGGGCCGGAGGGGTGACAGTTTCCGCCCCGCGTGATGAAAGCGGGCGAGGAGAATCAAAACCATGTCCGAACCCAGCGGCCCCCTGAAGGGCCTTCGCGTCCTCGACCTCACCCGCGTGCTGGCGGGGCCGACCTGCACCCAGATGCTGGGCGATCTCGGCGCCGAGGTGATCAAGATCGAGCGGCCCGAGGCGGGCGACGACACCCGCGGCTTCGCCCCTCCCTTCGTTCCGAACACCCGGGAGAGCGCCTATTTCGTCGGCGTGAACCGCAACAAGAAGTCGCTGACGCTTGATATCGCCAAGCCGGAAGCCCAGGCGATTGTGCTGAAGCTGCTCGAGAGCTGCGACATGCTGGTCGAGAATTTCAAGGTCGGCGCGCTGGCGAAATACGGGTTGGGCTTCGAACAGCTCGCCAAAAAATTCCCGCGCCTGATCTATTGCTCCATCACCGGCTTCGGCCAGACCGGCCCCTATGCGCCCCGCCCCGGTTATGACGCGCTGATCCAGGCCATGGGTGGCGTGATGAGCCTGACCGGCGAGCCCAATGGCGCGCCGCAAAAGGTCGGCATCCCGGTGGCGGACCTTTTCGCGGGCCTCTACGGCTGCATCGGCATCCTGGCCGCACTGCGCCATCGCGACGCGACGGGGCAGGGCCAGCAGATCGATATCGGCATGCTCGACACCCATGTCGCCTGGCTCGCCAATCAGGGCATGAACTACCTGGCCACCGGCGAGAATCCGCCACGCCTGGGCAACCAGCACCCGAACATCTCGCCCTACCAGGAATTCCCGACCAAGGATGGCTATCTGATCCTGGCCGTCGGCAACGATCCCACCTTCGCGCGCTTCTGCGAGAATACCGGCCTCGCGCATCTGCTGACCGATGAGCGTTTCTCGACCAACCCCAACCGCGTGGCGAATCGCGACCTTGTCACCGCCACCCTGACCCCGGTGATGAAAACGCTCACCACCACCGAATGGGTCGACAAGTTGGAAGCCCTGAAGATCGGCTGCGGCCCGATCAACACGCTGGAACAGGTCTTTGCCGACCCGCATGTGGTGGCGCGCGAGATGGTGGTCGAAATGACCCATGGCTCGGGCGAAGTCGTAAAAGTCATCGCGAACCCCGTGAAACTCTCGGCCACCCCTGCGGATTACCGCACCGCGCCGCCCATTCTTGGCGAGCACAGCGACCACGTCCTCTGTGATATCCTCGGCATGACGCCGGCCGAGGTGGCCGGGCTCCGGGAAAAAGGCATCGTCTGATGGAACATCCGCGCATCGGCGGCATCCACTCTCCTTTCGAGGGCGGCGCCGTCTCGCTGCGCTGGCATGAATGGGGGCCAGCCACGGGAAAACCCGTGGTCTGCGTCCATGGCCTGACCCGCAATGGGCGGGATTTCGACGTGCTGGCCCAGGCGCTGGCCGCCGAGGGACGCCGGGTGATCTGCCCGGATATCCCGGGACGCGGGATTTCCGGCTGGCTGCCGGCGGGCGCGCTCTATGCGGTGCCGACCTATGTCGGCGTGCTCACGCCGCTGCTGGCCGAGCTTGGCGATTACGACTGGGTCGGTACCTCGATGGGCGGGCTCATCGGCATGGGTCTCATCGCGCTGCCTTTCGACCGCGTGGGTAAAATGGTGCTGAACGATATCGGCCCCTTCATCCCCGAGGCGGCGCTGGCGCGCATCCGGGACTATCTCAGCCATTCGCCGCCACGCTTCCCCAGCCTCGCGGCGCTGGAGGCGCATCTGCGCCATGTCCATGCCCCCTTCGGCCCGCTGACCGACGCGCAGTGGCGGCATTTGGCCGAGCACAGCGCGCGAATGTCGGCCGATGGCGCCATGCACCTGCATTACGACCCGCGCATCGTCGAGCCCATGCAAGCCGGCCCGCTCAGCGATGTCGATCTCTGGGCGCTGTGGGACTGGGTGGTGACGCGCCCCGTCCTCGCGCTGCGCGGCGAGCATTCCGACCTGCTGACGGCGGAGACCGCGGCCCGGATGGCTGAGCATCCCAATACGACACTGGCCACCATCAAGGGCTGCGGCCACGCGCCGGCGCTGATGGCTGCGGACCAGGTGAAGCTGATCGTGGATTTCCTGGCCGGCTGATGGACCGGCTGGACACGCTCGCCGTCTTCGTCGCCGTCGCCGAGCATGAAAGCTTCGCCGAGGCCGCGCGCCAGCTCAACCGCTCCGCCGCCGCCGTCACCCGGGCGGTGGCGGCGCTGGAGGAGCAGTTGCAGGTCCGCCTGCTCAACCGCACGACACGCGCGGTGTCGCTGACCGAGGCCGGCGCCCGCACCCTGGAAACCGCCCGCCGGCTGCTTGCGGGAATGGACGAGCTGGCCGCGGTCACGCCCGAAACCTCGGCCCCGCGCGGCGCCATTTCCATCACCGCGCCCACCATGTTCGGCAGGCTGCATGTGCTACCGCTGGTGGCGAGCTTCCTGCGCCGCCACCCCGAGGTCTCGATCCGCCTCATGCTGCTCGACCGCGTGGTGTCGCTGGTCGATGAGGGGTTGGATCTGGGGGTGCGGATCGGGCCTTTGCCCGACAGCTCGCTACGCGCGATCAGGCTCGGCGATGTGCGCGAATGCATCCTGGCCAGCCCGGCCTACCTCGCCAGCCATGGTCGGCCGGACAACCCGCGCGACCTCGCCGGGCACAGCATCATCGCCTGCACCATCATGTCGCCCGCCCCCGAACGCTGGGCGTTTTCCGGCATCGGCCCGGTGAACCTGCAGCCCCGGCTGATCGTGAACACGCCCGAGGCGGCGATCCAGGCCGCGGTGGATGGGCTCGGCCTGACGCTGGCGATGTCCTATCAGGGGGCGGCGCATATCCAGGCCGGGCGGCTCGCGGCGGTGCTGCGGGGTTACGAACCCTCCTCCGACCCCGTGCACATCGTCCACCCCGCCGGGCGGCATCTGCCCGCCCGGGTGCGGCTGCTGCTGGACCATCTGACGGATGGGCTGCGCGCGGCCATCGCCGATGTTGCGCGGATCGCAACAGAGTAGACCCGCTTTCGCGAATTCTGTTCGCGGCCGCGAAACGCCAGTTTCCGCTCATCGCAACCCGATGAGGAACCTGACCGATGACCACCCAGCACCGCCGCATCACCATCGACGGCACCGAGATTTTCTATCGTGAGGCGGGTGACCCCGCCGCCCCCGCCGTGCTGCTGCTGCATGGCTTTCCCACCAGCTCTCACATGTACCGCAACCTGATCCCGGCGCTGGCCGGCAATTGGCGTGTCGTGGCGCCGGACCTGCCCGGCTTCGGCTTCTCCGCCGCGCCGAAGGTGAACAGCTTCGACCACATCGCCGCGGTGATCGAGCGGTTTACCGAGGAACTGGGCCTGACCCGCTTCGCGGTGATGGTCTTCGACTATGGCGCGCCGATCGGCTTCCGCCTGGCGCTCAACCACCCCGAGCGGATCGCCGCCATCATCACCCAGAACGGCAATGCCTATGCCGAGGGGCTGAGCGAGGGCTTCAACCCGATCCAGACCTATTGGCAGGCGCCGACCGAGGAAAACCGAGCCGCACTGCGCGGCTTCCTCGCTGCCGGCACCACGCAATGGCAATACACCCATGGCGCGCATGACCCGGCTGCCGTGGCGCCCGAGGCCTATACGCTGGACCAGCACTTTCTGGACCAGCCGGGCAATGCCGAGATCCAGCTCGACCTGTTCCTGGACTACCAGTCCAATGTGGCGCTCTACCCGGCGATCCAGCACTACCTGCGCGCCAACCAGCCGCCACTGCTGGCGACCTGGGGCAAGAACGACCCCTTCTTCCTGCCGCCCGGCGCCGAGGCCTTTGCCCGCGATGTGCCCGGTGCGGAAATCCACTTCGTCGACGCCGGCCATTTCGCGCTGGAGACGAAGGGCGAGGAGATCGCCTCGCTGATCCTGGGTTTCCTCTCCCGCGTGCATGCGCGCTGAGGGGGCGGGACCATGACCCCCATCGAGACCGTCCAGGCCTTCTACCGCGCGCTCGGCGCGGGCGATGTGCCGGCCGCGCTGGGGCTTCTCGCGCCCAACATCCAATGGACCGAGACGCCGCATTTTCCCTATTACAGCGGCACCTGGACCACGCCGCAGATGGTGCTGGACCGGCTTCTGGTGCCGGCCAGCCAGGACTGGAAGGGTTTTGCCGCCAACGCCACCCGCTTCATCACGAGCGGCGCGGAGGTGGTGGCCATTGGCGCCTATGGCGGGCTGAACCGCGCCACAGGCAAGCCGCTGGATGCCGGTTTTGCCCATATCTGGCGGGTGGAGGACGGGCTGATCACCCGCTTCGACCAATACACCGACACCCAGGCGGTGCGGCTGGCGATGGCCTAACGCGGCATTGCCCAATCCGCAAGAGAATCCCTCGCCCGGCGGGCATTCAGGCCCGCCGGCGCGTCCCCCACACCAATCCCATGCAACAAGGAGCCCATGCCATGACCAAGCTGCTCTTCATCAAGGCCTCGCCACGCGGCAGCGCCTCGAAATCCGTGGCCATCGCCGAGGCCTGGCTTGCCGCCCGCCAGGCCCGTGAGCCAGGCCTCACGGTCGACACGATCGAACTCTGGGAAGAGGCGCTGCCGGATTTCGACGGTGACCGCGCCAATGCCAAGCTCAACGTCATCACCGGCCAGGCGCAGAACGATACCCAGCAAACCGCCTGGGACCAGATCGTGGCCATCGCCAACCGCTTCATCGCGGCCGATCATTACCTCTTCGCGGTGCCGATGTGGAATGGCGGCATTCCCTATCGGCTGAAGCAGTATATCGACATCATCCATCAGCCCGGGCTGCTCTTCGGCCTGAAGCCGGAGAGCGGGTATTTCGGGCTGCTCCAGGGCAAGCGCGCCACGCTGGCCTATACCTCGGGCGCCTATAGCCCCGCCGCACCCTCTCCGGCCTATGGGGTGGATCACCACTCCACCTATATGCGGGACTGGCTGAACCAGGCCGGCGTGACCGAGATCGAGGAAATCCGTTTCCAGCCCACGCTGCTCACCGCCGATCCGGCGGCCGGGCTGGCCGCGGCGATCACCCAGGCCCAGGAGTTGGCAGCATGAACATCATTCTTCGTACCCTCGCGGGCACGGCCTGCCTGGCCGCGCTCGCGCTCAGCCCCGCCGCCGCCCAGGTGCAGCAAAGCGGCTACCGCCTGCCGCTGGCGCTGGCCATCGAGGCGGCGCAGGAGGCCATCCGCTCCTGCGAGGCCTCGGGCTATCGGGTCTCGGTCTCGGTGGTCGACACCTCGGGCGTCGTGCTGGTGCAGGCCCGCGGCGACCACAGCACCATCCACACCGAGCACTCCTCCTTCCGCAAGGCCTATACCGTGGTGACGCTGGGGCCGATCTTCCGGTTCCAGACATCCTCGGCCTTCGCCACGCTGGTGGCGGGCAATCCGAACGGGCCGGGGCTGGTGTCGCTGCCCAACATCATCCCGCTGGCAGGCGCCGTCGCCATCCGGCGTGGTGAGGAGGTGGTGGCGGCCATCGGCGTGGGCGGCGCGCCCGGCGGTGACCGCGACGAGGTCTGCGCCCAGGCCGGCGTGGCCCGGATCGCGGCGCGCGTCGCCGGCTGAGGCCGGTTTCGCCGCGAGGAAAGCTTTGCTACGCTTTTCCCGGTCGGGGAGGGGCGTGGCATGGGCTTCGCAGGCGTAACATGGCGGGTCGTGCTGCTGCTGTCGGTCCTGGCGGGTTGCGCCCTTCCGGCCAATACCGGGCTGTCGGATTGGGCGCGCGGCGCCGCGGTGGCGGTGGTCCGCCCACTCGCCGGCATCGCACCCGAACCGGCCCGCGATGACGCCACCCAGGCGATGCAGCAGGCGGTGGCCAATTACCTCTTTGCCCTGGCCCTGCTGGCCGATGACGGGCATTTCGCCATTCGCGAGGAAGAATTCGCAACGCTGGCGTCCCGGGTGGCGGTGGTGGATGCGCCGGCGGCGGCCGATATCGCCGCATTGGCGCGGCCACTGCGCGCCGCGGCGGCCGAGGCCCGGCCGTTCTGGCTGCCGCCCAGCCCCTCCGGCCCGCAGGCCGAGCTGAATGACAGCCGGCCGCCGCGCCTGGTGCTGGCGGCCGATCCGCCGGTGCAGCGGCTGCTCGCCGCGATATCCCGGCCGATCGAGGGTGCTGGGGAGGCCGATGCGATTCGCCATCTCACGTTGCTGCGCCATATCGCCGCCGGCCATGCCCTGCTCTCCGCCCGCGCCGACCGCCTGACCCAGCGCGAGACCGAGATCCTGCTGCGCGGCCAGTCCCTGCGCCTGCGCCACGCGCTGGCGGAGATGCCGCCTGACCCGAACCCTCTGGCCCCCGGCCAGGCCATCGCATCGGTGCTGCCGCCATGACCCGGATGTCCAACCTCCCCCGCCTGCTGGCCTGCCTGGCATTGCTGCTGCCCGCGGCCTGCAACGCGCCGGACTACACGCCGGTGCGCGGCTGGGCGGAGCATGCCTCGCTGGCGGTGTCCTACCCGGCGGCGGCGGTCAGTCTGCGGGCCGCGGCCGTGCCGGCCCCTGAGGCTCCCCCCGGGGGCAATGCGCCGCCCCCAGCCAACCCGGTGCAGCGCGTCGGGGATGACGCGGTGCTGGCGATGCAAGAGGCGTTGGTCATCTGGTTCGTGGCCCTGGCGACCCTGTCGGGCGATGGCACCCTGACCTATCGCGAGAGCCCCATGCCCGCCATCGCCGCCCGCGCGGCCCAGGCCGACCCCGGCGCGGCGGAGGCGATGACGAGGCTCGGCGCGCAACTGCGCCACCACACCCGCGCCGTCTACCGCGCGCCGGAGATGCGCGCCGCCGTGGCCGAGGCCGACCCGTCGGTGCAGCGCATCCTGACGGGGCTGGGCCAGCGCGTGGCCGGGGCGGGTGCTGCACCTGCCGCGGCGGAGGCGCGCGATGGCGCAGCACTGGAAGCGGCCCGCGCGCATTACCTGGCGCTGCTGCGCGAGGTGGGCGAGGGCCACGCCATGCTGGCCCGCCGTGCCTCACGCATTAACGGCGATGAGGCGGTGTTCGAGATCCGCCGGGCCGAGGATGCGCTGCGCCGCGCCATCGCCGCCCGGCCGACCGGGCTGGGCCTGCCGCCGCCACCACCGCCGCCGGTCCCGGCGCCGCCGCCCCGCCGGGGCTGGTTCTGGTGATCGGGCGTGCCTCGCTCTGCCTGGGCCTGCTGGCCGGCCTGGGCTTGCCAGGCCAGGCGCAGGCGCAGCTGGTGAGCGACCAGACGGCGGAGCAGATCGCCGGCCGGCTGGCCGATATCCGCACCAATCTGCGCTCGCGCCAGGCCAGCGTGCTGGGGCTGATCGGCTACAACATGACGCCCGATGGCGCGACCAATTCGCTGCAGATCAACCGCGGCTCGGCCACGCCCGCGGGCAGTTCCTCGACCTTGCAGCTCGGCCAGTACGGCTCGGGTTTCACTGTGGCGGAATCCTTCCCCCTCTACATGGAGGGCTTCATCGGCACCGCGCGCTATGATCCGCGGGCGATTTTTTCCGGTGGCGAATCGGCGCGCGCGGTGCCGCTGCGCTGGAACAATGTCGCCACCACCATCGGCCTGGGCTGGGACTTCAAGCTGATGGACAACCTCTATCTCCGGCCGATCATCAATGGCTCGCTCGGCATCATGGCGTCCGACGCGGCGCTGTTCGGCGGCTTCATCCGCTATCGCACCGGCCGCGACTTCCCGCTGCTGACCGACCGGCATGTCAATGTCTATGGCCTCGGCGGCTCGCTGACGGTGGCCTATTACGACTACCGGCCGGAATTCAGCTTCGAGACGGAGCTGCGCTACACCGGCCTCGCGCTGCAGACCTTCGGCGACACGCTGCCGGCGGCGCGCGGCGCCTCCAATGCCCGCACGCTGGGGCTGTGGTCGCGCTTTCGCTGGCCCACGGGGTGGGAGGCGTTTGGCCGGCCGACGCGCTGGGTGGTGGAGGGCTCGGCCTCCTACTACCCCGGGGCGCAGACGCAGAATCTGGGCTATACCTGGGCCACGCGGATGGGTGGCGGCTTCGAGTTCGATGTCGGCCGCTACGAATTCGGCGCGCTGGGGCTGAATGTGAACCGGGTCAGGCTCACCGGCTCCTATTTCCGGGGCGACAAGGGGGTGACCGGGCTGTCCTTCGGCCTGGGCGTCAGTTTCTGACCGGCTCGGACGTGTCGTCGCGGTCCTCCGCCGCCAGCATCAGCAGGCTGCGGATCAGCCAGACCGCGCGCTCGAAACCCGAGGTCGCGCGGTGCAGCAGCTCCGGCGGCAGGGCATTGGCGGAGGTGGCGCGCAGCCGGCGCATCATCGCGCCGCGATCGCCGGTCAGGACCAGCATGGTGGCCTGGTCATCGGCGTCATGCGCCTCGGCCAGCTGTTCGAGCAGCAGGTGCAGGGCCTCCACCAGCTGGGGCATGGGGGTGGCCTGCGGCGCCTCCTCGGCGGCGAGCGCCACGTCGGTCACGGCCAAACGCAGGTCGCGCAGCAGGCGGGTGCGGGCCTGCAGCCGCACGGCCTCCAGCATCGCCTGACCCTGCAGCGTGCCCTGGGTGGCGTCGGCGATGAGGGTGCCGAGGAAGCTTTCCAGCGCGGCCTCAACCGGGCGCGCACTCGCCGCCAGCTCGGCGATGGGCAGGGGGGGCGGCACCGCATTGTCGCGCACCGCATTCAGCAGCATGGGCAGGCGTGCGAGCAGCCGGTCCTGCTCGCAGCGCGCCAGTGCCAGCGCGCTGGGCGCATCGCGCGCGGCGCCGGCATAGATGAACATCGGCCGCGCCAGTGTCTCGGTCGCGCCGGCCGGAGAGCGGGCGACGAGGAGGCGCAGCAGCGGCCGGTTCAGCACCATCACCAGCAGTGCCGTCACCAGCTGCATCAGGGCGAAGAGCAGCCCGAGCCGGGTATCCTCCCCCACCGCCAGCAGGGCGAGCAGGCCGGGCACCAGCGGCGTGTCCAGCGCCAGGCTCAGCCCATGCAGCGCCACGAAAAGCGCCGTACCGAGCGTCTTGAAGGCCACTTGGTAGAGCACGAGCTGGCGGGTGGTGCCGGAAATGCCGCCGGCCAGGAGATAGGTGGCCAGGCCCGAGCCCAGCGAGGCGCCATAGATCGCCATCTCGGCCTCGGGGAATTGCAGCACGCCCGCGGTGAAGAAGGTGATGGCCAGCATGGTGACGGTGGAGCTGCTCTGCGCCACCAGGGTGACGAGAAGGCCGAGCATGAAGGCGGGCCAGGCGGCGTCGCCGGTGAAGGTCAGCAGGTCGCGCAGCACGGTGGAATCGCGCAGCGGCGCGGCACCGGCCTTGAGCAGCGCCAGGCCCAGGAACATCAGCCCGATGCCCACCACGGCCTGCACCACCGGCCGCCAGCGCCCGCTGCCATCGAGGTTGAAGAACGCGGCGCAGCCCGCGACACCCAAGAGCATCAGCGCCGCCAGCCGCATGTCGAGCGCCGCCAGCAGCACCAGCAACGTGGTGCCGAGATTGGCCCAGGCCAGCACCGGCAAGGCGCGCGCCACGCTGACCATGCCGCTGGCCTGCATATTGGCGGCGATGAAGGTGACCGCGCTGCTGGATTGCGTGAGCATGCCAAGCCCGAGCCCCGCAGCCGCCCCGGCCAGCGGCCCCTGGGTCAGGCGGGCCACCAGCCGCCGCGCCCGTGGCCCGGCCATGGCCTGCATGTTGTGGCCGAGCTGGCGGATGCCCAGAAAGAACAGCCCAAGGCCGCCCAGCAATGTGGCGAGGGTTTCCAAGTTCAGGCTTGGGCCGTCGGCCTGGGCCGAACGCGGGTGATCATGCGGCTTGATCGCCTTTGGGGCGGATCAATGCAATCGCATCATCAAACTGTCATCAAGTGGGGCCGGGCGCGCTCCTTGCCGGATCCCAGACCGGGTCGGGTTTGGTCCAGAGCACGGGGTTGTCCATGGCGGCGGCGATGGCGGTGGTGACGGCGGCGAGGATGGCCTCGCCCTTCTCGGCCGTGGCGGCGCGGGCATCGCCGCGCACGCCGGTCGGTGCTGCTTTTTCCCAGAAGGAATAGAAGCGCGAATAGCCCGAAGGCGCGGGCGGCGTATTGCCCGGCGCGGGGATCAGGTCAGTGCGGACCTGGTCCGGCTCCATGGCCAGCCAAAGCGAGGTCTCGCCCTCGCAGGCATGCATGATGTTGGGCTGGGTGGTGAGGATTTTTGAGATCTCGGCTGGCGCGGCGTTGGGCCAGGTGACTGCGACCACGGCGATCCCGAATTCATGCGCGCATTCGCGCACCGAGACGGCCAGGGGCTCGATGTTCCCGCCATGGCCGTTGACGATGAGCAGCTTCGAAAAACCCTGGGCCTTCAGGCTGCGCACCACGCAGCGCACCATGCCGTGGAACGTCGCGTAATCACTGCTGATGGTGCCGCCATAGGGCAGGTGGTGCTCGGAGAGGCCGAGCCAGATCGGCGGCAGAACGACGGCGCGGGTCGTGGCCAGTTCGGCGGCGCGGAGCGAAATATTGTGGGCGGCGTGGCTGTCGGTCCAAACCGGCAGATGGGCGCCATGCTGCTCCAGGCTGCCGATGGGCAGCACCGGCAGGGTGTCCGGCCCGGCCATGGCTTTCAACTCGGGGGCGGTCAGGGTTTCCCAGCGCATTTTTCTCGGTTCCTCAGATGATGCCGACATAGCCGTCGCGTTGCGGATCGGCGCCGCCTTCGAGGCGCCCATCCCACATTGTGATGCCATGGATGGCGGCGAAAGCGTAGGAGACGGGGCTGCGTTTGGTGGCATAGCCCATGGCCTCCAGCGCCGCCTGCTCGGCGCGCGGGATGCGGTTGGAGAGGTCGATCACGTCGGAGGTGGCGGAGAAGCGCGGCGCGCTGGCGGCCTCCTGCATCGACATCCCCCAATCCAGCAGATTGACCAGCGCCTGGGCGATGGCCACACCGATCCAGGCGCCGCCGGGCGCGCCCATTGTGGCCACCGCGCGCGGGCCATCAAAGACGATGCTGGGCGACATGGAGGAATAGCGCCGCTTGCCCGGGGCGATGGACCCGGCGCGGCCGGGCCTGGGGTCGTACCAGTTCATCGCGCCGTTCAGCATCAGCCCGGTTGCTGGCGGCATCACGCCCGACGGCAGACCCAGCGTGTGGGTGAGGCTGACCACCATCCCCTCGGCATCGACGCAGGAAATGGTGGTGGTGTGCTGCGGTTCGGGCAGCCTGGTCAGGGTTTTCCGTGCGCCGGCCCGAATCGCGGCAGCCGCAGCATCGGCGTATTCATCGCCCAGCAGCATTGCCAGGGGTGGGGTCAGAAAATCGGGGTCGCCGATATGGGTGTCGCGGTCATGGCCGGCGATGCGCATGGCCTCAGCCAGCACGGCCATATAGGCGGCGGTGTTGTGGCCGAGCGAGATGAGGTCGAAGCGCTCGAGGATGCGCAGCATTTCGCCGATAAAGATGCCGCCGGCGGGCGGTGGGGGCAGGGCCACGTCCCAGCCGCGATAGCCTATGGTCAGCGGCGCCACGCGGCGGGGCCGAAAATTCTGCAGATCGGCGCGGGTGAGCAGGCCGCCATGGGTCGCCATGTCGGCGGCGATGCTGGCTGCGATGTCGCCCCGATAAAAGGCCGCGGCACCCTCGCGTGCGATGGTGTCCAGCGTATCGGCGAGGTTCGGGTTCAGCACCGCATCGCCCAGGCGCTTGGGCGTGCCGTCGGGCCGGCAATACAGCGCCCGGCCCTGGTCGGAAAAACCCAGCTTGGCGGCATAGGGCAGGCGGCCATAGCCGGCCTCGTCGAGATGAAACATCGCCGCGACATGCGGGCGGACCAGCCAGCCGGCGCGGGCGCGGTCGATGGCGGGGGCGAAGAGATCGGCCCAGGGCAGGCGCCCGGCCTCGCCATGCGCGGCGGAGAGGGCGGCCAGGATGCCCGGCGTGGTGACCGCGAGGTGGCCGAGTTCATTGGCGTGGTCGCTGAGGATATAGCCGTAGCCGTCGCTGCATTCGCCCTGGTAGCGGGCGGCGAACATCTCTGGCGTGGCGGCGGCGGGGCAGGTGGAGAGACCGTCCCAGACATCATGCCGGCCGCTGACGGGGTCATGCAGGTGAAGGATGCCGAGGCCGCCCAGGCCGCACATCATCGGGTCCACCACGCCCTGGGTCAGGGCGCAGGCGATGGCGGCGTCGAGCGCATTGCCGCCGGCGCGCAGGATGGCGAGGCCGGCCTCCACCGCCTCTGGCTGCGGGGCGACGAGCATGGCGCGCGGCTCGGGCAGGCGGCGGGTGGGGCGCATCACAATGTCTCCAGAAGCGCATCTTGCACGGGGATGTGGCGCCGCACAGCGGGACGCAGGCCCAAAAGAGACTTGGCGATTGATTTGGCGCGCTGTTAACCTCCACCCCGGCGGTTGATGGTCGCCCGTGCCAGCTATGGGAGCAGTAAATGCGGCGTTTTCTTGCGGTTTTCGCGGCTTTCCTGGGCCTTTGGGCCGCGCCCGCTATGGCGCAAAACCGATTCTTCGTGACCAACAATTCCGGACAGCAGATCAACGAGATCTACGTCTCCTCCTCGCGCGTGCAGCAATGGGGGCCGGATATCCTGGGCTCCAGCGTGTTGCCGCCGGGCAACCAGGTCTGGGTC
>LNFM01007384.1_pt1 | contig 17275 bp, 19 predicted proteins | sample 596031 | NCBI WGS metagenome assembly LNFM01 (sample SAMN04254537, study PRJNA301005) | activated carbon metagenome | isolation source: dual media filters at the Ann Arbor, Michigan drinking water treatment plant | place: USA: Ann Arbor | reverse complement strand
CGAGCAGCAGGAGCAGCACCTTCACGAAGCGCGGCCTCGCAGCTTCACGAGCGTCTCGGCGGGCAGGACCTCGTTCAGGGAGCCCGAGCGGAAGCCGGCGAGATCGAGCGCGACATAGGCGAAGCCCAGCCGCTTCCCGAGAGCCACGATCTGGTCGCGCACGGGCACGATGGCCGGCAACTCGCTCGCCTCGACCTCGAGGCGCGCGATCGTGTCGTGGAACCGGACGCGGACCTGCTTGAAGCCGAGCGCACGCAGCCCATCCTCGAAGTTATCCACGCGCGCCAGCCGCTCCGGCGTGATCTGCGTGCCGTACGGGAACCGCGACGACAGACACGCGAGCTGCGGCTTGTCCCAGGTCCGGAGGCCCAGCTCCTTCGATGCCGCCCGCACGTCCGCCTTCGTGTAGCCCGCATCGACGAGCGGCATGCGCGCCCCGTGGTCCTTCGCGGCGGCGATTCCGGGGCGAACATCGCCCAGGTCGTCGAGGTTCGTCCCGAGCACGATTGGCGCGCCGAGCTTTGTCGCGACGGGGCCGGCGATGCTCATCAGCTCCGTCTTGCAGAGTGCACAGCGATGGGCCGGATTCTCCGCGAAGCCTTCGCGCTCCAGCTCGTGCGACTCGATCACGTGGTGCCGTGCGCCGAGGCCGAGCTCCTGGGCCAGCGCCGTCGCATCGGCCACCTCCGAGCGCGCCATCGTCGGCGACACGGCGGTCACCGCATGACACCGGTCGCCGAGCACGTCAGCGGCGACGGCGAGGAGAAACGCCGAGTCGACCCCGCCGGAGAACGCGACCACCACCTGCCCGTACTCGGCGAGGCGGGTGCGCAGCGCAGCAAGGTCAGCCATCTCGACCCAGCCTAGCGCACCCGTCGGCGGAGGTCGATTCGCCAGCCACCCGGCACCTCGGTCACGCCCAGGACCTCCTGGCCCCATTCCTTCGCGCTCCGGGGCACGTTCTTCGCCGCCGGCTCGTGGTCGACGATGACGCGCAGGATCCCGCCCATGGGCAGCCCCTCGAGGGCGAGCTTGGTGCGCACGAAGGTGAACGGGCAGACCTCCCCCCGCAGATCTAGCTCCTCACCAGGTGAGGACGCGGCGGGCGGCGGCGATGAGCTCGACGAGTCGGTCATAGGCAATGGGTCCGGTTCGACCATCGAGATACACGACAACGTCGCCCGCGGCCACCGGCACCAGGGGCTCGCCACGCCGCACGAGGTGGAGCGTCACGTCCAGACCTCGACGACCTGGGCGCGCGCCACCGCATCCTGGAGCGGCACCCCGACCTCGTGGCCGAACGACGTCAGCGTGGCCGCGGAGCGCTCGGCCAGCGGCAGCAGCAGCGGACCGTCGACGACGACCAGCACGTGGGCGCCGCGCAGCGTGAGTCCCAGCGCCGCACGCAGGGCCTCGGCCTGCCGGTACGGATCGCGGGACGTGGCAATCACGGCGACCGTCACGGGCGGTTGCCTTCCGGGGCCGTCATGTCAGGGCCACCACGCGGTCACTCGTGCCCACGACGGCGGCGTGGTCGTCCTGGCTGCCGCGCTCGATGCCATCGACGAGCGACAGGCCCACGGCGCTGTTCGAGCACGCGATGATCGTGCAATCGGCGTCGAGGAGCGTGGTCATCGTGGCCGGGTCCGCGGCGGCGGCGGCGCACCCCGCATCCATGAGGAACATGTCGACCTCGTGCCGCGCCTCCCGCGCGGCCAGTGCGATCGCCGCCGCATGCCCGAGGTCGTCGCGCGTCGCGAGCACGATGCCGAGCTTCACGCGTGCCTCCAGACCTCGACGAAGTCGTGGTCGACGGCGGCGAACAGGGCGACCTCGACCACCCGCGTCGCGTCGATCCCGATGACGAGGTGCTGCACGGGGTAGCCGCCGGCGAGCTCGCGGTCGCGCCGGGAGAAGTACGCCCGGCCGTTGGGATGCGAGTGATAGAGCACCCGCGCCGGGGTGTCGGTTTCGAACGAGCGTGCGAAGTCGAACAGCTCGCGACCGTCGATGCCGAAGCCGATCTCCGCGTGGGGATCGACGTTCGTGCACCGCACCACCGCGGTTGCCGCCTGTCCGGATCGCGGACCGAGCAGATAGCCGCAGCACTCCGCGGGGTAGGTCGCGCGCGCATGGGCGTGAAGCTCGGCGAGGATCGCCTCGGGGATCGTGATCGCGCGCACGTCGGAGCGGGCGGGCGCGGTGGTCGAGTCAGGGGACATCGCGCCGCCTACGTGTTCGCGACGGACGACATCCAGCGAAGCGCTGCGATGCCGCCGCGCCAGAAGGCGAGGGCCGACGCGTCGCCCGCCGCCGACGGCCACCACGCGGGCGTGGGCTGGAGGGGCACGTCCTGTCCGACACCGTCGGTAGTGACGCTGGTGTCGGGGCCATGGCTCGTGATCAGGGCGCGTTGAGCCTCGGACGCCCCGCGGAGAACCAATGTCCCGACGCCCCCGGCCACGAGGTACTGCGCCGCGACGAGCTCGGCCTCGGGCGATGACTCGCGAAGCTCCAGACGGGCGGCCGACACCAGCAAGGCCGTCTGGCCGAGGCCTCCGAGATCGGGGAGCAAGATGTGGCGCGAGTAGCGGCGAACCTGGTCGTCGCGCATCACCGGCCTCCAGCGATGGCGGGCACGATGGCGAGCTCGTCACGCGCCTCCAGCTCCGTATCGAGGCCGCGCCGCGAACCGATGTCGTCGCTGCCGACGAAGAGACGGATGAACGGTAGCAGCTCGCCGCGTGCGTCGAAGAGGCGGGCGGAGACCCCGGGGTGCAACCGCTCGAGGTCGGCGAGGGCGGCCCGCACCGTCGAGGCCGCCGTGGGGATATCGGCCGCGCCCGCGGTGAGCATGCGCAGCTGCGAGGGGATGCGGATCGTGGGCATCAGCGAGCCTCCGCGAGCTTCACGGGACGCTCGAACGGTGAGATCGGCGCGCGGGCACAGGCCGGGCAGTCCCGGCGGGCAGCGAAGCGCACGATGCGCGGATCAGCGACGGCGCGCAGATCGTCGAAGGCGAGGAGGGCCCCGGCGAGCCCCCGCTCCCCGCGCACGAGGCCGATGGCGACGGCGGCCGCGACCCCGCCGATGGCCCCGACGACGGGACCGAGCACGCCCGCGTCAGCGCACGAGGGCGCCTCCCGATCGGGCTCCTCGAACAGACACCGGTAGCAAGCGAGGCCGGGCGCGCCGACCATCACGTTGCCGCCGTAACGAAGCGCGGCGGCGATGACGTAGGGCCGCCCGCTGGTGACGGCCCAGTCGGCGACGGCGAACTTGGTGGCCGGGTCGTCGCTCGCGTCGACGATCAGGTCCGCGTCAGCGGCGAGCGCATCGGCGCGGGCGGCCGTGAAGCGGTCCACCACGGCCCGCGCCTGTCCGCCGCGACCGACGACGAGACCGGCGAGGCGGGGCGCCTTGGGATGTCCGAGGTCGGCGGTGGTGAACTGGATCTGCCGGTGGAGATTGGAGAGCTCGACGACGTCCGGGTCGACGATGAGGAGCTCGAGGCCGGCCGCGCCGAGGGCGAGGGCGATGGGGCCGCCGAGACCACCCGCACCGACGACGACGGCGCGCGTCGTCATGCCGCCGCTCGATTGCAGACCGTGCAGCGCTTCGTGCCGAGATCGATCACCCCGACGCAGCCGCCGTCGGGACAGAGCTCGCGCTTGTCCCACTCGGCCGCCTCGCCCAGGAGCGAGGGCGTCTCGGGCATGAGATCGTCATCGGCAGACTCCTCGTCGTCATCCTCGAGCTCGTCGTCGTCGTCATCATCGTCGGAGTCCTCGTCGGCGCCCTCGATGAGCCCGCGCTTGCGCTCCTCGCCCCAGTTGGGCGCGACGCGGCCACAGACCGTGCAGGTCCCCGTGTCGCCGATCGTCCCGACGCAGGCGCCGTCGGGGCAGAGCAGTCGTTGATCCCAGTCGTCCATCAAGTGCCTCCGAGCACGGCGTACAGATCGTTCGCGCGATAAAACGTGAGCTCGATGTCGCCGACGCGCACCACCGCGCGGGAGACGAGCGGCTTCTCCTTGCGGGCTGCGAGGCGCTCGCCCTGGAGCTGGCAGCCGTTCTTGGACCCGGCGTCGGCAAAGAGCCAGCTCTGTCCATCCTGACGGACGTACGCGTGGAAGCGCGAGATCGAATGGTCTCCCAGCACGATGTCGTTGTTGGCGGTCCGGCCGATGGTGACGCGGTCGGGGAACGACGCGCCGGGCTTCTTCACGATGGGGAACACGGCGAGGGTGGCCGCGTCCTCGGCCCCAACCCGGGCCACACTCTGCATCTCGTCGACCGTCTCGTCCTCGACCCCCGGAATCACGGAGCTATTCGCCGCGTGCAGCCTCACGAAGACGGCGGGCGCGGCTGCGGCAACGAAGGCCTCCCGGCCCAGCGTGGCCAGATGGCGATAATGCTCCGCCGCATCCACGGCGGGTGTATCGCGCACGACGCGTCCGTCGGCAAGCTATGCGTTGACCTGCCAACCGCGGCGGGTTAAACGTCCCTCCGCTATGTACGACACGTCCGATATCCGCAAGGGCCTCAAGGTTTTGATGGATGGGAACCCGTATAACGTCATCGAGTTCCAGTTCGTCAAGCCGGGCAAGGGCGCGGCGTTCACGCGCACCAAGTTCAAGAACTTGCTGACGGGCGCCGTCGTCGAGCGGAACATCCGCTCGGGCGAGAAGCTCGAGCCCGCCAACGTCGACCAGCGCGAGATGCAGTTCCTCTACAAGGAAGCTGGCGACCTCGTCCTCATGGACCAGCAGTCGTACGAGCAGGTCACGATCAGCGCCGAGCTGATCGGCGACGCGCACGATCTCATGAAGGACAACCTGCCGGTCACGGTGGTGTTCTTCAACGAGCGCCCCGTCGACGTGACGCTGCCCACGTTCGTGTTCCTCGAGGTCACGGCGTCCGAGCCGGGCGTCCGTGGTGACACCAGCGGCAACGTCCAGAAGCCGGCGACCGTCGAGACCGGCGCGCAGGTCTCGGTGCCGCTCTTCATCCGCGTCGGCGACACCATCAAGATCGATACGCGCACTCACGAGTACGTCGAGCGCGTCAACAAGACGTGATTCGCGGTCGCGTCCTCGCGATCGCCGACGGGATTGCCGTCATCCGGGGGGAGCGCAGCGATGCGCGCGTGCCCGCGGAGCCGAGCTGGCGTCCGGGTGACCTCGTCGCCGGGCGCGCCCAGGTCGTGCCGTTCACTGGCGGCGACTATCCTGCGCCGTCGACCGAGGTCGCGCGCCTGCCGAGGCCACGTCTTCAGGCGCTGCAGGCCCGGGCGCGGGCCCTGGCCACGCTGCGCGAGGTGTTCGCCGCGCGCGACTTCCTCGAGGTCGAGACCCCGCTCCTCGTGCCGGCCCCGGGCCTCGAGATCCACCTCGATGCCCTTCGCGCGGCCGACGGCTACCTGATCACCTCGCCCGAGTACCAAATGAAGCGGCTCCTCGCCGCGGGCTTCGAGCGCATCTATCAGGTGTGCAAGTGCTTCCGCGGCAACGAGCACGGCCCGCATCACGCCACCGAGTTCACGATGGTCGAGTGGTATCGCGGGTTCGCCGAGCTCGACGCGATCATCGATGACACCGAGCACCTCGTCGCCGCCGTCGTGCGCGCCCTCGGCGGTGGTCACCACGCCCGCGTGGCGGGCCGCACCATCGATGTCACCCCGCCGTGGCCTCGCATCACCGTCCGCGAGGCGATGCGCACGCATGCTGGCATCACCGTCACGGGCGACGAGTCCGCTCCGGATCTCGCGGCGGCCGTGCGGGCCGCGGGCATCGAGTGCGAGGCTACCGCTGCGTGGGACGACGCCTTCTTCGCGGCCTGGCTCGCGCGCGTCGAGCCTGCGCTCGCGGCCCTCGATCGCCCGATCATCGTCGAGGACTGGCCGGCGCCTCTCGCCGCACTCGCCCGCCGGCGCCCCGACGACCCACGCGTCGCCTTCCGCTGCGAGGCCTACATCGGCGGCCTCGAGCTCGCCAACGGCTTCGGGGAGCTGACCGATCCCGTCGAGCAACGCGCCCGCTTCGAGTCCGAGCTCGCCATCCGCGCCGCCCGGGGCCGGGCCACGCCGCCGCTCGACGAGAAGCTCCTCGCCGCCCTCGCCGAGGGGCTGCCCCCGTCGGCCGGCATCGCCCTCGGCTTCGATCGTCTCGTGATGCTCGCCACGGGTGCGGCCTCGATCGATCAGGTCCTGACGTTCACCACGTCCGAGCTCTGAACCGGGGACGATTGCGGATCAGATCGCTGCCGTCGGCGGGAGCTCTCGGCCGCCCCGGGGGGCGCGTGGCGGCGGACGGAGCGGCTGCTTGGCACGCTCGAGGAGCGGCTTCACGAACTGGCCGGTGTAGCTCCGCGGGTTCTTCGCGACCTGCTCGGGCGTGCCAGTGGCGATGATCTCACCGCCGGCGGCGCCGCCCTCCGGCCCCATATCGATGATCCAGTCGCAGGTCTTCACGACGTCGAGGTTGTGCTCGATGACGAGGACCGTGTTGCCGCCGTGGACGAGGCGGCCCAGGACCTCGAGGAGCTTCTTCACGTCGCCGAAATGGAGGCCGGTCGTCGGCTCGTCCAGGAGGTAGAGCGTACGGCCGGTCTGCACGCGCGCGAGCTCCTTCGCGAGCTTCACGCGCTGGGCCTCGCCGCCGGAGAGGGTCGTGGCGGGCTGGCCGAGGGTGAGGTAACCGAGCCCGACGTCCATGAGCGTCTGCATGATGCGGCCGAGCTGCTTGTGATGGCGGAAGAGCTCGACCGCTTCCTCGACGGGCGTCTCGAGCATCTGGGCGATGTTCTTGCCCTTGTACTCCACGCGCAGGGTGGCGTCGTTGTAGCGCTTGCCCTTGCAGACCTCACACGTGACGAAGACGTTGGGCAGGAAGTGCATCTCGACCTCGCGGACGCCGGCGCCCTCGCAGGCCTCGCAACGACCGCCGCCTTGCTTGGCGGAGACGTTGAAGGAGAAGCGCCCGGCCGCGTAGCCGTAGGTCTTCGCCTGCGGCATCTGCGAGAACAGTTCGCGGATCAGGTCGAAGGCCTTCGTGTACGTCGCGGCGTTGGAGCGCGGGGTGCGGCCGATCGGTTGCTGGTCGATGACGATGCACTTGTCGACCTGGCCGAGGCCGGTGAGCGAATCGTAGGGGCCGACGCGGTCCATCGATCGGTGGAGCATGCGGTTCAGGGCCGGGTGCAGGGTCGCGTTGATGAGCGACGACTTGCCCGCGCCCGACACCCCCGTGACCGCGACCATCACGCCGAGGGGAATCTCGACGGAGACGTTCTTGAGGTTGTGCTCCTTGGCGCCGGTCAGCTTGACCCAGGAGGACGGTTCGCGGCGCTGCGCGGGGACCTCGATGCGCTCGACGTCGGCGAGGAAGCGGCCGGTGATCGACTGCGCGACCTTCTTCACGTCCTCGGGGGTGCCCTCGGCGACGACCCGACCGCCGTGCCGTCCGGCGCCCGGCCCGAAGTCGACGACCCAGTCGGCCGCCTCGATGGTGGCCTCGTCGTGCTCCACGACGAGCACGGTGTTGCCGAGGTCGCGCAGCCGGTGGAGGGTCTTGATCAGGCGCTCGTTGTCGCGCTGATGGAGGCCGATGGACGGCTCGTCGAGCACGTACAGCACGCCGGAGAGCTCGCTGCCGAGCTGCGAGGCGAGGCGGATGCGCTGGGCCTCGCCGCCGGACAGGGTCGCGCTGGAGCGGTGGAGCGTGAGGTAGTCGAGGCCGACGTCGAGGAGGAACGTCAGTCGCGCGCGGATCTCCTTGAGCACCTCGGCCGCGATCTGCGCGCGCTGGCCGCTGAGCTTCATCCCCTGGATAAAGTCGTACGCCTGGCGGACGGTCATGCCCGTCACGTCGACGATGGCCTTGTCGCTCACGAACACCGCCCGCGACTCGGCGCGCAGGCGATAGCCGTGGCAGTCGACGCACGGGATCGAGCGGAAGAACTGCTCGTAGTGGGCGCGCGTCTTCTCCGACGACGACTCGCGATGCCGGCGCTCGAGCTGCGCGAGGATGCCCTCGAACCGCATGGCCCACTCACCGGTGGAGTGCCGGCCTTCCCACGCCACCGTCACCCGCTTGTCGCCGGTGCCGTTCATGAGGATGTCGCGCTGTTTCTCGGTCAGCTTGTTCCACGGCTTGTCGAGGTCGATCTTGAACGCCTTCGCGATCGACTTGACGATGTTCGACGTCCAGCCCGAGTCCTTCGCGAGCGCTTCGCCCCAGACGGCCACCGCGCCATCGCGCAGCGAGCGGGTGGGGTCGGGCACGACGAGGTCGGCATCGGCCGCCTGGCGCTCGCCGAGACCGTTGCACGTCACACACATGCCGAGCGGGGAGTTGAAGGAGAACGACTGCGGCGAGAGCTCGGGGAAGCCGATGCCGCACGTGGGGCAGGCGTTCGACTCCGAGTACGACCGCGCAGTCTTCTCGCCGGCGACCTCGACGATCAGCTTGCCCTTGCCCTCGCGGAGCGCTGTCTCGACGGAGTCGGTGAGGCGGCCCTTGTCGGCCTTGTTGATGGCGACGCGATCGATGACGAGCTCGATGGTGTGCTTCTTCTGCTTCTCGAGGGCCTCGACGTCGTCGAGCCGCACGATCATCCCGTCGATCCGGACGCGCGCGAAGCCCGCCTTCTTCAGCTCGACGAACAGCTCGCGGAACTCGCCCTTGCGGTTCTCCGCCTTGGGCGCCATCAGCGTGACCGCGGTCTTCTCGGGTAGCGCGGCCAGCTCGTCGACGACCTCGCTCGCTGTCCGCGCTCCCACCGCGCCGCCACACTGGTGGCACCGCTGCTCCCCGGCGCGCGCGTAGAGCACGCGGAGGTAGTCGTAGATCTCGGTGACGGTGCCGACGGTCGAGCGCGGGTTGCTGGACGCGCTCTTCTGCTGGATCGCGATCGTCGGTGATAGGCCGCGGATGCGCTCGTACTTTGGCTTCTCCATCTGGCCGAGGAACTGCCGCGCGTACGCCGACAGCGACTCGACGTAGCGGCGCTGCCCCTCGGCGTAGAGCGTGTCGAACGCGAGTGACGACTTGCCCGAGCCCGAAGGCCCCGTGATCACGACGAGCTTGTGCTTGGGCAGCTCGAGGCGGTCGACGACCAGGTTGTGCTCTCGCGCGCCTTCGACAATGATCTTGTCCGGTTCGCGCTGGGGTTCGTTCCGACCGGGACCGAGCGAGCTGCGCGCCATCAGGCCGACACCCTACGGAGCACTTGTTCAGGCGTCAAGGCAGCGCCCCCCTGCCACTTCGGGCGTCATCCCAAAGCTGACAGGTGGGTGTCAGGTCCTACTTCTTCTGTGCGAACAGGGACTTGTACTGGCCGTAGCCCTGGGCTTCGAGATCGGCGACCGGGACGAACCGCAGGGATGCACCGTTGATGCAGTAGCGGAGGCCGGTGGGCTTGGGGCCGTCGGTGAACACGTGGCCCAGGTGGGCGTCGCCGATCTTCGAGCGAACCTCGACCCGCTCCATGCCGTGCGAGCTGTCGGTCACCTCGACGACGGTCCCGTCGGCGATCGGCTTCCAGAACGAGGGCCAGCCCGTTCCGGAATCGAACTTCTCGAGGGAGCTGAACAGCGGCTGGTTGGTCGTGATGTCCACGTAGATCCCGGCGGCGTGGTTCTTGTGCATCGCGTTCGTGAAGGGCTGTTCCGTGTCGCTACGCTGCGTGACGGCGAACTGGAGCGCGGTGAGCTCCTTCTTGAGCACGGCCTCGGACGGCTTCGAGGTGCGAATAGGACGCGCCGTCGTGGTGTCGGCGACGGCCATCGGTGTTTCTCCGGTGCCGCACGCGGCCGCGACGACGAGTCCGAGGCCCAGGAGCAAGCGACGCATGCTGTGCATCATGATCGAGCATACGGCGCAGGAGGCCGATTGGTTACGGGGGACTTCACGGTTCCGGGAAGCGGTCGATGCACCCCCTAAATGTCCCTCCATCCCGTTGTTGAAGGCACCTATCGAGAGATCGAGGCCGAGCTGGGCTTCGGCATGGTTCCGAACGTGTTCCGCGCGATGGCCGTGAAGCCTCACTTCCTCGCCGCGAACTGGAAGCTGTTCAAGTCGGTTGTTCTGGAGGGCCGTCTGCCGCGCGTACTGAAGGAGATGGTGGGGATCGTGGTGTCGTGCGTCCATGACAGCCCCTACGCCCGCGACGTGCATCTGCACAGCCTGACGGTGCAGGGCGTCGATCGCGACGTCCTAACCGTGCTGAGCCGCGGCGAGCGTCCCGCGTACGGACTCGCCCCCGCCCAGCAGGCGGTGCTCGAGCTCGCGTACGCGGCCGCCACGAAGCCGGGCGCCATACCGGCGGCGGCCTTCGCGGCCGTGCGTGACGCCGGGCTCGACGACGAGGAGGTCTTCGAGGTCCTCACGGCCGTCCAGCTGTTCACGGCCGTGAACATGTTCACGGACACAGCCGCAGTGAAGCTCGACGCCCTGTGACGCAGTCACCCGCCGCGCGGCTCCCGACGGTTGCTTCGCTCGCCACGCTCGCGGAGCTCACCGCGCGGTGTACGGCGGCTCCGGACATCCCGAGCATCGCGGCGATCCTGTCGACGTCGGCGAAGTGGGTCGTGCCCGCGCACCATGTCTCGCTCGTCGTGCGCGACGGGCGCGGGGGCTTCATGGCGTGGCCTGCGGGCACGTCGATCGTGCCGGTGCATGCGCTCGCGCTCGCGCTGGAGCGGCGGACGACCGTGACCACGGGGACCATTCCGCCCGAGGTCGCGCCGCTCGCGGTGCCTGGCATCACGACCTGGCTCGTCGTGCCGCTGTTCGACGGCGCCATCGACGTGATCGGAGCGCTGATCCTCGGTGCGCGCGCCGAGAGCTACCTGACCACTCTCGATTCAGGCGTGCTCCACCTCCTCGCCCTCAACGTGGCGAGTGCCGTTCGCATGGCCGAGCTCCTCACGAGCGAACGTTCGGCGGTGCAGTCTCGTGATGCGATGGTGGCTACCGTCGTTCACGACCTGCGCAATCCCCTGGCTGCGGCCTCGGCGCTGGTCGAGATGATGCTGGAGGATCAGCCGACGGGGTCGACGATGACGTCAGACCTCGTGGCCGTCTTGCACTCCCTGGAGAGCATGGGCGGCCTCGCCGAGGAGATGCTCGATGCTGCGCGGGCGGCCGCGGGACACGCGATGACGTTGCGCCGGACCGTCGGTGACCTCGGTGCGCTGTTGAGCTCGGCGCTCGCACAGGTGCAGCGCAACCTGCGTAGCGGGTTCTCGCTCCAGCTGGACCTGTCGAGCGAGCCGCTCCCCGGCTCGTTCGACGCGAGCCGCGTCCGGCGAGTCTTCGACAACCTCCTGTCGAATGCGATGAAGTACTCGCGGCCGGGTGGCCAGATTCGCGTGCACTCGGGGCGGGCCGGGCCCATGGCCGTCGTCGAGGTCGCCGACGCCGGTATCGGCATCCCCGCCGCGGACCTGCCCAACGTGTTCAAGCGCTTTCATCGCGCCGGCAACGTCGGCACGATCCGCGGGACCGGCCTCGGCCTGGCCGGTGCAGCCGAGATTGCCCAGGCGCACGGCGGCTACCTGACCGTCGAGAGCATCGAAGGCGTGGGTTCGACGTTTCGGCTCGCACTGCCACTCTAGAACCGGCGCCCGAAACGACAGCGGCCGCGAGCCAGGTTGCCCCGGTCGCGGCCGTTCGAGAACAGCGGCTCGCTAGGCGCGCGCGCGCTCGACGACGACGTCCTGGTTCTTGTGGGACGTGCCGTTCACCTTCGCGATGATCTTGTCCGCGAGGTTCTCGGGGACGCGGACCGTCGCGTGGACGTCGCGCAGCGACACCGAGCCGATGTTCGCCTTGTCGGCGCCCACGGCGTCAGCGAGGAGCGCCCGGAGGTCGTCCGCGGAGATGCCGTGCTTCTTGCCGAGCCCGACGAACAGGCGCGCCTGCTCACCGGAGGCGACCGCGGGCGCGGCCTTCTCGGCGGCCTTGCCGCGCGCGGGCTTGTCGTCCTTGGCCTCGGCCTTGTCCGCCTTCGCATCGGCCTTCTCGGCCTTCGCGCCGCGGGCCGGGCGCTCGTCGCGCGCCGGCTTCGCTGCCGGCTTCGCCTCGGCCTTCACGTCGGCCTTGGCGCCGCGACCACCACGGTCCCGGCCCCGACGACCACCACGCTCGGCGGGCGCATCGTCAGCCGCGACGTCCGGCGCGTCCTCGGTCACGTTCGGCGCGGGCGCCTCGGCCTTGGCGGCCTTGGCCGGCGCGGGCGTCGGAGCAGGGGCGGGCGTGCGCGACGCCTTGTCGTCGGCCCACGTCTCCCAGAACTCGCGGCCCTCGGTCGCGGCCTCGGCCGGCTTCGCGTCACGCTTGCCGCCGCGGTCGTTGCGATCGTTGCGGTCGCGACCGCCGCGGTCACCGCGCGGGCCGCGGTCGTTGCGGTCGTTGCGGTCGTTGCGGTCGCCGCGGTCGGCGCGCTGGAGAGCGGCGCGCGCCACGTCGTCGACGCGCGGCGTCTCGGTCTCGACAGCCGGGGCAGCCTCGGTGCCGACGGTGGAGACGGCCTCCACCGACGCGAGGCGCACCGTCGGCTCGTCGCCTTCGGTGGTTGCGGGCGTCGCGGCGGTCACGCCATTCGTGCCCTCGGGGTTACGGTGGTCGTCGCGGCGCGGGCCGCGGTCGCGATCGTTGCGGTCGCGCCACTCGCGGCGCTGACGGCCATCGCCGCGGTCGCGATCGAAGGAGCGCTCGCCCCGGTCACCGCGCGGACCACGGTCGCCCCGATCCTCGGTGCCCGGGGTCGCGGTGGTGGCATCGGCCGGCGTCGCGGCCTCGGCCACCACCGCCGTATCGGTGCGCTCGGTGCGCTCGCCGCGATCACGGCCACCATCGCGGGATCCGAACCGCTCGCGGTCACGGAAGCGCGGACGGTCGCCACCCTCGCCACCCTCGGGGCGGGGGCCACGGTCGTCGCGGTCACGGAAGCGCGGACGGTCGCCACCCTCGGGGCGGGGGCCGCGGTCATCGCGGTCGCGGAAGCGCGGACGGTCGCCGCCTTCGCCACCCTCGGGGCGCGGACCGCGGTCGTCGCGGTCACGGAAGCGCGGACGGTCGCCACCTTCGCCACCCTCGCGGCGCGGGCCACGGTCGTCGCGGTCGCGGAAGCGCGGACGGTCGCCGCCCTCGCCACCCTCGGGGCGCGGGCCACGCTCACCGCGGTCGAACGAACGCTCGCCGCCGAAGGGGCGCTCGCCGTGATCGCGCTCGCCGCCGGCGCCTTCCGCGTCGCGCTCCGGACGCTTGGGCTTGCTCCGGGTGGAGAGCTTGTCGAGGCGCTCCGCCACCAGGCGAGCGAGGACACGGCGGCCGGATTCCGTCTTGTAGAGCTTCTCGAAGATCTGCTTCTCGAGGTCGCTCGGCGTGCCCGGGACGCCGCGGATGAGGATCTGGATCGGGTCGGGCGGCTGCGGCGTGCCGACGGGCGGCAGGGGTACCTTCAGCTTGCCCTCGAAGATGTCGTCCTTCGGCAGCAGGCGCTCCTCCGGCTTGATGCCGAACTGGAGGCGCACGTAGCGGAAGTTGCCGAGCTCGCGCGGGCCGACCATCGAGAGGGCGGTGCCCTTCTTGCCGGCGCGGCCGGTGCGGCCGGTGCGGTGCACGTAGACCTCGGGCGACTCGGGCACCGAGAAGTTGATCACGTGCGAGAGGTTCGAGATGTCGATGCCGCGGGCGGCGACGTCCGTCGCGCAGAGGAACCGGAGGTTCTTCGCCTTCATGCGGTTCATGACGCGCTCGCGGTCCGCCTGCGAGAGGTCGGACGACAGCGGCTCGGCGTCGAGGCCCTGCTTGTTGAGGTACTTCGCGACCGCCGTGGTTTCGTCGCGCATGTTGCAGAAGATGATCGCGGACTCCGGCTCCTCGGCGTAGAGGATCTTCAGGAGGTCACGCGTACGCGCGACGCCGCTGACGATGTAGTACGCGTGGTGGATGTCGCTGACGCTCACCTGGTCGCGCGACAGCGAGATCTGCTCGGGCGCCGTCATGTGGCGGCGCGCGTAGCGAGCGACCTCGTCGGGCATCGTCGCCGAGAACAGCAGGGTCTGCTTCTTCTCGGGGAGCTCCTTCACGACGCGCTCGATGTCCTCGAGGAACCCCATCGAGAGCATCTCGTCGCACTCGTCGAGGACGAACGTCGAGATCGACTTCGTGTCGAGCGTGCGGCGGCCGATGTGGTCGAGCACGCGGCCGGGCGTGCCGACGACGACGTGCACGCCGTTCTTGAGGTTCGTGATCTGCTTGCCGATCGGAGCGCCGCCGTAGATCGGCTCGACCACGATGCCGCGGTGCGCACCGATCTTCGTCAGCTCGCGCGCCACCTGGATGGCGAGCTCGCGGGTCGGGGCCAGGATCAGCGCCTGGGGCGCGCGGTGCGTCGGCACCAGCTTGTTGAGCGTCGGCAGGCCGAAAGCCGTGGTCTTGCCGGTACCCGTGCGCGACTGGACGAGGAGATCCTTGCCCTCGCTGACGGGGATGAACACGGCTTTCTGGACCGCGGTCGGGGTGATGTAGCCCATCTCATCGAGCGACGCCTTGATGTCGGGGTGCAGACCGGGGAAGTCTGACCAGCTCAACGGAGCGGGCTCGGCGGGCGCGGCTGCGTCGGCAGCCGGGGTGGATTCAGACGTGTCGGTGGTGGTCGTCAGGACCGCAATCGCGGCCTCGGCCGCCGGCACCGCACTGGGCGGGGCGACGGGGGTTTCGTTCGTCATCGGTGGAAAGAGCCTTCGAGTAAGAGAGCTCTCCGAAAGAAGCTGGTCGGAGCGCCAGTGAGCGCGCGGCGGGGAGATTCACAACTGGCGCGCGACGTCGCTCGCCATTGCTCCCGGGGGCGTCACTCAAGCAGAGCTCGCGCACCGCACCAACGAGGTGCTTGGGGGCGCGGGCTTCTGGTTCGCAGTTCACAGAGGTGGACCTTGAGTTCGGGGCGACCTTAGTCGCACCCCCAGACCCGGTCAAGAGGAGCCTTAGCGGGGCAGGGTCAGGCGCAGGATTCCGGAGGTATCCGAGGCGCCGCGACCGAGCAGCTGGGCCGGGATCGGGCAGGTGGGCGGGGCCCAGTCGACCATCGTGCAGACGCTGGCGAGGTTCACCGGCAGCCGGAACACCTTCAGCTCGGCGCCGGATACCGGCACGCCCTGGCCATCGAGCACCATTCCGCGGACGTGGGCCGAGTCAGGGAGGCGAATGCCGGGCAGGGCCACGGCCATCATGTCCTCGTCCATCGGCACGGCGATGTCGAGCTCCGCGTAGCTCGGGAGCATCGACGCCGTGGACGGCTCCAGGGCAAGGTCGTACCGCCCCCAGACCTCGTTCACCGCGCGATCCACGAACACCACGAACTCCCCCGACTCGGGCGTCACGGTCGTGGCGGGCGGGATGGCCGAGAGCAGCTCCTGCATCTCGGGCGGCATGTTCCAGAGGAAGCGCAGCGACGGCTTGGCCGTGACGGCCACATCCTTCACGGGCTCCCCCTTGAAGTCGTGAACCACGCCGCGAATGGCGATGCGTTCGGGCAGGCGCGTGGGCGCCAGGGACGCCTCGGGCACGAACGGCTGCGCCACCACCACGCCAACCGTCGCGCTCGCCGGCGGCACGATCGTGATCTTGTAGTCCTCGAGGAAGGGCGCGCCGTCGAACAGCTTCAGCTCCGTCGCCACGCCCTCGGCGTTCGTGGTGCTGGATGCGGAGATGGTCGCGCGCGTGTCGCGCATCTCGATCGAGCCTGTCACCAGGACGCGGGCCCCGACGACCGCCCCGACGCCACCGCTGCCGTCCACGCCTTCGACGTGCACCGAATAGTCACGCGGCTGGCCGAGCCCGTCGGGCAGGGTGAGCAGCAGCTCCTTGGTGTTCTCGGTGCTGCGCACCGCATCGCGCGCCAGCGTCGGCCGCAGCGTCGTGTTGAACGACGTGGCCACGACCTCGACGTCGCCCGAGAGCCCGCTCGCGAGTCGCAGCTCGAACGAGCCATCCGCGCCGGTGTAGTCGACCGTCGAGACCTCGCTGAAGGGCGCGCCCGCTTCCCAGTGGCCGCGCGCGACGACGCGGTACTGCGACACGGGGACCCCGGTGCTCGAGACGATCATGCCCTTCACCGTGCGCGCCTTGGTCGCGGTGTCGAGCATGATGATCTGGTTGTTCAGCGACTCGGGGAGGGCCAGCTCGAAGCGCATCGGCGGCACGAGCTGGGCGAGCGTGGTGTTGCCGCCCGGGTCGTCGTCGCGGCCCTTTGGCACGACCGTCACCGAATAGCGCTCGCTGTCGCGCGTGCGCGGCAAGCGCAGCAAGAAGCCGTTCTCCGCCGTCGCCTCGAACGACGCCGTGAACTTCGCGCCGCCCTCGAACGGAGCCGGACCGGTGACGACAATCGTCGCCGCGAGCGAGTTGCCCTCGCAGGTGAGCGGCGCGGGGCAACCGGCGAGCATGCCCTTGAAGGTCACGGCCTCTTCGAGTTGCACCGCCGGGAAGAAGCCACTCGCGGGAAACTCGAAGTCCATGAGCTCGGTGGATACGAGCTCGGGACGCTCGCTCGGAGGCGAGGCCAGCAACGCGAACCGCCCGTCGGGCGGGTTGCCGTAGCAGACGCCTTCGTCGCAGGTCTCGCCCGGATCGCAGTCGTCGGTCGTGACGCACATGGGGGTCGGCTGCTCGGCGACGTCGAGGCAACCGCCCGCGAGCAGCGCCGCGACGAGATATGTGGCTCGTCTCATCATTCGATGGGGTCGTCGCAATCGAGCTTGAAGGTGAGTCCCGAGGTGAGGCCTCCCTCGACCATCGCCTGGAAGGGAGGATCGCCGGCCGTCATCGGCTCGCGGTCGAAGACCTTCACGTTCACGAGCGGCAGGTTCTCCGGCGGCGCGGCGACATCGTTCGACGTGCACAGCGCGGTGAGGTCGGCCGCGCAGTCCCGCCGTGGGGTGTCCGAGCCGGCGGCGACGCAATCGGCCCGCGACGGCTGAGGCTCATCGATGGTGTAGTTCACGTAGAGGCGCACGAACAGGCGGTCCGCCACATCGGTATCGACCACCTCCACGCTGAGCGAACCGGCGCTCGCGCCGCGGATCACCTTCAACGGGCCGGGCTCGCGGATCTGCTCGGTGTTGCTCCGCACGGCCGTGATGACCGGTGCCGAGTTGGCGGCGGCGTCCTGCTGATCGACCTCGAGCGACGGCGGGATCACGCAGCCAGTCAGCACCATTGCGAGCAGGGGGAACGCCACGGACACCCCACTTTCATGCACCCGAT
>LNFM01011450.1_pt1 | contig 17278 bp, 20 predicted proteins | sample 596031 | NCBI WGS metagenome assembly LNFM01 (sample SAMN04254537, study PRJNA301005) | activated carbon metagenome | isolation source: dual media filters at the Ann Arbor, Michigan drinking water treatment plant | place: USA: Ann Arbor | reverse complement strand
CGCCTGTTCAGGCAGGCGAGCCGCGGAGACTGGGACCCGGTCTTCGAGGCGATGGAAGCCGAGCTGAAGGCAATCCTGTGAGAGGCCGTCGGGCACGTTCTTGACTGGCAGGCCATGCTGATCTCATTTTACCAACTGGTTTAATACGATCCCGCGATGGCCACGTCCTCCGATCCCCTCAGCACCACGCTCGCCGCTCTCGCCGATCCGACCCGGCGCGCGATCCTGGCGCGCCTCACGCTCGGCGAAACCTCGGTCGGCGAGCTGGCGCGCCCCTTCGACATGACCCTGCCGGCGATCTCCAAGCACCTGAAGGTGCTGGAGCGGGCCGGCCTGATCGCCCGCGGTCGCGAGGCGCAGCGTCGACCCTGCCGTCTCGAATCGGCACCGCTTCGCCAGGTCTCGGAGTGGCTGGCGACCTACCGCAAGTTCTGGGAGCAGCGGCTCGACCGGCTCGAGAGCTATCTGGCGGCCGAGCAGGCAGCTGGCGAGCCACGAACCAGAAAGGCAGGAACCCGTGCCCGCAAGAGCAGGTGACGCTCTCCCCCTGGCGGCGCGCGACTTCACGCTGACCCGCCTGCTCGCCGCACCGCGCGACCTGGTGTTCCGTTCCTTCGTCGAACCCGAGCGCATGCGCCAATGGTGGGTCCCGCGCGGCTTCACCATGATGTCGTGCAAGCTCGACCTGCGCGAGGGCGGTGCCTGGCGGATGACCATCCGGGACGACGACACCGGCTCACTGCAGACCGAGGTCGGCGTGTACCGCGAGATCTGCGCGCCCGAGCGGCTCGCCTTCACGCATGCGTGGGTGCGCGCCAACGGCACCCTGACGCAACAGACCCTGGTGACCGCCACGTTCAGCGAGCAGGGAGCCAGGACGCGGGTGACGTTCCGTCAGGAAGATTTCGCTACTGCCGCCGCCTGTCAGTCGCACGAGGAAGGCTGGGGCGTCTCGCTCGACCAGCTCGTCGGCTACGTGGCAGGCCATTGAGGGCCATCCCCGAGGGCCAACCATCGAAGGACAGATGACATGACCCAGTCGGCGCATCTCGACACCCTGCGCGGCCTCAATCGCAACTACATCCGCTCGGTCGAGGAAGCCGACGTGAAGTGGTTCGACGAGCACCTCGCCCCGGACTTCCACAACACCAACCCGGACGGCACGCTGATCGATCGCGCGGCCTTCCTGGCCCAGATCGGCCGCGGCTCGGCAGTGAAGGAGATCCGCGAGCACGACGTGCTGATTCGCCTGCTCGGCGACTTCGCCATCATCCACGCGCGCACCACCTACCGGAAGCCCGACGGCTCGACCGGCGGTGGACGCTACACCGACGACTGGCAGCTAAGGCCCGAGGGCTGGCGCTGCGTGTCGGCCCACGTCAGCCGGTTTTGAGCTCCGCTTCCGTGTCGACAGCGCCCGGCGTCGAGGCGACGCCGCAGGCCTGGCGCGTCGTTGGCGCCTGCTTCGTGTCGGCCGTGTTCGCCTGGGGCTTCGGCTTCTACGCTCACGGCATCTACCTGGTCGAGCTGCAGAAGGCGCACGGCTGGTCGACCGGCCTGATCTCCTCGGTCGTGACCGGCCACTACGTGCTGGGCGCGCTGCTGCTGCCCCGCATCGCCTGGGCGATCGGCCGCTTCGGGCCCCGCGCGGTCTTCCTGGGCGGCCTCGCCGTCACCGGCGTCTCGCTCCTGCTGCTGCCGTCGATCACCGCGCCCTGGCAGCTCATGGCCCTCTACGCCCTGATGGCGCCGGGCTGGAATGCCACCAGCGTGGCGCCGATCGCCGCCACGCTCGGCCAATGGTTCGACCGCAAGCGCGGGCTGGCGCTCAATCTCGCGCTGAGCGGCGCCACCGTGGCCGGCCTCGTCGTCGCCCCGTCCCTGCTCGCCCTCATCCCGCGGATCGGCTTCGCCGATGCCGAGCGCCTGCTGGTCGCCATCGGCCTCGTGCTGGCCGGGCTCCTGGTCGTGCTGTTCGTACGTCGCGGCCCGCTGCTGCCGCACGGCGCCGCGCCACAGCGCAGCACCCTGACGCCGATGAGGCGCTGGCACTTCTGGACCATCTCCGCGCCGTTCGCTTTCGTGCTCACCTCGCAGGTCGGCTTCCTCACGCACCTCGTGCCGCTGATCAGCGGCCGGGCCTCGGCCGGAGCGGCGGTCGATCCGGGCCTCGCCGTCGCGATCAATGCCATCGCCGCGCTGTTCGGTCGCGTGGTGCTGGGCTTCGTCATCGATCGGCTCGAGCCGCGGCGCGCGTCGGCACTCTGCTTCCTGGTGCAGGTCGCCGCCATCGCGGTGCTGGCGCTGGCGCAGGCGCCACTGGTGGTCTACGCCGCCTGCGCGATCTACGGTTTCTCGGTCGGCAACAACATCACCCTGTCGCCGCTGATCATCCAGCGCGAGTACCCGGCGGCCGAGTTCCCGGCCATTGTCGCGCTATCGACCGCGGTGGTGCAGATTCTCTACGCCTTCGGCCCCGGCCTGCTCGGCGTGCTGCGCGACGTCACCGGCAGCTACGGCGCTCCGCTGGCGCTTTGCATCGGCTTGAACCTCGCCGCCACGGCGGTGGTGCTGATGCGGCCGAGCCGGCTCGCGGGCGTCAGCCCAGGAACTTGAGGCTGTTCACCACCTTGTCGATCGTCTTGCGCGGTCCATGCACGGCGACGCCGACCAGGTCGAGAGCATCGGGGGCCGCCGCCGCCACGGCGGCACGATTGTCGATGTCGTTGGTGGTCCTGAACATGTCGGCGATGTAGATCGCCGGTACCAGCTCGCGCGACAGCGCCCGCTGGTGAGTACGCCGCAGCTCCTCCAGGGTAGCGCCGAAGACGAACACCGGCTCGCGGATCAAGGCGCTGTAGGCGCGGCCGTCCCTGTCGCGGTACGGCTCGCCCATCATGTGGCCATGCGTGCCGGCCAGGCCCCCGGCGAGGAAGGCCGCGACATTGGCCATCTGCCACGCCGCGAGATCGCGACGCAGGACCAGCGCCGTCTTGGTTTCGTAGATCATCGCTCCCATATCGGGCATCGTGGGCGCGATGTCTTGAAGGTTCGTGCATGCCAGGGAATGTCGGGCCGGCCGCCGACCGGATCCGTTTCGACGAGCCGCACGCTGCGCTGCAGCGGCTCACGGCGCGTTTCGGCGGGCATGCCTACGACCTGCACCGCCACGAGACTTACGCCATCGGCCTGACCCTGTGGGGCGCCCAGTCGTTCCACTATCGAGGCGCCTTGCAGACCAGCCGCGGCGGCCAGGTGATGATCATCCATCCCGACGAGAGCCACGACGGCCATGCCGGGGTCGACCGGGGCTTTGCCTACCGCATGCTCTATGTCGACCCGGCGAGCGTCAGCGCCGCGCTCGACGGTGCCAGCCCGCCCTTCGTTCCGGCCGTAGTGTCGGAGGATCCCGTGCTGGCGGGCTTGCTGGGCGAAGCCTTCGCCGATTTCCCCAAGGCGCTCGAGCCGCTGGCCGCCGATGCCGTCGTCGAGCGCCTGGCCGATCGCCTGGCAACGCGCGGCGACGATGCCACCCGGCTGCGGCGCCCTGGGCCGACTGCCCGCCGCGCCGTGGCCCGCGCCCGCGAGTTCCTCACCGCCGAGGCGCATCGCACGGTCGCTTCCGAGGAGCTGGAGCGGATTACGGGCCTCGATCGCTTTGCCCTGGCGCGGCATTTCCGGCTCGCCTCCGGCACCTCGCCGCACCGCTTCCAGGTGGGACGACGTCTGGCGCGGGCGCGCGCGCTGATCGCATCCGGCACGCCGCTGTCGGAGGCGGCCGCGGAGACCGGCTTCGCCGACCAGAGTCACCTCACCCGCCAATTCGTCGCCCGCTTCGGCCTGACGCCGGGTCGCTGGGCCGCACTGTCACGTGCCGCTGCCTAGCCATCGAGCCGGTAGTGTCCGTCGTCGTCGAGCGCCACCGACGACAGCCAGCCGCGCCTCGTGCCGGCTAGGGTCGACGCCATCATCCCGCGTACCCCAGGCAGATGGCAGGACATGCCCATGAAGGCATCTCGCAACAACCCGAGTGTGCCGGAGCGCGACTGGAAGAACGGCGTCAGCAGATGGCTGGCCTGGCGGTAGAAGCGCACCGGCCCGTCGCGCCGGCGAGCGAGCAGCGCCAGCGCCGAGGCGAGATCCTCGCTCTCGGCGATCGACCGCGCGAGCGCGTGAGCGTCGAGCAGGCCGAGATTAGCACCCTGGCCGAGTTGCGGGCTGGTGCCGTGCGCCGCATCGCCGATAAATACGATGGGGCCATCGTGCCAACTCGGCAGGGCGACATGGCGGTAGGTCGCCCGGGAGAACGAGTCTGCGGATGCCGCATGGTCGACGATGGCAGCCGCTTCGGGCCACAGGGCGGTTGCGGTGCGGCGCCAGGCCACGAGATCGATCGGCTGGCCGGGCGCCAGCCTGTCGACCGGCACGCTCCAGTACATCGTCAATTGGCCCTCCGCGACCGGCAGCAGGCCTATCATCTCGGTCGTGCCCCGCACGCGCTGGCGTAGCAGGCGCGCGGCACCGATGCCGGCCAGGTCGGGCACCGTCGCCCAGATGCAGCCCCAAGGATAGAGTGGCGCCCGCGCGGCCGGCATCAGGCGCTGGCGCAGCGCCGAATGCGCGCCATCGGCGACGATGACCAGGTCGAACGGCCCGTGCCCTGCGCCGCTGTGATCCACGACCGAGGCGGTCGTGCCCGTGCGCACGACGTCGACGATCTCGCTGCCGACCCGCAGGCGGGCCGCCGAGCGAAGCAGGCGCTGATGCAGGAGATCGAAAAGCACGCTGCGCAGGATGCCGAGCCCGTGCGCCTTCGGATTGAGGTCGGCATAGGCGAGCTCGAGCACCGCGCGCCCGCGCTGCGTCCTGCCCTCCAGCCCGTCGACGCGCGCGCCGCGCGCCATTGCCTCGTCGGCAAGACCGAGCGCGCGCAGCACCGCGAACCCGGTCGGTTGCAGCAGCAGGCCGGCCCCGACCGGCCGCGGCTCGGCGAAGCGCTCGAAAACCGTGACGGCATGGCCGGTATCGGCAAGCAAGGTCGCCGCCGCCTGCCCGGCGACGCCGCAGCCGACAACGGCAATCTGTAGCGCAACGATCACAAGGTCAGCCTACCACTCCAGTCTCATGTTGCCGCACCAAGCAAAAGAGGCGACCTGTCGGTCGCCTCTCCGCCTTCAATGGTATGTCGCCTCTCGCTTACAATCCGCCGTTCACCACCAGGCACTGGCCAGATAGACCGAGCCGGCGGCCTCCTCGGGCAGGCCGCCGCGGCCGAGCGGGATCATCTGGTTCATGGCGGCGATGCGACCGCCCTGCACGCCGATCTTGACCTTGCGGCCCTGCACCTCGATCTCGCCGTCCTCGCCCTGGGCGAGCGGCTTGGTGAGGCGCGTCTGGATGTAGCCGAAGGCGACGGCGTTCACCGTCACGTCGTAGCGGCCGAACTCCTTGGCCAGCGTCTTGGTGAGGCCGATGATGCCAGCCTTTCCGGCCGAGTAGTTCGACTGGCCGGCATTGCCGTTGACGCCCGAGGTCGAGGAGATGTTGACGACCTTGCGCACGATGCGCTGGCCGGCCGACCGCTCCTTCTCGACGGCCTGGCGGAAATGCTGCTGGAACGCGCGCAGGACGCGGAACGGAGCCGTCAGATGGACGTCGAGGATGGCGTACCACTGCTCGTCGGTCATCTTCTGGACGACCGAGTCCCACGTATAGCCGGCGTTGTTGACCACGACGTGGCAATCGCCGAAGGCGTCGACTGCGGTCTTGATGATGCGATCGCCGAAATCCGGCTTGGCGACGTCACCGTTGCAGGCCACCGCCTTGCCGCCCATCTTCTCGATATCGGCGATGGTCTCCTTGGCCGGCGCCTCGTCGATGTCGTTGATCACCACCTTGGCGCCGTCGCGCACCAGGCGCATCGCGATCTCGCGGCCAATGCCGCGCCCCGAGCCGGTGACGATCGCCACCTTGCCGTCCATCTGACCCATTCTCGTTCTCCTTCATAAGCAACGTCCTCACCCTGAGGAGCGCCCGCGTCGCGCGGGGTATTCCCCGCGCTTTGGCGCGTCTCGAAGGGTGGGCAACATCACCATTGGTTCCCACCCTTCGAGACGCGCCCTGCGGGCGCTCCTCAGGGTGAGGTGCTCGTTGTCAGCGACAGTGTCCCTACGCCGCCGCGACCGTGGCGTGGCCTTGCAGCGTGTCCTGGCCGTTCTGGTTGGTGCACTTGACCTCGAGGTCGATCAGCTTCTCGCCGTTCTCCTCGCGCTTGCCGGTGACCTTGCCGCTGAGCGTGATGACGTCGCCCACCCAGGTGATCGAGGTGAAGCGCGTGCCCAGCCGGCGGACCTTGTCGCGCGGCGCGTAGCTGGTGACCAGCCGGCCGAGGAAGCCCATCGACAGCATGCCGTGGGCGAACACGTCCTTGAAGCCGAACTTCTTGGCGAAGTCGATGTCGACATGGATCGGGTTGTGATCGCCCGAGCCGCCGCAATAGAGGGCGAGCTGATGGCGGGTGATCGGCGGCAGCACGATCGGCGTGAGCGCATCGCCCACCTTCACCTGGTCGAACTTGGGAACGGCAACCATCTTCTCCTCCGTCACTTCTTGCCGGCGTCGGGATTGCGCACCACCGTGATGCCGGTCGCCTTTGCCACGAGCTTGCCGGCCTGGTCCTTCATCGAGGTCTCGGAAACCACGAACCACAGCGCGCCGCCCTTCTTGTCGTAGAGGTCGGTCACCTTCTGCTGGCAGGTGATGGTGTCGCCGACATGGACCGGGGCGTAGTAGTCGTAATGCTGCTCGCCGTGCAGGATCAGGCCGATATCGACGTCGAGCAGGCGCAGAAGCCCGCCCTTCCCCGGATCGTCGTTGGTCAGCGCCTGCAGGAAGGTCGGCGGCACCGGCACCGCCTTGTAGCCGGCAGCCTTGGCTGCGGCCGCGTCGGTGTAGATGGGGTCCTCTTCGCCGATCGCTTTGCAGAACAGCTTCACCTTGCCGGCTTCTGCCGTGGCGGTGAAAGCCTCGAATTCGTGGCCGATCACTTTCCTGTCGAGCTGCATGCCCGTTTCCTCTCCCTCGAAACCTGAAAGGAACGCCCTCGCCCATTCAAGGGAGAGGGCGCGAATGCCGTTCTTCTGGACCGCGGGCGTCTCGCCCGCTCATGAGCCCGAGCGGGAGAGACGCCCGCGGTCCGGAAGAGGTTGAGCGCTACTCGTAGCGCCCGACGATGGCGACGCTCGACACGTTCTCGCGCGGCGCGCCGCCGAGATTGTGCGTCATGCCGATCCGCGGATCCTTGAGCTGGCGGGCGCCGGCGCGGCCCTGGAACTGCAGGTACATCTCGTAGAGCATGCGCAGGCCCGAGGCGCCGATCGGATGGCCGAAGCACTTGAGGCCGCCGTCGATCTGGCACGGGATCTTGCCGTCGGCATCGTAGAAGCCGTCGAGCACGTCCTTCCAGCCCTTGCCGGTCTCGGAGATGTGCAGGTCCTCCATGGTCACCAGCTCGGTGACCGAGAAGCAGTCGTGCACCTCGAACATCGAGACCTCGCTCCGCGGGTTCTTGATGCCGGCCTCTTCATAGGCCTTCTTCGAGGCGATGCGCGTGGTGTGGAAGTAGCTGCCGTCCCACGAGTTGTGACCCGACTCGGAGCCATTCGACACCGAGAGCTGCAGCGCCTTGACCGACACGATGTTCTGCTTGCCCATCGCCTTGGCGATCTCGGGCGTGGTGACGATGGCCGCGGCCGCACCGTCCGACACGCCGCAGCAGTCGAACAGGCCGAGCGGCGAGGCGATCATCGGCGCGTTCAGGATGGTGTCCATCTCGACGGCCTTCTGCAGATGCGCCTTGGGGTTCTTGGCGCCGTTCTGATGGCTCTTCCACGAGACGTGGCCGATCGCCCGCTTGAGGTCGTCGGCGCCGACGCCGTGGGCCGTCATGTAGGCGGTGGCGAGCTGGGCGAAATTGCCCGGCGCCGTGCCGTTGGCGCTCCACAGCGCCTGCAGCGGGCCGCCGCGGCCGCCGGGCAGGCCGCCGTAGCCGGTGTCCTTCAGCTTCTCGACGCCGAGCGCGATGGCGATGTCGGCCGCGCCCGAGGCGACCGCATAGCAGGCGCCACGGAACGCTTCGGTGCCCGAGGCGCACATGTTCTCGACATGCGTCACCGGGATGTTGGGCAGGCGCAGCGTGGTCGACATCGGGATGCCCGACTTGCCGACATGGACCTCGTCGATCGCGGTCGAGAACCAGGCAGCGTTGAGCTGGTTGGCGTCGATGCCAGCATCGGCGATGGCTTCCTTGTACGCCTCGAGCATCAGCTCCTCGGCGCCGCTGTCCCAGCGTTCGCCGAACTTCGAGCAACCCATGCCGAGAATGGCAACCTTGTCCTTGATACCACGAGCCATTGCAGGTCTCCTTGGTGGTGGTGGTAGGGAATTGACTCTAGAACTCTTGCAATCTCGAAACCACTGTGATCGCAGCACCCCAGACGACCTCATCCTGAAGGAGCCGTGCGAAGCAGGGCGTCTCGAAGGATGGGCCACGGCAACGCAGGTTGCCCACCCTTCGAGACGCATCGCTTTGCGATGCTCCTCAGGGTGAGGTGGTAGCGAACGCGCGCAGGCGACATCACACCGGAGCCGCCTTCCAGAAATAGCGCTTGAAGCCGCCCCGCATGGTGTCGTTGTCGCGAATGCGGAAGGTCATGCGCATCTTGGCGCCGACCTTCACCTGTTCCTTGTCGCTGTCGGTGAAGTCGGCCATGAAGCGGCCGCCCTCGGGGAAGGTGATCATGCCGTAGTACGCCGGCGGGTCCGGGGAGTAGGTGAGCGAGTCGGCGGTGAACGACATCACGTTCGCCTCCAGCCCGGCCATGGCATAGGGCTCCTGGCTGTCGACGGCATGGCAGTTGGGATTGACGCAAACCTGGCTGCGCGGGAACTGCACGGTGCCGCACACCTTGCATTTGCCGCCGACCAGGCCGTAGATCATGTCGCGCTTGCGCCACAGGACCGACAGCGCAGTCTTCTTGTCGAACTCGGCGCGCATGCCCTTCTCGATCGGCAGCATCTCGTTGAAAGCGAGGAACTTCATGTAGTTCTTCTCTTCCTTGCGCCGCGCCATCCAGCCCGACAGGCCCTTGCGCTTGGGCAGCTTGGCGTTCTCGGCTGTTACCTCGAACACAAGGATGTCGACGCCCTGGCCGAAGGCGACGACCATGATCTTGTCGCCTTCCTTGGCATTCTCCAGCGCATCGACAAGCATGACCAGCGCGTGCGCCGAGCCGGTATCGCCCAGCGTCGCGCCCAGCAGGTCGCGCACCGCACCGTCGGCCACGCCGCAAACCTTGGCCATCTGGCGCGGCACCGCCGGCATCGGGCTCGGCATGATGAAGTGGGTGATGTCGCTGCCCTTGAGCTTGCAGGCGCCGAGCGCCGCCTTGATCGCCGGCGGCACGATCTTCGAGTAGCCCTCGTCGCGGATCCAGCGCTCTTCCCAGCCGTAGTCGAAGTCGCTCTCGTCGCCGCGGAAATGGTCGACGAAATCCATCGAGACGGAGTGGTGGCCAACCAGCCTGGCGATCACGTTCTCGGTGCCGCAGAGCAGCGCTGCCGCGCCGTCGCCGTAGTTGAGCTCGTTGGCCGAGGCGACGCGCGCCATACGCTTGTCGGCGGCGGCGACCAGCGAGGGTGCGCCGCCCTTCGAGGCATTGAGGCCGGCAATCAGCGCCGACGTCCCCGCTTTCTGCGAGCCGCCGACGTCGGACGCCAGCAGGTTCTGCTCGATCGAGAGCGCCGTGCCGATGACGCCGGCGTTCTGGCGATCCTTGAAGGGATGGGTCGTCGAGGCGAAGTACAGGTTGCGGACGTCCTCGGCATTGTGGCTGGTCAGGCAGTCACGCGATGCCTCGACCGCCATGGTGATCGAATCCTCGTCCCAGTTGGCCATCGACCGCTCGCCCTTGGCCAGGCCGCGCAAGCCGGCGGCGAACCACTTGTTGGCGTCGTAAACCGCCTGACGATTGAGACGCAGGCGCGGCACATAGGCCCCATAGGCCACGATTCCGACCATTCTTCTCTTTCCTCCTGCTGTTCCGGCAGCAGCCGGCTCATGAACGAGCGTTTATGTTCCGCTCTTAGCGCGCCCCGGCGGACGGTGCGAGCCGCAAATGAGCATAACAGCCAACAACGTGGAATTAACGTCCGGCCTGCGGAACTGGCTGGGGCGGCATCTCGCGCACCACGTTGCGGTAGCCCGAGTCCGGCGGCAGGTGCATGTAGCGCTTTCCGTCGCGGCTCTCGACCCACGGCTGCACCGTGACGATGCGACGCCCCCTCGCCAGGTCGATCGCCTCGGCGACTGTGCCCGCCTCGGCCAGCAGCTCGAGGTTCTTCAGCGTGGCATGGACCAGGGTGCGCCGGCCGGCCTCGGCCTCGTCGATGGCCTGCCGGGCCCCGATCCACACCGAGTCGACCGACTCCGATCCGTCATGCAGCGCGTCCTGCTCGGCCGGCGCCTCGGCGACGAAGAACCAGGTGTCGAAACGCTTGGGCGCGAACACCGGAGTGATCCAGTGGGCATAGGGCGTCATAAGCTCGGTCGCCAGCTCGAGATCCTCGGCTTCGACCAGGTCGACGATGCTCGCCTCGTCCTTGGCCAGCTTCTCGCGCCAGCGCCGCTCGATCGGCGCCAGCTCGGCGGCAGTGATCAGGGCGCTAGACCCACGCTTGTGGGCGAGCAGGACGCCGCATTCCTCGAACGCCTCGCGAATGCCGGCAATGCGGAACTTCAGCTCCTCGTCGCCGAGCGCCGCCGCGCCGGTCGAGCGCGCGCGCAGCCTCTTGTCGCCGTCGGCGTCCTCGAGCTTTCCGCCAGGGAACACCAGCGCGCCCGAAAAGGCGTCGATCTGCTGATGGCGCACCACCATGAAGACCTCGGGCGGCGAGCTCGCATCGCCGCGCCGCGACGGCCGCAGCAGCAGCACGGTGGTGGCGGGCCGGGGCACCGGCGGTTGCTTCTTCGATTCGGTCATCTTTGCCTGTGATGCTGGATTTCCCGCACTTTCTCATACTCGTCGCGACAGTGCCATGGACGGGGTGTATTGTTCGGGCGGCCATTCCGCAGAGAAGGACAACGAAATGACGATGGCGAACAACCTCTCTCCTCACAACCTCGGCGAGGGCATCCGCACGCTGCGTGCCAAGTGGGGCTGGATCGTGGCGCTGGGCATCGTCTTCATGATCGCGGGCGTGATCGCGCTGGGCAGCGTGATTGCTGCCACCGCCTCGGCGGTGCTGGTCATCGGCATCATGATGATCATGGGCGGCGCGGCCGAGATCGTCGCCGCGTTCAGCGTCAAGACGTGGGGCAGGTTCGCTTTCTGGCTGTTCCTTGGCCTGCTCTATGTCGGCGCCGGCGTCATCTGCATCCTCGACCCGTTCAAGGCGGCGACCATCCTCACGCTGTTCCTCGGCGTCGCACTGATGGTCGGGGGCATCGTCCGCATGTTCCTGGCCTGGCACATGCGCGAAGCCGGCAAGCCGTGGGGCTGGGTCGTGGCATCGGGCATCATTACGCTCCTGCTCGGCCTGATCATCTTCGCCAAGTGGCCCTACTCGTCGGAGTACACGCTGGGCATCTTCCTCGGCGTCGACCTGATCTTCATCGGCTCGAGCTGGCTGACCATCGGCCTGGCGCTGAGGAAGCGCGCCTGACCGGCTCGTTCCCCTCCCCGACTTGACTCCAGTGGAGCCGGGGAGGCGTCGCTGGCTTTCGCGTTCTGGCTCATAGCCGGGAGCGTGCCACTCAAGCGGCGCTCATGGGGTGCGTGATCGCCAGGAAGAGCGTCCCTGGAGTTGACCACCGGCCGCCGGGCCGCCCCTCATTGATGATAGTCATTGCCGGAGGCGCACCATTGGTGGCGGAGCTGGAGCGCCACTGGAGTGGCGCGCTCATAGGCGCTGACTTTGGTCGAAGACCCAACAAAACCCTCATCTGAGGAGGCCGCGCAGCGGCCGTCTCGAAGGATGGGCTACACACGAAATCGCGGAAACAGCAGTGTCGCAGCACTCGTCGTGTTGCCGACCCTTCGAGACGCGCCCTTGGGGCGTTCCTCAGGGTGAGGTTTCTTTGTAAGTTGGCGCCTATGAGTGGCGCGCTCCCAGCGGAAGAGCTTGTTTCTTGCTAGTGGCACGCTGGCGCATCAGCCCGCGGCGCGCTTAGCGCCGCGTCGGGTCTTCCGAGACCTGGACGAGGAGCTTGCCGAAGTTCCGGCCCTTGAGCAGGCCGATGAACGCATCGGGCGCGTTGTCGATGCCTTGTACGATGTCCTCCCGATACTTGATCTTGCCGGACTTCACCGCGGCGGGGACCTCCTTCCAGAAGCCGTCCATCTGGCCGAAATGGTCGGACACGATGAAGCCGGTCACGGTGGCGCGCTTGATCAGCAGCAGGCGCCAGTCCGGTCCGGGGCTCGTCTGCATCTCGTTGTAGTGTGCGATGAGCCCGCACAAGGGCACGCGCGCGAAGTCGTTGAGCTGCGGGACGACGGCGGCCTGCACGGCGCCACCGACGTTCTCGAAGTAGATGTCGATGCCCTTGGGCGCGGCAGCACGAATCTCCCTGAACAGGTTGGCACCGGCGGCGCGGTAGTCGACGCAGGCGTCGAAGCCCAGCTCGTTCACGACGTAGTCGCACTTGTCCTTGCCGCCGGCGATGCCGACCGCACGGCACCCGTGCAGCCTGGCGAGCTGGCCAACCACCGAGCCGACGGCCCCCGAGGCCGCCGACACGACCACTGTCTCGCCCGCCTTGGGTTTGCCGATCTGCATCAGCCCCCACCATGCCGTCATCCCCGGCATGCCCAGCACGGACAGCGCCGTCGACAACGGCGCACTGTCGGGATCGAGCTTCATCGTCATGGCACCGTTCGACACCGCGTAGCTCTGCCAGCCCGAATACTCGACGACGAAATCACCCTCTCTGAAGGACCGGTGCCGGGACTTCACGATCTGGCCGACGGTGCCGCCGACCATCGGATCGCCCAGATTGACGTTGGCGGCGTAGCCTTTCGTCTCGGCCATGCGGCCGCGCATGTAGGGATCGAGCGACAGCCAGATCGTGCGCGACAGGTACTCGCCGTCCTGCGGCTCGGGCAGGGGCGCATCGGCGATCTCGAAATTCGCCGGCGTCGGCTCGCCCTGCGGACGTGACTTCAGCAACACGCGACGATTGTTGGCCATGGCATCCTCTTTCCGTTTGCGGCACGCTATCACGCAACGGGAGCAGAATCGCGAAGCATGAAGCCATCACCTCGAACCTACATATGCCTGCCCGGCGCCTGGATGGGCGCCTGGTCGTGGCAGTTCGTGCTGCAGCGACTGAAAGCCTCCGGCCACGACGCCCGCGCCCTGCCCTTTCGCGGCGTCGGCGAGCGTGCGGCCGAGCTCTCATCGGCGCTCGACAACGACACCTTCGCTGCCGACACCATCGCGACCCTCGAGCAGGAAGACCTGCGCGACATCGTGCTGGTCGGCCACAGCTTCGGCAGCCTGATCGCCTCCCTGGTCACCGACCGCGTTCCCGAACGGATCGGCCATCTCGTCATCATCGACGGCGGCATCGCCCAGGACGGGCAATCGATATTCGGCCGTATCCCGGCCGAGATCGCCGCCAAGCGGCGCACGCTGGTCAAGGTCGTGAACGACACCGAGGTGCTGCCGTTCGCGCCGGTCGGCAGCCTGATCATCGACGACCCCGCGCTGGCCGCGTGGACGCATCGTCAGCTCACGCCCCATCCGGTCGCCTGCTACACCAAGCCGATCCGCCTGATGAACCCCGCCGGCAACGGACGGCCGATGACCTACATCGCCTGCACCAGCCCGCGCTATCCGGTGTCGGCCGGCATGCACGAGAAGGTGCAGGCCATGCCGCACATCCGCTATCGCCCGATCGCGGCCGGCCACAATTGCATCATCTCGGCGCCCGGGCTGGTCGCCGACGAGCTGCTGGAGATCCCGCGATGAAATGCTCGCGGTCCGGAAGACCATGACCGGGATGCCATCGCCCGATGAGTAGCGAGCCAAACCTCCCTCGCCGTCGTCGGTGGGCCGACCCCCTGGTCGTCTCGGTCAATGCGCTCGGCCTGACCCAGATCACTGCCTGGGGCACAAGCTACTATTGCCTCGGCGTGCTCGCCAAGCCGATCGGCGCCGACACCGGATGGAGCACCGGCACGATCTTCCTCGGCTTCAGTGTCGCCCTGGTGGTGATGGGCCTGATCTCGACATGGGTCGGCCGGCTGATCGACCGGGTGGGTGCGCGCGCCGTGATGTCGATCGGCACCATCATCGTGTCGGCGGGCCTGCTCGCCCTGTCGCAGGTCAATGCGGTCGCCACCTACCTCGCCATCTGGGCGGTGCTCGGCGTCGGGATGCGCTGCTGCCTGTACGATGCGGCCTTCGCCGCCCTCGTGCAGGTCGTGCCGAGCCGCGGCCGCGCCGCAATCTCCTACCTGACCCTGTACGGTGCCTATGCCTCGACCGTCTTCTGGGTGATCGGCCACTACCTGAACGACGCCTACGGCTGGCGCGGCACGCTGCTCATCTTCGCGGCCGTGAACCTCGTCGTCTGCCTGCCGCTCAACTGGCTTGGATTGTCATGGCGCGAACCGCCGATCCAGGCCACGCCCGCGGCCAAGGCCGCGACAGAAGCGGCCGAGGCGCCGGCGCTCGAAGGACGCCTGCGGGTGATCGGCATTGCGCTGTTCGCTCTCATCATGTCGCTGAACGGCTTCGTGTTCGGCGTCGTCTCCATCCAGCTCGTCCCGCTGCTCGAGGCCTCGGGACTGGCCGCCGCCGCCGCCGTGTGGGTCGCCTCACTCAAGGGCCACGGCCAGTTCGCCGGCCGCCTGGTCGAGATCTTCTTCGCCAAGAATCTCAAGGCGATGACCGTGGCCCGCATCGCCATCGGCGTGCTGCCCGCCTCCCTCGTGCTGCTCATGCTGGCCCACGGCGAGCTGATGCTGCTCATCGCTTTCACGGTCGTGCTGGGTGCCTCGCAGGGCGTGATCACAATCGTGCGCGGCGCCGTGCCCCTCGCCCTGTTCGGCACCAAGGGCTATGGCGCCGTGCTCGGGCTGATCGCGACGCCGATCCTGCTGGTCAATGCCTTCTCGCCGACCGTGTTCGCCCTGATCGTCGAGCAGATCGGCTGGCAGAACGCCTTCAACGCGCTGCTCGTTTGCTCCGTCCTGAGCTGGCTGGCGATCGAGCTGATGTCGCGCTGGTACGAACGGACGCGCCCCTCGTCGGACGCCGGACGCCTTGCCCGCTCGTGACGCTCTTGGCAGGGAGCGCACCACTCGAGGCGGAGTAGTCCGCGCCGACAGTGGCGCAATTTCGCCTGCCCCAGGCAAAGAGGCGCCACTGTCGGCGGAGGTTACTCCGCCTCGAGTGGCGCGCTCCCAGCCATGAACCTCCGCCCTTGCGATTCGTCGCCGCTCGACTACGGTCCCGCCGCATGAAATCGCCACCGTATCCGATCGTCGACCTCGATCTCGGCACGCCACTCGACATTCATCGCGCCACCGTCCTGCCCGAGTGGATCGACTGGAACGGGCACATGAACGTCGGCTTCTATGTCGTCGCTTTCGACAAGGCGACCGACACGCTGTGCGCGCAGCTGGGCTGCAGCTGGGAGTATACGCGCGAGAAGATCGGCATGACCTTCGTGCTCGAGGCGCACGTCACCTACGATCGCGAGGTCAAGGAAGGCGACCCGCTGCGCATCACCACGCAGATCCTCGACCATGACGCCAAGCGCCTGCACTTCATCCACGCCATGTACCACGCCACCGAAGACTACCTGGCCGCCACCAACGAGCTGATGCTGATGAACATCGACTACGCCACCCGCCGTTCCGCGCCGTGGCCAGACTTCGCCCTGGAACGGCTCCACCGGCTCGCCGCCGCGCACAAGGCTCTGCCCATGCCACCACAGGCCGGCCGCCTCATCGGCATCAAGCGGAAGAGCTGAGCGATGCTCGACTCGCTTCCCTACGAGCTCCCCGAGCTGGTGACCCGCGCGCCACTCGACATTCACCGCTCGGTCGTGCTGCCCGAATGGGTAGACTGGAACGGCCACATGAACGTCGCCTTCTATGTGTCGGCCTTCGACCAGGCAGCCGGCGCGTTCATGCGCAACATGGGTCTGGGCCGTCCCTACGTCGACGGCAAGCTCGGCATGACCTTCGTCCTCGAGACGCACGTCACCTACGACCGCGAGATGCGCGGCGGTGCCCCGATGCGCTTCGTCACCCAGCTTCTGGCGCGCGACGCCAAGCGCGTTCACCTCTATCACGACATGTACCACGCCGAGCTGGGCTACCTCGCCGCAACGAATGAATCGATCGTGATGAACATCGATTACGCCACTCGCCGCTCGGCGCCATGGCCTGTCCCGGTCGCCGAGCGGCTGGAGGTTCTGTGGCAGGCGCACCGGCATCTGCTGCGGCCGGCGAAGGCGGGCCGGGTGATGGGGCTGGCGAAAAGATGACCTCCACAGCTCCGTGGCTTCCTGCATCGACCACAACCACCTCATCCTGAGGAGCGCCCGAGGGGCGCGTCTCGAAGGATGGGGATCAGGCGCGGTGTTCGTCGCCTATGCTTCGAGACGCGCCCTTCGGGCGCTCCTCAGCATGAGGTCTGTTGGTGGCGAGACCGGGTTGCTACTCCCTCGCCAGCGCGTCCAGCGCCTCGCCGCTCAGCCTGTAGGGCAGCCAGTTGCGGATCCATCTGAAGCCGATGCGCTCGTAGAAGCCGCGCGCCGGGTTCCAGTCGAGCACGTTGAGGTCGATCCGCCTGTAGCCCTTGGCGATGCACTCCCTCGCCAGCGCGCCCATCAGTGCACGGGCGACGCCGCCGCGGCGCTCCTCGGGGACGACCCAGATGTCCTCGATGAAGATGCCGCGTGCCGCGGTCCAGACCGAGTAGTTGAAAGTGTAGAGCGCGAAACCCACCGGCTTGCCTGTGCGCTCGGCAATCAGGGCGGCGAACTGCGGGTCCTCGCCGAAGCCGTCGCGCGCCAGGGTCTGCGGGGTCGAGCGCACAGCGTCAGGCTCGTCCTCGTAGGTCGCGAGATCGACGGAGAAGCGGTGCAGAAGGTCGACGTCGTCGACCGTCGCCCGACGCACGATCAGCTTCATCACCCTTCCGGCTCCAACGTCGACCATACCTCGCGGTCGCGTTCTACCGTCCAGATGCGCGGATGGTC